>ERZ1292629.620-Hain-H43-01um-R1-620-length-39238-cov-42_pt1 | contig 39238 bp, 72 predicted proteins | sample MGYA00564399_ERZ1292629 | MGnify/ENA primary metagenome ERZ1292629 (study PRJEB36523, sample SAMEA6512636) | groundwater metagenome | collected 2019-01-08 | study: AquaDiva: Metagenomics assemblies of 32 groundwater samples
CTTGGTTGGGGTATGCTATAATCGCGGGGATAATTGGTGGGCCGTTTTTGTTAGGGTACTTGTTAGGGAGAAAATAAAATGTCTGAAATAAAAAAACTGCTTCAAAAATTATTAGATTATTCAGAGGTTGAAGGTTATGATTACGAACTTTTAAGACTTTTCGCGTGGGCAGAGGGTGTAATACTCCGTAGACAGGGAATGAGAGACGATCAACGTAGTGGAAGGCGAAAGCGACGACGATAAATGCTACCATACGATCCATCTAAAGAAGAAATCTACCAGATAGCGGGCGATATGGACGCCGGAGTATCCTCCGACGTTAACTTAACGAACAGCGCGTTCGCTAAGCCCACACTTAGATATAAAGGTAAAGTGGGGGACTTCGTTTTATCGTGTGAGTTATATAAGATTGGTGATGAGTTATCACTACACCTAATCTGCCCGCGTTGTCATAACGCGCTAATGATAAAGAGTTCAGAAAAACAGCTGGATTATGACAGAGAAAAGGGTCTAAGCGTAGAACCCTTCACCTGTACATGGGAATTGCCGGAAGATCGACGAGTTCAGTTCGGAATAGGTTTATGTAGGTGGACTGCGGCTATTGATGAAAATGTGGTGAAAGATGCGTAGGGCCATTAAAAACACCCCGGCAGGTTAAAAAATGCTTCCCACCGCGCAAAAACTTTTTCGCCGATCTGGGTTTTATATCTCCGCTAGTTTTCCAACCCTATCTTTCACACTAAACCAGATATTAGAAGATAGGTTAATAGATGAAGACGCGCCCAACACAGGTCCAAACGAAAGTTATTTCGCGCCGTTCGACCGTTACGGCACCTACGTCATCGATTAAGGTACCGGTTAGACCAGCACCTACACCACCGTCGAATTATGCAAGAACTGGAGCAAACATGCCCGTAGGAATAAAACCACCGTCAGTAAATCTAGCGTTGATACATCCGCCTACGTTAAAGCGACGCTTCAAACGGGCAGCAGATCAAAAGGTTATAGACGAACGTTATAATACGCCCGACGCGCAAGCCGATCGTCAGGCAGCGGCCGATGAACGTCAACAGAAACGTATTGAAGAACGTGCCGAAAATGGTGGACAGTTGCCCGAAACTTCCGATACGGTTTTAGACGAAACAAGTGCCGGCGCACTTGTTTCGGGCGTTAAAAAAGTCCCTGGATGGGTTTGGTTAGCCGGCGGCGGGGTTGCGTTTTATTTATTGTTTTTAAGAAAGTAAAAAATGCCCCTAATAGAACAAGGCCCAACATACCAAACCGGCGGCATAACTACACTTATGTCCGTGGGTAACGGTGATGACGGTATAAACATTAGCGGGTATGTAATACCTCGCCCGGCTTTATACGCGGGGGGTGGCTACGTGTTGGGTAAGGTTCTAGGTTTAAAGGGTAAAGCGAAATGGTTGGCCCTCGTTGGGCTAGGAGTGGGGTTACTATAATGTACCTAGGCGCAACCGAAAACGTCCAAGAAGTATTTCAACAGAAAAAAGTGGCGTTCGATAATGAACAACTAAGACATTTTGGATATCGTTTAATATATATCGTCGGGGGATTAGCGGTATACTACATGTTTAAGAAAGTTCGTGGGGCCTAAAAATGTACCTAGGCGACGATACCGTACCCGCGACACTACCAGCAGCGGTTATAGCCCCCGCCCCAAACGAGGACGTTAAAGCGTATACCCGTCGCATTGCACGTAAACTTATAACTAACGGTTTAATCGCGGCGGGGATTTCGGGTATGTTGTTAGGTACACGAAAGGCCGCGCTATTCGGTGGACTAGCACGTATCGCGTATGATTATATAACGGGACTTTAATGGCGCTTAAATTATCGCAAAACATTGTAGTTTTTCAAAAGCCTTTTGATTGGGCGCATGTTTCAAATACTTTTACCCAAAAAGTAGACGTTAAACCTGAAGGAATATGGTATGCCTGTGGGAGAGAGTGGATAAATTATTTAGAATCAGAGTCCCCCGAAGACACGATTTCACACGTTTATGAACTAACATTAGATAAATCATATTTTTTAATATTAAATACCAACGAAAAGATTTTAAATTTCAATAAACAATATGGTCTTACAAAGTATTTGGGCGTAGGAAAAGATTCTGATAGTTTTAAGTTTGTGGATTGGCCGTTTGTAAAAATGCAAGGCTATAAAGGCATAGAAATATGTCCCTACGCAAGAAAATTGAGAAACGATAACAGAGTTGAGTGGTATTATCCTTGGGACGTAGCCTCAGGGTGTTTTTGGGATTCCTCTGTCATTAAAAGTATAAAAGAGATTCCTAAAGAAATTTGGATGGAAGAAGTTTATGACGACGATCTCCCGTAAAATAACCAAGTCTTACTTAGACGGATACTGGATCGATTTTCATTGTTCCACATGCGGTGACCAAACCAGAAAACGCTGCATGAACCCAAAGAAGCGCGCGGATTATTGGACTAAAGTTTACGCACAATTGCATCCCTCCAGGCCGCATTAGATCTCTTGGGCCGTGCTATCCAGGGGCTACACTAAAACCCTAAACCCTTGACTTTTTCTACCTACAACGTATTATGTACGTTATGCACGCTACATTAGCATCCATAAGACTATTTCTCCCTATCCCGATGGACTATAACCCCAAATATAAAGATTGGAGTTACATATCCCTAAGCTATCTAAAGGCTTTCGACGAAACTGATCTCCCGGTTAAGGCAATCACCACCACACTTGGCGCCGATTTAGGGAACGAAGAATCGGCGTTCTTTAAATACAGCCACCTATTTGTGCGCGATTTTGGTGAGATAACCACAAACATCGTCCTAGGTTTCGGGGGAGTATTTGAAAAGTTTTATACCGAAGGTATGAAAAACATCGCGATTACCGCGTCCTATCCGCGCCCACAAAGGGAAGAGGAAGTACGCGCGCTAAAGAAGTATAGCTCGGTCTGGGCTATCACACAAAGAACTCAAATTGATTTACAAGGATTAGGTTACGAAGCGGGCTTGGTTCCGCCCGAACCTTTAATCATTAAGGTCGTACTTGCGAGGATAGAGGCGTGAAAATAGATTACAAAGACCATTACGACGAAGGTTATTTCACAGGCAAAAAAACTTATAAGGATGCGGCGGGAAACGAGCATACTTATCATGGACCTTCGCTTACGTGGGGACATTTCGATAAAATAGCGGGCGTCCTAGCCGGACTTTTACCTAAAGGCACTCTACTTGACGTAGGATCGAGTGCCGGAGATTTAGCGGCACGTTTAATGAAACGAGGTTTTGACAGTTATGGCATAGAGATAAGTGAGTATGCGGTTGAAAACTGTGTACCGGAGATGAGGGGACGTGTTGCGCTAGCGGACATTACATATTGTCCTTGGACTTTATTAGGGTATCAAACCCAGCCTGATGGATTCCCGCTAACGTTCCCCGAGAAGTTCAATATCCTTATATCGACCGACCTTTTGGAACATATATACGCGGAAGATCTAGATAAAACTTTTGATTGGATGTTATCAAAGGCGAACATGTTCTTTTTCTGTGTAGCAACCACGCAACCTCCCGCCTCTTCGTTAAGGGAGCCAAATAAATATGAGTTTGTTGCTAAAAAAGGGGAGCCTATTCCCCCTGAATGGGAGGCGACCGCGGTGTCGGGGCATGTAAACGTTCGATCTAGCCGCTGGTGGATTAAATACTTTCAATCAAAAGGTCTAGAAATTGACTGGCAACGGATGTATTTATTCCAAATGCGTCGTGAGACGGATAAAGCTTGGCGTGATACGGGCGGATGGAATATGGGCTGTACTTTCTTTTTAGAAAAAAAATAATGATAACCGTTCTAACATGTACGGGACGTGGAAACCCCCGCTTTGATTTTTTAGCGGATTCAATTTCTAATAATTTAAAGTCTATAGCGCCGGAACACACGTTCCCACAATGGTTCGAGTGGTTAGTTGTAGACATGCGTCTTTGGTATGATGCAGATCGTCGGGATCAACTTAAAGACGCGGTTAAGGGGAGATTTCCGTTTAGACACGAACCCCCTAAACCAAACGTTTGGCAAGGGCCTACACGCTTAACCCAAAGCGATTGGTATGCGCTAAATTCGGCGCGAAATACCGGAATTTGTTTATCTAAATTTAATCATATTGTCCTTTTTGATGATTGTTTAATCGCGGATGCGAATTGGCTGAATTGGCACATGCAGGCTGCGCGAATAAAAATTTCCTTGGCTGGATGCTACGAATCCATTAAAAACGCCGACATTAAAAACGGGGAAATTGTCTCCTGCGAAAAACTCGACGATTCGATGAAAGACCATCGAATCAAAGTTATGGGCGAAGATCTACCGCCAACAAAAGCTTACGGGGCGTGGTTCTACGGACTCAACGTTAGTTTCCCTCTTAAGGGAGCGCTCAAAATTAATGGTTTTGATGAAAAATATGATGGGCAGGGAGGATCAGAAGATACGGACTTCGGGCTACGCCTAGAGCGCTCTGGTACACCCGTATTCTTCTCCTCCCTATGTAAAATATATCAGATCCTAGACACACATGACGCTGTATGCGGGGACCCAGGTTTTGCGCGTTTGATAGGAGAAAAGTCCCAACGAAAACAGAAAGAACTGCCCTTAAACCACGACGGAAAACTTCATTATGCAAACGAAAAATTAATTGAGCGTTTAATTCAAGAGCCTACTAGAATATCCACATCACCAGAAAGTCCCGACATTTTAGCTTTAAGAAAACTAGGGATGGAAAGCAAACCGTTACCTACACCAACCACGCCTATACACGATTGGCGTGACGGGCAAAATTTGATGGAGATGGGTTAATAGAGATGCTTAAAGCCAGTCTAATATGTTATACCGCGCGTGCAACGGGACTAGCGTCGATTCTAAAAAGCGCGGCATCTCAACAGTTTTTTGAACCGTGGGAACTAATTATAGTAGACGCTTTTAAAGAAGAAAGACACGAGTTAGTTAAAACCTTATGGAATATTCTAAGACCAGAGGTTCCTCTTAAACATCTGTCCCCCCTTTCCCCATTAGAAGAACGTCCACGACATTGTTGGGACATTCCATTATTTATTAATACGGCTTGGACTAACGCCGAAGGCGAAGTGTTGGCCCATATTGAAGATCATATGTGTTTTGGTCTAGATTGGTTAAAAAATCACGTTGAATTTACAAGACAGCACCCTAATCTGGCGGCAATAGGAGATGTAAAGGACGAGCCTTCTTTCGACGAATCCGCGCCTACACATTATGGTCACCCTTTAACAGAACAGGTTCAGAAACAGTGGGACTGGAAGTTAAATTCAGTGGTTAATGATCCAACCCTGTTTAAATGTATGAACGCAGAAAATTATGGATACTGGTTAACCGGAAATATGAGCGTCTGTCTAGACACTCTTTTAAAGGCCAGTATAATCTACGGCGGCACGTATGAGAGTCCTACGCATTATCCAGAGTCAACCGTAGCTCCGATGTTCTTTAACTACGGGGTTTCAATGTATGCGCTACCAGGCATAACGGCGTGGCACAAAAAACACCCAGCTCATGGGATTGCAGGTAAAATCATGCGCTTGACAGAAACGAATATGTGCTTATATGAGGATATACAACAGCAACACTTCAACGATATAGATAAATACATAAAAGTACAAAAGCGCAATTTAATTGAAGAAAGAAAGAGGTTAGGATATTGGATCCCTTAAAGCCCTGGAAGGTGACCATAGAACTAGAGGCACTGCTTATAGGTTACGTTCGTAATGATTGCTTAAACTATATGACAAAAAGCCAAAATTACATTTCTATAGATCGACAAAAAGCCTGGTGGAAGGCTTTTGAAGGAAAGGCTTTTTTATATAGTCCGATTGATTCAGACGAACTTATAGGCTTTGGGATATTAAACAAAAACGGATCCTTATCAGGGGGTCTTGTCGAAAGTTACCGCGATAAGGGCCTAGGTAAATTTTTATTTGGGCACCTTAAATCATTACAACCACATACCTGGCTAGAAGTTTTCGCTACCAACGAACGAGCCTATAAATTATACTATAAACTAGGATATAAGCTAACAGGTAGGCGTTATGATTTAAACGATCGACTAATATATATTATGGAGGCACAAAATGATACCCCTACATAAAGTTTTAATGTCCGATAAAGTTATCCCAGCATTAACCAAAACACTTGAATCGGGATATGTTGCACAGGGACCAAAGGTTGAGGAATTTGAGGCGGCGCTTGAAGAAATACTAGGGGCTAAAGTTTTAACTCTAAACTCGTGTACATCGGCACTTGATCTCGCTCTACATTTATGTAGTGTCGATTCTAAATCCGAAGTGATATCTACACCCGTAACCTGTACAGCTACTAATGCGCCCATCGCTTTAAGGAGCGCAAAAATAGTTTGGGCCGACGTTGATCCCGTTACGGGAAATATTGATCCAAAAGATGTTGCACGAAAAATTACACGTCGAACCGCTGCTATTGTGGTTGTAGATTGGGCGGGGCGCCCATGTGATTATGATGCGCTTAGAGCGGTATCTAAGGGAGTTCCTATCATTGAAGACGCAGCGCATGCTTTTGGAGCTACTTACAACGGTAAACCAATCGCACAAAGCGGAGGGGACTACGTTTGTTGGTCTTTCCAAGCAATTAAACACCTAAATACCGGCGACGGCGGCGCGATTAAAGTACCAGACTCTCAGTATGATCGCGCGAAAAAACTTCGTTGGTATGGAATGGATAGAGAACCGGGCGCACACTTTAAGCAAAATATACAAGAGTCCGGTTTCAAATACCATATGAATGATATTTGTGCTACGATTGGGTTAGCAAATTTGAAAGAGGCTAAAGAAGCAGTTATTAAACAGCGAGTTATCGCGTATACGTATAGTCAGGACTTACACCTTAAAAAAATAAAACTTCCACCTTATACTATAGAATCTTCCTGGTGGCTTTATTGTATTTTGGTTGATAAACAGTTAAATTTCATGAACTTCATGGAACAAAAAGGAATTACGTGTAGTCCAGTACATGGGCGTAATGATCGTCACGAAGCCTTTTACTCTTACTACGACTTACCTGGTGTAAAAGAGTTTTCTAATCACGAAGTAGCGATTCCGGTCGGTTGGTGGCTCAGCGAATCTAATTATAATCATATTGTTGACTCTATTAAAGAATGGGACGGTATTTAATGAGATATCTAGTAACGGGAGCCACTGGCGCCTTTGGCGCCAACATGGCGAAGCTGCTTCTCGAAAATGGTCACGAGGTCATAAGCATACTTCATGACGAAGGGCCCACCAATACCGCTAAACTCTTAGATGTCTATGATAAAATTACTTGGACCAGAGGATCTATTCTAGAAGAACGCTTCTGTAAGCGCGTGATTGCAGACTACGGTGTGGACTCAATTATTCACTTTGCGGCACTTCCGCTAGTTCAAGTCGCAACGCGCACGATTGTTCCAATCTTCCAGGTTAACCTAATGGGAACAATTAACTTACTAGAGGCGGTAAAAGAAAACGCTTGGGCTAGTAAAAATATCCGTTTTGTATACGTAAGTACGGACAAAGTTTATGGTGATGCTGGCAATGTTCCTTACACAGAAGACATGCCCTTAAATGGATTAGCGCCCTACGATTGTTCTAAAGCTTGCGCAGATCTCACTACACAGACTTACGCCGTATCTGGCTTTATTCCACAAACAGTTATTGCGCGACCTTGTAACATTATAGCTCCTGGCGATTTAAACTTCGGGAGAATTCTTCCACGCATCATTATACCCTGTTTACGTGGAGAAAGTCCTAATTTGTACTACACAAAATATAAGCGAGAGTTTATCGCGGTAAGAGATGCGGTTGAAGCAATTTACACGATAGACCAAAATCTAAAACTTAACCCAGACAAAATTCATGGTAGGGCGTTTAACGTAGGATCCGGCAATCAGCGTTCGTTGGAGCAAGTTGTCGAAACTATATTTAAACATTTCCCAAATACTAAGCCTACTTGGACCGATCCGCCGGCGATTTCTCGAGTGGAGATTCCGTTCCAGGCACTTAATACCAAACGTATTTTTGAAGCGACAGGCTGGAAAGCCAAAATTTCTTTTGAAGAAGCTATTGACAACCTAATCAAATGGTGGAAGAGTAATTGGGAGAAGTTACCTCCAGGAATCAGAGAACATCAGACTAAAGGATGGCACGGATAAAACGCGGTTATTTTGCTTACTTTAACATAACGAGGGAACCTTTGAGTGAATATTATATAGTATGTGATAACGGTGTAGACGCGATTAAAACGGGGCCGGTTTGGAATATGTGGGACGCGCAAGTAATCTTAAACGAAAGTAAAAACGACCGGCCTGAACACAAGTATTGGATCATGGAGTCATGGCGCGACGACTTCGGAGATACGCACGTCGAAGTCCATCACCCATTTATGTGGAATTAAATGTTGTGGTGGATTGTATACGCACTGATAGGCATAACCCTAACGGGCATTTATCATGTCACCGATAAGCTTACGACCAGTAAAGATTCCTCGGACGCGCTTCTTAGGTTATTTGTTTTTATACCGTTTTGGCCATTAGTAGAGTTGGCTGAATTTTTTGAGTGGTTGAGGTTAAAACTGCGGGGACGTGAATGATAATTAAACCTCGTTATGTAGACGGCCGGCGCCCAGGTGATGATCAGGTTTTTTACGAAGTAACGTCTGGTATATATGAACGTTTTTATAAGCCTCAGCCAGGAAATATTGTTGTGGACATAGGAGCACACGCAGGTTTCTTTTCAGGTCGAGCAAGCGAATTAGTTGGTAAAAACGGACAAGTAATCGCATTTGAGCCAGAGCCAGATAACTTTCGTGTACTAAAAGAGAACACGCGGAATATCCCAAATATTGAAGTACATCAGTTAGCTATTTGGAATGAGAACACGTCATTGTGGTTACACTTATCACATTCTTGCGCAGAACACTCGGTTAAATATGAAACGACGCTCTCTCAAAAAATTATGGTACCTGCAGTAACTCTAACTACTTTTATGTCTGGGATAAAAGTAGATTTTATTAAAATAGACGTGGAAGGCGCAGAGTTAGAAGTATTACAAGGATCGGCACGTATTTTAGAAAAGTGGCGACCTAGGATTGTAATGGAATTAGCGGAATCTCAACGAAAAGACGTTGTTGCTTATCTTGAGAGATTCAACTACACTACAATTATTCACAATGAAACAAATACTGCCCACGCTGCTCCTAAGGATTTTTAAATGAAAGTACAAATCTTTTGCCCGTTCGGTCAAGATACCGGCTACGGTCGCGCCGCACACGATTACTGCGAGGCAATGTTAAGCGCCGGCATCGATTTAGATATCCGTCCTATAATTGATCCTAAGTTAGATAAACTAGAAAACCGTTACCAGAATTTACTAGACTATGTAAATCGTCCAGAAGCCGACGATCCGGCGTGGCCAGACGTAGTTATTATGCACGCCACGCCTCCTGGGTGTGAAAAACTTCTTGAGGAATTCGTCGGACGCGATAGTGTGCCACGTGTAGCTTTAACTACGTGGGAAAGTGACCCTTTACCCGAGCATTTGGCAAAAAGAATTTCAGGATATGACCAGATTTGGGTTCCGTCGAAATACTGTTATGCCGTTGTAACACGTCAGCCAAACGACGAGTGGCTTACTCATAACTTTGATCGTAGTACAAACGACGTAGTTAAGGTAATGCCTCACAGTTTTGATCCAAACTTTTTCGTGTATAAAGACTACGCCCCGTATCGTGAAAGAAAAGACGCCAAAAAGTGTTACGTCTTTTATACGATATTAACATTCTGTGAGCGTAAAAACCCCATAGGTTTGCTCAAGGCGTATTTAACTGAGTTCGGTCCAGAGGATAACGTTTTACTTCGTATACGCACTCCAGGATATAATAACGACGATATTAATGAGCTAGTACGGGGTCTAGGTTTAAAATATCTTCCCCCCGTTGAAATGCTTTGTGATTATCTAGATGAGGCCGGACTCCTCTCACTGCACTATAATAGTGATTGTTATGTTACCTGTGCGCGATCAGAGGGCTGGGGGCTCGGCGCGTACGAATCTGCCGTTCTTGGGAAGCCTGTCATTTATACCAATTACTCAGGGTTAAAAGACTTTCTTGATGATACGCACGGGTGTATTCCTATACCCTATTTTGAAACCCCCGCGTATACACCAGAGAGTGTCTCCAACACCGAGATCAACATAGCAGGCGTTCGCATAAAACCAATACTACGCAACGACCACACCGGGATTAACGGTTCCCAGACGTGGGCGGAACCAGATCTAGGTACGCTAAAAAAACAAATGCGAAACGTCTACGAGGTAAATCTAACCGAGGGCAACGAGGCGCGCGAAGATTTAGAGTCTCGTTATAGCTACACAGCGGTGGGTAAACTAATTAAAGATACTTTGGGAGAACTCCTCAGCAGGACGGGGGTCTAATGATACAGTGTTACGGGAAATGGGACGATTATAACTCCTTTGCGGGCGTGGCTCGCGCGATAATAAACGAACTAGTTAAAAAGCGATATGATGTAACTATATTTGGTGTTGATTCTAAATTCCCCAAGTACGTAGACGTTCGTGCGGACGTTGGTTTACGAATGTCGGCCCCGATAGGTGTTTACATTGGATATCCCGAGCCCTCGATTGGTTACCTACACGGACACTCGGTTAAGGTGTTAGTGACGGTCTGTGAAACCGATAAAATACCATCGTCGTGGGTTGAGGCGTGTAACCTAACGGATCTAGTAGTGGTACCTAGCCAATGGTGCTATGAGGCCTTTAAGAAATCAGGCGTCACCAAACCGTTACTAATAGTACGACACGGTATCTACTCCGAAGTAGCCCGAGAGATTCGTTCTTTTAATAAAAGCGAAGACTATCTGTTCCATGTATCAGGCTCACTATCCTTCGCGGCCCGTAAGGGCACAAGCAAGCTTCTAAGGGCTTACGCGCGGTTAGATGCCGAGGTAGAGCCCATGCCCAAACTGTATCTAAAGATGCCTAACACTACTGGCGTACAGGAGGCTATCAACTATTTAAAGATTAAAAATAAAGTTGTGCTTCTACCAGATCGTTCACTAAACCCGTTTGAAATGTACGGCTTTTATCGTAACGCTATCGCGACGATTCAACCATCACGGGCAGAGGGCTTTGGGATCTGCCCGTTAGAAAGTAGGTGTGTGGGTACGCCTGTAGTTATAACAAACGCTACAGGACACCAAGAGCACTTTGTTGAAGGTATAGACCTTACAATAGAAACGGGACGCTTGGCGCCGTTAGACACACAAGCTAACCCGTGTGGATCAGCGCCACTATTAACCGAGGAGGCGGTATATAACGCGCTTGGGGGAAGCCTTGGTTTTGCATCCGAGCGTGCTGAAAATACGACAGAGTGGGCTAGTGCCCACGCGGAAGAGTGGGATTGGTCTGTTCAACTAATTCCGCTCATGCGTGCGTTTAAAGACTTGCGTCCACATAAGAGCGGTGTTATATTAGGCGCTAGTTCAAGCTTACGAGGGATTGAGTAACTCTTTAACCAACGAAAGGATTAACATGACACGTTCAGAAATTTTCAAGCAGCTTCTTGACAAACTCGCCGACCGCGCACCAACTACCATTGAATTTAACGGCCAAAAGGTACCAAACGAAAAGAAAGCCTTTATGTGCCAGGTTGTTACGACAACCGGCACTGCGTTAGCAGGCGCGTGTACTAAGACTAGTATGGAAGGACTATACGTACTACGTCAGCCAATGCGACAAGGTGACCCGCGTACAGGTAAAATTACCATAGTGGATCAGTTTATTACGACTGAAGATATTAGCTCGGTAATCTTACCCGTAAGCGAAGAAGGACGATCTGGATTAGTTGGAGCGAATGGCTCCGAGGTAATTCCGGTTAGCTCAGACGTTTAAAGTATAGTACATCGTTCGCGCATGCGTATATAGTATACATACAACCTACCAGCATGCGCGAACCTTTTTCCTCCTCACAGTTTTGACCAACTTCTAAATCACAGTGAGGTTTTACCCAATAAAGACCGCCTTTTTCAAATTTAAAACTGGTACTCTTAGTTAAATCCAAAACCCAACCCCTAAAAATTGGGTCATTTGGTCCACGAATTTCTACCTTGGACTCCTGTGGAACGGATGGGCGTTCATCTTTAGCGCCCAATCGAATACAGTCTTCACATAATAAATCGTCTCCTGCCCAATCCCAATCATTAGGTAAATCCTTATACGCTACGTCGTCCCGACCAAATTCCGCTTCCTCGTCACATCTATCACAATAAAATTTAACGCTCATTTTTTCTCCTATTTTAAACGTTTCTACGTTGACAAGTAGGAGCATACACACTATCTTAGGAACATGCAAACGAAAACAAATAAGGAGATAGAATGAACTTTCCAAAAACAACAAAAGAGGGACGAACAAAAGGGACAACAAAATCAATTAGTTGCCCGTGGTGTGGGAGCGCAAATAAAGATTTAGACAATATGGGGTACGACGAAAACAGCGCTCCGGTAATACGAACCGGTTGTATTTTAGTTTGCGATATGTGTATGAATAAATTTGAGCTTTCCTCTGTGTTTGAAGTCACTGTAGTTATAGCTGACAGATACGGCGAGCTAGAACATCGTGGGCATCTAAAGGACGGCGGGAGATAATAATGTTTACCACATACATTCATCCAACGATTGGAATGGGCCGCGCAACGATCGCGGTTCAACACGATCCCGTGTCAGGATACACTAGAGTAGGCGTTGCGTACTCGTCGCCTAAAGATCAGTTTAATAAGGCAAAGGGTAGGCAAATCGCGCTGGGTAGGATTGAAAAGAACTCCCTCCTGAGCTTTGAGTTTTGGCGAAAGTCGCGCGACAAGAAACTTAAGGACGAAGTGTTAGATTTATTTGTAAATTTCACAGCGGGTAATGGTCCTAAGTGGGCTAATAAACCATCGGTACTGATAGTGTCACCAACTGTGTCGCGAGTTATGAAAGAATAAAATGCTCTGGTTCACTGCCGATAATCACTGGGGCCACGCCAATATTATCAAATATTGTAAGCGCCCGTTTGCTTCTGTTTATGAGATGGACGAGGCTCTGGTGGCTAACTGGAACACGCGGGTACAGCCTGGCGATCGAGTTTACCATCTAGGCGACGTGTCTTTTTATAGGAAGCCCGAGGAAACTCGCGCGCTACTATCTCGTCTGCAAGGAGATATTTATCTAATCCGAGGCAACCACGACGATAAGCTACCTCTTGAGAGATTTGTCTCCGTACACGATCTGTACGAGATAAGACATCAAAGCCAGAGAATCACTCTATGCCACTACGCTATGCGTGTTTGGAATCGTTCACACCATGGTGCGTTTCAACTTTTTGGTCACAGTCATGGTACACTAGCAGGGGTAGGCAAGTCTATGGATGTTGGAGTTGATTGTAATAACTACGCGCCTATAAGCTTTGATGAAGTAGCCGAGCTAATGGGAAAGCGACAGGCAGAACTGGTAGATCATCATGGAAATCAATAAAAAGATAAAGATTCTATTTCTAGACGACGATCCTATTCGTCATACGTGTTATACTGAAAAGACAGAAAAATACTTAAATACGGAAACATATCACGCCTGGAGGTTTGATGATTGTATTAATTTACTCTGCACACACAAGTTTGATATTATTTGTCTAGACCACGACTTGGGATTAAGTGTTAATACTCCTTATATATCTTGGGAAGATTATACGTCCAAATTAAAAACGGGCGCCGATGTAGCGCGATGGATAGCGGACAACGCTATAAAAACTAGAAGAATAATAATTCACTCATGGAACGCAGTAGGCGCGGCTAGCATGGCGAGTCTCTTGAACCATCTAAATGTAATAAGACGCGAATTTGGCAGGGGCTTCTTCTCTGCGCTAGATAAAGCTATATGCGATGTTAGGTTCTCATAGAGACGCTAATGATTAATCAATGCGACGGATGCCGACGAGGCTTGCCAGTTGAAAACAACGTCCATATTGACACAGAGCGTAAAGGTTGGGGGGATTGGTGCGATCTTTATATGGTTTGCACTAAAGCTTTATACGTTTGTCAATACTGTGAGTCTGAAACAGAGTGCGATTGTCTAGATCGTATCAATTGCCCAAAGACAGGAAAGCCTTTACATAAGAGTTGTGGGCTCTGCGAGACACACCGTAAACCTCGTTTTATATGTGGCTGTTTTGCGTAGGAACCGTTCTGAGCGTTTCGTTCTGGTTTTTTCGTGTCTAGATCCCTATAGGGGCGCCTATATAACGGTTGTAACAAAATACATATTTTGTTAGAAACGAAATGTAGGAAAATTAAATAAGTATACGAATTCCTTAATGATATCAGGTACTTAGCAAAGGATTGTAAAGAAATGTTAGACCTCTCTAAAGACGATATAAGCAATCATAACCGAGCAGGAAAGATTACAGAAGGTGATAAACTATGGACTTAAAATGGACACAGACACAGATATCTGAGAAGGATAGGTATAGGTATACTTATAATTGGTGTCGTTTTTGGGACACTTTAGGCACAGGGGTATATTCAAACAGTCAATCCCTATTTGGGCCCCTTAATATAGGCAATTCCCTTCTAACAAACTTACAAGTAGCAGGTAACTTACAATCAGACATTTACTTTTATATAGAATCTTGGGACGCCAATATACTAGCAGAAGGAGTAGTTACTATTTATATTAATGACAAGCCTAAATTTAGCTGTCATGTTGAGGATCTTGCTAAATCCCCTCGCAAGGTTGATATTATGCTAAAGCCAAACGATAAATTTATCGTTAAATACGAAGGAGTTAGCTTAAGTAAGCAGGTTAGAATTAGTATTGAAGGATACTCAATCGAACCGTTATAATAAGGACCTACTATAATGAAACTCCATTTCCCAGACGCAATTAAACTAGACGTGATCCCCCACGAAACGGAGCCTGATAAGTATTCAATGGTCTATATTGAGGAGTTTAAGGTACATCCTGAAAACGAAATGATAAACACACCCTAAAAGGTGTCTGAAATCATCATTCGCACGGCACAGGTATTCAAAGCAGCCCAGCCCTCCTTTGAAGTAACTTACGGAAAAGATTGGGTCGCCGTTACAAACAACTGTATGTCGCGTGAAGACATCGGAAACTCAATGGGCGGAGAATTCTTGGCCTGGAGTACGCTAGGCAACCGCTCTATAAAGGAGCTAATGGGCATGATCGTAACCTATAAGGCCGAAGCCGCTAGGGCTAATCAATTAGTTGAAAAATCGACTGATTTACTGTCTAAATTAATCCTAAAGACGGAGCCTAGGCCCTGAGGGGCGGGGCGTTAAAAGATTTGATTATCCCCTAAAATACCTTTATAATTAAGGAATGGCCTATCCCATTATAGATGATTGGTCAGTCCTAGAAGGATCAAAAGTACATGGTCGCATATATAGTCACAAAGACTTTACCGATGGCACGTATGTCACAACTCCTAGAATTAGCGACGTATTTACTGGCGGGTTTTATACAATAGTAGTAGCAGATTCAGGCTTTATCTACCGATTAGGCTCTATTTCAGACAAATATAGAGACTGGATTACCGATAGACTATCGGACAATTCTCCTGAAGGAACTGCTAATTGACGAAGAAACAAACATTTACCTCTTCTAAATTAAATCAAAATACCAAACCACAAAGCCACCCAAAGCCAATAGCGTGATTATTGACAGTCCGCCATAAGCGTATTTACCCGCGTCTAATGCGTTGTTAATGATTGTTTTGACCCTAGCCGCGTCCCAGGACTTCCCGCCTGAGGTAACTTCCAATCCGCTGGTTAATGCCCATTGTGCGAAGGCGCTAAACGTAGGAGGGGGACTTCCGCCGTGCGCGTTCTTATAAGCTGGTATACCTTGGGTTGCGATAATAGGCAAGCCGTGCATTAATTTAACGAATGTCCAAAGATCTCCGCCACTCCAATTAACACCTAGTTGACTAAGGGTTTGTTTAGCGCCCTTTTCCTTATATTTAACAAAACGCGCCATAATCTCAAAGTGTTTATCCATTGAGAAAGAGGCGTCGCTTTCCTTAGTTTTAAGGTAAGACCACTCCGAGGAAGACAATCCCATCCCTTGTGCTTCGGAAGGGTGTATTTGCATTAAACCACGCTCGTCTAATGAAGTAGGCGCGATATCCGCGCGACCATCTGATTCCTTATCAATCCAGGCTAGAATGAAGTCGGGCGGGATATGGGGCAGGTATCTAATGACGTATGAACGCCATCTCTCTACTCTGGGCTCCGCTTTGGGTGTATACATTAGATCTGTGTTCCATAAAGTGAAAATGAAGTATGTAAGCAATATTTACACATTTAGCCTTCGGTGTGAGAATTTCTAAAAATAATCTCTATTAGATAATTTGAACGAACACTCATTTTTATACTCCTTTTAATTAGAAAACACGCCCGTGTTAAAATCTTCGGCATCTTCCTCGCCGTCAGCGTCCGGGCTCGCTGAATCAGCTCTATCGTTGGAGATTTCCTCGTATTCGGCTAAATCTTCCTCTTCGTCGCTGCCCCTATCTATTTGGGCACGGGGAGAAGGCGCGTCAAATAGAAAATTTAGCTTAGGCATAATGAATTCAACTAAGGACTGCACAACCGCCGTACCCGCGCCGGCAACTAATCCATTCTTATACTTATGTAATGACTTGATCTTGCTAGCCATGTACCATAAAAGTACAAGCGATGCCACGTTGCCCGCTATTTGAATGGGCTTTATAAACACGGGATTTTCAAAACGACTCCCTAATATGTTGCGCGCAAGTCTGCCAACCGAACGTGTCGCGGCATAACCAACCACGGCGGGCGCTATATAGGTCAAAGCGTCTTTATATACGCCGCTGGACTTAATCGCTTCACCAGGATTAACACGTGCGGCGGCGTTCCTAATGAATTTCGACGCAAAACCTTTTTTCTTCTTAGTCATGGTTGCTTATCCTTTTTAATCCAACAAATCCTTCCACTCCGACACGGGTACGGCTAATCCAAACTTCTCTTTAGAAGGATTCCAATTACCTGCCACAATAATACCCACAACCTCGCCCTTATTATTAAACAAAGGGGAGCCTGAATTGCCCGGAACTACTGGAATTCCAACCAAAATAACGTCTCCTTCAACAATTGAGGCATATCCACACTTCTTTAACCACGCACTATACCCACTAATTGCACACAACTCTTGCCCAACCAACACAGGGTCGCGCGTAATTGCTACAGCCTTAGGTAACTTTTCCTCAACATATAGCTTTAACGCATCCGTCTTAGACACTTCAACGATAACCCCTAAATACATATGTGAATCTTTACCGTCGCGGACTATTACAACGAAATCTCCTTCGGCGTCACAAGCTTCTGCTAAATGTCCTGCGGTGATTACATGATGATCGTCAATTATAAAACCGCTTCCAGCAACCTGTCCGCCTTCCTCACATATACCAAGAATGGAAACCGAACCTTCAAACATAATCTTATCTTGAGGAGTGTAATAGACCGGCTTATCAATCTTCAAGCAACCTACGCAGCCTCCGGCGATTAAACTTAACACCAAAATCTGAAAGAAGCTGCGCATTAAATCACCTTTTCTTCGCCCCCTCTAGGGGCTTAGAGGGGGGTCGGGTCTTTATTTACTCGGTCTTAGGCTTCCGAGGATCTTCATCAGAAGCCTCATCTATTGAATCCCAAAAATCCCCTAATTGCCCGTTAATAGTTCCCCATTCATTACTATCGCCAACCTTCTTTAAAGCTTCTAAATCCGCATCGTCAACTACAACCACTTCGCTGGGTTTAGCGTTTTTGAATCCCTTAGTTAATCGACGCATAAACTTAGCTAACGACTTACCCTTAAGACCGTGACTCTTATCGTTAAATACAAATCGAGTTAAGATTTCGTAAAAAGACCAAGGCTTACATAACTTTAGAACAGGCTCACCGTATTTATCACGCTTAACCACAACGGTTTCGTCATCTCCAGTTTCCTGAATAGGCTCGGCTACAGGAGTTCCGGTGACAAGGTTGAGAACTTGAATTGGTTCGGGAACTTTAACGTATTTCATGTGATGTAATCTCCTTAATATTCGATCTACTCGTGACATTATAACTAGGTTAATATTAATATTTCTTTACACATAGGTCAAGTCTTTTAAGCATTATAAACGCCTGTCTAGGTCGCGATCAGTCCCTGCAACCGGGTGCTGGCGAGGAGCGCGTTGAGCGCCGTTCTCGCCTCGGCGTCGATCACAGCCCCGCCGCTGGCGTCAGCGATGGCGGCACCCTGCGCGGTCGGGGCCGTGCCGTAGAATCCGATGTTGCCGCCCGACTTTCCCAGCCACACGCCGCTGGCCGTCGATGCGCCGATCTTGAGTGCGGCGGCAGCGGTGGCGTCATAGCCCGTTGCCGCGAGCACCTGTGCGCCACCGTTCGGTGCGTAGAGTGCAGCCCCGGAGGCATCGCCGCGCACTTGCTGCGTCGCATAGATGTTGCCGTTGTCCTGGACGTAAGCCCGCTGCACGTAACCGCCACCGTTCACCTGCGAGAGAAACGACAGCACGGACAACGGAGCCGCCGCACCTTGGGAGGGTCTACATTGAATCATCCAGTCTACTGGCTGACTTTCAGCCGTTGCGTTCGTCTTCCAACCCTCGCCGGTGAAGACGAGCCCCGGACTGTACTGCTGCGCGCCATTAGCAGCATCGGTTGTATTGACGAGCGAGCACCCAGGCGTCGCGGCCGTGCCGATTGCGTTAGTGATCTGCGTGATCACACCATCGAACCGCGATGCACCCGCGTCTATCCACAGCGCATAGGTGTTCGTGATCGTGGCCGATCCGGCCTGTGCGACCGCTCCCGCGATGTAGAGCGTCGCAGCAGTGTCAATCGTGACCGCCGAGGCGTCGGTGACGGTGACGATCGCCAACGAAAGCGCTGAGGGGCCGACAGACGTAACCTGAGTCGTACCCGTAACCGTCACGGTGTGCGACGGTACGTTGATGGCGCTATAGAGCATCCCGGCTGACGTCGGCCCGATCGAGGCGGCGCCTCCTACGGTGAGCGCGGTGACGTTGGTGAACGTCGCGTTGGTACCGGCCGCCGGAGCAGCCGTGATCTGGACCGTGACCGCGTTTGTGACCGTTGAAGCCCCCACAAACCCATAAGTCGGTGCCGCGATCACGACCGCTCGCTGCGTCGTTAGCGCGCCGGTAGCAAACTGTACTGTCCTGGCCAAGCTCAGGTAAACGTCGATAGCCTCGGTTGATGCCGCAAGCGTCGTGTGTGCCGCGCCCGTAACCGTGAACAGGACCGGCGAGCCAGTCGTCGAGATGCCTTGTGTGAGGGTCCAGTTACCCAAGTTGGATAAGTTCGCGCGTTCAACACCGTTGGTGGAAAATCCAATGTTCTGCTGTGCATTCGTGGAGAAAAGCCCGGTGGTCGAGTTGTTCCCGAAGGCATAACCGGGCAGCAGCGCAGTTCCGCCGCCCGTTTGGATGTGCTCAGCTCCAGTAGCGGCGACGAGGTATCCACCCGCTTGGACAGTCCACTTGTTGCTGTTGTTGGCCGCCAGGCTGAATGGACTGTTGGTTCGCGTACCAACTGACGCCGTATTATTGTCACCCTCGACATGGATAGACGCTTCTACACCGACCGAGGTGTTTCTGGCGCCGACTTGGTTGACTCCTGTGCCCTGTACCGAAAGGTAGGTAGTTGAGGCCACGGCGGGCGTGTCTAGACCGGCGCCGACGCGCACGTTTCCCTGAGCCCAGAGCGCTGATCGACGTGTGATCGTCGCGTTGGTTCCTGCGACCGGCGCACCTGAGATCTCGACTGTTGCCGCGTCCGAGATTGTCGAGGCGGCCACGAACCCGTAGGTCGGAGCCGCGATCACAACCGCCCGCTGGGTCGTGAGTGCGCCGGTCGCGAACTGGACCGTGCGCGCGAGGTTGAAGTTGACGTCGATCGCTTCGGCCGAGGCCGCGAGCGTCGTGTGGGCGCCGCCTGTTACTAATAATGCGGTAGGGGATCCTGTAGTAGATACTGCTTGTGTAACTGTTAATTGTGTCGCAGCAGTTGGCGATCCTCCCACTCCCAACGTTCCATCAAACCTACAATTACCGTTATCAACCCAAATTGAGTAAGAATTAGTTATAGTTACACTTCCCGCTTGTAACGGGGAGTTATTTATATATAAAGAAGAAGCATTATTAACCGTAACTACGTCGGTGTCTGTAACGGTTAATCTCCCAATACGAACTGCGGCAGGACCAGTTGACGTAACTTGTGTGGTCCCCGTTAGAGTTAACGTATAAGCCACTATCTGAAAACCAAGAGGAACTATACCAGCAGCAGTAGCTATTGTAGCGGTACCAGTCACACGTAATGCCGTACTATCCGTAATAGTAGCGTTTGCTCCCGTACTAGGAGCCCCGTTTACATGCAGCGTAGAAGCTTGCGAAATAGTCGAAGCTCCAACGAAAGCATAGGTAGGCGCCGCTATAACAACGGCCCGCTGTGTAGTTAACGCCCCTGTAGCAAATTCAACGGTTCTAGCTAAATTGAAATTAACGTCAATGACTTCGGTTGAAGCAACACACGCAGTATGTGCGCCTGGGGATAAGGTTAATAAAGTAGGGGTTCCGCCGTTGACAACGCTGCTGGTAAAGGTCAAACCGGCGGCGCCTAAGGCAGTAACATCAACTTCATTTGTAAGCGTAGCGTTTGATCCGTTAGTAAGATAAGGAGCGTCATCAGGGGCGTTCCCTGTACCACCACCAGCACCCGCTGCCCATTGTCTTAAAAACATTCCCTACTCCTTAAACTCTTACAGCGGACCTAATAACTGCCAACCTACTACAGAACTTCTAAAGATTTCTGAAATTAACGAAATATCTAAATTATCATTAGTAGACGCTCCTCTAACTGCTATAAAAGACTCGTCTACATTTTCCACTACCATAGGATAATAATATCCAGAGATTAAGCGTGTTCCAGTAGAAGACGTAACTCCGTTTGATATTTCAGCATTAGAAGAACTTTGTAATATATAACAATCCGCTACTGGGCGAAGCATATAAAGACACTGTTGTCCCGGGACCGGCGGAACTAATTGAAAATTTCTAGAACTTGCGGATAAAAAGGCAGCTTCTCTTTTCAAACCAAATTTAGAGGCTTTAAATAGATCTAACACTTAACACCCCCTCTTAATAAGTGGCGAAGGTAATGGACTGATTCCTGGGATAAAGCCTTTGCCAAATATGGATTCGGGTAACTCTTGAATAATAAATCCTACCTTCTCGTTTGGCGTATTTGCGGAGATGTATAAAGAGGTATTTGGACCTACTATGAAAGTTATAGCTACATCTGAAGGTAATTCTATTCCTTGACCAGAAGTAACCCCTGCGCTAGATCCAAAGAAGATAACTCCACTGGTTTCTTTTAAAACCGTGACCTGACACCACTTTAAAGTAGTAAATATAGAACTTCCCCCTGCGGGAGCAACGGGCGCAATTGCATTGAATATATTGGCGGAAGGCATGTAACTCCTTATCTTTAATCAAGTTTTTAATGATAAGGAGTTAAAAACGAGAAGAAAAGGGAAAACAGACGACTAAAAGTTAATAATAACCGCTTTTTGAGGGAAAAACAAGGGAAAATAATAGGGATTTTAATTAGGGAGAAGGGGTATACCCCGTTTTGGCCCGTGTTTTTAGAACGGATAAAGATAATGAAGATAAACCCAGCCAAACTCTTTGAATTTAGTGAAAAACTCCTCTTTTCGCTCGCCGAAGTACATTAAGACATTAGGATAAAGAGGGGAGCCCTTCTTACTACCAACAAAGGAAATTCTTTTATTATAGAAAAGTACACCATTAGCCCAAATAACTAATTTTTGGAACCATTTAGATGAAGTATAGGCTGGTACTAAGAGACAGATTTCCCTATCTTTTGAAATAGCATAGCGCGTTTCCGCGATTATCTTAGTGGCGACCATATCTAAATTGGGCTTAGAATACGGCGGGTTAGCAAATATCTTCCCGTCCCACGCATGATCATAACCATTATCTTCCTTTGTATAGAACCGCGCCGCGCGGACACGCTCATTGGCTTCGGGTGACGAAAATGGGTCTAAATCGATCGTGCCGTTGTAAAATTCATAAATTGGCTCTAAAACCCAATCTGGAGTCATCCATTCGTCGTTAGGCATCTGCACATTCCATATACCCAGTATAAGAGCAATTTAAACAATATATTTTTAAACACTCCCTATCTGGTAAATTCTTATTAGCAAAATATTTCCTGGGTTTAAAATATGTAATATCTATACACAATAGGCCGCCACTTTTACATTTAACACAATGTGGCCGATCATTATAAGGTTCTATTTTAGGCATCTTTACCCCTTTTTGGCAAACATTTCGCCCAGTTTCTTCAATTCTTCTAATGATCCCTTATAGTTACGTAAAACGACACTCAAATCGTGTATCACCGCGCGTTTGGCATCGTGTGAAAGGGTTACGAAATGATCGTGTAAGGTCGCTAAGGGTATGTCGGTAATCACCGATACCCTTTCTAGAATTTTACGATATTTTTCCTTCATTTATGTCCCTTCCCCACACATTTACCTTTATGCCCCAAGGGACTCATACTCATATATCCACTAATCTTACACTTATCACAAGGTTCACAATGCCCTAAATCCATCCCGTGAAACTGCCAGGACCTCCCACAAAGCTTACACGTCGCGTTAGGATCTATAGGCTCAAAGGTTGGCCACACGGGTTTACTCTTCATCAGTTATCCAATCATATAAAGATTTAAAGGCCGCTTCGGTATTATCCCAGTTCCCCGCTATAAAGTCATAGGCCCCACACTCCTCATTATAAGGGTACTGTATCGTCAACACGCCTGCTTTGGGCCAGGTGTCCCTATACTCCTGGGCATTATGAGGCCCGTCATCAATCAAAATGTCACCTGCTACTAACCACTTTGAATGTGTTGTTACGAAATCGTACTTATCAAAACCATAATGCTTACTTACCCAATTCAATTTATCGCGTTCTTCAAAAGGCCCGCGATTAGACGAAGCGGTCACTATACATACATCGTGATTCCTACGTAGGGTTTCAACGAATTCTTTGCTCCCTGGTAATGGTATTAAGGAACTAAAATATCCCCTATACCCTAGATATTTATATATGTCTTTACCACATTCGGGCTTGACATACTTATGAAGATGCCAGCCTTTTATGTCGGTGATGGTTTTATTGTCGTTATAATCGGCGTTATAATCCCCCAACCACTTTTGTAAGAGATTATTTAAAGTGCTGTCAAGATCTAATAATATACGCATTACTCGTCGCCCGCGTCTTTATCTTTAGTCAATCCAACCACCTCTACCCTATTAATCCCGGCATCAAAGAACACCCTCTGTATAAATCTACAGGCATCACATGATGCTTTTGGTGACCTTTGGCCGTTGTATCTAGGATGCTTGGTACATTTTAGCTTTAGCATATTGCCTCGGGATTTAACCCGTTGGAGAAATTTAGTTTTTCGCAAAGATTATATTGTCAATCTGCTTCATTATATTCATCACCGTAGCCATATTATCAGTGTATGGTCGTGTCCCGTCAAGATATATAATGTTAGTCATAACGGTCCAAAGCGCACTATAACGCGCGCGACGATGTTCTATTTCAGTAACTGATACCGCTTCGTATATGTCCGACTTTCCCTGTCGCGCGGCTATGCGGCTTAATGCAACAGCGGCTGGGATATCTAGGATGAACATCACGTTAGGAGGGGTGTAATACTCGGGACGACACACATCCAACATACTACTTAATGAGTGTAAAGGCACCTGATAGGCAAACGAAGACGAAAAGGGGTGTCTGTCTCCCAAAACTATATACCCGTCGTTTATCCAGTCCTGCATTTGTTTCTCGCAGTCTAGTCCGTCAGCGGCAAACAAATGCATGTACGCACGAGGATCTATTGCACCTGGATTACCCATATTCTCGCGAATAAACTTTCCGATTGTTTTATCCGATGGATATCGTTGAATTACAACTTTATCGCTCGTTTTGCGTAACTCGTCATAGAGCGCATTTATAAGCGTTGTCTTACCTCCAGCGTCAATTCCATCAAAACAGTAATATCTACCGGGCATTTGTTTCCCCCAAGACCCAATATAAAGAGTCCAGCTCCTTACGCATAGGATCTGTGTAATCAGAATCCCAAAGAACACGCGCGCGGTCGGCGACGGCAAGTTCTACTAAGAGTTTATGTATTTCATCTACCCTATTACGAACTTCCTTTTCGGTTTTCATTATAGCCACCTAACCTAGTCGAAGCTTCCAGCTCTTACCAACTACAACTCTACCACTATCGACGAGCGCAGAGAGGATGTTCCTTGCCTCCTGTTCTTGTACTCCCGCCCTACACTCCAGCACGATCTCGCCTTCCCATTCAACTTTAACAGGATAAGAGTAATACCAAATTTTGCCGCGCTCGTCTCTTGCGCATATAGCATCACACTCAACGCAGAATTCAACGTTGCTGTTAACAGGGTGTTCAAGCCAATCGTGGTCACAGGTATATTTTTCTAATTTACAGGGCTTTTCCGTGTCTAATTTACAAGTCTTTCCCATACCATATCCTAAAGATAAAGTAAGTTGCCACCAATACAGAGATTGGCAATAAAAGCACTAATAGAAATGTTAATAGAGCTACCACTTAGGCCCCTTCATTGTAGCCATCACACGGCCCGCTTTGGTAAACTGTAACGACATACTCCCGGTTGAAATAATCAACCCGGCATCACACGCCAAATTGAAAGAGACATCCGTCATTCTACTACTATAGTATTCATCATAGTAGATTTTGACAATACCTGCGTTGATAATAAGTTTGGAGCATTCAAAACACGGAAAGGCCGTAACGAAAAGCGTCGCCCCATTTAAATCCTCACGTGCATGTGTTATCGCGTTTACTTCGGCATGTATCGTGCGCACACACGAGTCGCGGCCATCTATGCTTTTCAGTAGATGTCCTGCTTCATCACAATGAGGAGCGCCCCTAGGAGATCCGTTGTATCCAGTTGCTATAATTCGATTGTCCTTTACAATAACCGCTCCGACGTTTTTACGATCGCAGGTGGATCGTTTGGCTGCCTCTTTAGCTATTGACATAAAATATTCGTCCCACGTTGGGCGCACTAGTTTGTCTCCGTCGGCGCTCCAGGCTTATCAAACTCAATATTGCTTGACCCGTAGATCTGAGCAATTACCTCCATGATGTTAAGTAGGAGCTTCTGCGCGGGCGTGAAGGTTGGAATTATCTCGTTGAAGTTATCCTCGCTTACAATTGGAATTGGGGGTTCCCCAAAGTATTGTACGCTCGCTTGTCCTTCACCTACGTCTTCTAGAATTATTGTTACACGGGCCATTTAACCGTTTTCCTTATATTTATCTTTTAATATCGACAATGAGGTGACGAGTCTTTTCGTATAGTTCGGTCAACCCATCCGCGTCCGATTCACAACGTTCAACCATAATCTTCATGTTCTTTTTAAAATCACACACAATATCTGCCCACACAGACGCGGATACACTCATTTTTTGGGAGGGGGTTCCTAACCAGGATAACAAGTGACCTTGACTTTTACGGGCTGTTAAAAGCTTAGGCTTTAGTGTATAATATAAGTCAATATGAGGGCGCTTCTCTACTGGCGGCAAACCCCACCTAAGTAGCCTTGTATCAATCATTTTTAGATCATAACCTTTTCCGTAGTACGAGACCCAGGCATCAAAACTTTCAAGATAGTCTTTTAGTTCTCTAACTAACTTACGATCATTACCCGGCTGCCCTACGGTAAAAGACTTCATACCACCACCATAAGTTCTCACGCTAGCAACCAACAAACTATCAAAATCTCCACGTAATCCTGTAGCCTCGGTATCGAGAATCGCTAAAGTTCCAGCTTTTTCAACTAAACGTAAAAAATTCTGAGCTTCAATTTGCATAATATAATTTTTTCCTTTTAAACGTGTCGCCAATTTCTTCTTTGAATAATAAATCCAATCAGTCCGTAAGAAACACTATACTCCTTCGCAAGAGATTTATAAGTAACACCGCCGGCAGAATATTTTAATCTAATCTCCTTAACTTGTTCTTCAGTTAATTTGGCCCTGCCATTAACAGATCCTTTATTAGCAACCGCGTCTCCAGTCACTCTAACAGCACGGCCTCTAAAAACCATGTCCTGATTATTGGACAGGGGTGTACCAAGATATAAATGATTTACATTAACACAAGGCGGATTATCACACGTATGACACACCCACCTGCCTTCGGGTAATTCTTCCAAGCCCAAAGTTATTAATAAAGCATAAACGTGAGCGCGTATGTCTTTTTTATTAACACAAAATTTTCCATACCCTTGTGGGTTACGCGATGCAGTCCACTCCTGACACCCGTTTTCATTAGTATGTCCTACCTTTGCTTGAAACCTATCATACGCATCCATTAAAGGCATCTACGGCCACTCTGTTTAAGGATTAAATTTCTCCATCAAATTTTCTACAAACGCGGCTTGCTTTTCCCACTCTTCTATATCATCAAGCGCGGGGTCTTTTTCCTTTTGTTCCTCTTTAAGGGACTCTTTAATTTCAAACAAAAGAATTTCCAGAGCCTCTAATATAGTTTCTAATTCTTTATTGGTTACAGAAATTTTCATCTTATGGCCAATTTCCTTCTAATGACGGTTCACTAGGTTCTATTAATTCCTCCCACTGGCTTATAGGTACTGCCCAAGTAGTTGTGTCCGTTCCGGCTGACACTATTCCTACCACGTTTCCTTTTGAATCAAATACCGCAGATCCACTATCTCCGGGCTCCGCTACTATGTCAAGAACTATTCTATTAGGTATAGTCTTAATGATTGAACCACACGTGTATAACCATTTTCGGCGGGGAAAAACCACACAGACCTTATCTCCTAGTTGAGGGTTCCCAACTGCTGGAACCGACGTAGCAAAATCATAACTAGCAAATAATCTCACCACGTCATCATTAGAGGCTTTGTCATAAGATACATGAACAACTCTGTTGTTTGCCGTCAGTACCCAAATATCAAATAGTTCGTTTGGACATCGCGAAACAACGTGTTTAGCTGTTAGAATATGCCTGTTGTTAATGACTACCCCACTCCCCCCACTATTAGAGGAGTCGGCACAAATAACGCCTACAATCACGCTGGCTCGTTGTTGTACGGGTCTATTCCAATAAGGGGTAGAACAGGACACTAATAATAGGAAGATAGGAAAAAAACGCATCTTATAACCGCGAACCTACTACAAACCCCACTAACGCGCCTACCGCGAAAGCAAAATAGGTCTTCGGTTCTTTGAAAATGCTAAAGAATAGGTTGTACATCTGTTTGGTTTACCCTTCCTTCTATTACTTCCCACGAAGATATCACAATAGGAGGCCCCGCCTCTAATTGCATCTTTTTCTGTCGTGCTAATTCCTTAATTACGCGCCACGAGTAACTCATTTATTCCTTCGGCACCCTAGGCGCGCGAAAATATAACCATAAACATAAGGAGCTTGCGACTACCACAAGCCCTAGATATCCAACTACCGCGATTGCTAAAAACATTTACTCTCCACACCCACAGGCTTCGGTGGCATCACGCGGACCACCGCAAAGCTTCGTAAAACGCCTTTCGTATCGCACTAACTGTTCACCAATCAACGCGCGTTCGCGATCGGTAAGATCGGTATACACTTCCTTATTAGCTAAGGCGAGGCGCTCGACCTTAACTACGTCAAGCATAGTGCGATAGAAAAATTCCTTGACGTATTCCTTAGCCGATACTTTATTTCCTAATGTGTCACGAATCATATTTAATATCCTATTCCCTTAGCTAATAAAAAACCAACAAAAATACCCAATAATATACCAAATAACATCTTTACGCTCCTAGTACAACATCTAATGTTTATCTTGAAAAAACATCAAGTAAATTAGAACGGCCCAAAATAAAACTACTAATAACCAGAGGGACATCACTTTAATATCCTCAACGTCACGAAATAAACTATAAATCCAAAAATTGCCAAAAACAGCGCCATCACCTTAAAATACCCTTCCCAGCGCTAGTTCAATTATTGAAGAATCAATATCAGGGGACTCTTTAATCGCATAAAGTATCGTTGTATCCGTCGTGTTATAAAACGACACCGAATTATCATCATTATATATTGTCCAAACACAGCCGGGATTCACAGGTATTGTTAATAAGAGAACGTCTTTTTTATTTTTTAACTTCTTATTAAATTTACACTTCTTTGTTTGACCTCCTAATAACACACCCCAAGTAAGACAGTGTTTGTCTAATAACTCTCGATCCTTTTTACCCTGATCTGTTAGTTTCATTTACGGTTCCAATAATCATAAAGTTCCAATAAAAACCAAACAACCTGTACCGCAACAAACGGACCCCAAAAAGACCCTCCCACTGTGAAAAGAAGTATTGTTAGTACTACGCTTAGAAAGCTAATTGTACTTTTATTCAAACGTTGTAGCACTTAAACCTCAAATAAAATTGGTTTATTAACTAGTTTATATCTTTCATCACACACACTCGCATTTATAAACGTAGTGCCTTCTAATTCGTCCCGTCCCTTCATAATTCCATACCCAGAATGAATATGACCAAAAACATGATACTTAGGTTTAATCTCTTTTAGGTTCTCTGTCAAGTCCTTACATCCAACTTTTCGTTTATCTAGTGTTTCGTCTAGGTATCCATATGGAGGACCGTGGGTAATAAGCACGTCCGTATAACGCGGTATTGCGCGCCAGTAACGGTCAATCTCGGCCCCTTGTTCGCGATTGAAAGCCCAGTCTAAAAAGCGCGGAGTGGAGGCGGAACCGTAGAAGTAAACGCCCTCTATGTCTAACCCCTCGTCATTTAGATAGGTAATACCACCACGACGGGCGTAATCTTCAAAGAACAAACAACGGGTATCTTCAAAACTCCAATCGTGGTTGCCCGCCGTTAATATGCGGTGCGCATAAGGTAACCCACTAAACCATTCTAAAAAATTCAATGTTTCTAGATCTTCTCCGTTAATGGTAAAGTCTCCCGCATGAACAATAACGTCGGCGGGAGGCAACCACTCTCGTGGTATCTTTTTGTGCCTGCTATGCGTGTCGCTTAAAGCGAGGATTTTCATTAACTAAACCTTTTGGCTACCGGACACCCTTCTACATGGAACGTAAACGCCCCATTACCAGGACACCCACTACACCGTTGATCATTCGCGCGGCGCGTCTTTTCACGACGTTCTTCATTAGGCCACGGGCCTAAATCTCGCTTACGTCGATCTTTATTCTTCTTCCGCTGGTTTACACTCACTCTGCTCTAGATCCTTTCTCTTTTCTTCATTTAGATCAACACAAATATTAGATACACAGGTTAATTTGCCAATACAAGTCTTATTTGTAAAACACGTTTCTTTTAAACCACCGTAGTCACTAATACCTTCCTTAAATAGTGCTCCAAAAAGTCCTCCTAATATGAATACGATTAAAATTATTATACCTCCCACCATATATTCACTACTGTCATTCATTTAATATTCCTCTTTTGAGCGGGGTATGTCTCTAAAATCTTTGTCCATCCCCCAACCCTCGTCATAACAATCACAACATAATTGAGGATGTTCTCTATTGTGTTCAAGAGATAAAGTATATTCTATACCACAGTCTTTACACTTAAACTGTATTTCTGTGTCTTCATTAAAAATCATAATAAATCCCTGGCGTAGTTCTTTAATGCCTCAACCGCTTCTTCTCGCGTACTAAAGGGCCCGTGTTTATAAGACCAGGTTTCATCCCAAAAATACCAACCTGGTAGAGGATCGTACTTAGTGGGCTTTTCTACACAATGTATAGGATCTTCGTTCATAGTTCATTTCCCTTTATTTAATTTATTTCTTCCCCACACTAATCCCCGAATATAAGTCTTTTTGTGAATGACGCCACTTTTTCATAAACTCACGTTTTGATAAGACCCAGACCCCATTTTCAGATTTATTTACACGTGTATTAGTTGGGTCTACCAATACAATGCGATCGTTAAGTTTACCTATAGCCGTAACCCAGTGCTGCCAGTTCATAACACAAAGTATCACAGGGCGTCCTATTTCTAGGTTGTCGTTTAGGTACCCCCAAGCCTCTCTGCTTTTGGCCGTTTCTAGTCTAGTGACTATATAGCCCATCTCCCTCAAGGCGTCTATTATCCCGCTCTCAGTGGTCCCAATCTCTAGGGTGGTACTTGCGGCCCTGGCTGCGCTTTTCTCGGCTACACGGGCACCTAATGAACGCAGGGCGTTTACTATGGCAGCGGCGCCACAGGAGTATGAGGTTTTTTGGTATCTCATGTATCCCGGAGTTTAATCGTTGGGGTAAGGGTTCCCGTCCATGATAAATTTATAAGCCTTCTTAAACTCTTCCTTGCTAGCATAATAGCCGTTTAGTGGTAAATTCTCCATCTCACACTCAACGATGTCAATTTGGGGTATAAAAGAGTACCACTTGGTTCTCTCAAAAACTTCCCTTTTGAAGGCCTCGGCCTTTTCCCTATCTGCCGTGACACCCTTAACTACGCCACCATCCCAAGTCTGGTCTATTAACACGTATATTTTCATTTTAGTCCTCATATATGATTGTGTAGGGAATTCCAACGTAAATACGACGTTTGATAAAATCATCACTTCGATAAACTATAAGTCGAACTCCTTCAATGGCATAAAGCCAACCGTCCTCCGACTTGTAAACACTATCAAAACTAGGAAGGTATACTTTAATCTTAAACTCTTTTCTATTCTGCATATTCTCTAACATAGAGATTTCTGCGTTTTTGTCAACAGTTTATTTCTTTACAAAACATTTCCCTTCTTCTACCCACACTAACCTACCTTTACCTACCCAAAATCTGGACGTAAACCCATTAAAAAACGCGTTTGACCCCTCTATAAGGTGCCCTTTTCCACGTTCTTCCGTTTTTGACCCTAATAATTTTAGGTACTTACCAGATTCAAAAAATGTGAACTGAATAATTTCGTGTAGTTATAACTTCCACGTTTTTTGCAACCTTTATATATAAAGATCATATATTATGATCTATGATCATACTATGATCATAGTATTAATATTATATATACTACTATATACTTTTTCTTAGATATTCTGGAAAATGTGGAAGTATAGTATATAAGTATAGAATAGATCTAGGCTTTCCACAATCTCAAAAAATCTAAAACGCGCGGATAGGAAGTGGAAATCTGGTTAGGTCTTGACAAGTTTGGGATCAGTATCTAAGATGGGCAGCAATGATTATTACAAACTTTCTTAAAACACTGTGGCCTGTCACTAAAGAAAACTCCCAAATCGTTGTTTCCTACATTGGGTCAGACAATAAACTAAAATCAGCACATATACCATTTAGTCGAATAGAAGAAGCTGCTGAGATAGCACATCAGTGGAGCGATAAGAAGAGAAACGTTTACTTTGGGACTTGTTCCCGTGTTGAGGGCCTAGAACCTTATTCTCGTGGTTCAATGAATGACCTAAACGGTATTCCCGGGCTTTGGTTAGACTTAGATATTCGTCCTTTGGTTCAAGGTAAGGGCTATCCTACCTCCGAAGCGGGGGCCGTTGAGTTACTAGAACTATTTGGGCTAGACCCCACACTTTTAGTAGACTCGGGGTCCGGGTTTCACGTTTGGTGGCTTTTTAAGGAGCCGCTTTGGTTTCAACCCGGTGTTTTTAATAAGCTTCGTGAATTAAGCGAAAATTTTCAGGATAAGTTTAGGAGTTTAGCTAAAAGTAAGGGCTACTATATAGATAAGACTTCGGATCTAACTCGAGTTTTAAGATTACCCGGGACGATTAACTATAAATATAGTAAAGAAGTCAAATTAGTAGTAGATGACGGCCCTCGTTATACGTTTGAGGAACTTTATAATTTCGTATATAACAAAACCACAGTAGTTAAAACCAAAACGTTTTGGTGGCCCGAGTCTTGTAATCCTTTAGTCGAACGTTTACAAAAAGTCACTAAAGAAGAAGGCAAGAAGTATATAAATAACCTGATCAATAGGCGCCCTATTGATCAGGAGGGAAATCGGGACAACGCTTGGCAGTCAGTTTGTTCTACAATCGTGTTTAGGTCAAAAGGATTAAATATCCCCTTTGAGGATTGGATTGAATTGGTCAGACCCTCGGTTGAGGCGTCTCAGGAGGGGTTGTCTAATACAGAAAATCCTCCTCCTTCATTAGATGATGTAATAAAAAAACTAGACCGTGCAAAGAAGGACTTTGACTACAAGGAGGAATCTCGTCAACAACGGGATTTAGAAATTCAGAACGGTTTAGCAAAAAAGATACGTGGTGGAGATAGTGGTCTATATACCGCAAATGAAATTAATCAATATGCTCATGAACAGGGATGTTCTCCCGAAGATCTATTGTCAAGACTTGTTATTCAGAAAGCGAATGCTTATTACATATTTTTTGAAGGCAAATATGAGCCTCCTTGTATAGATAAGGAACTGACTTCAAAACTACCACGCTGCCTGGTGGCGTTTCCAGGCGCTCGTTTGACAACACTCACAAAAGACGGCGCAGAGCGTCCTCGCACAATCCCTGAACTAATAAGAGACTATTGCACCGTGGCTAACGATGTTGTAACGCGCTTACCTTTACAGAAAAGTTATTTTGATACCAAAACCAAACTTTTTTACGAAGCACCTTGTCCTTTAGTTCCGCATAAGGCGGAGTATAGTCATGAAGTTGATGCCTGGTTGAAATTTTTAGGTGGAGAAGCTTCCGAGAAATTAATGGATTGGCTTGCGTGTGTAACAATGTTAGAGCGTCCTACTTGTGCTTTATATTTATCAGGCGCTCGTTCTACAGGTAAGTCCATGTTAACATTAGGCGTTGCGTCATTGTGGGGAAAACTTCCTACTGAGATCTCAAAGATTGCCGAAACGTTTAACTATGATCTAGCTAAATGTCCAGTCGTTGTAGCTGACGAGTTTATTCCCGAAAGCGTTTCTACGGGAAAGTTACGAAGTTGGGTTGCCGGGTATTCCCAAACCCTTTCTAGAAAGTATTATCCCAACACCACCCTAGAAGGAGCTATAAGACTAATCCTTTGTGGTAACAACGATCGCTTACTCCAAACAGGCGAAGATTTAGATAGAGAAGACGTGAACGGCACCGCGGATCGCTTTCTACATATTAAAGTGGGGGACGACGCCGCAAGATATCTAAAGTCTTTAGGAGGCGCACAAGGAACAGCGGACTGGGTTTCTGGCGGAAGAATTGCACGACATCTAACTTGGTTAAAGGAGAATAGAAAAGTATCCTACGGAAACAGATTTTTGGTGGAGGGTTATACTACTAAGATGCACCAAGCCCTAGCTACCCAGGATCGTGTGAGTAACTTGGTGTTAGAGTGGATTTCGGTTTACTTTGCACAGACAGGCACTAGTTTTAAAAAGATACAGGGCGTCTTTTGTGGTAATGGTAAACTAGCGCTAAACTCGGCGGTTATTAAACAGTTTTGGGAGATGTTTTTACACGATAATCGTTTGCCTACTATAAACATGATAGGAAGGGCTCTAAAGCGTATTTCTATAGGGTCCGTGAAACTATTTAATCTATGGTATCACGAAGTCGATATAGACTTATTAATAAATTGGATGCTTGAAAATCAAACAGGCAACGTCGAGGACGTATTATCCAGAGTAAATGAGCAGGTTGATTTCGTAGCACCTAACAAGGGACTTTTTAGTGTTGATCAGAAAGATATGAACTAAGCTTTTTGCGTTTGACAAGCGCATGAGACGTGTCTATGGTAAAGACACAGAGGACAAAATGTACACACAGGAAGAACAGATTATAGATTTACGACGAGCTTTAAAGAAGTGTTATAACGCGATGGTAAAATCTGAGAAGATCGGTTGCACAGATCGTTTAGATTGTGCTGAAGATAACGGAGATTTTTGGAACAACGCTTTGGCCGATGCCCAGGAATTATTAGAGGATTAAAAGGAAAGGCTTATAAAACTGTGAGAGTATCGTGTCCCTTTTGTGGTAATTTAGCTAGGATCAATGAAGATATGGAAATAGCCATTCACTACGGCCCCCCTGAGGATGTAGACGAAGATGACTATGAGTTGCCCTGTGAAGGCTCAGGCCAGGAATTTTCTGGAGATCCTGATGATGAGGTACTTGAGGACGAAGACAAGTGGGCATTTACTAGACGAAGGTAGTTAAAATGAAATTACCAAAAAACACAATATTTAATTGGGGAAGCCCTTTATCTAGAAAATTCTTGAAAAAAGTCCGAGAGGATAATATTTCTCCTTTATTTTTAGAACTGGATGACGTCTTTTATGAGGTTGAAATTATAACAGAGACTACTCTAAATATTGTAGACACAGGTAAGATATTAAGAGTTGAGCGCGGTGTTTTAATATTTGGGGACCCTTTATAGGCTAATATGACAAAACAATCCGAGCAGGACGACTTAACATTACGCGAAATTAAAGATCAGGCCGCACTTGACTATTTAGTTGAAAGGTTAAAAGAAAAAGGTCTCGCTAGATGGGGTTTAAACACATTAGTTCAGGCTATCATTGATAGGGCTAAGGGAAACCTTGGGGGAGAGTTCGCAATAAATACTATAACCATTAATACCGTGATTTCGTCAAAAGAGTTGTTAGATTTAATTAATCAAGATCTATTGGACTTATTAAAGTAAAACATGAGCAAACTAGAAGACGAAATTGAAAGACTAGAAGAAAAATTATATAAAATAAACTCTCATTATGGTAAGTTGATAACTATATTACGCCAACAATTAAAAGAGTCGGGCGAGTGTTCCCATAAGAAAACAGTTAGAATTAAATACTATAAACGCGGCCATAAGTGCTAAGAATACACTAGAAATTTTAGATCAAGAATTACTTAACTATTTGAGTGAGTATATGTCATGACTAAAAAATTTGCGAGAAAAATAAAACTAGTTCCTAGGAAGGTGTCGGGGGCTGAATATCTTCCTGATGAAGTTCGTTGGATGTATCATGGAACACAAATTAAAAATTTAGAAAAAATTATTAAAAAAGGATTGATTCCGCAAGAACCCGTTCAAAGTGATAGATTTACTTTAGATACAAATTCACATCCAATAGCCCCTATCTTGTTTTATAGTCCTTTTTATGATAAAGCGGCTCTTTATGCTGGTAGTTCGGGGATCTTGTTGAGGTTCAAACAACCCGTCGATGGTAGGCTTTTTGATAGGGATATTATAGGTTTTTATATTACTTATACAACTATACTTCCTGAAGAGATTGAAGTTTTTATAGGAGGATCTCCTTATAAAATCTCTAAAGAACCTAAAGGGTGGAAAAAGTTAGAAAACAATAAAAATTGGACGCCTTTAAAGAATTATGTGTCATGACTAAAAAATTAGAAGACGAAATTGAAAGACTAGAAGAAAAATTATATAAAATAAACTCTCATTATGGTAAGTTGATAACTATATTACGCCAACAATTAAAAGAGTCGGGCGAGTGTTCCCATAAGAAAACAGCGACGTACTCGTGGGAACACGATAATGGTTATGGTGTACAGACTAGACACTATGCTCTTTACTGTCTTACCTGCGGTTTAGAGGATAAGTGGCCCGACACTAAAGACGGAAAGTATACTTTTAGGGAAAATGTCAAGTAAATGGACCAAACTTAAAGACTTCGCCGTCTTTATAATCGATCTAGTTACCGACGAGCAGAATTGGCTCTGTTCGCGGTGTAATCATCCAAGGCGGGCACATTGCGGTTGTGGGCAAAATTGTCACACGTCGGAAAAACCCGAACTAGGCGCGCCGTGTGATTGTACGGGGTATGTAGATGAATAAACCCCCTATCGAGGAACGTAAGCATTTTCTCACCATTATCGACGGCCGTTACGCAAGTACATCCGCTAGTCAGGTTAAGGCTTATGAGTCGTGTGCCCGGCTCTGGTTTAATCAGTCAATACTAAAGTTACGTCAACCCCAGACCCCCGCGCAAGCCTTTGGAAGTGCAGTACATAAAGCGATTGAAAATTTCCTTTTACATAACACACTTCCCGAAGACCCGAGGCTGGAATCTTTCGTTGAGGTCGCCGGGCCCTATCTTCCGGCTGATGCACTAGTTGAACATTACATAGAAATTCCGACCATTGACAATGTAGTTTGGCGTGGGTATATTGATTGTCTTGATCTATCGAGCAATTTTATTTTAGACTATAAATCAACGTCTGATTTTAAATATGCTAAAGATTCCGAACAGTTAGCTAATGATGTTCAGATGGTCAGTTATGCCAAATGGTTTGTAGATAAATATAATTTAGACGGGGCGGAGGTTGGACACCTTTATTTACTTACAAAGAATAAAAAGCCCAAAGCGAAGCTAGTCACTGCGGAAATATCAAGAAACCACGCTAACAAAATATGGAACGAAAAATTAGTTGTTGTCGCGGAAATGGCTCAGGTAGTTGACTGTCTATATGATAAGAACAACCCCACTAAGGACCGAACCGAAGAACTATCCCCCACGGGGGCTACGTTAGGAACCTGTGATATGTATGGGGGGTGTCCGTTTAGAACTAAGTGTGGATTGAACGAACAAACTATCACGCGCATCGTTAACTTTGGTCGAAACACTAACCTTGAAAAGAGAGCAGAAAAAGAAATGGGAACAAGTTTAAGCGAGAAACTAGCGGCGAAGAAATCAGTTACGCCAGTAGTGGAGATGCCCGTGGACGTGGTGGAGGCACCCGTGGTTATAAGCATACTACCCCCCGACGCGCCACCAAACGAGGAAGTTGAACCTTTATCGGTAACCTTAGCGCGCGAAGAGGGTGTGATCAAAAAGGCGCGAAAGAAATCTAAGGAAGTAGTTGATGAGATCAACCTCGGAGACTTTTCGACTAAGCGTGAGGGTGTGCCGTCGCTTAATCGTAAGCGTTTGGTTATATATCAGGACTGTATACCAATTAAAGGGGACGACCGCGCCAAGTGGGTTATGTTAGAGGATTGGCTTGCGCCAATTGCTCAGAGTGTTGCGGAAGCCCACGGACAGGCCGATTATAGGCTTATCCAGTATACAGCTAAACCGGCCCTAGCTACCGCAGTTCGTTCTAAGCTTGATACGGTGCCAGAAGTTTTAATTGTATCGTCTTATGCAGCTGGCGCGGACGTCGTGATGGAGTGCCTTATTCCACTTGCCACGCAGGTTGTTAAGGCTTTGAAGGGCTAAATGAAATGACCTCCGTATTCGCTGAAAGTACCGACGCCGCTAAATCCGTTACTAGCGCTCTATCTGACCTTGGATATGACGTCAACCGCACAGGGAAGTGGGTAGAAGTGTATGGTCCGCTTCCTATAGACTCACTTAAGAGAATGCTGAAAGAGTGGGGCTTTGAGGTTAGGAAGTTAAAGCTAGACGACGGGAAGTATTATTTAATCGTTTCTTAGTTCGCCCCGTACCCATAAAGGACCCATGTTTGAACCCTCCAACAACGGGAAAGAAATATTCTTTAAGCGATACACTATTCATGAAGGTGAAACGTGGGAGGAAGCTTGTGATCGAGTTGCTTCTTTTATAGCAAGCGCGGAAGACGGCGAGAAGCGCCAGGTTTATAAACAGAAGTTTAAAGAGTTATTACAAGAAAACCTGTTTATGCCCGGTGGGCGTATTTGGTACGGATCAGGTCGCCCACGTGGCCAGTTACTTAATTGCTTTGTAGTGCCAACACAAGATAGCAGAGAGGGCTGGGGCAAAGCTGTAAGTGATGTTATAGTTATATCTGGTACTGGGGGAGGCGTTGGATTAAATTTTTCGCCCGTGCGCCCACGAGGTCTACCTATTCGTGGCACTGGAGGTATTACCACGGGTGCTGTTAGCTTGATGGAAGGTATCAACGGCTTTGGTGACATAATCAAGGCCGGTGGAGGTCGTCGTACTGCTCTGATGTTTGGGCTTAATTTAAATCATCCGGATATACTTGAATTCCTTGATAAAAAGCTTGATTTAAAGCAACTTAATAATGCAAATATCTCGGTAGTTTTTAATGAGGACCCTGAAGATTTCTTTACAAAGGTAAAGTCTAATGAGGAATTAGTTCTTACCTTTAATGGTAAGGAGATTGGTCGCGTTAAAGCGAAAACTCTGTTTGAAAAAATAGTTGTCAATGCTCTAAAACAAGGGGACCCTGGGGTACTCAATGGGTACTATGCCAACCGCATGTCCAACGTTTGGTACTGGAAAAACCTAATAATTACAAATCCTTGCGGGGAGATTTGGCTTACCGAGTATGATTGCTGCTGTCTTGGCTCCATAGTTTTACCACGTTTTGTTGAAGGGGGCTTTCAGTGGTCCGACTTGGAGGAAGCGGTTAAAACGGCCGTTCGTTTTCTAGACAACGTTCTCACGGTGAACACCTACCCGCTTCAAGAAATTAAGGACACTTGCGGTAACATCCGTCGCATAGGGCTAGGCGTGATGGGTTTACACGACATGTTACTTAAGATGGGATTCAAGTACACGTCGCCCGAAGGACTTGAATTTGTTGATCGTGTTATGAAGTTTATTAAGAATCGTGCCTATGAGGCGTCCATTGAATTAGCGAAGGAGAAAGGGGCGTTCCCAGTTTTTGACTCCGAGAAGTTTCTAAAATCAAACTTTATTAAAACACTCAAGCCGACGATTCGTCAGGCTATCAAAAAGTACGGTATTAGAAATTGCGCGCTCTTGACGTTACCCCCTACAGGGACTACCTCTATGGTTAGTGGTGTTTCGTCAGGTATTGAAGCGGTGTTTGCGCCGGCATACATTCGCAAATGGTGGGATGGGGACATCCGCAAATCAGAAGTTTTGGTACACCCTCTATTCGAGCAGTTTGTTAAAGACGGGGTAGATACGTCGCACTTTCAAGGCACTTATGATTTAAGTTTAAGAGATCATTTTGAAATGC
>ERZ1292629.623-Hain-H43-01um-R1-623-length-39212-cov-22_pt1 | contig 39212 bp, 74 predicted proteins | sample MGYA00564399_ERZ1292629 | MGnify/ENA primary metagenome ERZ1292629 (study PRJEB36523, sample SAMEA6512636) | groundwater metagenome | collected 2019-01-08 | study: AquaDiva: Metagenomics assemblies of 32 groundwater samples
TAGCCGTCGCCGTCGCCGTAGCCGGCGCCGTTGCCGTTGCCGTTGCCGTTGCCGTTGCCGTAGCCGTTGCCGTTGCCGTTGCCGTAGCCGTCGCCGTTGCCGTTGCCGTTGCCGTTGCCGTTGCCGTCGCCGTTGCCGTAGCCGTAGCCGGAGCCGGAGCCGTAGCCGTCGCCGGAGCCGTTGCCGTAGCCGTAGCCGTCCCACTCCCGCACGCGCACGAGCCCGTGCCGCGCGAGCTGGACGCGGGTAGCCTCCCCGGAGCGGATGAGCGCGCGGATGTCGCGGTCGCTCATGGGCCACCCATGAGCTGCGCGTAGACGTCCTCGCCGATCGCGAGGACGTCGGCCTGTTGGAGGATCGTCCTGGCCTCGGTCGCGGGCCCAGCGCGAGTCACGCCGCTCCCGCCGTGCGCCACGAGGTCGTAGACCGATCCCTCGCCCCCGACTCCCTCCCAGCGCCGCAGCCAGCGCCAGCGCTCGAGGACGACGGTCCCGGACTCGCCACCGACGAGCCGCCCAACCATGACGCCGCTCACGTAGGAGCGGACCACGACCGGCGAGCCGATCGGCAGGAAATTCTCGTGGCCGTTCACGGCGTCCCCCGGATGCGCATGGCGAGGACGCCGAGGCGCCTGCCGAACGCCTCGGCGTAGCAGTTGGCGCACCCGGGCGAGACCTTGCTGCAGCCCAGCCAGGGGTTGAACGTGGCATCGCAGATCTTGGTCTCGGATCCCATCTTGTCCTCGGGGTAGGTGGTCCGTGGCGGGGGCAGGACGGTGAACCCCTATGGGGCACGCTGGGACCGTCGAGATGTTTCCCCCCGCCACGGACCAGTAGGTCTAGAACGGCATGTCCCCGTAGGTCCGGTCTCCGCGCCCGTCCTCTCCGCCGCGGTCCTCGCTGGGCCGCTGCCGGTCGCTCTCGTAGTCGCAGCGCGGGGGCTGGCCGCTGCGCTGGTAGCGCGAGTCCTGCTCGCGCCGGGGGTCGTCGCGCCGCCCGCGGTCGCGGTCCGGGTCGCGCTCGCGGCGCTCCTCGTTGCGGGGGGGCTGGGGCGAGTTCCGCTCGCGGGAGGGGTTGAACGGCCGGTACTTCACGCCGTTGATGTAGCTCCGGTCCCCGCGCCGCTCCTCCTTGGCCGTCACGTAGAGCTTGCGGCCCCGGAGGTCCCTGGCGTTCATGTGGGAAGGGTCGTCCCCGGGCTCGAGCACGGCCTTGCAGAACGAACCCCACTTCTCCTGGTGCCGCGACGGAACGACTGTCGTGAACTTCTGGTCACTCCCGTCCACGTCGAGCCAGAACGTCACGCGGAGCATGTCGTCCCCGTGCTGGCTCTTCTCCTCCTTCGCGTCCTCGATCTCGGCCAGGTACTCCCCGGGCTCGATCGTTCTGTACCCGCCCTTGCCCCCGCCCCCGCCACCCTGATTCGTCATGTTCAGCGCCATGCCTCTACTTCCCTTCGCGTGCGTAGTAGCAGACCGCCTGCGCGAACAGGCGAGCCTGATACCCAGTGACATGGGCTCCTCGGCAGACCTTCACGCCGAGACGGGCCCACAGATCCAAAACTTTCCTGCCTCCCACGAGCTTGACCCCTCCAGCATGGACCTCGTTCAGCAGGCCGTTCGGTCCAACGGTCAGCGGGTCTCCCGCTGGCCAACCGTGGAGCTCGTCCGAGCACTTGAGCATCTCGTAGCCGTTGCCCGGGTCGAAGGGCAGCTTGCGATCGAGCAACGGGCTCGTCCGCCCCGGGTGGTCCCCGGCCTCGAGGGCCGCGAGGACGAGGGGGTCCGTCTTGTCTGCGAGGAACCAGTGGCTGGGATAGCAGCAGCCCACGGGCCCCGGAACGAGGTCTTGCAGGGACTCCTCGCGCGCTGTCGTGGCTAGGTCCTGGAGCGCGCCCTTGACCTCGCGCTGAATGTTCCTGCGCTCCTTGAGGAGCGCGCACATGTCGCGCAGGAGCTCGCCCAGGCGGTCCGTGAGCTTGGATGCCTCGTCGGCCAGGGCGTAGAACTGCTCGCTCACCTGGGCACCGGCTGGAACGCGTCTCGGCTCAGGTACGCGAATCCCCAGGCCTCGAGGGCACGGAGCCTCTCCTGCTTCCTGGCTTCCTTCTCCTTCTCCGCCTCAGTCTTGGGTGGCACGGGTCTCCCCCTTCGCTACCCCCGCCTCGAGCTTCTCGAGCATCTCGCGCAGGAACTTGACCGAGACCTCGGGGGGAATGTTGGCGAGGGTTCCCCCGTTCAGGCCGTCCGTCTGCGCGAGGCAGATCGTGTAGGCCCAGCCCTGGGGGATCACCTTCCCCAGCGCCTTCTGGACCCGAAGCATCAGGATCTTCGTCTCGACCGCCGCCGTGGTCTTCACGAGTACCTCGCAATCATGTTCTCGGCCAGCTTCTCCTGCCGCGCGTCCCACACCGCGAATGCGAGCAGTGACTGCAGGACGCGCTTGTCGAGGGGTCCTGCGCGGTTGAGCACTTGTTCTACACGTCCCCTCCGACAGGCACCGTCGCTCGTCGTAACCGTTGCAACGACTGTTGGTTCGGAGAACATGGCGCCTTCGGCGCTGACCGCGGCAGCCTTGACGGTGGCCCGGATCATGGCTTCCTTCTCCTCGAGGAGATGCTGCACCCGCTTGTCGAGCCAGTGGTCGGCGACGAGGGAGGTGTAGAGCACGGGCCGCTTCTGGCCGATCCGGTAGTTTCGGCTGGCCGCCTGGTCGTTGTCGGTCGGGCTCCAGCCCTTGTCCAGGAAGTAGACCTGGCGGGCGCGCGTGAGGGTAATGGCGGTTCCGCACGCGCCGATGCTGAGTGCGAGCCCATGGAGCTTGCCTGCCTCGAACTTCTCGACCATGACGCTTCGAGCCTTGGCCGAGTCGTCTCCGGTCATGCAGTCCCAGCCCAGGCGCTTGCTGAGCGCGATGAGCGGGTCCTTGTGCGCGCTCCAGACGAGGGGGGGGTCGTTGGGGTTCTGCTCCTCCCAGGAGTCGAGGAGGTCGAGAAGGGCCGGAACCTTGGCGGTGGCGAGGAGCTTGCGGGCTTGCATGAGGTGCGCGCCTCCTCCTCCAGCGCGGGAGCGGAGAACGTCCTCGAAGGTGGCCGTGTCGAGGTCGACTCCGGCAACCCGCATGTAGGCGACGACCTCGGCGGTGATCCGCGCCTGGTCTTCCTCGGAGAGCTCTACCTCGACGTCCTCGTAGTTCCGGCCGGGGAGGTCGAGGACGACGTCCTCGAGGTTTCGGCGCAGAAGGACGCGCCGGAGAACGTCCGGGGTGTCCTTCTTGACCGCGCTCGGGTCCCAGGTGGACCAGTCCTCGCCGCCCATGGCCTCTTGGAAGCGGCTCCGCGAGCGCCACGTCCCTTCCTGGAGGCCCAGGACGCCGAGCATGCACCAGAGGTCCGGGGGGCGGTTCTTGATCGGGGTCCCCGTGAGGCCCCACGCGCGGCCGTTCGCGGCCCTGGCAGCTCGGCAGAGTGCCGAGCTGCGCTTGGTGCGGGTCGCGGCGGGGTTCTTCGCGTAGTGCGCCTCGTCGAGGATGACCGTGAGCCCCTCGGGGGGGACGGTCGGCCACTCCCCGTCCTCGAGCCAGGGGGGCAGGATGTCGTAGTTGCAGACCAGCACCTGCCCAGGCTCGGGCCAGGCCCAGTTAGCGCGACCGTTCATCCGCATGGTGGTGAAGTCGGTGCGCCACGCGAAGTGCTTGATCCAGACACCCTTCGCGACTGCCGGGCAGACGACGATGACGGGCGTGCCCGGGGCCAGGGCAGCAATGGCCTGGATCGTCTTCCCCAGGCCCTGCTCGTCCCCGAGAATCCCCCCGGTGCGGGCAGAGAGCCATTTCGATCCAACGTCTTGATATGGACGGAGTTGGTAGGACATTGCGTGTCCTGTGCGGGTGGCGAAGGCGGAGAGGGTATGGCAAGGGGTGCATTGGCTGCAAGTGGATAAATCCGCGACAGGTCAAATCGACGTAACGCTAGGCGTGACAGCTACTTGATTGCGAATGATTGTGCTTGACCGAATTGGACCTTGTAGGACCACACACTTGCCTCGAGCGTTTTTCAGGGTAGCGGCGGGGTGGGACAAGTGGTGTAATCCATGGCATGGCAAGGCGTAGGTGCAGGAATCCAGCGGTCGCGTCCGGGATCCGCTTCGCCGACGGCTTCGCGCCGCCCTCGCAGGAGCTCGAGTCCCAGCCGTCCGAGAAGTGGCTCTCCGGGGCCCGCCGGCAGGTCGCGCTCGTGGTCGGGACCGAGGTACTAGGTGAGATCAGGCCTGGCGAGCTAGGCAGAGAGGCGGGCGTCTCCGAGAAGACGGCGCGCACGATCCTGGGCGAGCTCAAGAAGCTGGGCGCGGTCCGCGAGGAGCGGGCCATGCGCCGCGGCGTGCGCCGCGAGAAGGTCTGGACCGTGAACCCGGCCGCGAGTGACCTCGTGGCCTGGATCGCCTACCGGGACGAGCTCGCCGGCTCCGAGGCGGGGGACGCGTCCTTCGCGTTCGGGGAGGCTGAGCCTTCGCTGCCCGCGATGCCGGCTGGGTTCGACCAGTGGGACTGGGGCGAGACGCGCAAGCACCGCGACCTGCCGCCCGTGCAGGTCGAGCACCGCCCGGGGCGGGACGCAAGCGACGCGCTGCAGGTCATTGCCTGGTCTCCGGACGGGGATCGGGTGGGGGTGTGCGACTGGTGGCCCTCGGCGGCCGAGGGGGGCGAGGAGCGCGACTTCGGGGGACTCCCCCCGTCCGGGTTCGCGTCCATTTCCAGGCTCTGGGTCCACCCGGCCTGGCGGCGGGGCGGGATCGGGAGCCTCCTCGTCTCCGAGGCAGCTCGCAAGGCGGACGAGCGCTACCAGCTCCCGCTGGCCTCGGCTGCCGAGAGGTCGCACGAGGAGAGCCGCTGGTGGGGGCATCAGGCGCGGCGCGGGCGCGCGAAGGTGCTCAAGCACACGTCGGACAGGCACCCGTCCGCGACCCGCTATCTCGTCGGCCGGCCTGTCCCCGACCCCGTTACCATGCGCAATCCGCGGCAGAGCGGGATCTGCGGCCTGTGCGGTCGCGACTGCCCAGGGAACCTCTGCGAGCGGTGCGCGCCGGGAGTCTACGGGCCCGACCTGTGCGACTACTGCAACCAGCCCGTCCACGAGCCGGGGCTCTGCCCGGCGTGCCGCGCGAGATTCGGTGTCAAGTGAGCGACGAGCGCCTGCGCAGGCTCGAGCGCGAGGCCGCGTCGGGTGACCGCGACGCGCTTGTGAAGGCTGCGCTCGCGAACCGCGGGCGCGTCTGGACCGAGGCTGATATCAGGTCTGGGCTCGTGGTCGTGGACATGGGTACTCCTCCGGGCCGCCCGGTTGGGAGCGGGAGCGCCTTCTGGCGCCCTGAAGCGAGCGCGCGCGCCTTCTGGCGCCCTGAAGCGAGCGCGCCGGGGGACGTGTGGCAGGTGTTCCACGTCGTCCCTTGTCCCTTGCTCATTCCCCTGGGGGCTCATGATCTTCAGCGCAGGCAGTGGATCCAGCCGTATGCGCTAGCGCGGGCTATCAACGCTGGGCGCTTCCGCGCCACGGAGGCGCTCGTGCAGCGGGAGAACCCGCCCCCGAAGAAGTGCGCGAAGGGCCTGCACGACTTCGACCCGACGACGCGCGTGTGCCGCCGGCGCGGGTGCGGGCGGTCCATGGACGCGCCGGGCCAAGGCAGGCTCTTCGGCTCGGCACGCGAGGACGACCCGACCGTGGGCGCGCAGGGGCTATTCTGGGACCCGGGCCACGCGCTTCCGCCCCCGGACGTCGAGGAGCCTGGACAGGCCAAGCTCTGGAACCCTCCCGGGCCCGACGAGCGCCTGCGAGCGCTCGAGCACCTGGGGCGCTAGCCCCTTGACTCGTCCCCGCCGCGTGGTAGCATTCCTGGCGTCGCGTGGGTCGGGTGCAGGCCGGCTCTAGTACGCGGATGGCAAACGTCGGGGCTGGCCTGCACCAAGCCCCGGTCCTCCAAACAGCCTGGCGGAGACGTCCGTTTGGGCATGGGACGTACAGCACGGGCGAGTCGGCCCGTTGAAGCGCGCGACCGAGGCGAGGGCCGGGGGCAACCCCGGCCCGCGTCGTTTCCGGGCCAGGGAGAACTCCCCAGTTCTGCCCGTCTACGGAGTTGACAGGTAAGAATTCCCGGCGAGACTCTCCGGCATGGGGAGTCTCTCCAGCAGCGAGCCAGTCCCGGGCGGCTACCAGCTCCTCTCGCAGGCTCCGCTCGCTGACCGAGGAGCCGTCCGAGGCCGCTGGGTCGACCGCGCCCTCGACAACGTGCTGCCCCTCTCCGTCGATCCACAGACGGAGGACGCCGCCCTCGACGAGGAGTTCCGCTGGCGGTGGGAGCAGTGGGCGAGCGAGCACGGACGCGCTCGTGCGGTCCTAGGCAAGCTCGAGGGATAGCCTTCGTCCGCGCTTGACAATGCGCACCATGCCCGCCCGCGCCATGGCTTCTGCGTAGGCTGAGACCTGCTCGGGTCCAAGGCAGAGGAAGCGGACGAAGCGGTCCAGGGGGGCCACGCCCTGGTACTCGTGCAGCAGGCAGACTATGTCCTGCGCGGTCGTCGAGAGGCCGATCGAGGGGAGGGCGAGGATCCCGCGGCACGAGACGAGGGCGTTCTCCGTGGTGATCTTGCGGAGCTGGGCCGAGACCCTCGCCACGTAGGGCATGGCGTGGATGTGGTTCGAGCAGTAGGGCCTCCCCCCGCTTTCACGGGGCACGGCTTTCGTGCAGCCTGGGAACCGGCACTCCACGCGGCCCATACCTCCCACTTGTGGAGGGCGGCGCAGGCTCAGGTCTTGGATCTTCACTGGTTCCACGATCTCGCTCCTTGGCCGCGGCCTTCAGGAGCACCCGCTCCGCCCACGCGAGGCTCTCGTTTCTCGTCATGGACCCGGCCTGTCTTACCCATGGTTTAGCATTCGGGTCCGACGGAGGAGGGTGCGGTGACCGAGATCAACCCGTTCCACGACCCGGACCTCAGGATGTTGATCCTGAGCCATTTCTACCGCAGCCAGTTCACCCGGGACCGCGGCCCGCCCGCCATGTGCCCGCTGAACGCCGCGACCGGCCTGCCGGAGAGCGCGAACGACCTCCTCGGCCGTGGTGACTCGCGCGTCGTCCAGGGCCCGAAGCTGGCCCTCGCCCAGATGGTCCTGCCCCGCGCGTTCGCGTCCGGGGTGCTCTGCCGGGACGTGGCCGCGCCCGGGTCGACGAAGCCGTGCCCCGTCCCGCTCCGGCGCTGGAAGCCGTCCGAGTGGACCGACCTCGAGCTCGAGCAGGTGAACGAGCTCGAATACAAGGTGCAGCGGCTCGTTCATCTCATGGCCACGCCCGATCAGGGCGGGCTCTTCGACGTGAACCCGTCCGAGTGGACGAACGAGGACGGCACGCCGGCGCGCAACGACTTCGACGACGCGGGGCTGACCCGCGGTTTCAAGATCACTCGGTCCGGGCTGGACGAGGCGAATCGGGTTGTTCCCGGGACGCGCTGGGCGACGGGACCGAAGACTCTGCGGGAGAGCATGCACCCGGACGACTGGGCGGCGGCTCCCGACTGGCTCAAGGCAGAGGAGAGTGCGGCGTGACCGAGGAGCAGGAGGCGGTGGCGGAGACGGTCGAGGACACGGACGAGGACACGGACGAGGACACGGACGAGGGCGCGGCCCTGGCCGGTACCCCGCTCGTGGTCAACCTCGCGGGAGGGGGGGAGCTGCACGTCTCGAGCGACCGTCCGGTGGGTGAGATCGTCGCGGGGATCGCGGGGGCGCGCGTCTCCGGTGACGACTTCTACGACTTCATGGCCAAGGGGCGGGTGACGGGTGCCGTGCGCGCCAGGCACGTCGTCGGCCTGGCCGTGGACACCGAGGCGCTGCGCGGCGAGCTCACCGACGAGCTCGAGGAGCTCCGCGAGGCCCTCGAGCAGAGCGTCGTCGAGCAGATCAGGCCCAAGGGCAAGAAGTTCGAGAACTTCAAGCTAAAGTGAGACATGGGTGTATCCAAGACCAATAACGGCGTGGCTCGTCGGCTCCGGAACTTGCGGGTCGATCTCGCCGAGCACGGGCATATCTCGTTCGTCGAGGACGATGACGTCCTCTCCGCCGATATGGCTGAGATGTGGGCTGTTTGGCTTGAGAAGGGCTGCTGGTCCGAGTGCCACTGGCCCAGCCTGAAACGGGGATTGCTGCGTCTGCGTAAGATCGGTGACGCCTGGGGAGAGAGGGGTGAGAAGCTCGCGAACGACATCGTGGCGCTTCGGGGCAGGATGCGGAAAGGGTGAAGCGGGACTCCTTCTTCCCGAGCGATCGGACGCTGCTGGCGGTGCTGATGGCGATCGAGGGCGATCTCCACGGCAGCGTCGACCAGAGCAGGCTGTCCTTCACGTGCCATCGCGCCCTGGCCACCGCCGAGCGGCTCGAGCGAGACCTCGACTCTGTCATGCGCCCGATCCTGGAGAACACCCGCCAGGTCGACTCGCGTGTCGGCAAGCTCATGGCGGCGGATGGCCTCGATGAGGTCCGGGCAACCCTCGATGAGCTCCACGTCGCGCTGACCACGGGCCCCGCCCGCGCGAAGGTCGCGTTCGACCTCGCCAACCTCGTCACCGGGAACGGTCTGCCTGCGCATCCCGATGTGCGGGCCTTGGCTCTGGAGGCGCTGGTCGGGCATCCAGCCCTGGAGCGGCTCACGCTCGTCATCTTGAGCTACGCGTTCCAGGTGCCCTCCGAGGATCTCCAGGTCGCGGCCATCGCTGCGACCGCTCGCCTGTCGCGCCCTGCCAAGACGGCGCTGAAGGACTCGATCGCCGTCCTTCGCGGGCACGCCTCCCTGAGGATCCGGCGAGCAGCAACGGCCTTCCTGGAGTCCGACTGGTGAAGTCCGTGAGCACGAAGGGCTGGGAGCCCACCTGCGAGCACGAAGCGCCCGCGCCCGCGCCCGTGCGTCGTGCTCGACCCGTTCAGCGGCTCGGGGACGGTTGGGGTCGTGGCGGTGCGGCTCGGACTCGACTACGTGGGCTGCGAGCTGAACCCGGACTACGTGGCCCTCTCGCGGAAGCGGATCGGGCGGACCGCGGCCGACGCCGGGTTCGGGACCGGGACGGCCGCCCCGGAGGACGACCGGGCCTCGCAGCTCGGCCTGTGGGCGACGTGACGGAGAACGCGATGATGTGGCATGTTGCCACCCAGGACTCGGGGTAGAATCACACCATGAGCAACTGGTTCACGCGTATGCTGTTCGGGAGCGAGTGCGAGGCCTGTGGGAAGTCCTCGGCTCCCGACGAGGACGGGTTTTGCGCGGCCTGCGGGGCCTGCGGGCTCTGCAGCGGGTTCGGGGACGAGCAGGAGTGCCACTGCGACGACGAGGACGAGGACGAGGAGCCCTTCGAGGACGAGGACGAGGAGTGGGACGTGGGACCGGACGAGGACGAGGACGAGGACGAGGACGAGGACGAGGACGAGGACGAGGACGAGGAGCAGTTCTGAGCCCGCTCCAGCGGTTTCTAGACCTGTGCAGAAGACTTGACTCGCTCAGGTCGAACGAGGGTGTGGTGGCCGATGCGATTCGGCTGTCCATGGAGGCGGAGTGGAGCAGGATGTCGGAGGACGAACAGCGCGAGGCAAGGAGACGGCTTGGAGGGAGAGAGGGGGGTAGGTAGAGGGACCTGTGGCGGCGCTTCCGGCTCTGGCTTCCAGTCTCGTTCGCGGTGTCGAGATCCGCTCGAACGTGACCCCCACGGTCACGGTGGACCCGTTTTCCGAGAGCGCGCCCGAGCAGTCGGGCGGCGCTCTCGGGGACTTCTTGCTCCGGCTCGTGAAGCCGGCGGTCTACGTCCAGACCCCGTCGGGGATCATTCCCCTCGAGCCGTGGGGCAAGCCCACCCCGGGCATGTTCCCCGTCGTCGCGCTGGGGGCCGCGGTACTCGCCGTCGTGGCGGGGTACTACGGTGTGCGGCTTGTCCGCCGGAAGCTCTAGGCCGTGGCTTCTTCTCCCCGTATTCCCCTGTGGGACCCGCTCGCGCTCGAGGCACGGCGGATCTATCTGCTCGCTTGGGGGGCAGCTAGGAACGAGGCTCAGCGCGATTTCGTCGCTGGGAAGATGAGTTGGGAGCGGTTTCTCCGACCCGATGGACAGAGGCTGGGCAAAAGGAAGCCAGAGAGGGCATTCGACGGCAGGTTCAGAAAGCCGAAGAGGCCTGGTACGCTGGCGTTTTCAGCCCGTTTGCGGGCTGTTGGGTTCACGCCATTCCGTGACCGCGTGCGGAGGCGGTCCGTCTGGGCTTTCGATGACTACGACGACGCGAAGTGCAAGATCGCGCGCGGCCCGCTCGTGGGCAAGACCCTCGCGCAGATCCGCAAGCTCGCCAAGTCGCGCCCGAAGACCACCTTCTGGGACGAGGACGACCCGAACATGGCCTACTGGCTCATGGGCGAGAACCCGGGCCCAGACGAGCGCCTGCGCAGGCTCGAGCGGGCCGCGGCTGCCGGGGACCTCGAGGCCCAGCTCGCGCTTCGGCACGAGCGGGCGCGCCAGGGCCTAGAACCAGAACAGCGCGGCCACTTCCTATCTTCTCGTCACGGTCCGCGGTTCCGTCAGGAATGGCAGGCGTGGTATGACGATGGGTATGCCGAAGCAGATCACTCGGAAGAGTTGTGGCAGTATGGAAGCGGATCCAGGCCGGAGCTTGGACAGGACCCAAGCTCGGACACTTTCTCCGGCTGGAACCAAATGGACAACGTCATCACCAGGACAGATGCAAGGCGGGCCTGGAAGCAGGGCTGGGACGAGCATGTCGGATTCACGCAGGGGGTAGAGTCTCTAGACCCAGAAGATCACTGGGAAGGCGAAGAGTGACCCTGTGAGCGAAGGCCGGGTCACGCTCCGCTTCCACGACGGCCAGCGGTTCGGCGTAGAGCACGGGTACGTCCGCAGCATCCGCCACTACCACGCCGCGCTCGAGCAGGGCCAGGTCTTCACGTCGAGGATCGAGGACCGCTGGCAGTCGCTGGGACCGCTGGCAGCACTGGCAGGAGCGAGGGCAGCCCTCGAGGCTGCGGGCTACGAGGTCGAGGTCGAGCAGGCGCTCCTCGACGCCATGGCGTCCCAGTCGGCGGGGGAGGCGAGGGCCCGCGAGCTAGCCTCGGTTCGGGCTGACGAGGTCGACCGCTACCTCTCCTCGCTCCCCGTGGCCCCGGGACAGCGCGACACCCCGAGGCTCTACGAGTACCAGCGGGCGGGCATTGCCTGGCTCGCCTCGAGGAACCGCGCGATCCTAGCGGACGACATGGGACTGGGAAAGACCGTGCAGCTCGCGGTCGCCGTCCCGGACGGGGCCCCGCTCGTGGTCGTGGCCCCGGTCCTCGCCATGGGCAACTGGGTCGCCGAGCTCAGGAAATGGCGTCCGGGCCGCTCGGAGCCAAGGATCCTGGGCGAGGAGCGAAAGCTCGGCCAGTCGATCCGGGATACCTTCGTCTGGCCCAAGGAGAACGAGACGGTCATCACGGCCTACTCGCGGCTCCCTGAGCACCCGCCCACGGGGCTGCTCCCCGGGACCATTCTCGTCTGCGACGAGGCCCACAACCTCAAGTCGCTGCGCCTCGACGGCCAGGACCGCGTGGACACGGCCCAGAGTTCCGAGCAGGCGGCATACTTCTTCCGCCTGGGCCGGGCGGTGCTGAGCAAGCAGGGCTGCGTCTGGCTCGCGACCGGGACCCCGGTGATGAACGACATGAGCGAGCTCCGCAGCATGCTCCAGCAGGCGGACCTCTTCACGGACACGTACGGGACCACGAACTACTTCAAGGACGTCTTCGGGATCCGCTCCAAGACCATATGGCTCAAGGGCGGCGGGACCATTCAGCAGATCGATTGGAAGCGCGCCCGGCCGACCGAGGACGCGCTCCGCCGGCTCTCGGGCGTCCTTCTGCGGAGGACCAAGGCGGACGCGCTTCCGTTCCTGCCGCCCAAGACCGTCCGGCCACTCCACGTCTACATCTCGCAGGACGCGAAGACGGCCCTGGACAAGCTCGACTCCGAGGGCGGGCTCACGAGCAAGCTCGAGCGCGAGCGCGCGCACCTCGACTCGTCCGAGACCGTGACCTTGATCCGCTCCGAGGACGAGAGGCTCCGCCGGCGCCAGGACGCCGCGGCGCGACGCCGGCGTCGAGGGAGCTCGAAGAAGCTCACGGACGAGGAGAAGGAGCTCCTGTGGGGCTCGAAGGACACGCCGCCCGGCCTGGACTCGATCAGCCGCGCGCGGCAGATCCTCGCGCGCGCGAAGGCCCCGGCCGTGGTTGCCTGGCTGCGGGAGAACGTGGCCCCCGGCGAGCCGATCCTCGTCTACTCGGCCCACATTGACCCGCTGAACGAGCTCCTGCACGCCTTCCCCGAGTGGGAGACCATTCAGGGCTCGACGAGCCAGAAGGAACGCTCGAGGATCGTGGCTGACTTCCAGGCGGGGAAGATCCCTGGCCTCGCCCTCAGCATTGCGGCGGCTGGCGTGGCCATTACCCTCACGCGGGCGTGCAAGGCGGTCTTCCTCGACCGCGCGTGGACCCCGAGCGCGAACGTGCAGGCAGAGGACCGGATCCACCGCATCTCGCAGTTCCGGCCCGTCGAGATCGTGCAGGTTGTCGCCGACCACGCGATCGACCGCGTGCTGCAGGCGATCCTCGACCGCAAGGCGGCCTTGATCGATCAGACGGTGAACGCTGTCCGCGTGGACACGTCCTACACCCCGGAGCTCGTCTTCCAGGGTCAGGTCCCGCAGGCCCCGGTCCTGGCTCTTCCACCGCCCCCTCCCCCGCTCCCGCCTGCCCCGCCTGCCCCACCTCAGCGGGTCGAGCCCGTTCGGAGGCCTGCCCCTGTCCGTCGACCTGTCGCGTCGCCTCCCCCGCCGCGTCCAGCCTTCGCTCCCCCGCCGCGGGGCTGGGCTGGCGGCGTGCACGCGTTCGTGCTCTCGCGGCTCAGCGGAATCTGCGCCGTCTGCGGCCAGCCCGAGTCCAAGCACCGCGCCCCTCCGCCCAAGCCAGGAAGGCAGCTCACCTTGTGGAACCCGGGCCCAGACGAGCGCCTGCGCAGGCTCGAGCGAGCCGCGGCGTGCGGTGACGAGGACGCTGCCCGCGCAGCGTCGGTGGAGCGTCAGCGACAGGGGGAGGTGACCGTGAAGGTCCCTTGGCGCTTCCCCGGTTCGTTCCCCCCCATGGCCCCGGAGATGGCGGTCCTCGTCAGATTCCCGTCGTCGTGGTATCCGCAGGGCGGGTGGGTGTTGGTGTCCAGGCAAGGCGTGTGGGGCCGGACGGCATACCCCACGTCCCACGACGCGATCCGCGCCGCGTCGTTGATTTCTGTGATTGCCCCGGACGGGTCCGAAGTGCTCAAGGCCGGAAGAGCGGGAGGTCGCGCCTGACCTCGGCAGGGGTCGGGGCCTCGCACAGCCCCCAGCGCAGGCACCCCTCGTCCCCGTCCGTCGGGGCGAAGGGCTCGAACTCGCCCTTGCGGTTGGTGCGGCTCCACTCGACCACGGAGTCGATAGGGCATCCAGACCCTCCAGAGCGCGTGCGAGGATCCTGGAAGAGCGTGGCCCCGACCTCGGCCTCGAGGACGCGGATCTCGTCCACCCGCCACGGGTCCTTGTCTGCAACCATGCGGATCTCGCTCTTGCGGGCGAAGATGCACGGCCAGCACCCGACGCGCTCCGCCCCGCGGAGGTAGAGCGGGTTCGGGACGACGCCGTGCCGCTTGTGGATCGCGACCACGTCCTCCAGCGTCCAGGCGAGGATCGGCCGCCAGACGAGGCAGTCGTAGGTCTCCGACTCCTCCCACTCTGCGAGCTTGCTTCGGGCCTTGCTCTCGGCGGCCCGGATCCCGACCGCGTTCACGGTGTCGAGCCCCTGCGCGTGGAGGCTCGCGAGGTAGTCGCGGATCGGGAAAACCTTCAGTTCCTGCGTGCAGAAGCGACGGACCCTGGACGGGAACATGCCCTTGTGCCGGACGAGGTCCGCGAAGCCCCCGTGCTTCCCGTGGAGGACCGTGATCGGACCGAGGACCGTCGGGAGGTAGTCCCGCACGTAGGCGTCCGTGTCGGGGTGCTCCCAGCCCGTAGCCATGTGCACGGCCTGGAACGGGATCCCGAGCTCCTGGAGGTAGAGCCCGGTTGCCGTGCTGTCCTTGCCGCCTGAGACGGAGAGGACCACGGTGCGGCCGGCTAGGTCAGGCACTGCCCTTCCCTCGCTCCACCCGAGCCTGGAGGATGGCACGCGCGCACTCGATCGCGTCTGGGGAGTGCGGGCGGGGGTTTCCGCGCATGCCGCCTACCAGGAGCTTGACGGCCTCAGCCGCGGCTTCCTCGAGCTCGAGGTCGTCTTCGTGGACCGCGTCACCCCAGATCGACACGGTCAGGGGGCCAACGCGGCGAGCCACGTCGCGGTTGCGGTCGAAGCGGAGCGGGTCTCCCCACGGGAGCCTCCTGCGTCTTCGCATCGCTCCACGGTGATGATGCCGTCGCGGTCCTTGTCCACCCGCCAGAGCTCACGCCATGGGGTCATTCTGAACCCTTCTTCCAGATGAGGTAGGCATCGACGAGGGCCTCTCCTGCTCGCCTACGGATGCGCTCGTCCTTGGACTCGCGCGCGAGCTCCTGCAGGGTCGCGAGACCAGTCGAGAGCCCGAGCACGAATCCCGGGTCTTCTACTTCCGCTTCCGGCTCCGGCTCGGACTTGACGTTCAGAGCGTGGCGAGGATCCAAGGACACCATGAGATGCCCGACTTGCGTCCACCCCTTGCTCGGGATCAAGAGACCCTTGCCGGGGTTGTTCTCCGCGTTGGGAACTATGTGCGTCCGCCCGTTGTCCTCGACCAGGACACGCCACATCTCGGTGAACATCTATCTTCCCTCCCTGATCTCTCGGAGCCTGCTCTCCCACCCCGCCACGTTGAGCTCGACGACGGGAATGCCCAGCTTCTCGGCGAGCTCGCACTCCTCCTGCGCGCCAGGGGACGCTCCCGGGAGGCGCAGGACGGCGCCCGACACCTTGACCCACGCCAGGTCGAGCTCGAGCCAATACCTGCGGTCGTGGGGGGAGAACGCGTCCCAGGTCGTGGTCAGGTGCGGGACGTGGGGCAGGTAGCCGTCAGCCCAGAGCCACTCCGCGGCCTGCAAGGCACGCCGGACGTTCTCGTTCACGCTGTACGGCCCCGACTCGAGCGGGCCCGAGACGTAGACGATCACGCGCCCCTCGTAGACTTCACCGTGCTTTGGGAGCGCCTGTCGCGTCACATTCCCCTCCCCGGGAGCACGATTCCGGTGGGCTGGGGCGCGTTCGCGGGCGCGGTCTGGAAGACCTCCCGAGGCGCGAAGTAGCCCTCAAGGGTCGGGTGCGTCGTCTTCTCGCACTTCGCGTCCTCGCACGTCTCTCGGTACTGCTTGAGCAGGAAGAACCTGCCCGGGGGCACGATCAGGAGCTCGGGCTTCGCCTCGAGCGTGTCGGGTACCGAGACGTCACCGAGCTCCTCGCCACCGGACGTGAACAGCTTGACTTTCACTTTGCCACCTCGATTGCCCGCTTGAGGGCGTAGGCGCGGGACTCGCCCACGAAGATCTTCTTGTTGTACTTGCGCACGGTCCAGACGTTGAAGCCACCGCTGGAGAGGCGCACCCGTACCCCATGGGGCCCGCAGATGTCTCGCCACGTCCCCCACCAGCCTTCGGGGATTTTGAGCCGCTTCTGCTCGGCGCGGAGAACCTTCTTGATCCACTGCTTCTCGGTCATCTCGCCCTTCCCGTCAGCTCGCGCCATGCGCGCGCTGCCACTGCTGGAACGACTCCGTTGCCACAGGCTCGCAGGCGGTCCACCCGGCAGGCCACCCCATGAGCCACTCGACCCACGTCGGGTTCAGCGCCCCACCAATCACGTCCGGCAGGTCCGGGGACCTCCGCTGCTCCTCCTGCCGCCTGTCCACCGCCGTTGCGGCCCTCGGGCCTCTGTGGTCCCTGGGCGAGGGCAGTCTGCGCGGCGTCGTGCTCCCGCCGTGCAGGACCGCGTCCGTCAGGCTCACGCCCGCGTGAACTGCGCTTCCCTCGAGGTTCCTCGACCCCGCAGCCCGCGAGTCCCCCACGGTCGGCGTGGGCCAGTACTTCTCCCGGCCGTCCCCCGGGCAGCCGTTCTGCCCCGTCCCGTAGGGCGTAGCTGTCGGAGTAGGCAAGCAGGAAGAGCCGCTGGCGGCGGTGAGGTGCGCCCTCCTCTTCCGCGGAGAACAGATCCCATTCCGCATGGAACCCGACGCGGGCCAGGTCCGCGAGCACTTCTCGCAGACCGAGGCTGACGTGGCCACGAACGTTCTCGAAGAATCCCAGAGAGGCCCCGGATCCGACGAGCACACGCAGGACATGGGGCCAGAGGTGGCGGGGGTCGTCGGCTCCGAGGCGCTTGCCGGCCGCAGAGAAGGGCTGGCAGGGGTATCCGCCCACGACGAGATCCACCGCTCCACGCCACGGGCGAGGGTCGAAGGTTCGGAGGTCAGACCAGACAGGAGCCTGATCCAGGAAGCCGTCTTCCATGCGCGCAACAAGGCAGGCAGCGGCATAGGCTTCCCCCTCGACATAGCAAACGGTGCGGGCTCGAGGAGCTGCAAGTCGGAGACCGAGGTCGAGCCCGCCGACTCCTGCGCAGAGGGACAGGGAACGTAGAGCCATGTCACGCCTAGTCTCCGTGGTCATGGCCGCAGCCGGAGCAGGACGACACGTACGAGTCGTCCCTTTCCGCGTACGGGTCCAGTCCCTCGTCCTCGTTGCGCGCACGGAAACATGACCAGCAGAGCGGGTCATGGTTTCGTGCGGACCGAAGGCGGTCGAGCTCGTTCAGCAGCTCACCGAGCATGTGCTCAGCCCCGCCGAGCTCGCACCCGGCAGCCGCGCGGATTTCTTCCAGTCGATCCTTGGGAATGCTCACCGATACCTCGTGTGGTGGCAGGTCTTGCAAGCCTTCCAGGGCTTGGACTCGAGGGCCGCGCCTTGGCCGAGTCCTGGTCCGAGGAAGACGGAGCCTATCGTGCTCTCCCCGTCGGCGTCAAGGCAGCAGGTCACGATCCGCCCGTCAGCGCACACGGCCGCGCCGCCGGTCTCGAGCCACGGGCAAGGCTCGTCGCTCGGGAGCGAGTACCAGTTCACTCGGCCGGCCCAGTTCATGGGGTCCGTGGCAGCGTAGCTCGTGGCCGTGCCCAGGATCCCGGTCATCTTGGCCGCCATGACCCCGTGCACGGCCCGCGCGGGCTGATGAAGGGACACGTCTACCCGGACAGGTCCGAGCTCGCGGAGCGCGGCGCAGGTCTCCATGGTGAGCTTGGTCCCGTTCGTGGACAGGATCAGCACCCCGGGGTACACCTCCCGGATCCGCCGGACCAAGGGGACGAAGCCAGGATGCAGCGTGCTCTCGCCCAGGCCGTGGAGCGAGAGGTCCCCCTGGAGCTCCTGGTCCCCGAACGCCACGAAGTGGCGGAGCCAGACGAGGACCCGCGCGAACGTCTCCTCGGACATGTCGAGCTTGGGCCGCTGCATGGTCGCGTGCGGGCAGTAGGGGCACGCGAGGTTGCAGCGCGAGCTGAGCTCGATCTGCTTGAACCAGGAGACCTTCATGCGTGCGGGTCCTCGGTCATGCAGCGGATCGTTCCCTCGAGGTCTCGGACGCGCTCCTCGAGGTCGGGTCCTCGTTCGCGCACTCGATCCGGCCCTCGCACCAGGTGATCCGCTTGTCGCGCTCCTCGTCCTGCTCCTCGTGCTCCTTGCCCTGCTCCTTGCCCTGCTCCTTGTGCTCCGTCGTCTCGGGGTCCATGGCCTAGAACTCCTCGGGTCCGGGGTCCATGCGCGAGAGCGGGTGCTCGTCCGCCCAGGGAACCTGGAGCGGGGTCACCTCGTTCTTCTGCCTCGCCCGCATCATGTCCATGAGCAGCTCCATGCGGCGGTCCAGCGCGTCTGGGGTGTGGTCGAACAGAAAGAAGTGCACGCGGGCAGCCTGGGTCCGCAGCACGAGCTTGGCCCTCGCCTTGATCCTTCGCAGCAGGTTCATCTCTTTTCCTTCCCCGTCCCTTGGCAGCGGTTGCACGGAACTTGAATCCCAGTCGGGTAGAATCCTCTCCCCGCTATTGCCTCTCGCTCCAGTCCAGCAACCCGAGCAGGCGCTTGACCTGCTCCGCGCACTCTGCGTCGTAGGCGGCGCGGGAGGCGGCGGCGGCTGAGGCGGCGTAGGCGGCGGCGGCGGCGGCGGCTGAGGCGGCGTCGGCGGCGTAGGCGGCGGCGGCGGCGGCGGCGTAGGCGGAGGAGGAGTCGGAGGCGGCGGCGGCGGCGGCGGCGGCGGCGTAGGCGGAGGCTGAGGCGGCGGCGTCGGCGGCGTCGGCGGCATGGGCGCAAGCAAGATCCTCGTCGCTGGCCTTGCCGAGGGCGTGGTCACGCGCGACCTCGACAGCGCGCCAGGACCTCGGGTCAGGCTCTCGCCCTACCTTGCGCTCGTGGGTCAGGGACCGGCACGCGCAGTCAGCCGCGAACAGGCGCGCCTCGCGCGGGGGCAGGGTCCTGCAGGACAACCAGACCTTGTCCACGCCCGAGATGCCGGAGTGGAGAAGCACCTCTCGGAGGGTGAACTCCGTCCTCTCCCCGGACAAGGCCTTGATCCTGGTCAGCGACCAGCACGGATTCCAGGCCACGAGCTCGTCTAGCGTGAATCGGATCAAGGTCACGGAATCCCCTCTCTCAGCATGAACCGCCTCAGTGTATTCCTGTCCACCGACAGGCCCCTGGCGATCTTCTTCTTGCTCTGCCCTCCGGCTCGCATGGCCTTGACGGCCTCGAGGGGAATTGGGGTCGGCTTGCGCCCGCTCTTGATCCCGTGGGCCTTGATAGACTCGCGACCTCGAGCGTTCCTCTCGCTCATGAGGCACCATTCGATATCCGCGGCGAGGGCGAGGGCCCCCGTCAGGGCACGCCCCTCGAGGGTCGTGTAGTCGAGCGTGGTCCCGCTCGAGCAGAGCACGATCTTCGCCCCGGACTTTGCCAGGGCCTCTACCCGCTCGGCAATGCGGCCCATGCTCCGCCCGAGCCGCGAGAGCTCGGACACGACCACGGACTCGAACGGGGGCGGGACGCCGGCGGCGTCTGCGAGCAGACGCTTGACCTCGACCTGGTCTCCGGTCCTCCCCGAGACCGCCTCGTCCTCGTACCAGCGAATCTGCTCGATCTCGACTCCGGCGGTCCTGGCCCACGCGAGGACGAGGGCACGCTGGGACGCGAGGTCCTGCTTGCCCGTGCTCGTCCTCAGGTAGGCCGCAATCACTTGGCCTCGCTCCAGTCCAGCAGTCCAAGCAGGCGCCTTACCTGTTTCGCACGCCCGGCGGAGGCGGCGGAGGCGGAGGAGGCGGAGGAGGCGGCGTCGGCGGCGGCGTAGGCGGAGGCGTCGTAGTTGGCGGCGTAGGCGGAGGCGTCGTAGTTGGCGGCGGAGGCGTAGGCGGAGGCGTCGTAGTTGGCGGCGGCGGCGGCGTAGGCGGCGGCGGCGGCGTAGGCGGCGGAGGCGTTGTAGCTGGCGGAGGCGGCGTAGGCGTAGGCGTCGTAGCTGGCGGCGGCGGCGGCGTAGGCGACGAGCAGATCCTCGTCACTGGCCTTTCCGAGGGCGTGGTCACGCGCGACCTCGACAGCGCGCCAGGACCGCGGGTCAGGCTCTCGCCCACCCGCGCGCTCGCGGACTAGCGCGCGCAGCGCGCAGTCGGAATCGAAGAGCCTGCGGAGGTTCGGGGGGAGCGCCCTGCACGCCACCCAGACCTTGTCCGCGTCTTGGATCTGCGGGTGGAGGAGAACCTCTCGGATGGTGAATTCCGTCCTGTCCCCGGCCAGGGCCTTGACCTTGTCCAAGGTCCAGCACGGCTTCCAGGCCCAGAGCTCGTCTAGCGTGAATCGGCAGTCCATTGCCTATCTCCTGTTTCGCCTGTTCTGGAACCGGCGCGCGTCCGCCTCGAGCTCCGCGTCCGATCCTGCGAGCAAGCCACAACACTCGAGCACCCCCCTGCTCACAACCGAGCGTGAGCATACCCAGGACCTCCGACACCTGCCTAAGTTCTGACCCTGCGCGGAACGGCGCCGTTCCGCGCAGCCTAGTCCCGTCCGCGCCGCGACCGGGCAATCATGTCGTCGATCACGAGCTTGGAGTCCACCCACGCCTCGAGGTCTTTTGCGGCTTCCTCGGATTCCGCTTCCCCGCGGCACCTGAGACAGTTGACGGCGTGCCACGCTGCCCAGGCCATGGTGAGTTCCGGGTAGACGATCCCGTAGCCCATGCCATGCCGGAACAGGGCCACGTAATGCCGCTCCCAGCCCTTGTGCACCCCGCAGGTGAACGAGCCCGGCTTGGCCCGGTAACGGCAGCCGTCTTGGATGCAGACCCTGTCCCCTGGCTTGCCCATTCCGCGCCCCCTAGCCGACCGTGAGTCGCTCGGCGTAGATCACACGGCCCAGGAATTCGGCCATGACGACGATCGTCCCGAATCCCTTCTTCTCCCCCTCGAGGACGGAGAGCTGGGCCTCCGGGTCCCTCTTCCGGCCGAGGTCCAGCAACGTGAAGTGCTCCGGACGGGGCAGCTTCGGCTTCCCCAGCAAGACCTGGGTGATGGAGGACCGACCACCCCGGCCGCTCGACGGAGAGCCGCTCGAGCAGGTACGCGTCCTCATAGTCGTACCCCTCGGCCTTGAGGCGCTTGAGGTAGGGGGACCCCTCGGCCTCGAGCCACGCGTCCCGCTCGGCGTTGTACGCGGCAATCCTGGCCGCCCGCCTCTCGTCGTACTCGGCCGACCGCCTCTCGTACTCCGCGAGCCGAGCGGCCCTCTCCTCCCTGGCCTCCTCGGCCTCCCGCTGGAGCTCCTCGGGCGTCGGCTCGTGGAGGGCGAGGTCGTGCTCCTCGAGCCTGGCCTTGACCTCAGCGAGCGAGGTCGGCCCGAACCCATTGACGTCGAGCAGCTTGGCCTCGGTGCACTCGACGAGCTCGCCCACGGTCTTGAGCCCGAGCCGCTCCGCGCCCTTGAGGGCGCGCGCCCCGAGGTCGAGCCCCGACCAATCCAGCGGGGAGTGCAGCCCGAACTCCTCGGCCTTGGGGGCCTCCTCGGTCTTGTCCCGCTCCCTCGCCCGCTTCTCCGCCAGGACCGCCCGCGCCTTGGCGAGGGCCTCAACCTTGTTCACTTCTCCGTCTCCTCGGCGCGCCTGCGCGCCAGGTCGTCCAGGGCGGCGCGCAGGGCCCGGGAGACCGTCCCCCAGCCGCGAGCGCCGTACTCACGCAGGATCTCCAGATGCCGGGCCTGCAGGCAGACCTGCACCCGGCGGACGAGCCCCCCCTCGAGGGCGGGCCTGCCTCGCCGCGACTCACGCTCGCTCATCGTGCCCTCCCTTCCATGCCTCCTCGAGGTCGCCCAGGAGCTTGCCGAGAGCCCGCAGGCTCAGGCGGGGGAACACGCACCAGGCCTCGCGGGTGCAGTCCGAGCCGTCCGCCGCGTGCTTTTGACGCGTGCAGACGTGCTCCTCCTCGAGGGCGGCCTCGAGCCGCGCCTCGAGGGCCTTGGGGGTCCCGAACGGGCGCAGGACCCAGAGGGACATAAGGGCGCGCCGGAGCTCGACCCACCCCGCGGGCCGGGCCTCGTAGGACTCCCAGGCCCCGCGGGCCCTGGCCAGGGCGAGGGCCAGACTGTTGACGCGCTGCGTCACGGGGACACCTCCTCGATCGAGCTGGCGTCGATCCCCGCCGCCCCCCCGTCTCGGGGGTCGACGTAGCCCGCCTCGCCGCTCGGGTCGAGGTGGCGAGCCTCGTCGAGGTCCTGTTGCGCGCTGCGCGCGCACTGCTCGGGGCTCCAGTGGGGGGCTGAGGTCCCGCCCAGGGTCTCCTGCGCTCGCTCGCGCAGGTAGGCGGCGCGGACTCGGGGCTGCAGCCGGGCCATCCAGCCGCAGAGCTGGGGGTAGTCGGCCTGGATGGCGGACTGGACGCGATCCAGAGCCTTGAGGCAGGCAGCGCGGAGGGCCGAGCGATCGGCGGCCACGGCTAGACCCCCCACCGGGCCGCGATATCGGCCGGGACCCGCGAGACCTGGACCGTGGCGGGCTGGCCGTAGGCGTCCCGCCCCTGCGCGAACCTCTGCGCGTCGCGCTGCACGCGCGAGCGGTAGACGAGCGTCCCGTCGCCCGCGGGGCCGCCCCCGCGCGACCCGGAGTCGTACACCACCTCGAACACCTTGACCTCGCGGGCCACGGCTACACCTCCGCCCGGGCGGGCCGCGGCGCACACTCCCCGCACACCGGGCACCGGGGGCCCGGCGTGCCGTACTTGTTGTGCTTTCGCGCACAGGCATCGATCCTGAGGCGGCGACGGTGCGCCGCCTCGGCCGCCTCGATCCTCGCGGTCACGCTGAACTCCGGCAGGATCCTCTCCTGCGACGAGTCGAACATCGCCGCGGTCACGCGGACCACCTCGCGCACGGCTACCAGCCCCGCTCGGCGAGGTCGGCGCAGCGGTCGCACTGGTAGCCCAGCCGGACGTCGGCGGGGGTGAGGCGGTCCGGCTGCCCGCAGGTGGGGCAGGGCAGGTTGCGGGGGTTGGTGCGGCTGGCGGCGCGGAGAGCGGAGCCGGGGCGGGAGAACTTCGGGCGGCGAGCCATGACTATCTCCTTGGGGGCAGGAGCGACCTGCCGAGGGCTTCTCAAGCCGGGGGCGACCCGACGACCGTCCCCCCGGCCGCGCTGGCCGGGGGTAGGTTTCGCCTTCTTAGGCCCCGAGGTCCTCCTCGGTCGGGGTCATCTAGAGCTGCTCGGCGGGCAGGTCGGCCACGCACTCGCGGATCAGGCTCTCGGGGATCCCCACGTCCGCCCCGACCTCGCGGATGGCGGAAACGAGCTCCGCCGCGCTCGAGCCGGCCTCGAGGAGGACCCCGCCCTTGCGGGACTCGCTGCCCGTCCAGGGGCCGGCCGCGTCGAGGACGCCGTAGACGAGGGCCCGTCCGTCCTCGTGGCGTCGCACGCGCAGCGAGTGCGCCTGCTCGTGGCGGCAGTAGTCGCCGCTCGTGCCCCAGGAGTCCCCCGTGGCACTGGCCACGAGGGGCCAGTCGGCCTCATTGACGCGGACGGGGGGGCGGTCCGTGAGGGTGATGGTGCGGGTCTTGGGCTTGGGGCTGCTGGTGGTCATCTGGGTCTCCTGCGGTAGTGGAGCCGGAGCGACCGGCACTGAGGCTCTTCAGAGCGAGGAGCGGCCCCGCGACCGGGCTAGGCTGCCCGGTTTCGCCGGCTAGGCCGTCACCAGCTAGGCCGTCACCAGCCGCCCCGCGAGCCGCTCCTCCTCGCGGGCGAGCTCGGGGCCTCGTCCGGCGAGCCCCACGGTCCTCGCCGCGAGGGCGGGGAGGAGCTCGGCGGGGGCCGCCCTCGCCGCGGCGATTTCGAGCTCGGCGACGTCGGAGGCCAGCGCCCGCATCTCCGCGAGCTCGGCGAGGACCGTGGGGCTCTCGGCGACCGCGACCCCGGCGACCCAGGCCTGGACCCGCTCGAGCAGGGCCAGCAGGGCCTTGGCGTCCGCGAGGCTGGCCACGTTCCCCTCCGACGCCAGGTTGGTGAGGGCGACCCACGAGTCCCCCGTGACGTGCACGCGGAGCCCCGGGAAGAGGACGGAGGCCGGCAGCGCCAGGTAGGCCTCGAGGGCCCGATACCCGGAGTCGGTCAAAGTGGGGACCACGTCCCCGAGGCCCAGGATCCTTGACTCGAGCAGCTTGAGCTCGTCCTTGAGGACCTTGGCGTTCACCTGCAGCAACGCGACCATGCCACTCTCCTTGCGGCCCCCTTGGGGGCCCCTGCCTTGCCCTGCTCCGCGGTCCACCTCGGCCCGCGGAAAACCTTGCCAACGGGGTTACTATGGCAGCCCCCGAAGTTGGGGGCAAGCAGAAAATAAAGATTTTCCTAAGTGCCGAACCCAGCGGGTCTTAGGCCCAGAGCAGACTGCCGCGGCTCGCCCCCTCCCCTCCCTCCCCCAGTCTCCTCCCCTCGAGGTCCCGGCCTCGAGGAAACCGGCGGCGCGTAGGGAGGTCCCAGGCTCCTCCTGGAGGGTGTAAGTCCATGCCTCGCTGTAACCTAGGGCTCTCGCGGCCCGACAGAGCGCCCCGTAGATGAGGCTGCAGGCATTGGGGCAGCCGTCAGTGACGCACCGCGTTATGGCGATCCGGCCGGTGCCTTGCCAAACGCGGGCTGGGTTGCCGGCGATCCCGACCCCCCGGAGCTGCAGCTCGTCCGCGGCGCCTACGGCGAACAGGCCTCCCTGGACCCGCGGCAGGTGGCGGTGGTAGGCGAGGCAGTAGGCCTGGGCAGCCTTGACCGTGCAGGGCACTACCCGGAGGGACACTGTACGTCGCCCTCGTCCTCGAAGAACTCGTTACGGCCAGCGTCACGAATGAGCGAGTCGTCCAGGCCCCATGCGTCGGCATCCTGCTCCTCGAACAGCCGCAGGAAGTCCAGCGCCACGTCCCGGCGGCGGTCCGCCGGGACATACTCCCGCACGAGCAGCCAGGCGTCCTCGGCTAGTCCACTACCGCTGGCCCACCCCACGCTACACCTCCTCGTCGCCGGCGAGCCCGGACGAGCTCCGGCAGGACCATCACGAGCAGCCTCGAGCCCGCGAGGACGACAGCCGCCCCGGGGAGCTTGCAGGCCTTGCAGAAATAGGCAGCGCCTTGCCGATCTGTTCCGGCGGGCAATACCCCGACGAGGCGGAAGCCTTGCAGCATCTCGGGCCGAGAGCGGACCTCGTCCATGATCGCGGCGAGCTCCTCGGCCCAGGCGACATGAGGGTCGCTCATCACGCCTCCGTCCCGTGCTCGTGCGTCTCCCCGCAGCACGGGCTCCAGAGCTTGCGGCAGCCAGGGCAGTACATGACCGGCGGGTCGCGGTGCACGGGGCAGTAGACCCCAGGGGCGGGCCTGGGCTCTGTCCTCCCGGTCGTCGAGTTCACCCGCCCCTGCGTGAAGCTCATCGCGGATCCACCGCGGCCGCCTTGGCGAGGGAGAGCCTGGGCAGGCCAGCAGCGGCCCGCTGCTCCGGGGTCCAGCCAGCGCGGTCCTCGAGAAACTTCCTCTCCTCGCGGAGGTACTCGACGAGCATATCCCGCAGCCCAACGCCCAGCGCCTGAAGATTGACGAGGTCGAGCTCTTGGTTGCTCCCGAACAGTTCAGGGAGCAGGCAGAGCGCGTCCAGTTCCACGCGGCGGGCGAATGCTGTCCTCCTCGTGTCCCCGTCCCCGAATGGATGATGCCCGCCCTTGAGATCCAACTGCTCCCGAGCCAAGCTGAACGCTCGCTCCTGCAAGGACACCGGAGAGCAGTACGGCGTGTTGATTGCCGGCGTGCCTCGCAATCGAGCGACAGTCATGTCCACGTCACGAACGAGCGCGGATATCGCACTCGTAACCCCAGCAACCGTCACGACCGCCCCGCCGGCACCAGGAGGGTCTCGGTCACGACACGGCGGAGGACGCGCGCGTTTGGCCTCCCACGGCCCCAGGTCTGCAGAGCCTCTTCGGCCTGCTTACGGGTCTTGAATCGTTTCGGAATGTGAGTGAGCTTGTGCACGAGGTAGTCGGCCGAGTTCACTGGGGGCCCAGGAGTGTTCAGCGGGCATGCCCCTGGGTTCACCACGAAGAACTCGGTCCTGGACCATGAGCCTTTGAGCCGCTTGCCGAGGTGAATCACTCCGGCACCACGACCGCGTAGACGGACTTGATCCTCGCCGCCGGCAGGAGCTGGCCGCAGCCGTCGCACTCGGGCCAGGGGACCTCCGCAATGATCCTCCGCCGCTCCGGGTCGAGGCTGAACAGGACCCGGTCCTGCTGCTTGCGGACCACGAGGAAGAGCAGGTCCGGTTCCAGGGCGGACGTGACGGGGGCCGGGGCCGGGTCGGGTCCACGCACCACACCGCCATCCCAAACGGGGGGTCCACGCACCACACCGCCATCCCAAACGGGGGGAAGAGGGACGTTCTCGTTCCCCTGGACCAGCGGCTCGTCCTCGGCAGGCGTGGCTCCGAGCTCCCTGCCCACGAGGACCATGATCCACGCCACCGAGAACAGCGCAGCGACGAGCGCGAGCGGGAACAGCAGGCTCAGCACGAAGGACACGACGGGCCTCCACTCGACAAGGGCGTCCATGGCGTCTGCTTCCCTCGAGCTCATGCTACCTCTGGCCTGCACAGGACAGCGCGCACCCAAGCGTACTGCGCCACCCCCTGGTCGCGGTAGACCTCGAGCATGTACTCGCTCGGGTGCCCGTAGTTCCCCTGGCACGCGGCCACGACCGCGTACCTCCCCGGAGCCACGCCATGCGTGCGCTTGCGGAGCTCGACCAGGAACAGCGCGTCGTACGGCTTGCCGCCACCACCCTCGTCCTCGTCCACCTTGCTTCTCCCTCTCGTCGCGTTAGGCCCCCCAGGGCCGGGGGCGGAGTCGATCCCCGGCCCTGGGAAGCTGGGAGCCAGGAACACCCTGGCCACCCTCACCAATCCAATATTTGGCAGGCACTTGTGGTTCCGCGCCCCTGCCTGGCGCTTCGCCTGGCGCTTCGACCTAAGCGGCCCGGAGCGCGCCTCCCGTGTCAAGTCCAAAGGGTTGTGCGGTTCCCAGTCCCTGTCGAACGGCACGCTACCCCCGCGGCTTCGCCAGCTCGCGCCGAGCCCGCGTGAGCGCCGCGGCTCCGAGGACGTCGCGGATCCCCTGCAGAAGGTCCGTGAGCCCGTCCACGCACTCGCAGAGCGCCGTGAACTGCGCGGCCGTGAGCGAGGTCATGGTCGAGGTGTCCTCGGCAGCCTGGACCTGGGCGGGGGAAGTGTCCTCGGCCTCGTCCGCCGGGGCGTCCCCCTCGAGGTCCTCGTCAGCCGGCCCAGGCCACAGCGTCTCTGGGACCAGGAGTCCGAATCCGGCCACGCAGCCCGCAGGAGGAGGTCCATTCGGCCGCCTGAGCGCCTCGGGGGACACGAGCGGGCCCGGCTCGCCGCGCGTGCACATCTCCTCGAGCTTCTCCACGACCCCGTCAGCCCCGGTCAAGCCCTCGAGCGTGACGAGCGGGGGGTCGGCTTCCTTCACCTTCCGCTTGCGCGCCGGGGGCTCGCCCCCGTGCGCCGCGTTCACGGCGTCGAGGCTGGCGATCACGACCCGCCACTGGCCCTCCCCGGCGGACGGGGTCCCGTCCTTGCGCCTGAAGCGCACCTCCGTCCCGAGCACGTCCACCGTGAAGAAGTGCCCCGACACACCCACGAGCTCGCAGGTGATCGGGTTCATGTTCTCCATGTCGTCCTGCTTCACCAGCGAGATCAGCACTTGCCCTCCTTCTTCAGTTCCCACGCCTGCCGCGCCGCACGCTCCAGTTCCTCCCTGAGCACGGAATAGGCTCGGAACATGGCATGGAAGGCGCAGCCGTCGCTCCCGCTCCCCATGTCGTAGGCGTCTACCATGCCCACGGTCTCCCAGCGCAACTCGAACTCCTCGGTCCCGTCGGGAAGGTCGCGGCTCCAGCGCCGTTCACTCTCGATACGCGCGTAACAGCTTTCCCCTTCGCGCAGCTTGACCCGGAACTCGGAGGAGAGGAGGTCCGTCTTCTCCCACATGCCGATCTCGGACTTCTTCTTCATGGCTCCACCTCGGACTTCTTCATGGCTCCACCTCGAACATGACGACCACGTTTCCCGCGCCGAGCAGCGCCTCCCTGGCTATGCCCTCGACCGCAAGATCCTGCCACTCAGCGACGCGCACGGCCACGCACGGTCGGCCAACCGCTTCCGCGAGCTCGTCAGGAATGGACGTGTCCACGATCACGCCCGAGAGGTCTGGGCGCGCAGACGCCCCACCCACACCACCGTCGAGCCACGCGCAGCGGTAGGCCGCGCACATCTCCGGCCTTGTCTCCGAAGACGCGAGACACCTTCCCTCGGGGAATGGCCCGCAGTCCTGACGGAGGTACTGGCAATCCTGTCCAGCCGGCTTTCCGAGGGGCTTGACCTCGAAGATCCGGCAGCACTCCGCGCACCCCCCGCACTTGCGCTCGTCCGTCCGCCGGCCCCAAGGCCAGCGCGCCGGCTGGCTCACGCCATCTTTCCCGGGCACGGGCCTCGGCGCGTCTCCTTGGTCCACGTCTTTCCCCCGTCGGTGGACATGAGTCGAGCCGGCATCTTCGGCTCCTCCTTGTAGGGCGAGCCGAGGAGCAGCCCGCAGTTCACGCAGCGGGTCTCGACGTCCACGAGGTCCGTGCGTTTCCACCAGCCCTGCCAGCTGTGCTTCGCGACGCTCACGACCTCCCCTGCCAGTCCCAGTCGCGCCCGGGGTGGCACGGGCAGAGCCCGCCGTGCTCGACGCACAGGTCCTTGAGCCCGTGGCACTCCTTGGGATGCCCGCACTCGAGGCACACGATCTTGCCCTCGAAGTTCACGACCACCTGCTTCTCCGCCGTCTGGACCATTCTTCGGCTCTCCTTGTTGGGTAGAGCGGGAGAATAGCAACTCGGTCCGACAGATAGCAAGCAGATCGCGTAACCCTAGGCGCCAGCCATGGGTAGGCGGCGAATGTCCCCGTCCTCGTCGCAGCCGAACGAATGCGGGCCCACGTCCAGGATCGGGACCCTGCTCGCCCCCACCCCGTGGGCCGGGAACACCACGCCACGGAAACCCTGCTTGTTCAGGTTCTTGCGCACGCACATGCCGCAGCTCACGCACTGTAGATCGAGGTCGTAGGACTTGCAGAGCCGCATTCCGGGGGGAATGAAGACGTTCGCGCTCGAAAACGAAAACGGCTTGTCGGGGTCATAGCCGGGGTAACGGACGGCCAGCGCGACGTCCCAGCCCAGGGCCCAGGCCTCCTGGGCAGCCTTGTAGGACGAGCAGCTCGCGAGGAAGAGCCCGCGGAGGTGCTGCGCGTCACGCCGGCGCCAGTGGTGCGTGTAGCCGATCACCCGCAGCCCGTGGGCCTTGGCCGTCTTGAGGTCGGCGAGGAGCTCGCGGCGGTTCATCTTGATCGGGTCCCCGATCGCGGAGAGGCGCACGAACTGCCAGGGCTTGATCCCCTTCTTCCGGCGCTCCCCGGACTTCTGCGGGTAGTCCTTGAGCAGCGAAGCCAGCGACTTGTACTTCGCCGCCTCCCTGACGTCCGCGGCCGCGATCTTGGTCTGGCCAATGTAGGCATAGCAGGCCTTCCAGTAGAGCTCGCAGCCCTTGCAGCTCTTGCGCTGCTGGAACTCCGTGCGCCCGACGTAGAGGGTCGGGAGGGGCCCAGTCTTGGCGTTCCCGTGCGAGATCGTCCAGAGGCCGTGGACGTCCGGCGGGTTCCTGCCCTTGGTCTCGAGCACGGGGCCCAGCGTGCGCCGCCCGCAGGTGCAGGCGAACCGGGCGGGGTTCCCGACCGCGGCGAGGAGCTGGCCGGGGTTCTCGCGAGGCTGCTCGCCCATTCCCGCGCGAAGAATGCGGTAGTTCCTGTCCCAGCGTACTCCGAGAGCCGGAAACTCCGGCCTCGAGTTGATGACGACTGTTACCCCGCCCGCCGAGAGGGGACCTGCCATGGCTTCCATGGCAGACTGCCTGAACTCTTCTAGGCCGCCGTCAACAAGCCACGAGAAGCGCCCGAGATACAGGATCCCGCCTCGGGCGAGCTCCACTTCCTGGGCCATGGCGTTCGGGGGAGCCGTGAAGTGCGGCGCCCTGAACGGAAGCCCAACAGCCATATCCTGGGCCTCGCGCAGGGAGGCGACGACAATGCCTCCCTGCCCCTGTCTCTGCCGCTCGTGGACGAGGCGCGCCTGAGCGTCCTGGTCACCGCACGCCGCGGCTCGCTCGAGCCTGCGCAGGCGCTCGTCTGGGCCCGGGTTGCGCCGCGTCTTCTCGCGCGCCAGGGCGTCGGCAAGCCCTGGCTCGCGCGGCGCGTCGTCGGTCGGGATCCAGAACACGGTCCCGTGAGCGTCCTGGAAGTCGACGCCCATGCCACGCCGGCCGAGGACGAGGAACGGAGGGACAGCGCCAAGCTCGAGGGCGCGGCGCTCGAGGATCGACCTGTGCACGGACTCGCTCATGCCGTCCAGTCTACCCCGAGCCCTTGCCCGCGTCGTCCTTCTCGAGGGTCCTCTTGAGGCAGAAGTTCCCCGCCGTGTGGAAGAGAACCACGCCCTCGGGACGCATGAACCCCGGCGCTGCCACGCTCCCGCCGTCGCGGAGGTAGGTCAGCATTTCCTCGAGGAGCTCGCGCTCGAATCCCTCGGTTCGCCCCAGGACAGGCACGACATGGCAGCACGCCGGCTGGTTGTCCTGGGTCCAGCGAGACGTGTTGAAGAGCGAGAAGCGCCGCTCGTCGAGCCCATACCCCCTGTTGATCCCCTTACCCCACCATTCACCGAAGTGCCTCCCCGGGCCCAGCCCCTTGCGGAGCTCGTCCTCGTGGTCGCGAACCCAGGCCGCGAAGCCGTGATTGTCGTCCTCGGGGGTCACGAACCTCGTCCTCGAGCCCGCTAGGACTCGCCCGTCCTCGAGGACGAGGACCTGCGCGTTCGTCCCGTCGATCTTCTCGGTCATGACGACCTCGCGCGAGAAGCGCGCGATCTTGGGGAACCCCTGGAACACCGCTATGGCGCAACTCGAATAGGCCTGCGTGTCCTTCGATTCGGACGTCATGCTCGTGGAACCCCCTGGAATACGAGGACACCGTTCATCCTCGCGTACCGCTCCGGATGACGGCGGACAGCGATCCTGCTCTCCTTCTTGGAGAGATCTTCGATCTTGTCCATGGCTCGCAAGAGCTGCTTGTCGCTCCAGCCGTGCTCGCGGGCCATCTGCACGTCCAAACTGATTGGCCCCACGCCGAAGCTGTGGGTCGGAATGCTCACGTCGGCCACTCGACCTCCCCGTCCCAGAACTTGGCAATGATCCGCGCGAACTCGTCCGCGAGGCAGCTCGTGTAGCGGTCGGTCTGGCGCGTGATCACGCTCGTCCTGCCCCGCCCGAGCTCCTCACGCGGGAAGTAGACCTCGAAGAACCGCTCCTGGTCCCCCTCGAACGCGAACCTGAACCTCTCGGCGTCCGGGTAGATGGACTTGGCGTGGTGCGAGCACTGGACCTCGCACGAGGCCGTGATCCAGTCCGTCCCCGTGGCCATGGACTCGACCCCGACCTTCCAGTGAGACCCGAGGAAATCCCGGGCGGTCTGGGCGATCTTCTCGGCCGTGACCTCGGACTTCGGTCCCCAGGTGATGAAGCGGTCCACGCTCATTCGCCCCCGCCCTCCTTGGCGACCCTCTCCAGAGCCTCTATGGCCACCCGCAAGGCGCGGTCGTATTCCCTGGCCCCGATCCAGCAGTGGACAGCCGAGAGAACAGCGGCCACCTGACCGTCGCGGCTGAACCGCGCCTCCTCGAGCTCCGCGGCACGAGCGAACAGCGCATAGGCTTCATGTCGCTCGCCCTCCTCCATGGCGCGGTTCGCGCACACGATCAGCGAGCACTTCTCGTCCCTCACTTCGCCGGCTCCTCGAAGATCCCCTCGCGGAACATGCGCGCAGCCCGTGCCCAGTCGAACCGCTCGCGGGCCTTCTCGATCATGGCCCGGCGGTCCTTGGCCCCCTGGGGATACTCTAGCATCTCGATCAGGGCCAGTTCCAGTTCCTGCAGATCCTCGACCGAATCGGTGAAGGTGCGATCGTCCTCCGTCGCCAGGAGGTAGTCTCCCAAGGTCTCGGGGAGCGCCCCGACGTCCGTCGTCACGGGCGAGCACCCGCACGCCATGGCCTTCATGGCCGTGATGCACGAGATTTCGTAGAAGCTCGTCGGGTAGAACCAGACGCCCGCCGTGCGGTAGTGCTCGTGCAGGACCTCGTGCGAGACCCCGCCATGGTACACGACCCCCTCCGTGTTCCTGACAGCGGCCTCGAGCTTGCGGTAGGCCCCGCCGTAGGTCCGCTCGAAGTCCGGGTCCATGGCGCACCGCTTCCAGAAGAAGTCGAACCCGTAGAAGACATGGAGCTCCGCGCCAGGGACCGCGGCGCGGATCCGCGGCCACATCTCCATGACCACGGCCAGCCCGCGGTCTGGGGAAGAGCCGTAGACGACCTTGTGCAGGTTGCGCTTGCTCTCGTCCGGCAGCGGGAAGCTGTCGAGGTCGATCCCGTTCTGGGCGAAGAGGAACGGGCCCTTGAACCCGTCCGTCTCCTCGAGGATCTTGGCGTGCGCCCGCGAGAGAACGAAGGTCCCCGCCACGGCCTCGTAATCCACCGGGGACGCGCCATAGGTCGTGTCGTGGAGCCAGTTGAAGACCTTGGGCGCGTCCCCACGCTTCCAGGAGGGCCTCGGTCCGGAGACCGAGCGCGCAAGCTCCGCGGCGAGCTTGGGGTTGCGCCAGACGAGGACGTTCCGCTCGTCCTCGAGGTAGAACTCCTCGAGCGGCCTCCAGAGCACCCCGTGGAGGTAGTGCGGAACGGGAGTCACGCGCTCGAGGCGCGTGTAGACCGTGACGCGCACCCCCTGGGCAGCCAAGGCCTCGGAGAGGTGCACCACCGCCTCCTCCGACCCACCGAGGTGCCCCTCGGACAGCGAGAGACGGTCGAACGCCTTGGGCGCGTTCGAGACCAGAATGGACACGTCCCCAGAACCGTACTGATTCCGACCGCGGACGTGAGGCGCGAATGGCCTCGTCTCCTTGACGGCCTTCGTCACGAGGACGGAGCCCTGGTCGGTTCCCAGAATGGCCTCGACGCGTAATGGGCCCTGGAACTCGATCTCCTCGAGCAGCCGAGCCGGGGAGTATCCCCGGACGTGCCCGTAGAACGGGGGAGCGAGGCGAGGGTCGGTGAGGTGCGGCTCGATCCAGTGCTCGGAGTGGGGAGTCGAGAGGAATAGCACCCCCCGGGGGACAAGACGTTGGACGAGCTCCTCGATCGCAACGCCAGCACTCTCCATGTGCTCGAGGACCTCGAAGAAGACGATCGCGTCGAACCGACCCTCTGGCCAGTCGCACTCCCAGTCCTTGACCGTGTGACCATCCACCCTGCCGGGGTAACGGTCCTTGAGCCACGGAACCCCGACCCCCGCCGTCGCCGGGAGCTCATCGAGGTCCGCGGCGGTGAGGTGGATCCTCGGGTTCGCCTCGAGGAGGAGAGCCTCGATCGCTCCGCTCCAGACACCGATCGAGAGCACGCGGACCGGCGGGCCCTCGGCCGGGAGTGAGCGGGCCCAGTCGAGCAGGATCGCCGTCCGCCCGAAGGCCTTGGCCCCGGCAATGGCGAGCTCCTGCGAGAACGGGTCGGGGGAAATGCCCCGGTAGCAGGCCTGGTAGTCCTCCCACGACTCGAGGTGCCGCGTCTTGGTCCTGATCCAGTCGTGGAGCGCCCGCACCTGCGGGAGGGAAGAAATCGTCTCGGGAAGACGGCACATGAGGTCGCTGGCCGCGGCGGGCTCGCAGCTCCAGACGAGGAACTTGACCCACGCCTCGAGGACCTTGGCCCCGTAGGCCTTCAAGGTCGCGCGGTAGGCCTTGCGGTAGAGCGGGTGGACCTCTGCCTGGCGCTGCGTGACCGGGGGCACGGAGTTGACGAGCGCGTAGGCCTCGTCCACCCTGCCCAGGGCGAGATAGGAGAGAGCGATCTGGGAGGGCGCGATCCCGGACATCAGGCCCGAGTCGTGCATGAACTTGATCGCGGCCGGGGGGCGGCGCTTCATGTTCTCCCAGACCATGACCGCCCGGAGGTGGTCCTGCGCGAGGGAGTGGACCACCGCCAGCTTCGCGAGGGGCTCGGGGGACTCGGGGCAGCGCGCGGCGGCTGCTCCTGCCGCCTCGATCGCCTCCTGCCACCGCTCCTTGTCCTGGTAGTAGTCGGCGAGGTGCGTCAGCGCGTAGCCGGCGAAGTTCCCCGGCATCCGGGCAGCCTCGCGGTAGTAGGCCACGGCCTCCTCGTGCTTCCCCGAGCAGCGGAGGTGCTTGGCGAGGTAGTAAGCCATGCGGCACTTCTCGTTGCCCGTGCTCTCCTCGTAGGCCTGCCGGACGTACTCCTCGTTCCGAGCGATACTCCGTCCTCCGTGTCCCTCCGGGGGGTGATGCTCGACAAGGAGGTCGGGGACGGGGACGTGGACCCGGTTGCGCGCCCAGTTCTGCTGCGTCTCGTGGATCCTGCCCTCCCACACCCAGCCGTTCTGTGAGCGGCCCTGGCCATTTCCCCAGCGGACGAAACGGACCACGTCCTGGCGCACGACCCCAGGGTCGTAGTCGTAGGGGAGGACGAGGCAGTTCATGTCCTGGCCGCAGGCCTCGCGCTCGCGTTCCACGGAACGCAGGGTCGGCTTCAGCCGCGCAGCGAAGGGGAAGCGGTCGTCAGAGTCGAAGTACCCCCGCCAGAGCCCACTCGCGAGCTCGTAGGAGAAGTTCCTGGCCCGGGCGAAGTGCTTGACCCAGTCGAACTGGGCGAGGACGACCTTGAGCCCGTCAGGCCGGTAGAACGCCACCGACCGGGGAGTCTCGTCGTGGCCCTCGAGCTCCGCCGCGTCCCGCGGCCAGACCACCCGATCGGCGGCGTCAGTCCCCCGGCAGACGCGGTCGAGCACGAGCTCGCGCGTCGCGTCGGTAGAGCCCGTGTCGACGAGCACGAGCTCGTCCAGGGCGGGCTCACCCGCGCGCGCGTTCGGCCCGTCCTCGGGGAGAGAGACGAGGAGGTCGTCCAGGAGTGGGCCCAACGTGGCCTCGGCGTCCCGGATGATGCAGCACACGGACAGGAATGCTTCGGACATGCCCCACCTCTCGCGAGAAAGTAACACGGGGGTCCGACAACAATGCCGCCGTGAGCGGCGTCAGAACGCGTGCTCACGGCGGAGGAGACGGAATCTTGTCCTACCGTGCGAGCGAGTTGCGGACCTCGCAGACCACGTCCCACTTCGTGCCGATGTCCGCGTCAGCCGCCGCGGCGAGCGGGGACGTGACGAAGAAGAGCGCGACCGTGGCGTCGTAGCTGATCAGGTGTGCCTTGACCGGCATGGACACGTCGGCGGGCCAGGTGCTCGAGGGCGTGATCCTCGGGAACGGGAAACAGCTCGCCCCGAGACCATGGTAGACGAGGAGGGAGGCCAGCGTCTCGGTCGTGTCGAGCGTCACGGAGACGCCCCTGGCCATGGACAGGTTGACGGCCCCGTAGAGGCTGGCGGGAATGCTGACGGACGGCACGGGGGCCTCCTAGCGGGCCAGGGAGTGGCGGGTCTCGAGGCACACGTCCCAGACGGTGCCAACGTCCTTGCCGGCGCCCGGCACGACGGGGACGTTGATGTTGAAGTACGCCACGGTCGCGCTGTAGCTGATGCAGTGTGCGGTCGCGGGAAGCGAGATGTTCGCCGCCCAGGTGCTCGCCGGCTGGATCACCGGGAACGGGAAGCAGCTCGCCCCGAGGCCGTGGTAGACCTCGAGCGTGCAGGTCGTGTCGTTGGAGTCCATGGTCACCACGACGCCGCGCGCCATGGAGATGAAGACCGCGCCGTAGAGACTGGCGGGAATGCTAATTCCGGGCACTTGGGCCTCCCTCAAGTATCAACAGAAATCGTAGCCAGGAAGCCTGCTAGCTTCCAGCCTTATATCAGGTCGCCGAGCGAAACACCCTCGATCCCGAGCTCGTGGCACACTCCACCCCGGACGAAGACGCTCTCGGGAATAGCCCCCCCGTCGGGGGCCTGGCTGGCGAGCCCGAAAAGGCTCGAGAGCGAGGGCCTCGTCAGGGGGTACTCGACCTGCGCCCCGCACCGCGGGCAGACCGCGGCTTGGAGCATTCTGCCGCCCTCGGTCCTCGCCTGACCAGGAAGATCGGACACCGGGACATGAGCCCCGCCACGCAGACACCTCGGACAGATCGCCGGACTCATGTTCACCCCCACCCTCTCTCGACTAGGACGCTCGGCACCGTCCACAGTAGCAGGTGCCGTTGCAAGCGGCTCCGGACAGGATCGCGCGCTTCGCCCGCGCGCGAAGGACGGAGCGATTGACCCCCGACTCCACCTCCGCCTGAAGTTGGACCAACCGCGCGTCGAGACGCGCCGTCTCCTCCTGGACCTTCCTCACGGGAGCGGTCATTCCTGGCCTTCTTCCTTCTCCTCGACCAGGAGACCCTGGAGCCATGCGATGTACTTGTGCGCGGAGTCGAGGCGAGCTCGGGCCTCGGCCAAGGTCTCGCGCTGCGACTCGCGCAGAGCTCGCCAGAGGGCGAGACACACCAGGCCCAGGACAAGTGCCGTGGACCCTGCCGTAGCGAGGGAATCGACCACGCGTGCCTCGAGCGGGCTTCCAGAAACGAGAATGGTCCCTATCGAACCGACCAGGCCCCCCGCCAGAGGAAGACCGGCGAACTTCGCTGCCTTCCCCCAGTCCCGCGTCTTCTCCTCGTCTTCGTGCTCGGTCATTCTCTGCAGCGTATCATATCACTGTTCTGATTCCCAGAATTTGTTGCGCTCCGAACGAATTGACCGCAAGAGCGATTCCCCACACCGGCGAGCGTCGGACTCGATCTCGGCTAGTTCTTGCTTGTCTGGGCACTTTCCGTCCCGCAAGTTCAACAGCAAGCAGTCTAGTCCAGAAAGGAACTTCTGCACTTCCGGTTCGGTCATGCAACCCCTCTCCTAGTCCAGGGCCTTGACGGTCACGGTAGAGCGGGTTCCTTCGCGGCCCGAGCGATCAGGGCCGCCGCGGCGCGTTGCAGCCGGTCTGCCTGGGCCGTGCGTCGCTGCCACACGAGCCACGTAGCCCGCACGGACCGGGCGTCGATTCCGCGCAGCAGAAGCTCCGCCTTGCTCAGCCCCACGTCCGGCTCCTCTCCACGAGCGCGCGCAGTGCCGCGGCGTCGGCCTCCTTCTGCGCGGCCCACTGGAGGCGCTCCTCCCGCCAGGCGGCCCACGCGGCCCCGGGGGTCGGGTGCCACTCCGTCTCCGCTGCCCCGGGGGCGAGGTCCGCGGGACCGAACACCACGAAGGGCGGGGCGCCCTCGCGCATCGGCGTGCGGCCCGTGATCGCGCATCGGCCAGCGGTCATCGCGCCTCCGCCGTCCCGTGTTCGTGCGTCTCCCCGCAACACGGGCTCCAGAGCGTGCGGCAGCGCGGGCAGTACATGACCGGCGGGTCGCGGTGGGCCGGGCAGTAGACGCCTGGGGCCGGACGGGCGCAGTCCGTCGTCTCGGGCTTGATCCACCCCATGCCGTCTCCGTCGCTCGTGCTCATCGCGCGTCCACCACGAACTCGACCTGCGCGACCGTCGTGCAGGCCCAGACCTGGGCCTTGAGCGCGGTCCCGCCGATCCGGATGCTGCGCACCGCGGCCCGCCCGGCCCGGTAGTAGGCGAGGCCCGCGGCCTGGTCCGCGAGGGCGTGCTCTGCGCCGGCCGTCGTCAGGACCGTGTAGGGGTAGCTGGCCTGCGTGGGATCGGCCTTGATGTCGTCGACCTCGGCTCGCTGGGCCGCAGAGTGGGAGAAGGTCTTGCTCGCGTAGGAGAAGGTCCCGGACTCGAGCAGCTCCTCGGTCCTCGCGTCGATCGCGGCGATCTTCGCCGCGCGCCGGATCGGGAAGTCCCGGGTCTCGATCTCCTGCGCAGTGAGGGCGCGCACGACGCCCCCGTCCACGGTGAGGTTGTCCGAGTCGGCTCCGGCGAGGTCCGTGGGGACGGGGAGGTAGCCCGCGGGCTGCCCGCCCCGGTAGCGCCAGTCGGTGCCGCTCGGGCTGACCCAGCGCCAGCCGTAGGGCGAGGGAGCCGTACCGGCGAGGACGAGGACGAGGGTGAGCAGCAGGTCACGCAGCACGGAACACCTCCTCGTCAAACAGGTCAGGATGTCTCAGATCCAGGTAGTAGCTCTGCTGGGGCTCCTGGCGGGGGCGGGGTGGAGTCTCCACCGTGACCGGATCCCCGACGACGGAGGAGAGACGCAAGCCGCCCACGATGTCAAGGGGGCCCGCTGGGTCATGCACGTCCAGCAAGCAGATGAAGACGATGCTCGCTGGCCTAACGCCGAACGGGGAGCGCATGGACGCCACGACCTCCTCGTCTGACAGCGCCACGCTGCGGATGATCGCGAGCGCCACTTTGGCGTTGCAGATGATCCCTATGCTCGACCGCACTAGGGCACCGATCCCCACCCGGTCGATCCCGGGCGCGAGCGCCTGATTGGTGACCGACGTGCCCTTGCCAGCCCCGTCTAGGAATGCTCTGTGGTCCGTATTCGACACCTGCACAGCGCATGCGTGATGCCAGGATCCGACTGACAGCGTCGTGGTCGAGTAGGCGACGGCGCTGGTCGTCTGCGCATAGACGCGCCCCGTCGAGTCCAACGCCAGGTGGGTATAGTTGGCCGCGCTGTCCTTGTCAGCGCAGCTCACGAGGCTGCTGCCTCCGGCGGGCAGGGAGTTGGCGTTGACCCAGCACTCCAGGGTGTGCGGGTAGCCATTGATCGGCGTCCCGAGACCCATGTAGTAGTCGTCCCCGTCCAGGTCCACCCCCGCCGCGGATGGCAGCGCCAGGGCAGCGAGCAGGAGAAGAGGCAGGCAGCCTCGGCTCACTGGTATCCCTCCACTGACAGAACGTAGACCTCGGAGGCGCTGTCGTCGTTGTCCTGGTCGTTCCCGTCGCGGCTCACCACGATCAGCATTCGGTCCCCCGCCGCGGCGGCGTCGAGGTTGGCGTTGGAGATCGTGAAGGTCGTCGTGGCCCACGTCCCGAGCGTCGCCGGGACCGTCGTCCCCGCCGTGTCGGTGACGGCCGTCGCGAGGTGCGAGATCACCGTGTCGGTGTCCAGGTCCACGCCGGTCATGGTCGCGAAGGCCACGGTCAGGCAAGCCCTGCTCCCCGCGCCCGCCCCCGAGGCAGCCCAGCGGACCTTGAGCGTGAGGTTCGCGGTGCTGTCGTAGCTCGCGGGCAGGAAGAAGAAGGCAGCGCAGAACTCGTTTGGGTTCCCGGCCGCGTCGAGGGCCACGTAGTGCTCGCCGAAGGCCGTCACGCCGATCGGCCCGAGCGAGGTCGAGGCCACGGGGGCCGCGGTCGCCGAGAGGGCGCCGAAGCCCACGGTGAACCCGCCGACCGTGTCCCACGCGAGGCCCGAGACCGTCGTGCTGTCGCTGGTGAGGGCCTGCCCGTCGGTCCCCGGGGCGAGGAGCGAGACCCCGTCCGTGCCCGAGGTCCCGTAGGGGATCGCGC
>ERZ1292629.625-Hain-H43-01um-R1-625-length-39154-cov-9_pt1 | contig 39154 bp, 46 predicted proteins | sample MGYA00564399_ERZ1292629 | MGnify/ENA primary metagenome ERZ1292629 (study PRJEB36523, sample SAMEA6512636) | groundwater metagenome | collected 2019-01-08 | study: AquaDiva: Metagenomics assemblies of 32 groundwater samples
GAGTTTGCTCAAGAATTTTAGAGAAAATCCGCTCTAAAGTACTCTAGACCCATGCAGTATATGTCAGTCCTCATACGCTACGGAAAAGGATGGATAAAGGGGAAACGAATTATGTCTTAGTAGATGTGCGCAGTCCTCAAGAGTACGATAAGGAACATATCATTGGGGCCATCAGCATTCCTGCATACAAAGACCCCAACACCTCTATTTCTCTTGAGACCGAGAAAGAAGAAAAAGAAAGAATTATCAACGCATTCAATAATGTAAGGAACGAAAAAGAAATTATTGTGTACTGCTACAGTATACCTTGTATGACGGGAAGAAAAATAGGCAAGCTCCTTTCGGAACATGACATTTATGTAAAACATCTCGGTATCGGTTGGAACGAATGGCGGTATTCCTGGAATTTATGGAATCATGACGGCGAGACGCCAACCGATGTCAAAGAGTATATTGTATCCGGCAAAGAATCCGGAAAGCCAATGATAAAAGATACGTTTTCTCCCTGTAAAGTGGGCGAGTTAGGTTGCTAAACTATGGTTTTATAGCCACCATGCTTATTTCAATATTTGCCCCCATCGGTAATTCCTTAACTCCGACGGTTTCTCTTGCTGGATATGGTTCACTCATATAGCTTTTATATACCCCATTTATTTTTCCGTAAACAGACATGTCCGTTATGTACATGGTAGTTTTGACCACATCCGTAAATGAAACACCAGCTATTTCTAAAATTGCAACCAAGTTCTTCATGACTTGATGGGCTTGTTCTTCTATTGTTCCTTCAAGTAGTTTTCCATCCGGTGTTGAATGAATTTGACCAGAAGTAAAAACAAAATTGCCCTTAGCAATTGCTTGTGAATATGGCCCTATGGTAGCTGGCGCTTTTGACGTGTTTATTTTGGTTTTCATAGTTCACCTCATTTCCATTTTATCGAGTACTTTTTAACGCCTGAGAAATATCGTGAATGATATCGTCAACATCCTCAATGCCCACTGATAGTCGTATCAGCGTGTCACTTAAGCCGATTTTCTCTCTTTCCTTATTAGGAACAGAGGCGTGCGTCATGGAAGCAGGGTGCTCAATGAGAGATTCAACTGCTCCTAAACTTTCGGCGATTGCGATAAGCCGTAAATGCTCTAGAAAGGAAATCGCTGTTTTTATTGTCCCCTTTAGCTCAAATGAAATCATTCCTCCAAATCCACTCATTTGCTTTTTGGCAATGGTATAACCAGGATGGTCGGGTAAGCCTGGGTAATATACTTTTTTAACTTTTTTGTGGTGTTTCAGGAAGTGTGCAATCTTTACCGCATTCTTCTCATGTTTTTCCATCCGAAGAGATAGCGTTTTAATTCCTTTCAGGACTTGGTAGCTGTCAAACGGGGAAAGGATAGCCCCGACGGCGTTTTGTAAAAACTTTAATCGCTCTGCAAGTACGTCGTCATTGACGATAATACTGCCGCCAACTGTGTCACTGTGGCCTCCGAGATACTTTGTCATTGAATGAACGACGACATCTGCTCCCAAATCCAATGGTTTTTGAAAATACGGAGAAGCAAATGTGTTATCAACGACGGTGAGTATCTTTTTCGATTTTGCCAATCGGGCAACAGGGACGATATCAACAATTTTCATGAGAGGGTTTGTCGGCGACTCAACCCAGATCATCTTTGTATTGCGCAGAAAATGGGTTTCAAGTCCATTTGCGTTAACAAAATCTACGAACGTGAACGTTATATTGTATTTCTCAAACACCTTAGTAAAAAGTCTACGCGTGCCTCCGTAGACATCATCAATAGAAACAACATTATCTCCATTTTTTAACAGAAGAAGTATATTGGTTATTGCTGCAAGCCCAGACGCATAGGTAAATGCGTACTTGCCGCTTTCTAATGCTGCCAAATTTTTTTCTAAAGCAGAACGTGTAGGATTGCCGGATCTGGAATACTCATACCCTCCTGTTGGAATATTTACTTTTTTTCTCGCAAATGTCGTAGATAAATGAATAGGCACTACGAAGTCACCACTTCCACCATCTTTAAGGTTTGGTTCATTTCCTACATGTATAGCGTTTGTTGAAAATCCGTTATTTAGAGTTTTTGTGTATTTCATATTTTTTCCCATCAAAAAACCTCCCCTTCGGGAGGTTCTATTGCACAAAAAGCGCAACCTCCCTAGGGAAGGATTGCACAACAGTTAACTTCAAATGCAATTTTCATTATGTTCAATATATCACGAAAGAAACCTGCTGTCAATTTTTTAGTATGTGGATTTTACAAGTTTTTCTTTCTGCATTCTATATAACAACATGTCGCCACTAACTTTAAAGACATCTAGTAATTCTTGAAATATCGACAGCAAGATTTTTTGGCCCGTGATCTTTATACCACTCTGCATGCATTATTGAATGCCCTATTTCGTGAGCAATGGAGAATTTTGTTCTTTCAGCATAGTTTTCATACGCGTGCTCATCAATAGTTATTTGTGAAAAATCAGAACTAATGAACGCGTCTATTCCAAGAAGTTCTTTTATTCCCGGTACGACCACCAAAGCAATATGCATTTGCAATTCAACAATTTCTTCTATAGGAATGGGCAAGATTCCAGAAGGGTTATACTTTTGGAGAAATTCGTTTGCCTTGCGGTTCACGTCGGCAAGTGAGAGACCTGATGGATTCATTGTTCATTGCCGTTGGCTTTATTCAAAAGCTCAATGAGTTTTTGAATTTTCTTTTTATCTAATTTTTCGCCTCTGGCTGTCCGATAAAAAGCTGGTAAAAAAGATATAACTTTTGGATCATTTCTTATGTCATGAGGAACTGTACCTTTTGCAATGTGTGCTAAGTCGAAAAATGCAATCCATTCTGGTGATCCTTTTGATATCTTGAGCGCTTCTGCATACCCCTCTAGTTTTTCTTCATCCACGGTTGGAGGAAGAATATTTCTTTCCAATCTACTAATGTTGCCTGGGTCGAAATGGTATCGTTCGCAAAATGAACGCAAAGTAAAACAGAGTGCGATTCTTTTCGAGCGAAAAAATTCTCCGAAATTTATAGCTGATGGAACTTGACTTTTATTCATATCTGTTGTAAGAATAATACAACAGAATTTGGTTGTCAAGTTTTAGAAAGAAGGTGATATATGGCCCATTCAAAGACAACTAGCACAAGAGTTGCGAAAAAGGCTTCAAAGCTTTTTCGTAAAAGTCATAGCAGAAGTGTTAAATCAGTTTCAGGAAGTGCGTTATCTCAAAAACATGGAAGAAAACATCGAAAATAAAATTTTTGCGGGGTTCGTTTTAGTCGAGTCGACACATTCGGTCGTACCCCTCGAAATCTTGACAAACTGTGGAAATTCGGCGGGCGGGAACCTGCGACCACACGACCCCAGTTTATAAAAATTTGGTCGGGACGTCCGGACTTGAACCGGAGACATTACGCACCCCATGCGTACATTCTACCAACTGAATTACGTCCCGTTATCGACCGCTTGTATTCTATCATTTCTTGTGTGAGAATGGAGAATAAACCTCTTCCTGCCCACCAAAAGGAGAATATATGCCAGTAGACGCAAAACTTCAAGCCATTCGTCTTGCCATGGAGCAAATCGATAAGCAGTATGGCAAAGGATCGATCATGAAATTGGGTGAAAAAGCTAACATACGGATGGCTATCGATGTTATACCTACCGGTATTATGGCGCTTGATTTAGCACTTGGTGTGGGCGGACTTCCAAAGGGCCGCATTGTCGAAATATATGGACCAGAAGCATCCGGAAAAACGACAGTGTGTTTATCAACCATTGCTGAAGCACAAAAAGTTGGCGGAGTGGCGGCATTTATCGATGCTGAACATGCACTCGATCCACAGTGGGCAGAAGTACTTGGGGTCAAGCTTGATGATCTTTTGATCTCTCAACCTGACACAGGTGAACAAGCATTAGAAATAGCGGAAACGCTTATCCGTAGTGGTGGCATAGACGTTATTGTGATTGATTCTGTGGCAGCGCTTGTACCCAGAGCTGAGATAGAAGGCGAAATGGGAGACAGCATGATGGGAGTCCATGCTCGACTCATGTCTCAGGCTTTGCGAAAGTTGACAGCTGTCATTTCCAAATCCAAAACAGTTGTCATTTTTACCAATCAGTTGCGTCAGAAAATTGGTGTGATGTTTGGTAATCCTGAAACAACGACCGGTGGCATGGCGCTTAAATTCTATGCTAGTGTTAGGATGGATGCGCGTAAAATAGAAAGTCTTAAAGACGGCGATAAAGTCATTGGGAGCCGTCATAGAGTCAGAGTGGTCAAAAATAAAGTATCACCCCCATTTCGAGTGGCAGAGTATGACGTGATGCACGATGGCATATCCAAAGAAGGCGGACTGTTGGACGTAGGTATTGAGTTTGGTATCCTTACCAAATCAGGCGCGTTTATAAAGTATGGTACGCAGATGCTTGGACAAGGCAAAGAAGCGAGCAAGCTGTATTTAAAGGAAAATCCAAAAGTGGGTAAGGATATCGCAGAAGCGATATGGAAAGTAGTCAAAGCTGGTAACACGCATACAAAAGTAGCGGTTGTTGAAGACTCAGATGGTTGATGATACTATATTTCAAAAATTGCTGGACGTAGGTTTTCGTCTCGTATCCTTTCGTCCAAGAAGCAAAAAAGAATTTGTTGATGCACTTCAGACGGCATGTAAAAAAAGGCATATCGAAGACGTTTCTATCATAGATACAGTGCTTACTCGTCTTACAGAGTTAGGATACGTTGATGATGAGAAATTTACGAAATGGTGGATTGATCAGAGAAATCAATTTCGGCTCAAAGGTTGGCGTGCACTCTCCTTTGAACTCCAGCAAAAAGGTATTGATCGTAATCTTATACAGATGATTCATCAAGAACTTGAAAGTAACGATGCTTCACAAGAGGAAATAAACGCTACAGCACTTGTCCAAAAGGCATTAGTAAAGTTTCAGAACGTATCTTTTAAAGAGCAAAAAATGAAGCTTTATAGCTATCTTCAACGACGAGGCTTTGAAAGTTCGGTTATTTCGCGTGTCGTTGACGCGATGGGAAAGAAAGGATACAATACAAGTACTAGCTGATGGGAAGTTTTAAGTTAAGAATTATAGTAGGATTTATGAACACACGAACTTTATTTTTATCTCCTACCTACCACGCCGCATAAATTGCGGTAGTTCTTCACTTGTCTTTCTTAAGCTTTGATTTTTATCAATGAAAGGAAATATGGTATGTTTGACGTATTAAAAACTCTCTCAAGTTTGGTAAAACCTCGATTTTATAAGGAAGCTCCCACATCTTCCCCTGTTGCATCTAAACCAAGTGATCCGACAAAGCTTGGCAAAAACAAAAAAAGGCACGTTGAAGCACCTGTACAACCGTCTATAGATTATGATGCCCAACTAAAGCTTGCACAAGCACAGGCCCAAGCCCAAGCGAATGCGCAAGCATTGCAAATTGTACTCGAAGCCAAAGATGAAGCACTTCGTATTAGGCGCGAAGCTGAAAATTCTATCCATGCGTTAGAGCACACCTTACGTCAGCGAGAAATTGCATCAGACAGAAAAGACGCTGGTCTTGAAGTACGCGAAAAGCGTGTCGTAGACACGGAAAGTTTGTTAGAAAAAAAGCGTGCTGATTTAGAAGAAAAAAAGATCAGTATATTTGAACGGTTAGAAAAAGCAGCGCACATGACGCGTGAAGAAGCCAAGAATGAAATTTTAGAAAGACTTAAAGGCGAGTTGGCAGAAGATGTAGCCAAAGAGATACGAGAATCTGAGGCGGGAGCGAAAGAAGAATCAAAAGCGAAGGCAAAGGAGATATTAGTAGATGCTATGCGACATGGTGCGACGGATTACGTTTCTGAATATACAGTTTCGGTTATCAAAGTGACGGATGAAGAGGTGAAAGGAAGAATTATCGGCAAGGAAGGCCGAAATATTCGAGCGTTTGAGACTGCCACCGGTGTTGACGTCGATCTTGACGAACCAGGAGTTATTCGACTTTCCTGTTTTGATCCGGTCAGACGTGAGATTGCCCGCGTGACACTTGAACGACTTCTTCGTGATGGACGAGTACAACCGGTTCGCATCGAAGAGCTTATTGTAGAGGTGAAGAAAGAAACAGAACGCATCATGTTTGAAGAGGGACAAAAACTCTGCCATGCGGTGGGCGTATATAATTTGCCACCACCACTTATTGCATTACTTGGTCGATTTAAATATCGCTATTCGTATGGTCAAAATATGATTGCCCATACTATGGAAGAAACGAAAATTGGTATCGCGATAGCGCAGGAGATAGAGGCCGATGTAAACGTTGTGCGTCTTGGGTGTTTACTTCACGACATAGGAAAAATAGTGTCAGAAAAAGAAGGAAATCACGTCACGTTAGGTGTTGATTTATTGAAAAAGTATGGTATGCCGCAAAAAGTCATTGACTGTGTCGCTCAGCATCATGAAGACACACCTTTTACCAGTAGTGAGTCGATGCTTGTCTATATTGCAGACGCAATATCAGGAAGTAGACCGGGTGCGCGATACGAAAACTATGACGAGTATGTCAAAAGACTTAAAGATCTAGAAACAATTGCCAAATCTCATACAGGCGTCACTGAAGCGTTTGCGTTTCAAGCGGGGCGTGAGATACGAGTAATTGTCGATCCGGGTAAGGTAACGGACGCAGAAGCGGTTGCGATGGCCAAAGACATTCGCGACGAAATTAGCAAAAAAGTTATTGTTCCGGGTCAAATTAAAATTACGGTCATCCGCGAGCTGCGCGCGATAGAAACATATAAATAAAGGTAACTTCTTGTTGCAACAATCCTTTTAAAGTAGCTAGTAACAATTAGATTGTTACAGTGCGATGCAGAAAATAATATGTTGACATGATGCTCCATATTATCTACAGTGCTATTTAGAGACTGTCATGACAATCTCTAAGTTTTTTTAGATCGTTGTTATCCTCTGCCCACGAAGGGAGGTGAAACATACATGACAAAAGCAGATTTAGTAGAAGTCGTTGCAAAAAAAGCCAATCTTACAGCCAAAGCGGCAAGAGAAGCAGTGGCCGCAGTATTTGGCGCAGTGACAGACGCCCTGAAGAAAGGCGATAAAGTAGTCGTTACAGGATTTGGTACCTTTATGGTGAGATCCCGTAAAGCACGCGTTGGACGAAACCCACAGACTGGGAGTGCTATCAATATTCCAGCACGCAAAACTCCAGGCTTTACCGCAGGGAAAGCATTGAAGAAAGTCGTTCGTTAACGTATGGACGCTTTTTTCCATGAGAGATCCACACGTGTGGATCTCTTTTGGTATCATTTACTTGATGTTGACACTATGACTTTGTATACTAGTATATATGCCACCGAAACCGAAACGAAAACGAGCATCATTTAATCAAACAGTGACCGTCAAAGCAGCTCCCCAAGTCAAAGATGTTTCAATTGATGGTGATGAGAAGATCAAAAGTTCCGATGTGCAGACAAGTCCATCTGTTGGTAGGCAAGTGGTAGAAGTAGTAGAAGAAACTGTTGTACCTGAAGCCATTGAGACTATCAAAAAAGACGCTCAAGAAATTGAAGATGCGGTGGAGAATCTGGAAGAAGCAGTAGAAGCAACTCTGCCCGAAGAGAAGGTACGTAATAATAGCAATGAAGAAGTTGTTGAATCGCTTTTTTCTTCAAAGACTAGTGATGTGAGACCAGAGATTACCGTTGTTGGGAAGAAAGATAAGTCGTTAGCAGTCTGGGTTGGCGCTATGCTTGGGATTGCGGTCGCGGTTGGCGTCGGACTCGTGTTTTTGGTCAAGGGTCCGAATGGTATTTCTTCAATTGGTGCTAATCCTACTCCTACAGTGGCTCCTCCTTCAGCACCAACACCCACAGTTGCAGTAACCGCTGAACGCAAAGATATTTCTGTGCGCGTGTTAAATGGTGGCGGAGTAGTGGGTGCTGCGTCGGAAATGAAGACGTTTTTAGAAGATAAAGGCTACACAGTGGTGAGTACGGGCAATACTCCTGAATACACGTATGATTCAACGGTTGTTCAAGTCAAAGAAGGTAAAGAAAGCTTCAAGACAATGCTTACCGATGATCTCAAGGTAGATTATACACTGGAATCCTCTGCAGAGTCTGTTGCCTCTGATGCGGCATACGATGCGGTAGTCATCGTTGGTAAAGAATAAATCCGTCATGAAGTACAAAGCGATTTTTCTCGATGTCGATGGTACCACGGTTGTTCATGGATTAGAGAATCTTCCCACAGATCGTGTGACAAAAGCGATTATTTCCTGTCGTACGTTAGGTGTCAACGTGTGCCTTGCGACTTCTCGCACTTTATCTTCTGTGCGTCGCATTATCGATCATTTGAATCTTTTTGGGTATCATGTCATCTCAAGTGGTGCGCAGATATACGATGGAAAGTCAAAAAAGATTATTATAGAAAAAAGTATTCCCACTCATGCGATAGAATTAATCTATCACGTCGCGAAAAAATATAACGCATCGGTCAAATTCTTTGATGGAGAGAAAGATTCACAGTTTGATGGTGTGCATATTCCCAAAAAAGTTGTTGGTGCGTATTTTCCAGAAATAGAGCCACAAGTGCTTGAGAAAATTAATGATGAGTTAGAATCTGTCGAGGGCATCGCTCTTCATCGGATGGAATCGTGGAAATCACATTATGAATGTTTGGATATTACACAGAAAGAGGTGTCCAAACTTCATGGGATCGTTGATGTAGTTAAGTTATTGAATATCGACAGGAAAGATGTGATCGGTGTCGGCGACGGGTACAATGACTTTCCCCTTCTATTAGCTTGTGGATTAAAAATTGCGATGGGAAATGCCGTGCCGGAGCTTAAAGCTATCGCCGACTTCGTCGCCCCCAGTGTTGATGAAGACGGTGTAGCCACTGTAATCGAAAAATTTATCCTCTCGTAGTTCCCTTACTTCCCTTACATCCCTAATTTCCCCTATAATCTCTTCACCATGAAATACTTTATCAAAACCTTCGGTTGTGCGGCCAATGAAGCGGATAGTGAGCGGGTCGCAGCGCTTTATACGTCTCGTGGATATACTGCATCCAAAACTATGAAGGGGGCAGATGATGTCATCATCAACACCTGCATGATTCGCGCCGCAGCAGAGCATCGGGTCTATGGCTTGGTGCACAATTTATCGTTAGAAAAAAAGAAAGGCAGGAAAGTCAAAATAGTAGTCACTGGTTGTATGGTCGGTATGGCCGCACGGGAAAAAACAGGGAAGATGCTCTCCCTCCTTCACAAGAAAATGCCGAGTGTCGATGAATTTTTGCCTATTGAAGAAGTAGGATTTGATTTTGCCCCCATCCGTACTACGGGAAGCCGAGCACTCGTTCCTATTACCAACGGATGCAATAATTTCTGTACGTTTTGTGTCGTGCCGTTTACCAGAGGCCGAGAAATGAGTAGACCGTTTGAAGATATCATCGCAGAGTGCAAAGAATTAGTAGCAGAAGGAAAAACATACGTAACACTCGTCGGGCAAAACGTTAATTCCTATGGAGCAGATTTGAAAAATGAATATAATGGAAAAAAAATTAAACCTGTCTATGTAAAACATTTGGGTCGTTTACGCATACCAACGTTGTTTCCATTATTGCTTACCGAAATTGCAAAACTTGATGGTATTGAAATGATAGATTTTATTTCGAGTAATCCGTGGGATTTTTCTGATGAACTTATTGATGTCATAGCAACGAACCCAAAAATATCTAGGCATTTACATTTACCTGTTCAAGCTGGAGACAATGAGGTGCTTTCTCGCATGAATAGATGGTATACCAAAGAAGAGTATCTAACTTTAGTAAAGACTTTGAAGAAAAAAATTCCAAATATCACAATTGGAACGGATATTATAGTAGGGTTTCCAGGAGAAACCGTAGAACAATTTGAAGAAACGGTGCAGCTTGCAAAAGAAGTGGGCTTTACAAAAGCGTATGTGGCGATGTATTCCGATCGTCCTATGACCGCTGCGCACAAAGTATATACTGATGACGTTTCTCATGAAGAAAAAAAAAGACGATGGCAAATTCTAGAAGAGCTAATAAATACAACAAACCTGCGTCAGGGTACATATACGCTTGCAAAACAAAAATGATGCAAAAACTTCTCGTTATAGGTGGGGCAACAGCGACGGGGAAAACCGAAATTGCCGTACATTTGGCCAAACTGTTTGGTGGAGAACTGGTGAGTGCGGACTCAAGACAAGTCTATAAAGGCATGGATATAGGAACAGGAAAAGATTTGTCAGAGGTAGCAGATATTCCATTGTGGATGATTGATGTGGTTGCCCCTGATGAAGAGTTTAGCGTTAGTCATTATGCAAGGCTTGCAAAATCTGCAATTACAGATATCAGAAAAAGAAAAAAACTTCCTATCGTTGTTGGTGGAACAGGGTTGTATATTCAATCGTTGACACACGGGTTTGATACCATTGATATTCCTCCAAACAAAAAACTTCGTGAAAAACTAAAAGATGCTTCTGTGCGACAGCTTCAGGGTATGATCGATCGATCAGTTCTAGACACGATGAATGAGTCCGATAAAAATAATCCGCGTCGTCTTATCCGAAAGATTGAAATTATTGCTCATACCACAAAGTCCCGCATTGTAGAAGATCAAGATGTTTTATTTATTGGTCTGACCGCTCCCATGGAAGAGTTGTATCGGCGTATTGATGCACGAGTGGAAAAACGAGTGACACAAGGTATTAAGGATGAAATACAAACATTGTTGCGTAAGGGATATTCGTGGGATTTACCCTCTATGAATACATTAGGATATAAACAGTGGAAAGACGCATTTTCAGATGAGGAAGCTATAATACGCTGGAAATATGATGAACATGCATATGCCCGTAGACAGATAACATGGTTTCGTAAAGAAAAAAATATAGTCTGGTTTGACATCCATCCATCCAATAGTTTCGCAGCAATAGAGAAATTGGTGAGGGAATGGTATACTAAAAAATACTATGATAACGAAAGTTGAAATTTCACATAAGACAATCGTTTTTACCCTACTTTTACTAGCGTCTATTTGGTTTATATTGCAAATTGGTGATCTTTTGCTTCTCTTGTTTATTTCTTTTATTCTTATGTCCGGTCTCCGGCCTTTGGTAGATGGTCTTGAAAGGAAGAGAGTGCCTCGAATTATCGCTATACTTTTGATATACGTCGTTGTTTTCGGTTTTCTCGGGGGTGCTCTAGCTGGTATCGTACCGGCGCTTGGGACACAGTCAGGAAATTTTGTGAAAGAGTTACCACTGTTTATCAATCGTACATTCCCAGCATATTCTATAGACTTTCAGAGTATTTTGGGACAAATTGCACCCGTGGGCGAGAATCTTTTGAAGTTTACCGTCAATCTTTTTTCCAATATTATCGCAATCCTCACGCTTTTGACGTTTACGTTTTATTTTCTTCTTGAACGCAAACATCTTCAAGATATGCTCGTTGGACTTCTCGGTGCAGGGTTGGGGACACATGTATTTGGTATTACGACGAGAGTGGAGAAACGATTAAGTGCGTGGGTGTTGGGGCAATTGGTGCTCATGCTTTTTATCGGGAGCATTGTGTATATTGGATTATTTTTTCTTGGGATTGAATTTGCTATTCCGTTGGCAGTGCTTGCAGGGCTTCTTGAAATGGTTCCGACGGTCGGACCGATCCTTTCTGCCATTCCCGCGATACTGGTCGCGTTTTCTCACTCACCGGTGCTGGCATTGAGCGTGCTCGCGTTATATATCGTAGTGCAACAAGTCGAAAATAACATTCTCGTGCCGCTTATCATGAAAAGAAGTGTCGGATTATCACCAGTGCTTACAATCCTTGCTCTTATGATTGGTGGGAGATTTGCGGGGATTGCGGGAGCGATTCTTGCGGTGCCAATACTTCTCACTATTCAGGAGATAATTGTGTCTGGACCAAATGCTTCAGAGACCAAGGATAAATGAAGCGCACTTTGGGAACCTCATAAGCCAGATTCTGTTTTAGCTCTCATTTCTCTAATGCCCGCATGCTTTGATCCTCCCGAATGCGTGGTAATAACGGATCGGTCGTCGGTTGCAGCAGGTGGGATTGCCAACGTTTCACCCATCTTCCTTAGCCGTCAGGCTTTAGGCTGATGATCGTCTCTGTGGCTCTCTCATCCTGTCGATTCAGGAATCGTCTCACGACCGCTTTCGCTGTCGGAGCACCCGACCTTACGGCGTTCCGCTTACACGGAATCCCTTGCATTCTGCTGTCTGGACTTTCCTCCCACGATGCCGATTTTCGTCGGGCATCGGGGCGAGAGTTCGAGTTCCCAAAGTGCAACGATTATTCTACCACAACAAACCCCTCCCGCAAAAGGCGGGAGGGGGATTTTGATAAAACGTCTTAACAAAATGGGTTACAGTTAGCCACCGATTTTGTACATACCGGTTCCGCAGACTGGGCATTTGCCTTTCATCGCGGGTTTACCATTTTTCATGGTAACTTTTACTGCACTCGGGTCTTCGCGCTTTGCGCGACATTTTACACAATACATTGATGCCATAGTAATATTTCACCTCCTTTCATCCACCGTAGCCTTGGCGTAGGTGGACTTCAAGCTTCGTTATGTTAGGTACCGTGAGAGGAGCAGTTCAATGCCAAGTATGATGGTTACGAGTATCACGGTTTTCACAATATCTGTTTTTACTGCCCGTTCATCATGGATAAGCATTGATTGCGCAGACCGTGTTGGTGCGTAGGTAAATGAAGGAAGCGTTTGTATTAAAGGCGATTGTAACGGGCTAGAAGTAATCGAATGGACGATCGGAGAGAATGTGTGTCGATGAGCTGCAGCTTTAAGTTTTTGTTTCTTTGTTTTTTTTGGCATATATGGTTTGTGGGCTTGAGCGTAGCATAGCTTCATTTACATTGTCAAATAGTAACATCTTAAACGGTCGCAAGGGTTGACAAAAGTTATTGAGCAATCGTACTATAATGAATACGAATGGTGTTCAACGGAAATTCACTCATTATTGCAATTATTTTAGGAATTGTGTCGTGGATTTCAATTATCACGTACGTGTTGGTTCGTTTGGTGCGCCATTATAATCGTTTGACAGGGGAAGGACAGAAGCGAGGATTAAAGGAAGTGCTCGATGCGATCACGACAGCAATAGATGTGTTACAAAAACGAAATAGTACAACAGAAAAAGCTATTCATGCGCTAGAAATTGATGGAGCACAACACGTGCAACGGATTGGCATTGTTCGATTTAATCCATTTGCAGATACAGGAGGAACGCAAAGTTCATCTATTGCTATTCTGGATGCACTCAAAAATGGCATCGTAATGACAACGTTATATGGAAGGGCTGGGAATCGATCGTATGTGAAAGAAATCATTGACGGAATGTGTAAAGAACTCGATTTATCAAAAGAAGAAAAAGAAGCTATAGAAAAAGCTACCAGAGGAGGTAAACACCATGAATAAACAACAATACATTGGTTTGACTGTCGCTGGGCTAGCGGTCTATTTGGTGTTTACAGGATTATCAGTTGCTGGATTTTCAAGTGTTGGCAAAACGCTTCTTACTAAGATGAGTCCTACAAAAGTTACGGATGTGGTAGGCAAACCAACTTCAGGGTTTGATATAGATCCTTCTATTCCACGTACGGAAAGCTGTCCGATAAACGGCAAAATGTATACCAAACAAGAAAAGGATGTATGGGAAAAACGACGTCCGTTAGCGGTTATGATAGAGAATCATGAAGAAGCCAGACCTCAGTCTGGTTTGTCGCGTGCGGATGTGGTGTATGAAACTGTAGCTGAAGGTGGGATCAGTCGGTTTATGGGGATTTTTTATTGTGGTGCGGCTGCAAAATCATTAAGTTTAGCGCCAGTGCGAAGCGCACGTACGTATTTTTTGCCATGGGTATTAGAGTACGACGCACTGTATAACCACGTGGGGGGAGCTGGACGATGTGAAGATCCAACGGTCGATGAACGAGCAAAGGCACTCTGTCAGATTGATACCTACAAGATAAAAGATATGGATCAATTTGGCATATCATTTCCGACGTGTTACCGAAATTATGATCGACTCGATCATGAGGTGGCGACAGAGCACACAATGGTATGTGCCACGGATAAGCTATATACACTGGCGGCCACTCGTGGATGGACCAATATCGACGCTAAAAACATTTCATGGGATAAAAATTTCGTGTCATGGAAATTTAAGGATGAAGCCAAAGAGGCAGACAGGGGAGACGCCCCTCAAATCAGTTTCGTGGCATGGAAGGGTTATGAGAAGAGCTACGGTGTGCGATATGAGTATGACAAGCTGGTAAATGGTTACAAACGATTTAACGGCGGTATAGCACACATGGATCTTGAGACCAAAGAGCAGTTGACTGCTAAATCAATCGCTATTATATTTGCCAAAGAAACAGGACCAGTTGATGAGCACGCACACCTTCTCTACACCAACATAGGTTCTGGAGAAGGCCTATTTTTTCAAGATGGGAAGAGTACGAAAATAGTTTGGAAAAAAGCCACAAAGAATGATAGGACAAAATTTTTCGATGCGGCTACCAACAAAGAAATTGAGATTAATAAGGGCCAGTTATGGATCGAAATGTTGCCGATTGGCACACCTGTTACATATTAAGGTTTATAAAATATCCTGCCCAATGTTTACCCCGCCTCGTCGACGGGGCAAGGGAGGAATTATGTATTTAGAGGATCTTATCATCTCTCGCGTTCGGGTAAAGGTGGTTTCGTTGTTTTTGACCAATCCTGGAACCATTTTTCATGTACGAGATATTGTTCGTCGAGTGGACGAAGAAATCAATGCCGTGAGACGTGAGTTAGCGCATCTTGAGAAAGCGGGTATGCTTTCAAAAGAGCAGCGGGCCAATCGTCTGTTTTATAATTTTCGTAAAGAATATCCGTTGTACTATGACCTTTTGGAGCTTATTACGAAAACGACAGGGTTAGGAAGCGATTTTCACAAAAATAAATCAAAATTAGGCAAGATTAAATTTGCCATGCTTTCTGGCAGATTTGCTCGAGGGTTGACGCATAAAGCCAATAGTGACGTCGATCTCTTGGTTGTGGGAACCGTTGTTCTCCCTGAGCTTTCACAAATAGTGAAAGCAGAAGAGGTGAGGCGCGATAGAGAAATGAATTATACGGTCATGTCTGAGGAAGAATTTTTGTTTCGCAAACGACGTCGTGATCCATTTGTTTTAGAAATATTAGGCGGGTCTCGGGTTATGCTTGTGGGAGATGAAGAAGACCTTGTATCATAATTGACGTATTTGTATGTTTAAAACACCCAAGACTATATTTGTTTGGCTCGTCCTTCTTTCTCTTACTCTTATCATTATTGATGTGCCCCAGAATTATCGCATCAAGTTTACAGTATTTGGTAAAACTGTTGATCGGGTGATAAATCCTCCTACGTTTCGATTTACTTTGTTTGGGAAAAATATTGAAAAACAGTTTGTGACGAAACTTGGCCTTGATTTAGCGGGAGGAAGCCATGTGGTACTTCAAGCGGATATGAAAGATGTTGCGGCTTCAGACAGAGTTTCCGCGCTTGAGTCAGCCAAAGAAGTCATAGAGCGTCGGGTAAACTTTTTTGGTATTTCAGAGCCAGTGGTGCAGACGTCTGTCAGTGAAAGTTCATATCGAATTATTGTAGAATTACCAGGCGTATCACAAGTTTCTCAAGCTGTTTCCCTTATAGGTCAGACAGCTCGTCTTGACTTTCGAGAGTTTACTCTTCCGGTTTCGTCGATAAGCGGAGAGACTGCCACAGAATCGGCCTTTGTCATTCCATCACTTACAAACACGAAATCTGTGGGTATTACAGGGAAAGATTTAAAACGCGCAAGTATTTCCTTTAGTACGCAAAATGGGCAACCGCAGGTTTCTATTGAATTTACGTCTGATGGAGCCAAAAAGTTTTCTGATACTACTAGGCGACTTGTTGGCAAACAGCTTGCGATATTTTTAGATGAGTTTCCGATAACTGCACCGGTCGTACAAACAGCGATTACGGATGGACAAGCCGTGATTACTGGTAGCTTTACCCAAGAGGAAGCGAAATCTCTTTCATTACAGTTGAATGCTGGCGCATTACCTGTTTCTGTGTCTGTCATTGAGCAGCGAACTGTAGAAGCGACACTTGGTAAGGAGTCGATAGTAAAAAGCATTCGAGGAGGCTTAGTGGGACTTTGCATGGTCGCACTTTTTATGGTGTTGCAATACGGCAAACTCGGGTTGATAGCAAATTTTGCTCTTCTTTTATATGGATTATTGTCACTTGGTATTTTTCGACTTGTTGGTATTACACTCACATTACCGGGAATTGCAGGATTTATTCTCTCTATCGGTATGGCTGTAGACAGTAATATATTAATATTTGAACGATTTAAAGAAGAAAAGCGAGCAGGCAAGCCTTGGCATATCGCGATGGAACAAGCGTTTGGTAAAGCATGGGATAGCATACGAGACGCAAATGTCACCACTATTGCGACATCGCTTATTCTCTATAATCCTTTAAATCTGAGTATACTTCCATCCTCTGGGTTAGTGCGAGGGTTTGCAGCAACCCTTTTTATTGGTGTCGTTTTGAGTTTGTTTACCGGAATTGTCGCGAGCCGTACATTTATGAGAGTTCTATATAAAGAACGAAGTAACGAAGTAACGAAGTAACGAATATGATCAACTTTACAAAGTATATTTGGCTTTATTTTACTATTTCAGCGATTGTGCTTTTATCTGGTGCATACTCGCTCGTACGATTCGGCCTTCGTCCTTCTATAGACTTTGTTGGAGGAACTCTTCTTGAAATGAGAGTGCCATCAACAATTTCTTCCAATGATATTAGTGCATCTGCAACTGCTATGGGTATGGAGGTAAGTAGTGTTCAGAGATCGGGGAAGGATACATTTCTTGTGCGTACCAAAAGTGAGACAGATGCACGAGTGACCTTACTTGCACAGTCAATCGCTTCCACGTCGGCAGTCACGCTACTTCGAAAAGAAACAGTTGGTCCAATTTTAGGTAAAGAATTATTGACTAAAGCCTCTGTCGCGGCAGTATTAGCTATTACGGTAATTCTATTATATGTAGCCTACGCATTTAAAAGTATGAAGTATGGCGTCTCAGCAATCGTTGCCCTCATTCATGATGTCCTTGTTGTTGTCGGTATATTTTCTTTGCTTGGTCATTTTTATGGGGTAGAAATTGATACGTTATTTGTGACAGCAGTACTTACAGCTATGAGTTTTTCTGTACACGATACGATCGTTGTGTTTGATCGTATACGAGAATATTTGCGTAGAGATAGGTCGCGACCATTTGAAGAAGTGGTAAATGTGGCGCTTACCGAGACGATGAATAGATCAGTGACCAACTCGTTCACGATTATTTTTATGTTAGTGGCTCTTATACTTATGGGAGGGGATACTATCCGATGGTTTATTGTGGCTCTTCTTATCGGAACAATATCTGGTACGTACTCCTCGCCATTTATCGCGACGCCAATACTTCTTTTTTGGCATCGATGGGAGAAGCGGAGAGTTCATGCAGGCGTTTGAGCAATGCTTCGTGTTCATTGGGTAGTGTCCCAGCCTCGATTTCTTTAAAAAGTGTATCTAGGGTTTGACCTATAATTCTTCCGGGACCTATAGCGAAAATTTTCATTACATCATGACCGTCTATGAGTAGGTCCGATACACTAAAGGGTTGCTTTTGTACTTCCTCGAGTCGTTTCTTATACAGCTCGAGTCTCCACGATGTCTCACGAGCACCCCCTCCTAAGCGGTCTCCTATCCTGAGTGCTAAAATATCAGTGAGATTTTCTCTCCCCACATGCTTTATAAATCTTCGAAGTGCCGCGTCTGTCTGGCGTTCATCGACAGAAAACTGATGCCAGCGTACAAGCGTGGTCACCTTGTCCGCTTGAGCGCGCGAGAGTCGAAGTCTATGGACGATTTCGCGCGCGAGTTTTGTGCCTGCAACCTCATGGTTATAAAACGTGAGTACGCCCTCAGCTGTTTTATTAAAGGTCATTGGTTTCCCAAGATCATGGATAAGGGTAGCAAGTCGCACAATCGGATCAGTGGAAGGACAAAATTTAAGCGCCATCACAGAATGAGTGCCTACGTCATAGAGATGATGGCGCTTGGGACTTTTTTGTGGAGTCGCAAACGCAACCTCTAGCTCTGGCAAGATATACGTGAGTAGTCCGACGTTTTTTAAAACAAGCATCGCATCTGCTGCATGATCAGAGCCTAGGATTTTGAGGAATTCATCGCGAATGCGTTCGTTTGCTATTTGCGTTAACAGTTTCGCATTTGCAAGAATTGCTGCGGCAGTTTTTTCTTCGATGATAAATCCTAATTGTGCCGCAAACCGCACGGCACGTATCATCCGAAGCGCATCTTCGGCAAAACGCTTATGTGGATCACCCACAGTACGGATGAGTTTATTTTGTATATCTTTTTTTCCCTCGTATGGATCTGTAGAAATTTTACCATCGTAGGCTATAGCGTTCATCGTAAAGTCGCGTCTGGAGAGATCTTCTTCAAGCGTTTTACCCCATGTAATTTTGTCTGGATGTCTATGATCTGTGTATCCTTCCTCGCTTCTAAATGTCGTGATTTCATAAATATCCTCGAGTTTTTCATCTTTTTTTATTTTTACCCCTACTGTTCCAAATTGATTATCATAGAAACTATCAGGAAAAAGCGAAAGAATTTCTTCTGGTGTCGCGTTGGTGGTGAAGTCCCAGTCTTTTGTTGCTCGTCCAATAAGACTGTCACGTACTGATCCGCCGACGGCAAAACAAAAATGCCCAGATTTTTTCATGGTTTCAATTATCTCTATCGCTGATTGAGGAAGCGAGATCATACTATGATATTATACCTTCTATGGGAAAGACATGGCAGATAGAACAAAAATATGAAGGAAAAGAGTTTGATGTTGGTCGTTTTATAGAAGAGTTATTAGAGAGGAAAGGAATCACTTCAAAGACGCAGCGAAAGGAAGTTTTATCTCCAAAAACCCCTCTTGATTTTACTGCAAAGGATGGGGGAATTGATGAAAAACAATTAAATAAAGTTATTGTTCGTATTCATGAAGCAATAAATAAAAAACAATCTATCGTAGTCTACGCTGATTACGACGCAGATGGCGTTACGGCAGGAGCAATACTGTGGGAGACGTTGTGGTCCATGGGAGCTCAAGCCATGCCCTATGTTCCACATAGAGTAGATGAAGGATATGGATTATCGATAAAGGGAATAGATAATGTACGCGAGCAATTTGATCCATCGCTTATTATCACCGTTGATCATGGAGTGACGGCTCACGAAAAAGTAGCGTATGCAAAGAGTTTGGGGATAGAAGTAATTGTTACTGATCATCACGTATTACCGGAAATTCTTCCTGATTGTTTGATGATGCATACAACCAAATTATCTGGATCTGGAGTGTCATGGTTTCTTTCAAAAGAATTGAAGCCGTCAGAAGAATTATTAAGTCTTGCGGCAATCGGTACGGTTGCGGATCTTTTACCCCTAATTGGTGTTAATCGATCAATTGTTAAATACGGTATAGAAGCAATGCGTAAAACAAAACGCGTTGGGGTAGTAGCGCTCCTCAAAGAATCAGGCATTACGAAAGACTGCATTACTCCATATAGTATTTCACACGGATTAGCACCGAGACTCAATGCTATGGGTAGACTCGAGCACGCTATCGATGCGCTGCGGCTGTTGTGTACGAAGAATGTTGAAAAAGCACAGATGCTTTCAGAAAAACTTGGATTTACCAATAAAGAGAGGCAAAAGATTACAGAGGATACAGTCATTCACGCGAAAGGATTAGTGGTAGAAGATGATGCCAAGTTATTGTTCGTTGGTGATGTTTCATATAACCAAGGAATTATTGGCCTCGTTGCTGGAAAATTGGTAGAGCACTACTATAAACCATCCATTGTCGTATCAATCGGTGAAGAATTTACGAAAGCGTCGGCGCGATCAATCGTCGGATTTAATATTGTAGAAGCGATACGGGAGTGTCAGGATTTATTAGTCGACGTTGGTGGACACCCGATGGCTGCAGGGTTTACCGTAGCGACGAAAAATATAGATGCACTGAAAGTAAAATTACTTGAAATTGCCTCGCGGGATATTACAGAAGAAATGTTGCAGCGGAAATTACGTGTTGATGCAGAAATTCCCTTGTCTGCAGTGACTTTGGATTTATTTAATGCTATCCAACAGCTCGCGCCATTTGGACAGGGAAATTACGAACCAGTGTTTGCGACAAAACGAGTAAAAGTTACAGAAGCTCGATTGGTGGGAGCGACAGGCAAACATGTAAAGTTAAAAATTGACGGGGTCGATGCAATCGCCTTTAGTATGGGGGAGTTATTTGAAAAACTCAATGAGAAGCCAACTATTGATATCGCCTATGGTATAGATCTCAATGTCTGGAATGGCACGAAAAAGCTACAGTTAGTGGTGAAAGATATTATTTTTCCGGATTAAACCTTTTATAAAAGTCTTCAATAGTAAATCCGTCTTTAAGCCATCTTACTAAGTGATGCTGTCTTTGCAATGCTTCATGCATATTTGCGGGATGCTCTGCTATTTCAGGATCGTATGTTACAGTCGCCGCATCTCTATGAGGTCTCTTTTTTTCTTCCCCTTCGCCCAAGAGTCGATGCAATAACGATGTGTTATCAGGAGGAAGTAAACCTGATTGACGTTTAAACTCCAAGGATAATAATGCTAACTTTAATGGTATGGGTCTTTTTGTTTTCATACGATTTATCTCCTTTTAGATTTTTTCGCTTCTTCTTGGATAGGATACCAAATGGTCTTGTTATCAATAACTCTTGTGTCCCAGCGAATGTTTGGCTTTCTTTTTTCTTTTTGTGTTTCTTTCATATTTTCCCCCATAAAACGAAATAACCCCGCTTGGTGCGGGGTTCATGTGGTCTTTATTTTTTTAGCTTTATGCAGACACCACACAAACCTCGCCCTGTCGTAGGGTAATAAGGCAAAATATGTGGACGCATTGAGTCATTTTTATGAACTCTATTTATACCGTATATTAATTCCTCCTGTCAACCACTAAAAAATGAAGTAGTCAATAAATATGCTATAGCATAATAGTTGACTACGGTAGTTTTTGGAAATATAGTTGAAGTATGAAGAAAAAATTAATAAGCAGAAAATTGAGTCGAGATGCATTGCGACTGGCAGAAGGAGTATTTGCGCACGCGGTAGACCTTAGTCTGTGGGTAATGGTTTACTTTGATCATATGAGTGTTCCGCAATCTCGTGGTGGACTCGCATGGCGAGCACGAATTGCCGCTGATAATTTTTTATGTGACGTTAATTATGATGTGATAAAAAATGCGTTACAAACAGCAAGAAAGCGGGGGTGGGTAACAAACGTGAAGCGAAACGCAAATCCTGAAATTACTGCAGAAGGGAGAAGACGTTTACAAGAAATAGTTCCACACTATGATAGTGTGCGCGTATGGGATGCAAGGATGCATATTGTGACATATGATATACCAGAAAAGCATAAACATGACAGGGAGGTGTTGAGACGTTTTTTACGTACGATCCGATGCGCAAGACTTCAGGATTCGGTTTGGATTACTCCATATAATCCTGTTACTTTGGTGCGTACATGTATTCAGAATAAAGGTTTACACGGGACGATTATCGTTTCAGACATGGGTAAGGACGGATCGCTTGGTGATGAAAAATTGATAAACATGCTTGTAAGAGTTTATGATCTTGAAGTACTTAATGATCGGTATCGTATATGGCTTGAGCATGTTGAAGATATAGATCAAATAGATCATGCTTCTCTGTTGTCCTATCTTTCTATATTAGATGATGATCCACAACTGCCTTTCTCGTTACTTCCTTCGTGGTGGAAAGGGGACAAGGCATACAAAATAGCAAAATTAGAGTTTGAGAATATAGTCAATAAATATGCTATAGCATAATTGTTGACCATGTAAGATTATTCGTGCTTCTTTACCAGTAAACCCACAAAGCAGTACACTAGAGACTATGAGAATACTTGCATTAGATACATCAAAGCTGGTTGGTAAGGAGGTTATCTTACAAGGCTGGGTGAACGGCAGGCGTACACATGGCAAAATAGTATTTTTGGATTTACGAGATCGGTCAGGAGTGGTCCAGCTCGTTTGTTCCAAAGAGATGACGGATGCACGACCTGAGGATGTTATAGAGGTTATCGGCACGGTTCGTGCACGTCCAGAAGCGATGGTCAATCCAACATTAGAGACAGGGACTGTTGAAGTCGAGGTGACTGCACTCACAATAATTTCTAAAGCCAAAGAACTTCCCTTTCCTATAGACACTGATGGATATGAGATCAATGAAGAAGTTCGTAGCAAATATCGCTATCTTGATTTACGGAGACCGAGAATGGCAAGAAATATGCGGATGCGATCAAAAGCAGTTGCATTTATACGAAATTTTTTGCTTACTCAAGATTTTGTCGAGATAGAAACGCCAATCTTGACCAAAACGACTCCAGAGGGAGCGAGAGATTTTCTTGTGCCATCACGATTACAACGTGGTAAATTTTATGCGCTACCCCAATCTCCTCAACAATATAAGCAGCTTCTGATGGTGGCTGGATTTGAACGGTATTTTCAAATTGCTCGATGTTTTCGTGATGAAGACCCGAGAAAAGACCGTGCGTATGGGGAGTTCACGCAATTAGACGTAGAAATGTCGTTTGTGACGCAAGAAGATATATTGCAGCTTGCTGAAACGCTTTTTTCATCACTGGTTAAAGAATTATTTCCAGAAAAATATATTTCCAAAACGCCGTGGCCGAGACTTGCACACAAGGACGTGATGGCAAAGTATGGCACCGATAAACCAGATTTGCGCGTTGATAAAAATGATCCAAACGAATTAGCATTTAGTTGGACTATAGACTTTCCACTTTTTACCGAGCAGTCGGATGCTGATTTTTTCCATGGATCAGGGAAAGCGAAATTTGCTCCATCTCACCACATGTTCACCGCTCCGCATCCTGATGATATCGCACTATTAGATATAGATCCCATGAAAGTGCGTGGACTGCAGCATGATCTGGTCCTCAATGGATTTGAAGTTGGAGGAGGAAGTATACGTATTCATCAGGCTGAAGTTCAGTCGAAAGTATTTGATCTTATCGGGTTTTCTGAAAAGCAAAAAAGCGAATTTAGTCATATGTTAACTGCATTTACATACGGAGTGCCGCCACATGGTGGGATTGCACCTGGTATTGATCGTTTTATGATGGCGGTTTTGGGCGAGCCAAGTGTTCGCGAAGTTATGGCATACCCTACATCCGCGTCAGGACAAATAAGCGTTATGGATGCGCCAAGTGAGGTGACAAACGAACAGCTTGCTGAAGTAGGTCTTCGTCTGGCAAGTGATGCTATTAGTGTTTCAATTAAGACTTTGTATGAAACAATAGTAGGTATGCTCAATATGGCAGGTTTGTCCTATGAGCCGTATGAACATACAGCGGTAAAAACGAGTGAAGAAGCTGCTGCAATTAGAAATACCCCATTATCAGAAGGCGCAAAAGCGCTCGTGTTGTACGCCGATAAAAAACCAATAGTCGTTACGGTTTCTGGAGATCGTAAATTAGATACGAAAGAATTTCGTAAGCAATTCGGTATAAAAGATCTTCGAATGGCGACGCCAGACGAAGTGAAAAAAGTGACAGGTGTTGAAATAGGTGCTGTGCCACCGTTTGGATCTATATTTGGCGTGCCTTATTATATGGATGTGTCGATGCGTAAAGGCGCTCATGTGTCCTTTAATGCGGGATCACATACAAAATCAGTACGGATGAAGGAGAGTGACTTTGAACGAATCGCTAACCCTATCGTCGGATCGTTTAGTCAACCCAAATGAAGTTTAAAACTATTCTTTCTAGCGTTCGTTCCTCGTGGATTTTTCGTCAGTGGGACAGGATACTTCTTCTTTTCGTCATTGCAGCTTTTTTTATCATTTTACCGAGTCAGGGAGTAGTGTTTTTTACCAATGAGTCGATAAAGAACCCATTTCGTCAGGTGCCGTTTGCTGTGCCGGCCCCAAGACCGTATCCTGTGTCGCGTACAAACATATACCCGCAGGGTGAAGTATCTGCAACGGGCGTTGTCATTTTTGATCCTGAAAGCGGGGCCACACTTTTTGCACGAAATGCCGATGAGTCACTTTCTCCTGCCTCTACTACCAAGATTTTAACAGCGCTTGTGGCTTTGGATGCATACAATCTCGATGATGTAGTCACTATACAAACAGTTGCAAATAGTGGACAGGTGATGGGACTTCTGCCTGGCGAGCAAATCACCGTTGAAAATTTGCTTTATGGCGCGCTTATTCATTCTGGAAATGACGCGGCGTGGGCGTTAGCTGAGCATTATACAGGTGGGGTTGACGCGTTTGTAACTGCCATGAATACGAAAGCGCAAAGTTTGCATCTTACTTCTAGCCATTTCACCAATCCCGTAGGTTACGATAACCCAGATCACAAAATGACAGCGACGGATTTGGCACGTTTATCAGCGTTTGCATTGACCAATCATACGATCGCAAAAATAGTGGCTATCCCTCAAATAACTATCTCAGATGTCGCGCACACCAGATTCCATGCGCTCACCAATGTGAATCAATTATTAGGAAAAATTCCGGGTGTGGGAGGGATAAAAACTGGTTGGACAGAAGAAGCGGGAGAAAATTTAGTGACATTAGTCACTAGAAACGGGCATAGTGTCATCATCGTGGTATTAAAAAGTGCAGATCGGTTTAAAGACACCGCATATCTTATCGACTGGGTATTTTCTAATTTTGATTGGAAAACGTTTACTCCACCCATTCAGGATTGATCGCGGGGACATACGCCAAAAATCCATCATCACCTTCAAAGACAAAAATGGGTTGCAAGTATGTTTGCGGTTCAAATGAATCATAGTACGCAAGATACACATTTCTTACTGTAGCCACTGTGCCCTTTGGATATCGAACGACGTATCCACCGCCACTTTGCAACTCTTGCCATGCTACTTCACTTGGTTTTAAGGAGTATGTAGCGGACGTTTGATAATCTATCGGCCAATAAGTGTAGACAAATTGAAGGATGCGTTTTTTTGCGTTTTTTGATCCAGAAAGTATTATGGAAATTGGTGCTTCGCTGGGGATAGAAGTCAACACTGGAGTGCTTGCAATAGTTGGTCTAAAAAAGTCTACGCGCGCTACATCTGCCTGTGTTTGACTCGCCACAAGGGTAAGCTTATTTTCTGCGATTTTAAGATACGTTACTTTTATAGATCCTGCGACAAAGTCAGTAGGATATAAACCATACGATTGCAGTATATTTTTGGTTTCTTGGATAGCAGAGACTGTGGTGGGGATAGATCGCTCAAGGAAAAGTCCCGCATCTTGTTCGTATGAATAGCGCATGATGAAGTTTGTCGAAATGATGTCATACCAAAGGTGTCGAAGTTGGGAAGTGGGATCATCAAAGCGATAGACATTTTTATTTGATGGCTCGGGCACTGGGGTAGCGCCAAATCCCAACCGTTTGCCAAAGGCCTGCGCTTTAGAAAGGGCGAGAAGATTAGATCCGGTTTTGGGCATGAAATAGACGTTTGCAGATACTGACGCCTGTGGCACTGAGCCTTCAATGGTCTCAAGTTGATAGATAAGTTGCCCTGATGGTGAGGCGGTAGGAGAGGGGAATCGGATAGCAGGGAGTTTGCCAAATGCATGATTGGCAGGAGCTGCTTTGGGTGGGAATATTTGTAGATAGACAAGCACAGCTACTCCCCAAAACATACGAAGGATGACGTATCCTATGACACCAATGATCGTCCAATTGATCGCTCGACGAGTATAAAATGCTGTTTCAGTAAGAGACATACTATAATTTGGTAGCTACATTGAGTATATGGGTATATCTTGGTAGAATCAATGCAATGAACGTACGCACCAGAATTGCACCATCACCGACGGGACTCGATTTGCATATTGGCAACGCCTACACAGCTCTTATCAATTCTGTTATTGCCAGAAAACATAATGGAGAGTTTATTATCCGCATAGAAGATACTGATAGGGGGAGACTGGTTGAAGGGTCCGAACAAAAAATTCTTGCTTCACTTAAATGGATCGATATTGGGTATGCGGAAGGTCCTGATATTGGTGGTCCGTATGCGCCATATCGACAATCAGAACGGTTAGCTTCGTATAAAAAATATGCTGAAGAACTTATCGAAAAAGGTCATGCGTATTATTGCTATTGCACACCTGAGCGTTTGGAACAAATGCGCAAAGATCAGGAGGCAAAACATTTGCCATCCATGTATGACGGGATGTGTAAAAATCGCCTCACCGGCGATCCGCCGAAGAGGCGGAAATACGTTATTCGATTGAACGTGCCGGACAAAGGAGTTACCACGTTTACAGACCTTATTCGGGGAGAAATTTCATTTGAAAACAAGTTGATTGACGATCAAGTGCTTCTTAAATCAGACGGATATCCTACCTATCATCTTGGCGTTGTTGTGGACGATCATGTCATGAATATTACACATATAATTCGCGGGGAAGAGTGGATACCTTCAACGCCAAAACATATATTACTCTATAAATTTTTTGGATGGGAAATCCCACATATTGCGCACGTATCAGTGCTTCGCAATCCGGATCGCAGTAAACTGAGCAAACGCAAAAATCCCGTGTGGGTTTCTGATTATAAAGCCAAAGGATTTTTGCCAGAAGCAATTCGTAATTATTTAGCCAGCATGGCATGGTCTTTCCCAGATGGACGAGATATCTTCTCTACAGAGGAAATGATCAAGGTTTTTGATTTATCGCAGCTTAAAACTACTGCTCCTATTTTTGATACAGAGAAGTTGCGATGGGTGAACGGGGAATACATAAAAAAAATGGATGTGAACACACTGAGGAATCGATTGTACGAATTTGACGAAAAAATCCCACACCAAGATGCGTTGTTTGCCAAAATTTATCCCCTCGTTATTGAACGTATGAAGATGCTTGCAGAGTTTTGGTTTTTAGCTGAATTCTTTTACAAGAAGCCGACTGAATTTGAACAACCCCTCTTAGACCAATCAGTCCAATTACTCCAATTAGTCTTGTCTGAATGTGATTGGACACACGATGCTATGGAAAAGGCGATTCGTAAAGCAGCAGAAAAAGAGAATATGAAAGCCAAAGATCTTTTTATGCAGCTTCGCGTGGCGGTGACTGGCAAAACAGTCGGTCCACCACTTTTGGAGTCTCTGGAAGTGTTAGGAAAAGAAGAAACTATTTCTCGACTTTCTTAGACTATACAAAATCCATCCAGTGAGGGTCGACTTCAACGGTGAGGTCTACGTATACTTTTTTGCCGGATGCGACTTCTAACTCTTTGCGCGTGGTAGCGCCAATTTCTTTGATTACTGCCGCCTTTGCTCCTATGATCATACCTTTATATCTGTCTTGAGACGTCAGAATTCTCGCTTTTACATATAAGACTCCGTTATCTCGCTCTTCTAACTCATCAACCACAGTTGTCAGAGAATATGGTACTTCTTTTCTGAGAGTTAAAAATGCTTTTTCTCGTATAATTTCTCCCACAAAGATTTTGCTGTCTAAATTAAGTCCGGGTTGCACCAGATCTTCTCGCATCGTAAGTGGTTCACGTTCTGGAAGATGATTAAAAATAGCGGTAAGAAGAAGTGGAATATGTTTTTGCATGAGGGCAGATACTTCTACCGTCTCATCAAATTCGTCTTCCATAAATTTGTATTGGACGATGTGAGTGGGTGATTTGACGTCCACCTTATTGATAACTAGGATTTTTGGTTTGTGTATTTTTCTCACCATGCCGAGCGCTTTGTTTTCTTCTTCTGCGCGTTCCCGCGTGTGATCGACTAAATACACAACCAGATCAATACTTCCTTCAAGTGCTGTTTCAGTCCGCAGATTTATGCGTCCTGCTATTTGATCTTTGATTTTTGAAAAAACTCCGGGAGTGTCCACAAAAATTATTTGTCCTCGTTCATCCTCATATACAGCCTGTATCGGAAAGCGCGTGGTTTGAGGTTTGGGTGATGTAATAGATACCTTCTGTTTGAGTATGGCGTTAAGGAGTGTGGATTTGCCGCTATTGGGTCTTCCGACGAGAGCAACGATTCCTGCTTTTTTATTCATTGTAGTCCTCATTGTACCATAAAATACTGCTATAATGGCGTGTATGGATCACGTGAATCGCCGCGATAGAGCACTACTGATTGCCGCTAAGAATGGTGACTTATCTGCATTTGAAGATCTCGTGCGATTATACGAACGTAAGCTTCTTTGGGTAGTTGGCCGCATCATTGTTGATCCTCATGCGGCTGAAGAAGTGGTGCAGGATGTCTTTGTCAGTATTTATCAGGCGATTGAGCATATAGATGAAACGAGACCTTTTGCTCCGTATCTATATACAGTAGCGAAAAATGCGAGCATATCGTTTTTTCGAAGAAAATTGTACGGGAAAGAAACTCCACTAGACGACGTACATGCATCAATCGTTAACATAGAAAAAGAATACATCGATACAGAAGAGAGACAACGTGTACAACGTGCTCTAAAGAAATTACCATTGAAATATCAAACTCCTATTCGCCTCTATTACTTTGACGATGTATCATATGAAAAGATAGCACATATGCTTGACATACCAGTCAATACAGTTCGCACACATTTGAAAAGAGCGAAAAAATTATTAGCAGAATTATTGTAAATATGACAAAGAAACCAGATATCACCTCAAACGTCATGAAACGAATAGTTGGCGTTGAGAAAAAAAATCTGTTGAGAAAACTTACCGTGTTTCTTAGCATATTTGCATCATTGTTTGTGGCATTTGTGGTTGTTTCCGTGTTATTTATTCAAGATGTCAAAGATCTCGGCACGTGGGATGTGTTGACGTTGTTTTGGGAAGACCGCGAGATCATTGCTGATTTTTGGGTTGAAGCACTTTCGACATTTTGGCTCGAAGTACCCACGTATTATTTGTATATCCTTTTAGCAATTTGCATCGTTTCGTGGATTGTTTTTTATACAACTCGTGAAAGACGAAAGTCCCTTCGTAATAGGCAAGAAAAACTTGCATCCTATGAAAAATCGGGTACACTGTTGAAGGGGAGACAAACTACATGAATATCAAAATTATCTACAGCATCGGATTACTTCTTCTTGTAGGACTGGTGTTTTTTGGAATATATAAACAACGCACTATACAAAAAAGCGCTTCTACACAAAATACTGCACTTCCATTGCAATATGATCAGGCTGTACTCACGCCAACTGTAGCACCCACGACGACTCCTATTTCTACGAGCGCAGGTCTCACGCTTATCGTGACGAGTCCCACAATTGGTCAAACAGTGACGATAAGTCAAATTACGATAAAAGGAAAAACAGCCCCACTTGCTGAAGTGTTTGTGAATGATGTAGAACTGAAAGCAGATGCATCTGGTAATTTTTCACAAGGTGTGACACTTGAGGAGGGTGAGAATTATATCCTCGTCGTGGCAAATGACACAGATGGTAATTTTGCAGAGAAAGAGCTATCTATTACTTACACACCCGCTGAGTGAAACTATTTTATCTCTATTTGCGTACTTCATGGTAGGAAAGGTATTTATACTATGACAAAAACACCGATCGCGATCGCTGTGACTGTTTTGACTGGTTTATCTTTTGTGGCTCCTGTGTATGCACTGAATGTTGGTGGCAGAGTAGAAGATGCATTAGAGGCGCGTGCAGGGATAAAGGCTGAAAGACAAGACAAAGAAGGATCCAGACCTGGGCTTTTGAATAAGTTTTTTAATCTTAAAGGTAGAGCTGCTATCGGTACTGGAAAGCTAACCGTAAAAACTGATGTTACACTAACAGTAGAAAAAGACGGAAAATCATTTATCGTCAACGTAGATAATAAAACTCAATTTCGACGTAGATTTTGGGGAAAATCTTCGCTTGCGGAGATGAGCGTTGGGGATACCATAAATGTCATAGGATTGTGGGCAGATGATGCACATACAACGATTAATGCCACGCTCGTTCGTGATGTATCCATCCAGAAGCGATTTGGCGTATTTTTTGGAGAGGTGAAATCACTGTTATCAAGCGGTTGGGTCATGACGACCGTAAGTGGTAAACGTGCTGATCAGACCGTCACAGTTGATAACCAAACGAAGTTTACCAATAGAAAGGGAGAAACTATCACACAAGCTGATGTCAAAGTCGGACAGAAAGTCCGCGTGAGAGGATTGTGGAATAGTAATGATAATACCGTGACCGAAGTGACAGAAGTAAAAGATTTTGCACTACCGGTACGAGTAAGCGTCACAGCAACGACAGAGTAAATACGCCGCATGAGGTTATCCAAAACGCAAATCATTGGATTTCAGAAGAAAATATTTATATGGTGGCGGAAAAATAAACGGGATTTACCGTGGCGACACACAGACGATCCGTATAGAATTTTTGTTTCTGAGGTGATGCTTCAGCAAACGCAGGTATTTCGGGTAGTCCCGAAATATCGTGAGCTTGTCGAACGATACCCAACAGTGACAGATCTTTCCCGCGCTTCAACTGCAGACGTTTTGCGTTCATGGAAAGGTATGGGGTATAACAGACGAGCCGTATATCTTAAAAAAACCGCAGAAACAGTCACTCGACAGTACGATGGCAAATTTCCTACGGAAGAACAATCACTTCGCGCATTACCAGGTGTCGGTTCTTATACAGCTGCTGCGATTCAAGTTTTTGCATATAAGCAAGATGTCGCAATGGTAGAAACAAATATTCGAAAAATTATTACACACTTTTTCTTTAACGATATACCGCAAAAAGAAGTAATAATTCTGGACACAGCAAGACAGTTGGTGCCTAAAGGGAAATCATGGCAATGGCATCAGGCGCTCATGGATTATGGCGCCTCATCGGCGCCCCGCCGAAGAGGCGGAGAAAAATCAGTCGTCCCATTTAAACTGTCAGATAGATTTTATCGTGGAAAAATTCTTGACGATCTTCGAGAAACACAGCATTCGATGAGTACGATACAAACGAAATATCACAAGGTATATGCGTTAACACTTCCAAAGATTCGTTTCTTACTTGATGGTTTAATAAAAGATGGCCTTATTGCAGTAACAAAGGGCATTGTTCATCTTCCAAAATAATTATCTATTATCGCCATCACCCTTAAGCACGCCGCGTGACTTACGGTCTGTGAGCTTTTTTACATTTGATTTTGCGACATCTTCAAGATTTACGTTTAGTTCGAGTGCGAGCGCTGTAAGATACCAGAGGACGTCGCCTAATTCTTTGACCATCTCATGTTTTAACAAAGGTGTCATAATCGAGTTATGATCACGGATAAGTTTTTTGACTTTATCCGCTACTTCACCGGCTTCTCCTGTAAGACCTAATGCTGGATAGGCTAGGTTAGACCCTCTATTAGGATACAGAGCAGTTTGTTCTATAAGTTTTTGGTAGTCTGAAAATTTCATGACATGTCTTCTCTAGATCCTTCGTTTCGTTCACGCATAATTTTTTCTATGAGAATGAGTTGATCTTTGCGTATCACGGGCAATGTGTCAAGAGTAAAAAATCCTGCTTCTGATACTTCATGAGATGCCTTAAATTCGCCACCCATAAGTGCTCCGATATAGACGATGTCAAGTCGGGCACTGTCTCTATCAGTTCGTATTTTATACCGAGTATCAGCGCTTATGATAAATCCTGTTTCTTCTTCAATCTCACGCTCGAGTGCTTCTTTGGGATGTTCTTTGGCTTTAATGTATCCTCCGGGGAGGCCCCATGCTACCTTACGATATGTATGCTTGAGAAGAAGAATTGTATTATCTTTAGAAAAAATAACGCCAGTCACGCCTACGAGAAACTGATCTTCCACCATCCGCAGGATCTTAAGTTGCCATAGCTTTGGTAAGCGAAGTGTTTTCCACAGTTTAAGAAGCAGATCCATCATAGACTATCGTTATCTTCTACTTCCTCGCCATTTTTTGTTTTGAGACGCATGTTTTCTATTTCTAGTTTATGTGAAGCTTTAGTAAGCTCTGCAATCTCTTTATCGTATGCTAAGCTTTCTTTATCTTTTTTATTCAGAAGCCGTTGTATCGAAAATAATTTAATAAGATAGAAAAAAGTCGTAAATAATACGCCTATGCCGAAAGATAAAAGTATAAGAAGATACATAGGAACACTTTCAAGTGAGATAGTTCCAAAGTGTACAGAAACGATTGCGGTGTTGAGTGTTGCAAAGTAGCCAAAGACAAGTCCAAATACAATGTAGAGAAGCAATGCCAACATGGTGTTATCTTAACACACATATCATAAAAATGACTACCTGCACGCTCACGCACAGGTAGTCAATTTATAATTTTTAGCACATTACCAATCGCGTCCCCCGCGATCATCAAATCCACCTCCTCTGTTGCCCCCTCCTCTGTGTCCGCCACCATGTCCACCGCTACTTCTTCCGCCTCTGTCTCCACCTCCTCCATATCCTCCTCCCCCTGAGTAACCTCCTCTTGAACCACCTCCATATCCACTACTGCCTCCTCCTCTGTTTGAGCCTCCTCCATATCCTCCACCACCTCCGGGTCTTCTTGGTTCCATTGGTCTGGCTTCGCTGACTGCGATTTCTCTTCCATCAAGCATCTTGCCCTGTAATTCTTGAAGTGCTCGAGTTGCTTCCTCTTCAGTGGACATTTCTACAAAACCAAATCCTTTGGATTTGCCTGTGAATTTATCCATGATTACTGCTGCCGAAACGACTGTTCCGATTGTTGCGAAGAAATCCTTAAGCGTCTGATCTGTCGTATCCCATGATAATCTTCCTACGAATAATTTTTTCATGTTGTGTTAGTTTTCACCTCCCTTTTTTGGATTATCACGTCTGACGTCTGCACATAGGCAGTACGAGCGTTAATCCTGCTATCATTTCGTCTACTGCCTATTTTCGTCGCCGCGTATCGCGGGAATACGATTCTGACAAACAGAAGAGTCTTGATGGTTTCATTATATCATAGTGTTATAATCCAGTTATGGTAAAAACTCGTGATACTACAGCCCGCAAAGCAATACTTGATATACTCACAACCAGTGATAAACCTCGCACCGTCAAAGATATCATTCAATTATTATCAGAGGCAGCTTTAGAGGTTGACCGTACAACCGTATTTCGCATCATGAATGCGTTTACTGATCGAGGTATCGTTCGTAAACTTGAGTTCGGGGAAGGAAATTTTCGATATGAATTGTTATCCCTTCCGCATCACTATCACATCGTGTGCACCCATTGCGGAACTATCCGCGATGTAGAAGGCTGTGATGTGGATGAGATCGAGAAGCAAACAGCGAAAAAATATAATTTTAAAATCATCCATCACCGCCTCGACTTTTTTGGACTCTGTGAGCATTGTCAGTAATTATTTCAAGAATGGTTTAATGTAGGTATGAATTTTTTCTTCAGATAATTTCGTCATATCATCTCCTAAGAATATATTGCCTTTCAGCTTGAGAATGTGTTGTTGAAAGTCTATAAGTTTTTCGTGAGAGAGTCCGTATCCATCATTGCACATAAATACATCCGGATCTGTGTTCCAAAATATACTGGTCCATCGACGAGTGATAAGATTTTTCATGACATTTTTGAATCTCCTCTGATTCGTATATTTGCCAAACCATGGGATAGATTGCACATAAGTGGTTAGCGTGTCAGGACCTATGCGCATGCCATCAACAGCGCCTATGGCAGGGATCATTGGGGATCCACATCCTAATATATAGACATTTGGATATTTCTTTTTTGTCTTCAATAGAAATTGTCGCAGATTTCGGTCAGCTTCTTCATTTGTTCGATCTGGTGCAAAATGATTTGCATAAAGAAAGTCTAATTTGATTAGATTAAATCCGCATTCGTTTATAAGCCATGAAAGTATTTGATCTATATATGCACATACATGTTTGTTTTGTATATCGAGCATGTATTTTTTGAATGGTAAATAGGTATCGAAGGGAGTCATGCGAAAACCTTCGATGAACGTATTATTTTTTCGTACGAACCAATCAGGATGAGACACAACGATCTTGGCCTTTGGTGATACTAATAATGGTGCAAACCAAATGCTCGGTTTAAATCCTAGCGTTTTAATTTTATTCGCAAATCTTTTTAACCCTGACGGGAATTTTTCTTTGTCATATTGTAGCCAATCACCCCACGCGGTATTCCAACCTTCATCAAGTAATATATATTCAAACGCAGTAAGATTGTGTTTTGTTAGCGCCTGTATTTGGTTAAGGATGAGTGATTCATGTATTTTTGTGCCGAATGCGTAATACGAACACCACCCTTTGATTGGCTTTTTTGGCTTTGAAATTTGGGTGCCGACTAATATCTTGGCGGCGTTGACTCTATCAATAGGGCTTGAGGGATAGAGGCAAATTGGCGTGCGGCCGATGTTTCGTTCATCATATCCAGTCGACCAAGATTGCCAGCCCGAATCGAGGAGTTTTTTAAGGTGAAGCCGTGTTATTCTCATTTCTTTTTTTTGCCGCCTTTTTTCCAATCAGCCATCGTAAGAAGTGGGGCATAGACATCATCAGCAATATCGATGCGAAGATTTTTAATTTCTTCTTTGTTTGGGTTTCTTGATTGAAATTGGACAAATGGTACGTCTGTAATTACTGCCAGCGGGGTTTGTTCTTTGCCTTCTCCCATGACCGTTACAGCCCCCATGGCCAATCCGTCAGCGACGTTTGCCTTGGTCATTGTAAGCGTACGGCCAAAAATATCAGGCTCGCCTATGTAGTTATTGAGTGCGAAAAATCCACTATGGGAAAGAGCGACACCTGTGGTGCCCCAGCGAAGAGGGGAAGATCGACTGTCGGTAATGATAATTCCGATATTGGTGAGACCAAAACGCTTGACTACATATTCACGTATCTTGTTTGCTGATGCTTGAGGGTCTTTGGGCCAGAGAATATAGTAGCCATTACCATTAGATTCATCAATGCCTGCAGTGCAAACGAGCATGTTGTGATTGATCGTCAGTGTGACGTCATATTTGCTTTTTGTGTGCGGGAGATAATATTCTGCTTCGTTTTGTATGAGCGTGTCTTTATCGATCGAACCGATTTTTACGACGCGTCCTTCACTGATAGAGACAATTTTAGATGTCACGACGAGTATTGATTTTTCTTCAAATGAAGAAAGACTCTTATCAAGAATATTTGTTATATCGCCTGAATCTGTGGTGATGGGCTCTGTCTGTATGAGTTGTATATTCATGGTTTCACTATGCTATATATAGCATGCAGTGTTCCTGCGTCATTTAATTTTTTTACACTCACTAATTGCAATTGTACTGCATAATCCTGCTCGGCAATAATATTTTTTCCTAAACCAAACATTCGAGGCTCGATAGTAAGATGGAGTTTATCAATAAGATTGTTTTTGAAAAATAATGCATTAATTTCTGATCCGCCCACTAGAAGCATTTTTGTATATCCTCGAGATTCTAAGTTATGTACGAGTTTTTTGGGTGTTGTGTTTACAAATTCTAATCGGTTAGTGATTTCCTTGGCGCGAAATTTTTTTGGATTTCTCGTAAATACAATACGTAAAACGTTATTTTTCAGTTTCATGCGCTCTTTGTTTGCCATATATGTTTCACTCCCCATGACGATGAGATTATGTGTTTGTTTCAGCGAAGAAAATAATATCTGATCTTCTTTAGAAGACCAGCTCGTCTCGTCGGGATCATCACTGTGTGTAATTTTTCCATTGATTGATGAACGCATGATAAGTGTGATGTCCATATATTAATGACTGATAAGCTGTTCTTTTTCTGCGTGAGTCAGCTGTTTTATAGCATATTCACGCTTGAGTGCCTCGCTTTTTGAGGGAAATGTTTCTGTATAAACGAGCGTAACAGAATTAAATGATCGCGTATATTTGGCGGCTCTAGATTTTTTATTTTTATGTTCTTGTAGTCTCACTCGAAGATTGCTTGTTTGCCCAACGTAGAGCGTATTGCCGGAAGTGCGCAGGATATAAACGAAATAGTTTTTAGGATCCATGGGTGAGTAGATCAGTGAGAATAATTTTGAGGTCATGAATACTTTTTTCGTTTTGTACAGATCCTGCGAATACGTTCTTTTTCAATGGTTTGAATTTTTTGATAGCTATGTTGGTTGCATTTTCATCGACTAAATCAGTTTTGTTTAAGAATATAATTTCCGGCTTCTCTAGAAGTGTTTCATTATACTCTTTGAACTCTTTACGTACCGTGTCGTAGGCCGCAATGGGATCGTCAATCGTGATATCGATGCAGTGGACAAGAATTTTTGTTTTTTCGATGTGTTTTAAAAATTTAATACCAAGGCCAACGCCTTGAGAGGCGCCTTCGATAAGGCCTGGGATATCCGCTATCGCATGTTTGCCAAACATACCGATGTTTGGTTCAAGGGTGGTAAATGGATACGCACCGATAGCAGGTGTAGCGTTGGTGAGCACGGCAAGGAGACTGCTTTTTCCGGCATTGGGAAGTCCAATGAGTCCGATTTCAGCTATAATACGAAGTTCTAAGTGAAAAGTTTTTGATTCTCCTGTGACCCCGAGTTCTCTATTTTTAGGCGACTGATTAGTAGCTGATTTAAATTTAAAATTACCAAAACCTCCTATGCCTCCGCGAGCCAAAAGAATTGGTTTTTTCACACTTTCTATTTCTATACTGTTTCCTGAATCAACGTCTGTAATGCGGGTACCCAGGGGCACAAAGACGATGATGTGTTGCGCATTTCTTCCGAATCCATTATGTTTCGTGCCGTTGCCGCCGTTTTCCGCTTTGATTGTTTTTTTATAACGAAATTCCCGAAGATCATTTACATTTGGAGAGCCTTGAAAGGAGACATCACCTCCATTACCACCATTGCCGCCATCCGGACCACCGTGAGCTGTCATGGCATCGCGTCTGAATGTCGCAGCACCATCGCCTCCATCTCCGGCTTTTATCACAAGCGTAACGTTATCAATAAGCATGAGAGGATTTTTTTGCAATTTTTGAAAGCAGTATGACGCCCAAAGCACCAAAGCCTAAGATAAGAAGACTTACGAATGGTCGATAAACGAGCCAGGCCATCGCGATGGTGATACTGGAGATAATGACAGTTAATCCAAATGACACTATAGAAGTCCCTGCGCCAATCATTCGCCCGACAAAAGGGATTACACTCGCAATAATTGGTAAGACCCCAAGTATCATCATAAATCCTATATACATAAGGAGAGTCCCAAGGCCGCGAAGAAGCCATGTCGCAGTTTTGTTTGTTGCTACGGCTCCAGCAAACATTTCTGCTGCAGAGCGATCTCCCAATTGAATCATGCTTATTGTTCGGCCATTTTTGGTGATAAATGGCATGAGTGTGTCGCCGGTTTGTTTGGCTATAACGCTTACTGTTTGTGGCACTATGATTTCGTAACGAATTCTTGTGTTACCAATTTCTGGCATACTTGTATCGTTGGTTTGTGAGTAGATCATACTTCCCACAAGTTCGAGTTCTTGTTGTTTGGCGTATGGCAAGGCATTGAGCATTTCTTGGGTGAGTGTGAGGGGCAAGTATCCTGAAAGATTTTTAATCAAGTCTTCAGAAAGAGTGTACGCACCCACACTTACGTTTTGGGCTACCAGCTCTTTATCTTCATATTTTCTACTCGTTGGATTTTGATGCGTCTCTGCTTCTTTGAAATCAGATGAATCTACAATGCTGTTAGACCAGTCCTTTTTGTATGTATACGTCGTGGTTGTATCCGTTCCTCCCCCAAGCTTTTCAACCGTTTTACTATCGCTCTGTTCTATCCATTGATACATCTCAACTGTACGGCGGAGCTTGAGAGCACTGCTACTCACGCCAAAGTCTATGTCAGTGAGGATACTTGGCGTTCTTGCAAGGCCTGAAAAGTGTATGAGTTTTCCTTCGTTGGCTTCATTTCTGGTTTCAGAAGACACAGAAACGACTAACGACGCGCCTTCTTTCAAACTCTGATAGGTATTTGCAGTACGGCCTTCGTTCCAGAACAAAAGAATGACAGAGATACTGATGAGAAGAAATCCGAAGAAGACATTTTTGACCGACGAGCCGAGGCGGGAAAACCAAGAAGTCGACGTAGTGACGGTTGTAGCCATTAGGGTATATATATCATGAAATCGCAATTTTGGGAAGCAGTATGATATTATATGGTTCATGATCGAGACAAGAGTTCCAAGGATTGAAAAAGAACCGCAAGGCAAAATGACCATTACGGTATTGGGACCAAGTTGTTCGGGTAAAACGACGCTTTTGGCTCACCTTCGAGAGTCCGGCATGACGGTGCACCCTGAACCGGATAATGAAATTTTTCAGCTGTTTATAAAAAATCCTCATAAATTTGGGTATCTTAATCAGCTCAATCTTTCCACACGTCTGATGGCTCTTGAAGCACAAAATGATGCATCAGGAAACAATAGTCCGCATTTTATCGAAAGCGGGGTACTAGCCACGGATATTTATAACAGATATTTGCGTGACCAAGGACATATAAGTACTGAAGAATTTACGTATTTAAATTGGATGTATAAACATCATTTTTCTACACATCCCAAACCGGATTTAGTGGTATATCTTTCGGCAGAGGATGAGGAGCTGAAAAAACGCTCCGTCATGCGCGATGGCGCTGTTGCTTTGGAACCAAGTAAGCTGCAGCCCTATTGGGACAGGTTAGTGAGAGAAATAGAAAATAATGGGGTAACAGTGTTAAAGATTAATACAAGCATTTATAGTCCGGTTGAAGTTACCCATATGTTGCTGCAGGAAATAAAAAATTTGCGGCCAAATCGATAAGGCTACACTCCTTGTCTTTGATTAAAGCTCCAAGCTTAAATCCCCGGCCGTAAGGCCGAGGGATGGAGCGATCCC
>ERZ1292629.629-Hain-H43-01um-R1-629-length-39041-cov-5_pt1 | contig 39041 bp, 62 predicted proteins | sample MGYA00564399_ERZ1292629 | MGnify/ENA primary metagenome ERZ1292629 (study PRJEB36523, sample SAMEA6512636) | groundwater metagenome | collected 2019-01-08 | study: AquaDiva: Metagenomics assemblies of 32 groundwater samples
CGGACTATACTTTCCCCGTAACCAAGCGGGGCTACGCTCTTGTCCGTGGTCAAGCCCATCAGCGGGAAAGGGAAGAGTTCGATTCATGGCTGGCAAGTGCTAGGTCCATCGAGAAGAACCCTGACCAATTCATCCCGTCTGGTGTCTTACTAGCACAGCGGGCCTATCCTGAATTACCACACGACGGAGCGGAGGCGCTTGTGCGCCAACGGATGTATGACGAACGCAAGCGATTCTGGGCGTCAATGAAGAAGCCGTGACACGATACCTCTACGGCCTTCACATGATGCTGGACGGGCCGATTGACGTGGTTCCGTCCCAAGAGGTTGCCGAGAGCATCATCTCGGAGGCCGTGGACCTGGCCCAGATGCAAATTATCAAGGGGCCGGTCTATTACCAGACCGGCCCCCACATATCGTGTATAGCCATTCTCGCCGAGAGCCATTGCCTATTGCACGTTATGGCCCATACGGGCGGTATCTACTGCTTCTTTGACCTGTATTCATGCCGACGGTTCCAGCCCGCGCCTATCGTCTCGATGCTCCGAGAGCGGTTGCACATGACACCCCGCGACTACAGGCTCCTTCGCCGTACCGATGCCCAGGACGCCAACGCAACTCTCTGGCGCGTGCCTGTAGGAGTTTAGCGCCAGCCTCGGAACCGCGTAGCGTGCCGTTTTAGGCCCCGTTTACGCGCTGCGGGGTGCCTCGCGCCCCTTTTGCGAACAAGGCACGCCAAAGCACGCCGCGAGGCCCACCAGAGGCTTTCGGCGCAACATCACGCCCCCCACGATGGTCAATGGTACTGCTCTTAACAATCGTGTATCTGGATGCCCACTTGACATGGTATGGTATGGCAAGTATGATGGGTGGCGGAAAGACAGGAGGAGGGCGATGTCTCAGTACATCCACTGCACTGAACACTGCAAGGACTGGGGTATCTGCGTCGCCTGGCATGTCAGCGCAGGTAACTGCCCAAACTGCAAGCGAGACACGAAGTTGGAACTAGACACCAAAGTCAAGGCGTATCCCACCGTAGAGGAGGCGCTTGCCGCTATACACAAGAGGTAGCTTCCCCGCTCCGGCCTGGCCTGATGCCACGGGCCAGCGCCCGGAACGCGAAAGCAGGAGGAGGACGATGATGGCCTGGTCAGTGATTCGGACAGCGACCCAGGGTGATGTTGAGCGACTAGAGACCGCAGCACAACGGTTCGCCACCCGCCACCAGTACGGCGTAGTGAAGGGCTGGAACTACGTCGAGTTGGTTGAGTGCAATACCGCTGAGTCCGACTACGCCTACCACCGCCAGCTATGGCGACGGATTGTCAGGCGCGTCCTGCAACATTCCCGTGCTGAGGGCATCGCGTGGGGCGCTGTGGGTTTCCACGTCTCATAGGGTAGCCCGCAGGCGCGAAAGGCGCCGGGGCAGGAGGTCTAACGTGAAGGCAAGATGCGCTACGTGTAGGCAGATGGTGGAGGTCACAGAACCCCTGGGCCTGTGCCCCAAGGGGGACGCGACTCGCCACCAGTCCCACGCTATCCCCATCAGCGCCGTGATAGGCGCACCAATGGCCCGTGAAGTCTCAAGGGTACTCGGACGCAAACGAAAGGAGGTCTAACATGGCTCGCGGATACTGTAGTGAGACAATCTGGCTGACGCCGGAGGACCAGGCCCGCATAGTGGCGGCGGCGGCGAACAAGGGCATTAGCAAGCACGCCTGGATGGTGCAAGCGTGCCTGGAGAAACTGGCCGTCGCTGACCAGGCGGCCCAGGAGCATGACAAGAGCAAGCTCGGAAAGGGGAGGGAATAGCATGGCTTACATACTAGCTTTATTCAAATTGTGATACCTGAATCTACCATAGATGTTCTTTGTTCACACAGATAGCGCCATAACTGCCTCATGCCACCGTACCCATTCGCCACAACTCATAGCTAATTGGTACTCTTCTAGCGATTGGCTTTAAAATTGTAAGCGATGGGGGGAAGAGAAGACCACCAGTTACCCAATGGCTCCTCCAAGCCATTGGAACTCAGTGTGGGTTTCCCCCCATCGTTCCTCAATACCATACAGCAGACGGGAGCCTAGATACAAGGCCCATTCCCTAGAACTTTCCAAGACTAGAGAGTATATGGCAGAGCAGCCGACAATCAGAACGGACAGATAGCATTAACCTTGAACGTCTGTGCTCGATTATCCAAGCCGAGGGAACCTCCTTCAAACAAGTTGGAAGAAACGGCAATGGGGAGCGCGCGTAATGCTTCTCCCCATTGCCGCCTTCGTTCGTGCCAGCGTGCCGCAATCGGCAGACGGGCCAGCCTTGGAAGCTGGTGGGCCTCCCGGCCCGTGCGGGTTCAAGCCCCGCCGCTGGCACCTGTCCCATGCCCTCGTAGCTCAGCGGAACAGAGCGCCCGTCTGCTAAACGGGGAGGCGCCAGTTCGAATCTGGTCGAGGGCACGCCTGTATTCAGTTGTGACAGACTTACGTCAGTCTTATATACACTATGGTACACTTTGTCAAGTCCTTTTACAAGGTGTTAGGCGCTCGCAGATTTGCCCCCTGGCGCCGGCGTCACGGCTGGCGCCTCCGTCCGTCGCCGAGGGCACGATAGTCGGTAGCCCGTAGATAGACCGTCCGCACCGTTCCACTACTCACGTCCCACAGGCGGGACGCCAGCCGTTCATGGTAGGCTTCCGCGACATCTTCCCGTGTGAGATTAGTCCCGATAGCCAAGTACCGCCCGTTCCGGTAGCGTTCATCAAGCAACGTGGTGACTTTCTCCGCTACCCACTTCGTCACCACCTCAGCGCCCAGGTCGTCTAGCACCAGCAAATCCGCCGCCTGATAGCGGTCGTACACGTCCAGGAAGGCCATCCCTGCTTCATCGTCATAGGCGTGGCGGAAGTGTTCCAGAAGTTGCGGAACATACTCATACTTGACCACTTGGCGTCGGGCCAGCCACGACCGTGCGATGGCTTCGAGCAGGTGGGACTTCCCTGTGCCGGCCTGCCCTATCAGCACCAACACGCGAAAGGACGCTTCACCTTCGGCGTACTCCCGTGAGACCGCCTGCGAATCTTCCGTGCCCCTGCGCGGGGTGAAGTTCTCGAGCGTCTTCGGTCCATCGGGATGTTCTGGGAGGTTGGCGTAGCGTAGCAGTTGCGTCGCTCTTTCGTCCACGACGGGCGCACCGTCAGGCGGACACTTACAAAACCACGTCTCCATCGGTGGAATCTTCCGTGCCTTCATCGTCGCCACAACCGCAGGATGGTCACGCTTCCACTTCTGGCACGTTGGGCAATGCACGTCGTCAGGGAGGGGCATTCCCACCTCCCATTCGCCTTGCGTGTTCATCGGCTTCTCGCTCGTACACATCCGGCGGATGTTGGCCCAAACGTCTTTCATGTCCCCTATACGTTCCATCTTTGCCTCCTGCTATTGGTTTGGTGCCGTTTTTACCAGCTTTCCAAGCCTGAATATTCCCTGCTATGTACATCATCGTCAATTCCTTGGCAGACCAGAAGGGTTCGGCCTTGAAGTGCTTGTAACACTCCAACACGTCAAAGGGCGTGGAACCATCTTGTATCATCCGGCTTATCGCTAACGCCTCAGCCCCTGAAGATTTCGGCTCGTACCCCCTGATGGCTTTCAGCGACCCTAAGACCTCCTGGACTTTCGGAAAGACTTCAAGGGGTATTTTTTTTGTTGCACCCTTAGGCCTTAGCCTAAGGGTAACTAATGGTTCTATAACGGTTCCGCTCGGACTAGCAGCTATAACAGTAGCTTCAGAGTTTGCGCCCTCATTTGCAGTTCCTTGCGCCCTCAACTGTTGTTCCTTGCGCCCTGAACTTTCAGACTTTGCGCCCTCAACTCTGTTTGAGTGTGCAACCTTTGCGCCCTCAACTGGTGTCATCAGGAGCTTGTACTGGGATGATTGTTTGCCGTTGGCCCGCTGGGTGCGCTCCATCAGACCGTTCTCCACCAGCCACGCAATGGCCCACTGCAAGGTGCGCCGAGGCATGGAGAGCCCCTGGCAGAGTTTCACTTCGGTGGGCCACGCCAGACCCGTCCGGACATTGTGATACTCGGCAATCTCGCGCAGAACAAGGCGGACCGCCATACTCCGGCAGTCCAGCTTAACTTTGCGCGCCCAGTCACGGGCTAGGAAACTCACCTTGGCTTCTCTCACCTCTCCGCCGTCACGGGGCGGCGCGCCGTTTCAGGACACCCGTTGCGCCAGGTACGCCATGAATTGCTTGCCGATGAGCTCCGTGTACGCTGGCGGGATGGCCTGGCTGAGTTCCGTACCAGTCATCCAGTCAATCCCCATCGCGGCACCACCACTTGCGCAATAAAGGTCAAGCAGTCGCGGCTTGCTCACGCGCTCTCCCGATAGGCCCAGTCTGCGGTGAGTAGCATCAGGCCTCCTAGACGGGCTGTTTCGGCTTGTCCCAGTTGCGCGTCCCGCAACGTGGGCAGTACCGGGGTGTCTTTACCTGGGACACCCACTGGCGTTTGCACTTGGGGTTGGCGCAGGTGTGACGATACGCTGCTTGGTCTATTAGTTCAGTAGGCATGGCCCGATTCTAGCACCAGTGAAGGCCAACCGTCAAGTCCCCCAAGGCTGCCAAAACTCATATCTGGCAGGGACTTGACGGCACGGCGTCACTTGTGATACAGTATCCAGCGTCGGAGGTGCCGTGGCGGAAGCCCCCTACTAAGGCGGGCCAGGGCGGATAGGATACGAATGCCCGATGGGTATGAGTTGACAGAGATCCCTGGGCGGCATCTCCGACTCCAAACAGGAGGTGGATGCGTGAAGAAACTCACGCCAGTGCAAATCAGCGTGCTGGAACGCCTGGCAGGGGGCGAGAAGTTGTGGTGGATAATGGGGCGCTATGGGTTTGTGGGTGAGAAGCGCCTGCATGACCGCACTTGGCAGGCACTCATCGGATTCAGCGAGGCCGTGAGGGAGCCAGGGTACGGGTGGCGTCTCACAATCAATGAGGCAGGCAGGGCCGCCCTGAAACTTGCGAAGGGAGAATAGCATGACGAACCCCGAACCAAGGATGGAAGATGCGGTGTGGGACGCTAAGTCCAGACGACGGCACGTTTCCGCCTCAACGCTCCTGCTCCACCAAATGGTAGTAGGTCAGGTCAAGCGCATCTACCATACGGATGTACAGTGTGTCGGGAATGGTGGTGATTGCAGTCTAACAGGCGCCATCGGGCGCTTGCGGAAACGGGGTTGGCGATGCGAGACCTACCACGAGGGGCTGCACATCGTGGTGGTGAGGAGGCTGGCATGACCAGCAAACCGTTGTGGGAAGTGCATCGGGACGCCCGCGAATACGTCGAGGCCGCTGACGCCCTCTGCGCCAAGCACGAGCGCATCGGGCGACTCGTGTGCGAGAACAAAGTGGAACTCTCCATCCTGGCGCTCCTATCGGCACGGTCTGTTACTGAGGGGAGTGCCATGCATCTTCTCGGTAGCATTCTCGCTGAGGTGGACAAGCCATGAACACCGAGCGCCCGGCCATAACCCTGGTTCAGCGCGTGCCCGACGCCGCCTGGTTCGAAGAGCGGATACTAGCGTGGCATGGTACAGCATCGTGGCTATGGGCTGGTGCTCACAAGTCCCTCGCTGCTGACCTGCGCGGCAATCTGTCCCCCAACAAAGATGCCGTCCTGGTGGACGGCCCGACGCTCAGGAGTATCCTAGACGGCGTATTCGCCAACACGGGGTTCGAGAATCACGCCTCTAACTGCGGGATGCGGGCCAGCCTCTCTAACCCCTGTACGTGCTGGCGGGCCCCCGGCTTCGCGATGAAGGAGTCGCTGAAGGAGGTAAAGTCGTGAAGCGCCATCCCTGGACCTACGACCACCTCTCGGAGCTTGCGCGCAAGAACGCCGTGGTGGACGCCAGCCGCCACTATCAACTCCTGATGATGGACGCGGTAGAGAAGCTGCGGGCCTACTCGGAGACTGAGGCGGACTACGTGACGCGGCTACGGGAAGACCCTGATGCCGATACTGCGGTGTATTAAGGAGGCGAAGTCGTGACAATCTATGTGTGGCACGGCAACCACTGCCCCATCATCTCGGTCTATGCGGACGATGCTGCGGTGGAGCAACGCCTGCGGGACATTGAGGCGAACAAGCCCGCATCGGAGCAGGCAACCCGCAAACGCCTACTACGCACAGTCCTGGGCACGCTCCCCGATGGAGTGCTTCGGGCGGGGGCCGCCTACGACAAGGCGTGGGCCGCCTACAACAAGGCGGGGGCCGCCTACGACAAGGCGTGGGCCGCCTACAACAAGGCGTGGGCCGCCTACAACAAGGCGGGGGCCGCCTACAACAAGGCGTGGGCCGCCTTCGAACAGGCGCGGGCCGCCTTCGAACGGGCGCTGGAACTGAACATGCCCGCGATACTGGCCCTGCACGCCGTCGAGTGCCCAGACTGTCCGTGGGACGGACAGACCATATTCCCAGAGGAGGCGAAGTCGTGATTCTATTCATCTGCCGTGTTTGCGGACAGCAATTCCCGCAGTTCACGGACATCCTGAACCACTATCGGAATAGACACGAAGCCAAGAAGGAGGCGACATGACTCAGGAGTTGGCGACACGGGACCCGTTTGCCCTACCTGATAGAGTTACAGCGGAGACTAAGTTCCGGGCCATTGCGGAGTTTCAGAAGCTCGTCCACTCTCAGATGGTGGTCAACCTAGACTACGGCGTGATACCAGGCACCACGAAGCCCACGCTCCTGAAGCCGGGCGCGGAGAAGATAGCTAAACTCCTTGGCCTGGCCGACCAGTACGAAGTCATGGACAAGGTGGAGGATTGGGACAAGGGCTTCTTTGCCTACACCATCCGCTGTATTCTCCAGGATATGGGTTCACAGGTGGTGGTGTCGAGTGGTCTTGGCTCCTGCAATACGAAGGAGGCCCGTTACCGCTGGCGAGAACAGAAGAGGAAATGTCCACGTTGTCAGCAGGAGACCATCTTCAAGAGCAAGCAGGCCAAAGGTGGTTGGTACTGCTTTGGCAAAGTCGGCGGTTGCGGCGCCAATTTCATCGAGGGCGACAAGGCCATCGAAAGCCAGCAGACGGGCCGTGTAGAGAATGACGATACGTTCTCCTTGGTCAACACCGTCCTCAAGATGGCCCGCAAACGTGCGTTGGTGGACGCCGCCCTCTCCGCTGGTCGCCTGTCTGCTATCTTTACCCAGGACATGGAGGACATCACGGGGACCGACGTGGAAGGTACAACCCGCGTGGTTGACACTTCCACTGGCGAGATACAGGAGCGACCCGTCGCACCGCCAGTGGCCCCGAAGCCCGCGCTGGGCACCGAAGCGCCCCAGGGCACGAAGGCGGGGCCTGTAGCGTCACGTCCGACGGTGGAGCAGCCGCCCCTCACGGTTGAGGCAATCAAGAATGTGGGCGACCTGCTGACCTACGTCTCGAAGACGCACTCCTGCAAGACGGCCCGGAGCACCACGGGAGCCATCATAGGCAAGGACCCGTCACTCCTTGCGACCGCAGAGGAGTGCCGTGATGCCGCCGACAAGGTGGACGCCTTTGTGCTGGCGCTGGGCAAGGCGTTGACTCACGCAACGCCGGAGGAGTTGAAGGCGGCGGCGAAGAAGGTCGAAGAGGACCAGCCCTTTTGACGCACGGGGAGTAGGCCCTTGGGCGGCACCGTTAACAATTTAGGCTGATACTGGCGTGGACGTGTGATAGCGCAACCGCCAGTTGAGGCGCCCGCCGATGGCGGCAGTCCAGTCGGTTAGGTGGTTTAGTCCACCGGGCAGTCGCAGTGGTAGCGGCGTAGGCTCGCCAAGGCTGGCGCTGGTGAGGGCTTGGAGTGTAAAGCCTGGGGCAGACCAGGATACGCCAAGCAGCCAGCGCCAGCACAAGGCCCGCCGAAGCGGATAGCACCCGCTGAGGGCGGCGGGCAGCAATAGTTAAGGAGCGTGAAGCATGATACAGGAAGAGCTTGAAGCCCTCGCCACGGAGTTAGCGGGGATGGAGACGGAGTGCCCCTGCTGGCGAGTCATAGACCGCAACGAAGGGCGGACTGGAACCATTCGCAAAGCGCCAGACCCCGCGTGTCCTCGCTGTCACGGCACAGGTAAGGTGCCGCTGTTTCCGACGGTCAGGGTGCCGTGTGATAGTCAGGAGTACCGAGATGATGGTGACAAAATACGCCACCTTCACAATATGGGGGTCGGCAGAGAGCCAACGGAAGTGAAGGGCTGTCCAGGCTGGATTCCGAGCCACAGCTTCGTGACCTGGTGCTGGGCCGTGATAGCAGCGGAGCCAAAGAGTTGGCTCTGCCTGGCGGTCAATGGTGTGAGTTTCGTCTGGCATGATGCGCCATCGTGGGCCGCAGACGCCGAGGCTGTTCTGACGGCGCTGGCGCAGAAGGAGCAACATGACTCTTAACGTACCTACTCCTCCCCCTACAAAGCCTGGATACTACTGGTTCCGCTTCAGGTGGAAGGACGCTCCCTGGCAGCCATGTGAGGTTTACTGGCCGGGGACTTCGTTTACCATTCTGTTAATCCCTGAGACTCTTGAGATGCGCATCATTGGTTCCCCCACTTCATTTGTCCTCGTAGCCCTTAACATTGAATGGGGAGAGGAGTTGCGGCATGAAGCTTGACATGAAGTCATGGGAACTGACGCCCCAAGAAGCGACTGTCATCCGGGGCAAGGCAATGGAGCGATTGCCGCACCTTGAAGCCGGCAGCGCTGCCTTTGAAGGTGAATGTGCGGCGGATATGAATGCCGCCCAGAACGCCAAGAGCATCAGGGAGACACTGAAGTGGCTGCGGGACATAGTAGGTCCTTATTCTGGGGGCACTCGCACTGTGTTGGAGGGAGTAGTTGACGAGCTAGAGCAGGCCGCCATCGCCGCAGGCTACAAGGTGGAGGAGCCGTCGTGACCACATTGAACGCCGATATATCGGTCTTCTGCCCTTGCTGCTCCCAAGAATCCCGTAGCCAGGTGTTTGCCCTGTTAAGTCCTGGCAACTATGAGTGGCAGTGTCCGGAGTGCGGCGAGTCCTACCGTATCACAGTAGAGTTCTTCCCACGGGAGGAGCCATCGTGACCACGCCGCTGCACCTTCGCCCTTGCACTCAGTGTGGTGAGTGCTGTCGTGCCGAGGTCTGTCCAGTCGGTGAGACCCTGCTAGAGACCGTTCAAGTACCGTGCCCAGCCCTTGAGTTTCGTGACGGTAAGGCATGGTGTGGATTGGTGACCAATCTGGACGCCTACAAGAAGCGTTTGCACTTCAATCAACCCTGGCAGGTCGAGTTTTTGCAAGGTTATCTCAAGGGGCTGATGAACTTTGGCTATGGGTGTGATAGCGATGGAAAGTAATCCAATCCCGCTGCACCTGCGCCAGTCGGAGGCCCAGTTCCAGGAGGCCGTGGAGGAGTATGCACGGTTGCACGGTTGGCTGGTGTTCCATGACCAGGACTCACGCGGCAATGAGCCGGGCTTCCCCGATGACCTGTTCGCCCGTGGGGGCGTGGTGGTCATAGCGGAGTTTAAGACCGAGGGTGGCAAGGTCTCTACGGAACGACGCATCGCCAACAAGGGAAGGAAGTCGGAGCGCGTACTCCCATCTCAACACGACTGGATAATGGCCAGCGGAGCCTACGTCTGGCGCCCGTCTGACTGGCCGCAGATAGAGGAGGTGCTGTCGTGACCACACAGCAGCCGTTGGACCTGGAAGCTATCAAGGCGCGTCAGTACGTGTTCACAGGGACACACATTGAGCGGACGCCATTGGACGACATCCAATTCCTCGTCAAAGAGGTGGAGCGGCTGCGGGCTGGCTTGCAGACCATCGCGGACATGGTTGACCAGACCATCCTTGGGCCGTCCCACCAAGATTATGTTGAGCGTCAGAGCATTGACGAGCGGCAAGCGCATGAAATAGGGGCGCACAAGGCATTTTGGCAAGCTGCTGACATGGCCCGCGCTCTGCTGGGGAAGGAGTGATATGACCGAGAAGCCGCTGAATCTAGGGCCTATCAAGGCGCGAGACGCGGCCAGGATGCAGGGTGAGTGGCTGAATGAGCAACAGATTGTGGGGGAAGCGGAGCCACGTCTCATAAATTGTCCTGAAGGGGCAGACGGGTCTGCGAGATTCCTGGCTACAAACCTGGACGCTGCTGTCGCTGCTTTCATCGCCTCGGCCAGCGTGGACGTGCCCGCCCTCATAGCCGAAGTGGAGCGGCTGCGGCTGGAACTGGCGCAGCGGGAGGAGATGGCCGCTGACTTGACGGAGCGGCTGTTCCAAGAGGGGAAACGTTGCAAGCGGCTGCGGGAAGGCTTGAATGCCGCTGTCGAGCACATGATATGGATGACTGGAGGCATTGGCAACCCTACCGTGAAGGGCGATGATTGGGAGTTGAACGCTCGGATACAGGCGGGCATTGATGCTGCTCGCGCCTTGCTGGGGAAGATACGATGGACGGGGAGAGTGAAGCCGTCAACTGCAAAAGAGGAGGAGGAACGATGCCTACAATCGTAGTCTGTGCTGAACACCAGCGGCAGGGATACCCATCCACCATCGAGGGCACACCCACGGCCTGTGACCTTGTGGGTGCCCTCTCCGCTGACCTAGCGGAACCGGTGCCCCAGCCTGGTGGCGTGCCCAGGACCCACCTGGACTGCCACGAGTGCCGCTGGGCCTCGGACCCCGCCGTGGAGCAGGACTTCCCGTGTCCCATCTGCCAAGGCGAGGTTGGACATCGTATCAACTGCCCGCGCGGTATCGCGTTCACGGCCCTGGGCAGCGTGGGGGACCCGACGCTGTCCATAGAAGAGAACCCCATCGTCACTGTCCCACCAACGGTCATCGGACGATACAAGATTAAAAAAGATGTCGAGCCTGTGACTGCTGACGGTCTAACTCTTGCCCATGCCTATGACAAACCAGAGATTGAATCAGTGACCACGGCTGGCCCTGCAAGGCCGCGCATAAGAGGTAATGACGCCAACCAATCCCTCTCGGAGTACGATGCACCAGAGTTGCCAGCGCTGAAACAAAGAGCGAAGAAGGAGAAGAACGTGCCGACAAATGCAGAAGACTGGGGAGCACGCAAAGGCGCAAGCCAGATGGGGCGTGTCTCCCAAGAGAAGCGCCGGCGAGTCGCCAAGGCAAAGACCACCGAGACACCGAAGCCACGGGAACGCAGGCGGGGCAAATCCATTGGCATCCGCAGGTTTGGAGCCATCGGCGTCGAGTGCTACCTGGTGGACGGCACGCCTGAGAACTTCAAGGCCCAGACCGAGGAGGAAGCCCATGACCTGCGGGACTTCCTGAACGAGGTCAAGACAGCCCCATCAAAGGTCTCCTCATAGTGGCTAATCCTATCGGTTGGTGTGACCGCACATGGAATCCCGTCACGGGCTGCACCAAGCTCTCGCCTGGATGTGCCCACTGCTACGCCGAGGTGTTCGCCCATCGGCTTCAGGCGATGGGCCAGCCCCGCTACGCCAACGGGTTCAAGGTGACGCTCCACGAGGACGTGCTGGACGAGCCGCTGAAGTGGAAGAAGCCGCATCGCATCTTCGTTTGCTCGATGGCCGACTTGTTCCATGAGGATGTGCCCTATCCGTTCATTGACAAGGTCTTCGCCAGGATGATGCTGACACCCCATCATACCTACCAGATTCTCACCAAGCGTCCCCAGCGGATGCTGGCATATATGACTGCCACGGATAGGCCCGTGGTATGGAGTGACGGCGGCATCGCACCACGCCCAGCCACGACGCCAACGACAGTCCTGAGGGCTACTCAGGATTGCTATGAGCGTCACGACCTGAAGGGTGACTATCCCTGGGGTGACGATATGCAATGGCCCCTGCCCAACATCTGGGCGGGCACCTCCGTAGAGTCGCAGGAGTATGCGCTTCGGTTGGACCTGCTGGTCCGCGTGCCCGCCGCCGTGCGGTTCGTCAGCGCTGAGCCGCTGCTGGGGCCGCTAGACTTGTCCAGACACTTGTGCTGGGCAGACTTGGACGCCGTACCTGTAGCCCTCCGGCAAAGGGGAGCAATGGCACCAATGGCGCTGGCGAATGGAGTTAACTGGGTCATCACGGGCTGCGAGTCTGGCCCCAAGCGTCGTCATTCAGACATCGCGTGGTTCCGTGACCTGCGAGACCTCTGCAAGGCGGCTGGCACGTCATATTTCCTGAAGCAGATGGAGGTTAATGGGCGGCTCGAACACCTACCGCTCCTAGACGGCGTACAGCACTGTGAGCGGCCCCAGCCATGACAGCCCGACGCTGGATGGCCTGGTGGGATAAACTTCAAGTCTCACCTCACCCACGACTCACCGAGGGTCTGGCCCAAAAGGACGCCGACAAGTGGAATCGTCACCTCGCTAAACGTCCGACGAAGTTAGGCAGTGAGATACTCCGTGGTGAGAGAGTCGTCCACTACTGGTGGAGCGATTACGATGGGCCGAAGCGTTTATGCGATGGGCACGTCAAAGGCAAAAGGCGCTTCTGGATGCCCCCTGATAAGCACTACACATTCTGTCCCGATTGCACAGAGATACTGATTGATAGTTATCGGCGCCGAGATGGAAGGCTCACAGTCGTAATGGGTGATAGTTGGCGGAGACAGCGGCCCTACGAACTAGCCAAGGTTATTCTGGTGAAGGAGGTTGACGATGGCAACGCCAAGGTTTAAGCTGGGCGACACGGTGCAATGGGGGGTCGGCGACGAAGGCACACCAAGCACCATTGTGGACGGGCCGTTCGCGCCTGGGGCACGGTTCGCGGGGCAGGACCGTGGCTCTGGATGGCCGAACGAGTTCACCTATGTCATCCTATTCTCACGGACGGGTCAGCCACAGTTGGCAAAGCTCGTTGGCGAGGGTTCGTTGACATTCCCGGAGCGGTGGGTTGACTGCCCAGGGGAGCACCAGGAGAATCCCCAAGGATGCGTCCACCGGTGGAAACGGCGCGTCCCGTGACCAGCAAGCTCTGGACGTGCTCCTGGTGCGGCGGTAGGGCAGGCCGATTCCGTGGCAAGGGGTTGGCGGACCACCTGGCAGGCTGCGAAGTGGCCCAAGTTTGGTGTGCGCTATCTGCGATGCGGGCACGGACACAAGATTGGCGCCGCTGGGAGCCGCCGCCATTCCACCGCCCGCCCTACGGCAAGAGGAGGAGAGAGTGACCGACTGCACGCATCCCTACCTGGACTGCGCCCATACCACGCCCACGGGCACGCCTGCCAAGTGCAAACTCTGCGGCGCCGACATCATCATACCGCCGGTGCGACTGACCAAGAGAAACTACAAGACCATCGCGGGCCTGAGCCTGGACGCCAGGCGGCGCGTGGAGATGAGCGAGGACGAGTTTCACACGCTGGCGCTCGCCGCCGAGGGCATGGGCGGGTGTAGAGAATGAAAGGAGCGACATGAGGATGTCCAGGGAACAAGCGGTCACGGTGTTTTCCTAACAAGAAGTAACCGTAACCTTCACCACTGGACGACAGTAGAATATCAAAACTGAAGGAGGTTGTCAAGATGGCAAAGGTGAACGTGGAGCAAGGGACACCAGACCTGGTAACGCACGAGGGAGCACGGGCCAAGCGGATTGACGTGAAGGCGCAACTGCGACGCTCCGTCATGGCCTGTATGCTCTGGGAGAACGAGTTCTATGAGGACGGGCAGGAGATAGGTGCCCGTATCGCTGAGCTTGTGGGCCTGGTCAAGCCCGAAGCGGTGGCGGCCCTGGCTGTCGAGGCCCGCGAGCAGATGCACCTTCGCCATGTTCCGTTGTGGCTCTGCGTGGCCCTGGCGAAGCATGGACGGGGCAAGCTCGTGGCGGAGACCATCGCAAGCATCGTGAGGAGGGCGGATGAACTGGGTGAGTTGGTGGCCCTCTACTGGAAGGATGGTAAGAGGCCGCTCTCTGCCCAGATGAAGAAAGGGCTGGCACTGGCCTTCGGCAAGTTCAACGAGTACCAACTAGCCAAGTATGACCGCGATGGGGCCGTGCGGCTGCGGGACGTGATGTTCCTTGTGCATCCCAAGCCGTCCGACGAAGCCCAGGCGGTCCTGTGGAAGAAGTTGGCGGCGGGCGAGTTGGCGACGCCCGACACCTGGGAGGTCGCGTTGTCGAAGGGCGACGTGAAGAAGGATGCGTGGGAACGGCTCCTGACCGAGGGCAAGCTGGGCTATCTGGCCCTGCTGCGTAACTTGCGGAACATGGAAAAGGCGAGCGTAGATATGGCGATGGTACGGGACGCAATCACGACGAGGAAAGGTGCTGCCCAAGTTCTCCCGTTCCGCTATATCGCAGCGGCCCGCGCCTGTCCACAGATGGAGCCTGCTCTGGACAAGGCCCTGATTGCCAGCATCGAGGGCTTGCCATCGTTGACTGGCCACACCATAGTCTTGGTAGATGTCTCTGGTTCGATGGGACAGACTCTTTCCGCCAAGTCTGACATGACCCGAATGGATGCCGCTGCCGCCCTCGGCGTCATGGTGAAGGGCCTTGTTCGGGTGTTCACCTTCTCCGACAAGCTGGTCGAAGTCCCGCCCCGCAGTGGGATGGCAGGCATAGATGCGATAAAGGCGTCGCAGGGGCACAGTAGCACTCATCTAGGGGCCGCTATCGGAGAAATAAACAAACTCGACTATGACAGGCTCATCGTCATCACGGACGAACAGAGCCACGACGACGTACCAGGGACCAAGGGCGGTCACGCCTATATGGTCAACGTGGCCTCCGCGAAGAACGGCGTCGGCTATGGCCGCTGGACTCACATTGACGGGTTCTCCGAGGCCATCCTGCACTACATCGCAGCCGCCGAGGGCATGGGAGGATGTCGGGAGTGATGGAGACGGTGCGGCTCATACAGGCCAGCGCCACCAGCCTGCCGCTGGAAGATGCGAGCGTCCACTTGGTTGTGACCAGCCCGCCCTACTGGGGCTTGCGCTCTTACAAGGGCGACCAGGCCCAGGATTGGGCGGACGGCTGGCGCGGTGGCCTGGGTCACGAGCCAACCATCGAGATGTACGTCCAGCACATCGTCCAGTGTTTCCGGGAAGTCAAGCGCGTCCTGCGGGACGACGGGGTGTGTTTTATTGACCTTGGCGATGCTTATTATGGAAACGGGAGGGGCGGTGGCGGTTCTTATGCTAAAGATGGCGCGACCCGTTCGGAAGGCGTAAATCCTTGTGGGCTTGTTTATGACACTTCCGGCAAAGCCCCTGAAGATTGTCCTCTGCGTGATTCGATTTGGAACCATCCTTGTGATGGGTGTCAAGCGGTTTCAATTCTCCGCACTTTTCACAAAGCCCAATGCCCTTCCGATGCCGTCGGCCCCAACCAGGAGCGTATGGAATCTGAGAGCGTCCGTTTTCCCATGTCCCACTCCTCTCGCCAGAAACAGACTCGCCAATCTTCTTCCGCCATTCAGGATTCGCTGCATTCTGAAGTCCCCGCAGGCGTGCCGCCTCTTTCATCTCAGGTGTCCAAGCGGCTTTTATCTTCTCAGCAACGCCTGGCAAAGAACCGCCCGTTGGATAATTCTTCTTCTTCCCAAGATGGGACAATCGTTCCTTCTCCCGAATCTCAGGAGTGCGAACATAAGAAGGCTTCCCCATCCGTGCCAAACTCATCTTTTTCCGAACTTCGGGGTCAGCAAAAGTGCATTTGCGACAAAGCCGTGATTGACGATGGCGCTCGCCACCACACTGGGGACAAATCCGATGTTGTCCAAGAGCCATACCCATATTATACCACAAGCTCCCATCACCTTCGCCCTGGTTCTCTTTGCGGCATCCCGTGGCGCGTGGCGCTGGCCCTTCAGGACGATGGCTGGACACTCCGGTCGGCCATCATATGGGCCAAGGCGCGGGAGGACCCAGAGCAGGAGTACGGCGACGGCCCCGGTAGCACTATGCCCGAATCCCTCAACGGCTGGCGGTGGGAGCGGCATCGGGTGAAGGTGAAGGCTGGTCCAGCCGTGGACCATGACCAAGATGCAAAACTTATGCGCCGTTCCAATACAGGAACATTAGCCTTAGCAGAGTACGCGGATTGCCCAGGTTGCAAAACCTGCTCGCCCAACGATGGCCTAGTGCTCCGCAAAGGTAGCTGGCGTCCCACGGAGGCCCACGAGTATATCCTGATGCTCACGAAGGGCATGGGGTACTTTTCTGATAGAGAGGCCGTGGCGGAGCCTGCCAGCGAGGGCACCAATAGCAAGGGCACACGACATAGAACGCCGAAAGAAGTTCCCTTTGGGGAGCGCATTGCCAACAATGACAGTTATGCCCCTGCTATCTGGGATAGGGTAAGCACTCGCAACCTGCGTGACGTGTGGGTGCTGAAGGGCGGCGAACGCGGCGGCTTCGCACACTATGCGACGTTCCCCCTCTCGCTCCCAACCCGCTGCATCCTGGCGGGCACGCCTGAGAAGGTCTGTAGCGTCTGCGGCGCTCCGTGGGCTAGAGTGGTGGAGCACAGCAACATGGTCATAGCCCACACAGACTGGGGAGAGCGAGCTGGGAATCGCACGGCTTCCAGTGGCACAATGGTCACGCCCGCTTCGACTTGCACCCTTGGCTGGCGTCGCACGTGCGAGCACGCGGAGGCACCCACGGCTCCCGCCCTGGTGCTGGACCCGTTTGTGGGCACGGGCACGACCTGTATTGCGGCGCTCCGTCTGGGCCGCCGCAGCATCGGCGTGGACATCAGCGAGGAGTATTTGGCGATGGCCCGCAAGCGCCTGGAGGCCGAGAACCTGCCGCTGGAGGCGCAGCCGTGACCGGGGAGGCTGGCATCTTCATGGCGTGCGCCTACTGCTGGCGCTATCACCGCATTGACGCCGAGGGCCAGTGGGTGTGGGACAGCCCGGAGGAAGCGCAGGAGCACCTGGCAGCGGTTAAGAGAACGAAAGGAGCGACGTGAGAACGAGAGAGGAACTGGACAGGGAACTCCGTGGCTCTCCTGAACGAGCCGAGGAATTAGCACTAGCGCAGATGCGTGAACTTGCCCTTGACCAGCGGGACCTGCTGGTGCAGATACGAGACCTGCTGAAGATGCTGCCCGTGCTTGCGCCCGGAGATGTGCCGATGGCAAAGTGGATGGACACGGGGGACACGCCTTTGTTGCGAGAACCAAGCACAGGCGACCCGATGCCGCCATCCACTACCATCACGTCCAGCCCCGACAGCATGGGGCTCAAGGACAGCCAGAGCCTGGGGTAAAGAGAAGGCCCCCGGAAGCGACGCCGGGGGCCTCTTGCTGCCGTGGTTCGCAGTCCACGCCAGCGGTAGAACGCAGGGGGAGGTTAGCCCTGCGAGATTAAGGCAGTTATGCGCTCTCTTACCATTAGGCGATATCGGCCTTCCTCTTCCGACTAGACTAGGGCGTGTGCAGTGTGTTATAATAGGCGCAGTTCCAGTAACGGTATAGCGGAGGGGCGCAAAGGCACAAATGGACATCAAAACGATGGTGCGCCTGTTCAATCGAGTGGCACGGGGAGTGCCTTTAGACTCGGATGAGTCGGTTGTGCAAAAAGCCGTTGAGTACGAGTTGCGACGGCATGGGACAACTTTCAGGAGTCAGCCATCTGTTGCGCTGGAGAATGGGAAAGAGTGCCGACCTGATTTACAAATTGCAGATTGTCTTATCGAATTGAAAGTAGGCGATGGGACGACAAACAATTTGCAATCGGGGAGGCGCGGGAATAGGTCCCCTGGTCAGTTAGCGACTTATCTCGCATGTCCGGGGGTCAACATGGTGGTGTTTGCCTACTTCAACATGATGGATGGAACAGTTACGGTGACTCGCAAAAGTCGCGGGGACGGCGTGCAGAAGCCGATGGCCTTGGCAGTGGTCTCCGAGCATTCTTTGGTGGCCGCGTCTTGGCGAGAGATGCAGAGCGAGCCGCTTTCCCAGGCTGATTACATTGTGCTCAAAGGGGCCATGCGGAGCCATCGGGACCTCCTCCTGTTGAAAGTGCTGCGCGCCACGGGCCTCCGCATCTCGGAACTAATCGGCAGTCGGAACCGCCAGGGGCCGCGTGCCCGGAGTGGCGTCCAGGCAATGGACTTTCACGACGAGGAGTACGGGCGGTTCTATCTCACAGTCCAGCGGGCCAAGAAAGAGGGGAAGCCGCAGTACGAGAAGGTGTACATCCCACCGGAGTTGGGCGTGGAATTGCGGGACTACATCAAGGGCCTTCGCATCCAGCCTACGGAGCGCGTGTTCCGCCTGGGCATTCGGCGTGTGGAGTACATCATCCGGGACGCTGGGCGTCAGGCCCTGGGACGCGATGTGCATCCCCACGAGTTGCGGGGCCTCTACATCAAGACGCTGCTTGATGGGGGGGTGCCCGCGCCGATGGCCGCTAAACTGGTGGGGCACGCTGACTCCAAGACGACGGAGCGGCACTACTATGACCTTACCGCCGACCAGCGATGGGAAGTCCAGCGGAGGATGCCGGTATGAGCAATCGCTACCGTGAGTGGGGCAAGATGGGCGGCAGGCCCCGCTCCATCACCCCACGCATGGGCGAAATCGCGCTGCGGCTGCGTTCGGAGGGCAAGTCCTACCGTGAAGTCTCCGAGGTGTTACGAAACCTTGGTTTTGGGGCTATCTCCCCCACTGCCATCATCAACTGGGTCTGGGAGCACGGAGAACAGGTCGAGACAACCCCAAAATCGTCTGACACCGGGCACGCATGAGTTTAGCGAGGAGTTCCGCATCGCTGGCGGCGTCCACGGGGTCACGCTCCATCAGGGCTTGCAGCGCATCCTTGAACCAGTAGGTCGTGGACGGGTCTAGCAGGAGTTCCTCGATGGTTGGGGTTCGTGGCGTGTCCATCAGGCGGTGAGCACCCACTCGCGTTCTGCCTCCCTCGGTATGATAGCCTTCAGGATGTAGTTCCAGCCCCTGGGTGTAGGCGACGGTGTTGGGGTAGGTGTGGGTGTCCCTCCGCCCTCCGTGTACTCGATGTGGATGGCAGGCGGGGCGTAGGTGGTGTCGTCCCAAGAGGCCCACTGGCGATACGCCCCCACGCTGGATTCTAAATCCTTGTCTTCCCAGAAGACCTTCAGGGCATCTCCTGTGCCAGCTTGGGCGTCCACAACTGCTTGAATAGGAGCAACGATGGACGGCGACTGATAGGATGTTCCAGCAGTCCAGGCAGGAATAGCATCCCAGGGGACACATGCCGTGCGTGTACGCCCTATGTGGTCTGCATAGCTCGTGTTCTGCGATGGATTGTTCGCGTTCTCGGCGCAGAGGTCAGAGTTGATGGTGGTTCCACTGCGTGAAAAGAAAGCGACGCCGACCTCGTAGGCAACCGTAACTGTGGCACCAGCAGGTATATTAATGCCTGTAAATCGCGCAGAACTGCCATAGCCATACTCAGTGGCTTGCACACTGCCAACTTGCAGAGAGGCGGCGAGGATACTCCACGCAGTCGTTGTCAAGCGCCGAACACGGTCGTCATCTGCGCTCGCCCCCACCGACAAGTCCAAGGTGGGGTCAATTACTATCGGATACTGGGCGGCAGCGAGCCACGCCTGCGGCAGTCGGACTGAGACATATAGGCTAGACCCCTGCTTTTTCAGGGTCGTCGTCAGGGCAATGGTTTCCACCGTAGCATCGCTCGCTGTGGGAGGCAGCCAAGCGAAGAGCACCGAACCCGCTGCATCGCGGAACTCCACGGCTCCAGTAGCAGGCACGGAGTCCCGGCCATTCCATGCGGCCCCATTAACCCACAGCGTCAAATCCCGCGAATAGTCGAAGATGAAGTTCAGCTCTAGGCTAGGGTTTCCACCAGCGAGGATGTATGGCTCCGGCGCTGATAGGCTAGAAGCGGAGTTGATGGTCAACTCCTTGACCAGCCGGGTATTGGCGAGCGTCCATGAGAGGTCACGGCCTACCCCGTAGGCGTTCAGCCATAAGCCTTCTTGTCGAGGAGGGATAGGGCAGCTCCGTCCTGTGGCATGGAGATTTGTTGTATCTGGTTGAGGTCGTTTGTCCAGTTGAGGGCCATAGGCTGGAAGTGGATTGCCTGCCCGTTGACACTCCACTCCACCACCTGGCCGCTCGTTAGGCTGGACTTGACCTTGACATCGTACTCTGCCCCCGTCGTTTGATAGGACCAGGGGGCGGCAGCGGGCGTCCATGCAGGGTTTATCTCAGTCCACTCCGTGACGCCCTTCCACGGCGCCCTGTAGTTCTGCGCTCCTATCACGGAGTCTATGATGGTGCGTCGCTCAGAGGCAACCTCATATACGCGGGTACTGGCTGTCCACCTGGACTTATTGGCGACCGGGGCGGCCTCGGCCTGCCCGAACCGCAGTACCAGGAGGGGGCCAAGGAAGATGACCAGGAGGCCAATACCTAGTAACGTCCAAAGCCCGGTGCGAGAACGCATCGTGTGGAACGCACCGGCGCGCACGTTCATGGCAACTCCATGATGAGGACTTCAGTGTAGACTATATCGCCCATGTTGAGTTCGCCGTCTGCGTTGGCGTCGGCGCCAGGCGAGCACGTAGAGAGTCCCAGAATGCAGCGGTCAATCAGGACTACATCGCCCATGCTCACTAGTCCGTCCCCGTTGGCGTCACCGGAGATGATGATGGGTAGCCCCGCGATGATTCGTATGGTTGCGATAACGTCGCCCATGTCCACGTCGCCATCGGCGTCTGCATCCGCGCCGGGGGCACAGTCACTGTCCCACTCCACGATGCACCGCTCCTGCTTCACCACGTCCCCCATGTCCACCTCGGTATCGCCGTTGGCGTCGCCACGGAGCACATCGGCGGCTATCAGGTGGGGCGTCGTGACAGTCGCAAACAGGAGCATCACCCCTACCATCAGGCTTGCCAGAATCCATGGCAGTCTCTTTGTCATGGTACGCCTCCTCTATTCTTGTCATTCCGTTTTGCTGTCCATGCCCGCCACTCCCACGCGATGTATCCTATGAAGAGTGCAATCGTGAACATCCCCAAGAAGCTACCGGCCAAGTTGCGGAAGTGCACACAGCTTACATTTGGTTGAAAGCACTCTGGCGGCAACGGCGGTAGGAGGGATGGGAGAAACCACCAGAGGATAGCGCCGCCGGCTGAGGCCAATAGCGCGAGCCCGCGAATGAGTAGGGGTGGAAGTTGCGTCATATCATCCCGCCATAGCTCGCTCGCGGCTGGCTTCCTCGGCCAGCCATAGCTGTAGGCAATCCAGGTCGCAGACTTTGGCGAATCGTTTTTCCTCACCACTCCTAGTGTCGGTGCGGGTCACGCTGAAGCGGAATCCCCAGGCCCCGTGCAGATGTGCCTTCCCGCAACCATCACAGACCCAAGCAGGACTAATCTTCGTTTGTACTGTCATGGCGCTCCTTCCCTTCCGTATCCTTCTGCGTTGAGTGCATCAGCAAGGGCAATAAACCTACCCTCAATCCCCATCCAATCACCAGCCCAGCACCGTGAATATACTCCTCACCTCACTACCACCTGGCACACCAGGTCCGCCGCTGTGTCCCCGGAGTCCACGGCGTCAATGTCCATCGTGAGATAGTGCGTGCCGCCGCCCGCAATCGCCGTCACCTCTGGGGCGTCCGCCGAGTCGGTGTAGCCCGCTGCTGCGATGCTGGGTCTTGACCCCTGCGTGGTGAATATGGTGGTGCCATCGTAGTTGATGTCCACGGTCACGGCGCTTGTCGTGGGTGCCGTGGTGACGGAGCACGAGACATAAGGGCTTACGATAGTCATGGCCCACTGTGCGTAGATTCGGCCACCGCCCACCGAGGTGCCCGTGCTGATGTTCCCTGGCTGGACGAATACGACGGCGCTATAGCTCGGCGTAGGTGTCGGATAGATGGTGGGGGTGGGGTAGATAGTCGGCGTCGGTTGCGGCGTGGCTGTGGCGTAGCAGACTGCCCCCGTCGTACAGACGGTTCCCGTCTCGTCCGGGAAAGTGATGGTCTGACCTGTCACGACGCTGGGCACGGCTAGGATGGTGGTGCCGCTAGTCGCACCGTGGAATGTGAGAGTGGTGCCACTGCCCGTGCCACTAAAACAGTCGCCGGAGGCGCAATCGCCCACATTGTCTATGTCCCCAGCGCCGACACCGCCTGCATCGGCCTCCCATTTGATGAGACTGTTGGCGGCGTCCCACTTGGGCACCTGTCCATCAGTTGGGGTATCGGCGGTGTCCACGGGGTCGCACAGGAGGCCCGTCAGATAGTCGCCCGCGCCGCACTCGTGGTTGGTGGAGTGCTCCGGGAGCGTCCCGCCGGAGTTGTTCAGCATCACGACGGCAATCAGGAGCACGATGCCGATAGCTATCCAGCCCGTGTTACGCATTGCGTGGTTCCTTCGGGGGCGACTGCCCCAGGCACTTCCAGAACTGCCGCGAGGTTATCCACCCACCTGCTGCAAAGAGCCACACATCGGCGAGTACCACTATCCACAGCAACGGAGCGGAGCTTGTTGGGGACTCGGAGTAGAGATGTACCCCGATGGCAGTGACAAGCATGATAGCTAACCAGAATGGCATCACGAAGCGTAAGCTGAACCACAGGGTGAAGACGGGTAGATGCCATAGGAGGACCACGTAGAATTTTTTCATGGGTATGCGGACGCCACGTCTTGTGAACGCGGGTAGTCGCGTTACCCATAATGGCAGACTCAAATACACGAGTAGGAAGATTAAGATGGGGATGCCAGTTGTGGTTATCATTGCGCTTCTATCTCCGGGGGCTGCCCTTGGCGCTCACGGTAAGCTCTCCACAGTTCCCGTCCTATGAGGCCAGCGCCAGTGACTACCACGGCTAGGCCAACCCCTAGACGGAGCCAGAACGGGGCCACGCCGTAGAGCGTCAGGAGGGCACCTCCTGACACTATTTGCCAGCCTATGAGCTTCGTCATGGTCTCCTTATCCGCTTGAATCCCCGGTCCCGTAGCCGTGGCTCCCGTATGGCCTCGTAAACCAGTCTGTCAGGGTAGACCTCCAGGCGCTCGATACCCATCCGTAGCGTCTGGCGCTTCGGCGGCGTCTGGTCGGTTCGCACCACCTTGAAGCCCTTATAGCTGGACTTCTGCCAGTCGGAGATACGGCGTATCGTCCATCGTCGCCCTGTATCGAGGTCCTGGAAATACTGGACAAATCCCTGCGGCCAGCTCACCACGCGGGGGAATTGCCCGGCTCTTAATTCCTGGCCGCTAGGGAGGCGAAAGCGGGGCTTGCTATCGTCTGTCGGCCTTCCCGGTGGAGGTGGTGGCAGCGGCCTAGGCGGGGGTGGCTTACCAGGGGTTTCAGGCTTAGGCTTGGTTTGGGTCTTCTCCTCCTCCTTCGCCTTGGTGCTCACCTTCTCGATTGGCTTATTCTTGCCAACGGGTTGACCGTAGATACCATATTCTGGTACTGGTTTGGCTCCTGTCTTGGTGCGTACCTGCGGAAAGTCTGCGGGTCGCAAGGCTTTCCCCTGGACGGTTTCAGGCTTTATCCGGGTGGGCGTCTTTGTCTCAAAACCAGTCCCAACGTCCGGCTTTTCCCGTGGTGGTGTTTCAATCTCCGGGTACGCGGGCTTGGCCCCTCTACCCGTCTCAGCGATTGGAACATCGGTAGGCTGTATGCTGGGTTTGCCCTTTACACCCTCGCTAAATCGTGTAGGCTCCGGCGCTTGCTCGGTGCTTATATCAGGCACCGTCTCTGTTTCCGTCGCCGTCTCTACCCCTCCAAGGGTGTCGAGTTCGCCGCGTGGCCGTGTCGTGCCTTGGCCCTTGGGCACGAGCACGGGAGCCTTTGCCGGTGTCGTGATAGTCGGTTTCGGTAAGACTGTTCCCGTAGGGGTGGAAGGCTTTGCAACAACCGGTGTAGCGGTGCCCCCACTGGAGGCTAGACGCCCCCGCAGGTCGTCGGGACTGACCTCGTACTCCATCTGCTTCACAAGCCGAGTGATGCCCTCCTTGGCTTTAGCGGCACGGCGAGCGGCAAAGTCCACCATCTCAGGGTCAACAATCCGAGTGGTAACGACTCGGCCCTCTTTGGCGTAGACCTTCATGTCAACGCCAAGGGCCTTAAGGTCTTTTCGGGCGGCACTCAATTCCTTAACCAGATTGTCAATGTTCCCGGCGCGGCTCACCTGTAACTCTGCACGCGCCTTGTTGACATCCTGTAGAGCATCTATCCAAAAGGTGGGATTATCTGGGTACTCCGCCTTGACTTGAGCAAATCGGCTTTCGGCGGTGGTTAGACGTGCCCGCGCCGCCGCCGATGTCTCTCCGGTTGAATGGCTACTTGTATAGTGCAGGGCTTCAATGGACTTGACAATACGAGTAGGTGCTAGACTCTCCAGCAAGGCCTGTTTAGTTAAGGGGTCATCTGCCAAGGCTCGGTTCCGCAAGAACTCCTGGAGGTCCCCAGCGCTGGTTTGGAGCTTCTGTCTAGCCATGAGAACGTCGTCAGTTTCACCTTTGCGAACGAGTTCGTCTAACTCCAGTTCCGCTACGGACTTGGCACGGCGCATGGAATCCGTGGCAACGCCAGTCCGTTCGGCTTGCTCCAACCGTTGAATCTCTCCACGCAGATTCGTGATGCGCTCCCCCACGGGGAATTGCCTCTGCGCTTCCAAGGCCCGCCAATACTCCTGCTGTGCCACGCTAACACGCCCTTGAACTTCAGTCAGGCCCCGGAAGCCCTGTTGCTCCAAGCGCATGTCGGTGGCCGCCGCCGTTCGCGCTAGTTGACTTTCCGCCTTTGCTAGTGCCGTACTCGATATGCCAACGGCCCTCCCGCCCCCACGGGCGGCATTCACGGCACTCTTAACACCGGGCACAAAGAAAAGTGCATCCGACACAGCCGATATTACCTTGAAGGGCGTACTCATGCTATTCCAGAAATACGCCGTCCCATAGACAGGCGTTAGCCCTATGGCCGCGTCGCGAAGTTCTTTAGCCTTGGCAGGGTCCGTAATGGACAAGTCCTCCCACTTGGCTGGGCCCAGTCCTTCTACCGCCTTCGTGGTACTGCCCATCCGCAACGTCCCGCCGATGATAGAGCCTTCTATCTCTGGGCGTTTTGTTGCGTCCAGCATTCGGCGCTTTTCCTCTGGCGTGAGCACATCCTGTGGCTTGGCCTCTGTCTGTAATGAAACCTCTGCCGCTGCCAACTCGCCCAGGTTGAACATCTTGACATCCCGGCGCTCCGCATCGTTGTACCGACGTATCCCCTCATTGGCGCCGTACTGGTCAACAGCATTCTTGGCCCGTTCCGGTAGAGCGTTGTACCATTGCTGATAGAGAGCGTAATCCGCGCTCGCGGCGGCTCCCCGTACATCCGCCTCGTAGCCCGCCTTTTCCGACTTTTCGGCGGCCTTGGTTAGCGCCTCCGCACGCGCTTGCGCCTTCTCCAAGGCGGCGACCTCGGCCTTCCATTCCTCTAATGCCTGGCCCCGTAGCTCACCCTTCTCCGCCCTGGAGGTTTCGGCGGCGGCACGAGCCATCCCATCCAGGACCTTCCCGTATTCGTCTAGGCCCTTCTCAGTACCATGCTCCGTGACTAACCGCTGGGCGGTCGGCGGCAGGGAGTCAAGCCACTCGCGATACGCCTGTACGTTGGCAATGTCAGCGGCCTCTTGTGATTCCAGGTTGAAAGCCTTCGCGTCGCGACGTTCGGCCTCGTTATACGCCGCTATGCCCTTCTCGACGCCATCCTTGTCAACAAAGCGTTGCGCCCTCTCTGGGAGGGCTTTGTACCATGCCTGATAGCGCCGCTCCTGCTCCGCGTTATAAGCATCAGCTTGTTTGTTATACCTGTCCACTTCTGCATTGAAGCGGTCCACATCGAGATTGTAGTCACGGTTGATTTCTGCAACGCCCAGCCCACCTCTCTCCCTAATACGCTCACGATTCTCTGGCGTCTGCTTGTCCAAGTCCGCTTCTGTTACCCACTTTGGGTTGCCCACTCCCTGCCCGACCTCGACGTAGCCTCTCTTTGCTAATTCTTCCCCAGCGTGGGGGCCAGAGATAACGACCAGGCTGCCATCCTTGCCCTCTATGCGAGCCGTGTCGCCATGAATCTCCACAAAGTCAGGTGCGTCCTCTTGCTTAATAGGTGTGAGGGTCGGGGGCTTGGGTTCCACGGGCTTGCTTGGTTCTACAACGTCGTCTTGCGGCTTCTCACGAGTAGCCCCCGTCCGCGCAGCCTCGGCCTTTGCCGCCTGCTCGTACTGGTAGGCTTCCTCTGCGGCAGGAACGCCCGCGGGTGCCCCCGTTTTCGCGTTCTGGGGTGCCTCGGCGCTTGTGGGCGTGGTTGGGGCCGCACCCAGCTCCCCGGGGGCCGTAGGCTTCTTCTCCTCTTCCTCTTCCTTCGGCTTCTCGGCGGGCTTGGCCTTCTGGCGCTCGGCCTCAGCCTTCGCCGCCTCCTCATATTGGAAGGCTTCTTCGTCAAACGGGAATATGAATAGCATCGGCGTCTCCTACCTTGAACTCAAACGGCGCGCTACGAGTTCCGTTAGAATCGGCACGGTCAACGCGGCCAGAATCACCATGCGGATGAACGTACCCCACATCCCGTCAAACAACGACGAGTCCAGGGTTATCACCTTCAAGATTTGCACTAGCCAACCTATCGCGGCAGCAATCCACCGGACAGGATTGATGCCAGTGCCCTCGAAGGGGTTAGATAGGATTTGCACCTGGCTCAACTCGTTGACGCTCTCCTGGTCTCCCGAGGCCATGATGGTGCCATCCCGTATCCCCCCCACAATCACGAGGGCGAGCCAGAGACACATTACCACAACCATGTATTTGACCATCTCAGCCCTCCCGCATGATGCGCCCACGGAAGAGTTCGAGCAGCCCGCCCCCTAGGAGCACGGCGGTCGCCAGCCAGAACCACAGGTCTGGCGTCCAGCCTATCAGCATACCGAAGAAAAACACGAGCCATACAGCCGCTACGCTCAGCCCAACCTGTAGGCCGCCAGAGCCGCCAGTTTTGCCCGTGACCATCAGGACGCCAATTACCGCCACGACGGAAGCCACGACGGTAAAGGCCAAGCCGAATGTGGCGCCCCCCTGCCCCAGGACATCCGTACCGAGTCCGCTCGCCGCCTGCCCCACGGCTGTAGTAGCGGCAGCGGTCGCCAGGGCATCTGAGAGAGACGCTGGCTTTGTGACCCACGGGGTCACGGGGTTAAACTCCGATGTCTGGAACGCCGTCGGGATAACAGCTATGAGCGAGGCCCATGCGCTCATAGCGATGCTACGTCCAGCGTCGGTAATGTACGCGCCATCCACGTAGTCGCCCGTATCTACGGCGCCATTGTCTATCTCCAAATACCGGAGCTGCTGTTTCAGGTCGGTCTCTAGCTGGGTCTTCGTGGCGGCCTGGGTAGCAGTGGAGCGCCACGTAAAGGGCTGAGTCTTTGTGCTCGGCGCCGTCCAGAGCGTAGGAGACCCCATCAACCGCGCTCTAGCGTTTGCGCTACCCCACCGGACACCACCAGTATAGGGGTAACGAGCCGTGCACCAGACTGTTTCTGGTGGTGGAGTGTCGAAAGTTATCTGATTCGTCGTTGGATTGAACGTATATGCGGTCGTTGGCTCACCAGATATGAGTACCGTCCAGCCCGTCGTATCCCCGTAGAAGGGCGTGACCGCCAAACCATAGGTTTGGACACCCTCTAGGCAGAGAAAGAAGTCCACATAGGTGCTACTCGCCACATACAGGCCCACCAACCCATAGCCAGTGTTGTCCAGGGTACGGGATGCCACCAGCAGGCCATCCTGGTCCGCCAGTTGATAGATAGCCTCCTCGCCACTATAGGCGCTCCACCCCGCCAAGTACGTCACGGTGAATATGTAGGTGCCGTTCTGGAGCCATGTGGTACAGGATACGAGTTGCCCGTCCTCCCCCAGAGTGCAATCGTCCGTAATGTCTATTGTGCCGGTCGGCGTCGGTGTTACTGTCGGCAATGGTGTCACTGTCGGCGTAGGCGTTGGGAGCGGTGTTACTGTCGGTGTTGCTGTCGGGGGCGGCGTAGGCCCGGATGCTACCCGCACCGTCATATCCGTGGTATCGGAGTTGGTATGGCGATTGGTGAGCCGCAGGCCCCCTACAATCACGCCGGAAGTGACCGTGACAGATGTGAACGTATCCGAGGCCGCCTGAGAGGATGGCAGGAGCCGATAGCGGGATAGCACAAACAGGTCGTGGTCTTCGAGCACGTTGCGAAAGGCTAGGGACTGGTCGAGCACCACCGGGATGGGCGCAGCGGCACTCACCAGGCCCGCTATGAGGGCTGCTGCGATGGCTATGAGGATTGCCCAGCGCCGTATCATGGGGATTCTACTCCACCGCAATCTTTGTCAAGCGCCAAAGCTCCTTGGCCCCTTCAACGCAGATATAGGCCAAACCTAACGTCACCATGTATTGGAAGACCATTGGTGTAACGACAATCCGCGCAAGGAGCGGACTCTTGCCCGCCATCTCTTTAGTGTTCGCTCCATCCGTCATGGTTGCCCCCTCAATCCGTGAACTTCTTGGCCGCCGTGACGCCCAGGCCCAACACCAGCAGCGTCACGATGGCTATCCACCATTCCAGGTCTCCCAGCCGCCATCCGATGAAGTACGCCCCCATCAACGGGACAGCGAACAGCCACAGGTTCTTGCTCCACAGCGCCAGTCCCAGCCCTATCCCGCCGCCCAGTGCCGTGTAGAACACCCACCATACCGCCATAGACGTGACACCCAGCGAATCCTCCAGGTCCGATATGGGCTTATGCACGATGCCAAAGAGCGAGTTGTCCGACATCGGCGCTCCCGTGGCCCGGAGGTCTGGCGCTATCGTCGGTATCAGTCCTCGCACCACATCTCCCGTTTCCCCACCAGCGGGAACCGTCTTGACCTGGAGACCGAGCGTATAGACCGTGATGTCAGTCATATCCCGCGTCAGCGAGTACGTGCCGTCCTGGTCTGTGCCCGTTGACAGGTCTTCCACCGTGCCGGTGTACGTCCAGGAGTTGGCTACGCTCCCCACCTGCGTCTCCTCCATGTCCTGTGGCTCAAAGTCCAGGTTGAGCACGTAGGTCGGCGTTGCCACCGATGTGTGTCCCACCTTCACATCGTCCAGCGTGCCGTTGAATCCGTCGCCTATCACAAGGGCGTTGGCATTCGTGTCTATCGTAATGGTAGTGGCAGTGGTCGCCCAAGGAAACTCATTGACGTAGAGTATGAGGTTAGCTCCATCATAGGTGGCGCGTATCCGCCAATCGCCGGGGAAGCCGCCGCCCGTCACCTCCGCTGTCACTGGCCCAGGCCAGATAGCCGCGCCCACGGTCGCCCCGTCCATATACAGGCCATAGGCGTCCTCTTTCCGCAGCAGCCATATCTCTCCCGCCGGCTCGTACCCCGCTACCAAATGCACTTCCATCGTGAGATTCGTCGTGATGTCCAAATCGCTATGGTCAGCGACGGTCACGGTGTCGCTGGTGCCATCAACCCTGAAGGTCTGGTCACGCCCGGCGTCGGGGTCCCCGATGTGGTAGTACCATGTGCCCGTAGAGCCATCGGCCAGCGTATCCACGTCCAGCCACCACGTCACGGAGTTGTCCGTCATCCCCTGTACGACATCGTGCAGCAGGTCTCCATCGCTGTTAGCCCCCAGCACGTCGTCTCCATCAGCCTGGACTAGCCCAGCATCCACGAGTGCATCCGCGTTGATAGTCACAGCTACTGGCGTATCAGAGAGGTCTGTCCCGGAGTCGTTGGTTATGACAATCGGTATCTGATAGCCGTAGTCGCTCTGCGGAATGGGCGTAGGGGTCGGGGTATTGGTAGGGGTAGGCGTTGGGTCAGCCCACAAAGACGTATGGACAAAGACCAGCATTGCCCCTGCCACCAAGAGCACAAGGCCGATTCGATACGACCACCCCCCCCTACTCATTCTCTAACTCCTGGTCTGCGGGCCAAACGAGCCACAGGAGGAACAGCACGGATAGCCATGATAAGAGCCACGCCGTACCCAACAAGGGCTTCAGTGCCCATGCGCTAGGCTTCTCTTGCTGGAACCACGGTGTCAGATTCATCACAGCCCCGTCCAGCGCGTCACAACCTCGTGATAGCGCAGAGCAACCCCCGACCCTACCGCGAGGAGTGTCCCCATCGGAAGTTTCGCGTCACGGCTCCGGCGCCAACCAATCGCCAACCCTATCACGGCGCTCATCGCCAGCGTGACCACCATCGCAATCAGCAGGATACGATAGCCGAAGGCCGCTCCTATCAGCATCCCCAGTTTGACATCAGCAGCACCTATGCCCTCGTGCAGGAGCCACGCTGGTAAGAGTATCAGGAGCGCCACGCCTACGCCCAATCCCGCTTGCCTATAGGCGTCCGCAGGGCTTACATCCTGTCCCAACAAACCCCACGGTGCAAAGACCACCGCGAGGACAAGGGGCGGCACCAGGAGCCAGTTGGGGATGCGGCGATACCGGAGGTCTCGTATCCCCGCTAGGGCCAGCACACCCGCGATGCCCCACCAGAGGAACATCTACTCCTTCTCCTTCTTACCAAACATTATCTCCACGTCGTCCATCACGGCAGGAATCACGAGCACGACAACGGCCAGGAACACTCCTAGAAGCGCCATGCCGAGGAACGTGTTGTCTAGGGTGACGAAAAAGTAGATAGCGAGCCAGAGGACAGCGAGAGCCGCACCTAATGTCGCCAGTGTGTTCACGCTGGACGCTCCGCGTAGAAGTTCACGCCGTCTTTGCGGACATTATACCCGTGCGCTTCCAACCACGCTACCATGTCGGACCGACTCTCAATAGACGGCTCCATCTGTTTCGCTAGGCGCAATGCCGCACGTACCTCGAACTCTTGCGGGAATTGCCGTCGCAGAGCCTGGTCCAGGGTAGAGGGGGCCTGTAGAGATGGCTTGGCATCCACACTCGCCTTGCCCTGCTTGGCGGCCCCATACGCATACTGCTGCGCTATGATTTGCGCCCGGCGCACTGCCCACATGGGTGGCACCACCTCCCAGGAGTTGTAGCGCGTCCACAGGGGCCGCAGATTGTAAAGGCCCACTTCCCAATCGTGGTCACCTATCATCGGCGGCCACGGCTTCTTGAAGTTGCGCCCCGTCCATTGGCCCCAGTAATCAAAGACGAAGCAATCTATTGCGGAACCATCTGAGTGCTTTTCCACGAGAATAAACAGGTCCACCTGCCGCAACAGGCGGTAAGAGGTCTCCTGAGGGAATTGACTTGTGAAGCACCCCTCAGTGCGGCGCTTTCGTATCTGGTGAATGAGCGCGCCCAGTCCGATGTTGACCCTGCTATTTGCCCTCATGGAGTCCGCGATGTCTCCAATTTCGTCCAGCAGAACCCAATTCTGATAGGCCCAAGCAGGGAAGTTCACTAACCCGTCAAAGCCGTCCATCTCCTCCATCGCGTCAACAACCTTGGGGTGGTAGAGCGAGGCATTGTCAATCCAGATGTTGGACAGTATCTTCCAGTTGCGATACGGGTTCCCCGTCAATGTCTCCTCCGGCGTCCGGGCAACGGGAATGCCCGCGCTCCGATAGCGAATCATCTGCATCTCCGCGATTGCCCGTGCTGCGAGGGTCTTACCCTGGCCCCGCCGCCCCGCAAAGAAGATGATGGTAGGGTTGAACGTGCGCCCCGCCCGTATCTGGTCTGGCATCATCACCGATTGTCCATACGGAGAGGCGTCGAACATACGCTTGGGAGACAGCATCCACTCTCCCAGCACAACGGGCTGCTCCGGCACCAGCCCCACCTCAATACGAGGCATCAGGGTGAGAGGCATCAGAGTTCCGTCCCCGCGCCTTGGGCGCCCTGGCCCTGTTGCTGACCGCCCTGGCCTCGCATACGGTTCCAGAGTTTCGATACTTGGTTCTGCCGCTTCTCAGCGATGACCATTTCCACGATTTGCTCGATGGCCTTGCCACCGACGGCTCGCCCCAGAGTGCCCTTCCGGTACATGGCATCGGCCATGATGTCGTCATCGCCAAATAGCTCTATCTCCTCGGCAGCCACACGGACGAAAACCCCAACATCGCTTTCCTGGATGTTCGAGCGGACACCGTACTCCTGGAAAGCCGAAGTCTGTTCCGCGACGTACTTGATAGGGTCAGGCCGTTTGCCCCCAACGGCGACGAATGGGTCTGACTGCGAGGGGATGTAGGAGCCAGGTCCACGGTTGCCATCAGCGGCCCCGTCCCTGTCAGATGCACCGGTAAGGGGAACAGCGGGGATGTCGGCGTCCTCATCATCCCCATTGTTGGAGGTGTTGATTACCTCGGCGGCGGAAACTTCCGCTTTCTTCTCCCCGCGTTTTCTTGGCATGTCACTTCCCCGCTATTGCGATGCCAAACAGAATCAGGAGGCCCAGGACACAGACGAGAACAACACAGATTGCGGCAAACGCCAGCTTGCGCCACCGGGGGTTGACGGTCGTGAATACGGCCTCCCTGTCCTTGGCCTCATTGACCGCCTGGAACTGGTCGGCTCGATAGGCTCGAACGGCCCGCGCCATCAACTCAGCAGACTTCATCTGTTTCACCGTGGCGGCAACCAACTCCGGAGCGGGGTCCACCTTGCGTTCTGCCAGATACCGCTTGGCTGCTTCCCTGAGCCGTGTCTCAAGGTTGGCCTCACTGTAGGCCGTCCAGTAGTCCATCAGGAGCTTCGTATGGGGGATGGGCAGAATATTCCAGATAGCGGGGTTGGCTTCGCTCGCCAGTCGCTTGACCACCCAATAGGGTTGGGGGCCGAAGCGCGGCCCGATGATATAACCCACGATACCCCCAATCACCAGACCTGCCACTGGCGTACCAAGGATGGCAGCCACAAGGACAGAATGAAAAAGGAAGGCAAACAGCCCGAATAGGATGACACCCCCCACCAAGGCTCCAAGCCCTGCTCCTATGTATTGAGCGATGGTGGAGTCTGGCTCCCGCCTAGCAGAGAGGTCGAGGCGTGGGATTATCTCGTCTATTGGGAGGCTGACGCGCCAGGGCTGAGGATTCTCATATACTATGATGGTCTCGCGCTTCGCCTTGCTGACCTTGGCCTTCGCCACCCTTCCTATCTTCAGTTTAGGAAGAGCAGCGACCGTGCCGACCGCCAGCACTCCTATCAGCGCCCCGCTACTACCTGAGTCGGCTTTGTCCTTACCAATTATCTGAGTCACCACCATGAACCCCAGCACCACGGAAAGCAACGCTACCAGAGCAACGATGACTAGGAAGCCCGTCTTCATGGCTTCGGCTCCCTTGTCATTGAGCATCCCCTTTCGTCTAGCCCTAGAGGATGAGACCTTGAACCGCACTCCTATCTCATTGATGAGCTTATCAGGATGGGGAGTATCACCACGAAAGACCGGCCAAGGATTCGCTTCTTCAACAAAGAGAGTCCGTTGACCACCTACCGTTGGACTGGGGACTGGCATAGTCTGGAACTCACCCCAAGTATTGAGTTTGCTAATCGGGCCGTTCGAGAACGGCGGTTCTTGGGCGAGGGAATACGCCTTGTTCCCCACCAGGCAATCCAACTCCTCTACTCTGCCCCATCGGAGTTTGTACCGACCGTCCACTGTGTGTTCGTGCACCCTCAAGCGTTTCGTAAAACACCTCCCGTGCTCTGAAGAACTCCTGTTGACTGATGGGTTTCATGGTTTGCCAACTGAAGGCATACCACTCATGCGAGAACTCCCCTTGTATTTGCAGCACTAGCAGTCGGGCGAGGCGTGATGTGTACACCTGGTCGGGGCGACGCCCCCCAGCAAGCCAATCATACATGGGGGCCGGTTGCCGCATCCCCAGTAGGCGGGAGAGATGCGAGGGCGTGACACCGAGACACTCACAGGTGCGAAGCAGGAGGTCCTTACATGCGAAGGTTGAGACTGACGCTCGCGGTGCTACACCCTTGACATGCAAACGCAGGTATGAGGGTGTGCTTTCCTGCGTTTGTGCCGTAGTCATGGTCAAGATTATTATAGATGTTCTCTCCGCCGATGCAATAGTAGCACCTATGGCGTGGCGATTTACGTGAAGCGCCCCTATCTGTTTACATGATGCCATGAGCGCAAGAGGCGTCGCCGCCGCGCTAGGACTGCTGTTAGCAGTGGCATTCGGTTTACTCGCGCTCACCCAGGTCGGCACGCTCCAAACCTCCGGCACATCCCTCGGCGGCACGCTAGGTGACTTCTTCGGCTCCACCACTATCCTCTGGTTATCTCTGACCCTCGTTATTGTCACGGCATTTCTTCTTGCCGTATGGGGTTGGCTTCGGCATTGAGCGGCACCGCAGCGATGGGTGCCGCTAAATCTTTAGCAGAGAGGAGGTGAATCGCAATGTGGAGTATCGTAAAGCGTTTCTGGAAGTCGCAGGCAGCAGTGAACGCGCCGTTCATGGCCCTCATAACCGGCGTGGTGTTCCTGCTGGTTGGACTGATAATCGGGCCAATCGTGGTATCGCAGGCCGCCACCGCGGTGACCGGCATCGGCTCCTTCGCAGGGGCGACCGCCATGAAGGACCTCATCCCATTCCTGTACTACGTGATACTCGTGATAGTATCCGTGGGCATGATTGGATGGGGCGCCTGGAGCCAGTTCAAGGGCAAGCGGTAACCTACCCTGTGACCGGCCTCTGCTGAGACGGGACTGCCTTGGTTCGCCTCCGGGTGGCCCCGTCTCAGCATCGAACAGAAGGGAGGGGTTTGAGCACCACAATAAGCCGCGCACTAGCGCCCCCCCTAACATGGAGGGTGCCGCTCACGCCCGCCGTGGTCTTCGGCGGGCTTGTGGTGTGCCTGCTAGTCCTCCGTGCCGTCACCGGCTTCTACTGGATGCAAGGGGAGGTGGATTGGGGCGCGTATCTCCTCTCCCGCAATTACGTGCTGGGCCTAGATGTCACTCAGGCCGATAGGCTACGACCGCTGCTAGGCCCGGGGTGGCTCCTAGTGCCCTTCACGGCCCTATGGGGCGACCACTACGGGCTAATCATGTTTGAGATAGTGGGGAGTTTCGGCCCTATCATCCCTTTGTGGCTCCTCTGCCGCCGTTGGTTCACCGAATGGCAGACCATTGGCATCATCGCGTTTTTCTCGATGGACCTGATTCTCGCAGAGATGTTCGTTACGGGTATTCTCCCAATCCTCGGCTTCTCTCTCACAACGCTCACTATCTGGGCACTATTCAATTTGGCGGAACGCTGGCGCTGGCGCGACGCCCTGGTGGTGATAGTGGCCCTGGGATTGACGGCCCACACCAACCAGACATCCTCCGGACTGGCCCTGATAGCAGTCCCGACCATCATGCTAGGGCGGCTGACGTTCAGCCGTGACTGGGCCGGATTCAGGCGGATGCTCTGGGCCTGCCTGATAGCCGCGCCTCTGACTATGACAGCCCTGCCGTGGTACGGCGGCGTCGTACCAGGCAACGATACGTTGCGATTCCCCGGCCCCCTGCTGTCCGCCGGTGGTCCGTGGACATTCGACTGGTGGAAGGCGTATGCCGGCTTCTTCGTCGCTGGCTCGGTTCTCTGGCACACACGGCATGGAAGCAATCCCGCCCTCAAAGCGTTCGCTGCGCTCCTAGTCGTCACAAGCACCCTCCGGATGTTCATGTCCCACGATGAGGCCCTTATGAACATCTTCTATCGCTCCCAGCACTTGACGAGTTTCATAATCTACCCGCTTCTGGGCTGGTTGACGTTCAAGGTGTGGATGCCCGCTCTGCTACGCCACTGGCATAAAGCCATCGTTGCTGCTACGGCCCTCCTGATATTCGCCCTCTTCTCATTCGGTTTTGTCCACAACGTCGCAAAGCAAGCGGCCTACTCGCAGATGGTCAGCAACGACACCCTAGAGGCCATCGCCTACGTGAAGGCCAACCCGCTGCCCGGGGTCGTCTCCACGAATAGCAATTCACTAGGGCTCTATATCTCAGCCCTGAGCGGTCAGAAAACATCATGGGTGACTATTGAATCGCCGCCCAAAGCCTGGTCCGCCCAGCACTTTGATAATCTGTGCATCTGGGGAATCATCGAGTGCTACCTAGAGGCCGCGTTGGAGCGGACACCCACGGGGTACATACTCCTAGAGGAACTGTGGTGGTATCAACGTGACTTCTGGGGGCCTGCTACGGTCGAAATCGGGCGCATCTACGGTATCACCGAGAGACCGTATCCGTGGTGGCGCGCCAAGGGAGCGCCGTGGATTGAACCGATAGGCCAGTGGGGGACTGTATTTCTGGGCAGAGTCAAGACCGATGAGAATTGGTAAGATACCATCCGCCGCTGGTATAGCCTATCGGCTATTGCGTGAGCACGGGCCAATCTCGTTTGCCAGATATGCCTGGTATCTCACCACGGCAGCGCGCACCGGACGATGGGAATGGTGGCTCCGCGACGCCGTGCCACTAACGGGCAGCGTGGCCGTGGACGCTGGCGCTAGTTTCGGTCAATGGTCCCGCTGGCTGGCGACTCGCTTTGACCGTGTGGTCGCCTTTGAGCCTAACCCCGACATACGGCCTAAACTCCGCCGCAACACACCGCCGCACGTCCACATAATGCCATACGCCCTATGGGACTCTGCAACGCAACTCTCATATACAACCTACGCCGACTCGCGTGTGAACCGCGTCACGTCTCACGACCTCCTCCATACCGTCGGCCAGGGGCGCAACGGCACAAAAGTACCTAGCATCACATTGGACAGCCTTTGCCTCATGTCGCTGGACTTTGTGAAGGTGGACGTAGAAGGGGCCGAGGCCCACGTACTGCGTGGCGCTCGCTCTACGTTGTCTCTCTACCATCCCAAGCTCATTATCGAAATACATTCAGCGGCAGCGCGTGCTGGATGTGAACGAGTCCTTAAGAGTCTTGGCTATCGGTGGGAGTACCGCCACTTCCCTTTCACGCCGCCCGGACACCCCCTGCATGAAAAGCGCCTATGGCTGGTCACATGCTCACGCTAGGTATTGCCCTGCTATCCCTGATTGCCGTCCGAATCGGGCCGCGCCCCGTGAGACGGCTGGGCCTGGAGGTGCTGGCCTGGCGCCCACATCCGGCCCTCGCTACGCTCGCCCTAGGCGCGTTACTCCTAACGCTCACCCGACTAGCCCTATTATTCTCAGGCCCCCACCTAGTGTATGGCTCGGACAGCGGCAGCTATCTAATCACCCTAAAGTGGCTCACTGGACACGCGCCCTGGGCGATAGAGTCCGAGCACTGGCGCCCGCCCCTGATGGGCCTCCTGCTACTCCCGTCCACCTGGGCGCTGGGCGACCTCGCAGGTAGCCGATTCGTTGCCCTGATGCTGTCCACGCTCCCCGGCTTCACGGCCTACTACCTGGCCCGGCAATTCAACGTATCCGCATGGTGGGCGGCGCTTGCGGGCCTGGTCCTGATGCTCCTGCCCCTGACGGCCCAGACAACCGCCACCAATCAAATTACGCTACCCGCGACGGCCCTGGCGCTCTGGGCGCTCGTCGCCATGATACAGATTGGAGAAGGGAAGGGGCGTATCTGGCATCTGGCCCCCCCGGTATTCCTGCTGGTCGGGCTTAACCAGACCACGGCAGGTGTGTTCGCAATCATGGCTGTCACCATGCTGGTTCTGGCGCGAGACCGCTGGCGGCTGGTCAAGGCCCTGGCCCTTGCAACGCTGGCGGCATCTGCCTGGGCCTGGTTCTACTGGACAGCGATTCCAGGCGGGACCCAGCTCTACAACCCGGACGCACTCCTGCTTATGGCCCTCCCTTCGCCACGGACGATTCTCCTATGGCTCCCCATCTTCTTGCTGTTCCTGCTACGCCCCCGTGAAAGAGCGGTGGGGTATCTGTTTGTTACAGGAACCGTCCTGATGGTACTGGCCCATGTCGCCCTAAACAACGTGCCAATTAACAATGTCCTTGACCGAGGCATACGGGTCCTATCGGGCCTCTCAGCCGTTGCCATCGCGCTACTCGCATACCACGGCTGGGAGTATCTTCACGCCCACAAGAGCAAGGCGGTGCAATTCGCCACAGCGGGGGCTGCCGCGCTCATCCTTGTCGGCGCAGGCGTGCTCTGGCATACGACATTCAACCAGTGGGCCAGCACCTTCAACTTTGTCTCTGCGGACAGCCTATCGGCGCTCCAATGGCTCAAATCCGAGACGCCCAAGGATACGAAAGTCATGGCTTTCCCGGACGCCCTCGGATGGTATGTCGGCGGCCTTGGGGAACGTAACTGGGTGAGCTACAAGGGCATGGGCGTAGCCCGCTACGTGCCAGAGGACAAGGCATTCGCTTGCGCGGTCGGGTGGACAGCAGATTGTGACCCAACCGCGCTGGCCCGCAACCACGGGATTGAATATCTCGTGATTGACCGTTCGAGTTGGCAGGCGACTCTAGGCAACTGGGATAAACTAGACTATGCTACGTGGGTACGAGAGGTACGCACATGGGGGCAGGTATCAGTGTACGCATTCGGCAAGGAGGACTCTGATGGAGCAGAATAGACTGGTAGGACTCGGCATCGTGGGGGTCTTCCTGCTGGCAGGGTTATTGCTCGGTCCAATCATCACGCAGAACATCACAACCACGCTCGAAAGCAACCCCAACTACTGGGAGTGCTTCGGCCAGACTATCGCTACGGGTAATTTCGTGGGCATGATTCCGTTTCTCTACTACGCGATGCTTGTGCTAATCGTGGTCGGCATGGGCTTCGTCTTAGTCAAGGGCATACGGGACAGTATCGCACTCGTGCTAATAGCCTTGGCCGCTGCTGCACTCGTGGCTTTCCTCGGTGCAGCGAACCCAGGCGCGGTGGCGGAAGCGGCCACGTCCGTCTGTCTCCAACGCGACGGCTCGCTACCCATGACAGGCAACCTCGATATGGACGGCAATGATGTAGCAGATGTAGGAACCATCACAGCCACGACCGGCGCGTTCACGGACGCCACGGTCGGCGGAGCAAACGTAGTCCGCTCCGCCACCTTAGTCGTCTGCGCCTCCGATG
>ERZ1292629.630-Hain-H43-01um-R1-630-length-39006-cov-32_pt1 | contig 39006 bp, 45 predicted proteins | sample MGYA00564399_ERZ1292629 | MGnify/ENA primary metagenome ERZ1292629 (study PRJEB36523, sample SAMEA6512636) | groundwater metagenome | collected 2019-01-08 | study: AquaDiva: Metagenomics assemblies of 32 groundwater samples
AGCTCCGCCAGATGCCGGAGCTCGTCTATCGCAGGACCGGAGTCGTCGCGAAGCTTGGCCAAGACCCATATTTCTGCGTCGCGCGCGGCACTGGCATCGCTCTGAAACATCTGGACACCTACCAAAAAAGCATTCTCGCAAAACAGTAGTTGTATAAAAACAGAAACCGCCAGACCGAGAAACCAATCTGGCGGTTTCTGTGGCTGGCGGTGACGGATTCAGAAAAGAAAGGAAAAGAGAGTTTTGCCGATTTGCCACCAGCCGTAAAAAGTAACGGTTATGATAGCCAAAAGGATTACAGAGCTCAAGAACATGGAAAAGCGGAGTACTGGCAAAAGAACCATTTCTCCACGTTCTTCACAAAATGTAGCAAGGTTCATGACGCCTCCTATTTTAATGAGAACGGATATAAAATAACATATATCAGCTATAATTACAATATGAGGCATCACGCATTTGTAATAGAAGCGGAGGCAGAGGCGGGGATTGGAGTAGCGCAGGCGTGGGCGAAAGAAAACTTAGGGATGAAGGCGAAAGCGAATCCGGATTTTGTCACCCTGCGCTTCGGGCTTTTTTCGGTTGAAGATGCGCGGCGAGTGACGGAACTTGCCTCGAGCGCACCATTTGTTGGAGAGCATAAAGTCGTGATAATTACTGCGAGCCGCGCGTATCACGAGGCGCAGAACGCGCTTTTGAAGATTTTTGAGGAACCACCTGTTGGCGTTTATTTATTTTTTGTACTTCCGTCACTTGGCGGGTTGTTACCAACATTACGTTCGCGCGTGCAAGTTTTAAACCCATATCTGGACGTCAGACGTCCAACATCAGATGTTGGACGTCTGACGTCCCACACATTGGGAGGAATTGCGGAAGAGTTTATAAAGGCGAGCAAGGAGAAGCGTAGCGCGATGATAAAGAAATTAACGAGTGGGAAGGACGAAGAAGAGAAACGCGAGTTTCGTGAAGAAGCTATCGCTATCGTAAACGGTATAGAAACAGTCGCATACATGTCGGGACGTGGTACGTCCCGACATCGAGAACTGCTTGAAGATATACAAGTTTTGCGCGGGTATCTCCACGACCGGAGCGCTCCGGTGAAAATGATTCTGGAGCATCTCTCGCTCGTTCTCACAGATGCAAGGGGAAAGTTGTAAGGTGCAAGAAAAGAAAAAGAAAATGCTATAATTGAATTTACTTAACACTTACAACTTACACCTTACACCTGCAATGTCGTACGACTTTTCAAAACTGAAAGCAAATATTAAAGAAACCGAAGAATGGCTCGCGCGCGAGCTCTCCGGCGTGCGCACCGGCAGGGCTACTCCGACCCTGCTTGATACTGTGAGGCCAGAGGCATACGGCGCGCGCACGTCGCTCCGTGAACTCGCGAACGTCTCGGTAGAAGACGTCCGCACGCTCCGGGTCATCCCATGGGACAAGACGCTCACTAAGGCGATAGAGAAGGGAATTACAGATGCTGACCTTGGCGTCGGTGTTTCTACTGACGATCAGGGATTACGTGTTTCATTTCCTGAACTCACGAGCGAGCGACGCACACAACTCACGAAAATCGCCGGTGATAAGACCGAGCATGCGAAAGTGACGTTGCGCTCCCATCGCACAGACGCGCTCAAGGCGCTTGAAACGGCTGAAGAGGCCGGCGGTATCGGAGAGGATGAAGTGAAGCGCCTGAAGGGAGAAATCCAAAAACTTATTGATGCGGGGAACGAATCGCTCTTGAAAATACAGGAAAAGAAAGAACAGGAGATTAGGCTCTAGGCACTTATGGAAATTTTAATCTTTATCGCCGTTATCGTTGCGCTCATCGTAGTGCATGAGTTCGGGCATTTTGTCGCGGCGAAAATTTCCGGAATGCGAGTGGACGAGTTCGGGCTTGGATACCCGCCGCGCGTCCTCGTTATCGGGAAGGTTGGCGAAACAGAATACACACTCAACTGGCTACCGTTTGGCGGATTCGTGAAGATATATGGCGAGGACCCCAGTACCACAACCGCGCAGACGCGGTTGGCTACGGGGCAAGCGGTCGATCCTCGCGCGTTCAGTAGTAAAAACCGTTTCCTCCAGGCATTGGTGCTGGTCGCTGGAGTCGCGATGAACCTGTTGTTCGCATATGCGCTCATCACCGGCGCGCTTATCGCTGGCACACCTCGCGCTTTGTCAGACAATGAAATCGCAGTTGCCAAAAATGTTGAGCTCGCAGTAGCCAACGTACTCCCCGGCTCGCCGGCAGATGAGGCGGGACTCCTGCCGGGCGATGTTATCCTCTCGGCTGAAGATGGACATAACCTGCTGTCAGAAACAAGCCCATCAGCCTTTACGAAATTCGTTTCGGAAGGCGGTTTTAACAAGACAATTACGCTTTCCATCCGGCACGGGAGCGGAGAGGAAAAAACTATATTCGTGCGGCCTGAAGCCGGCGTTATCTCAACCGACCCTTCGCGATACGCACTCGGGGTTGAAGTCGCCACCATCGGTGTCGCCCCTCTCTCGCTTGATTCTGCGATTGTTGAAGGCGCGAGGATTACGTGGGGCGCTACCGTTTTGACTGCGGTCGGCCTCTGGCACTTTTTCTACGGCATCTTCACGCTCTCGGCTGACCTCTCTCAAGTTGCCGGGCCGGTCGGCATCGCTGGTGTTGTCGGTTCTGCATCGCTCCAGGGCGCCGGTTATCTCTTATCCATTATGGCTATTATCTCTATCAATCTAGCGCTCATTAATCTCATCCCCGTCCCCGCGCTCGACGGCGGCCGCCTGCTTTTCGTAATCATTGAGAGTATCATCCGCCGTCCGATTAATGTGCGCATCGCACAATCAATAAACGCCATCGGCTTCCTGTTCCTCATTCTCCTCATGCTCGTCGTCACCGCGAACGACATCTTCAAAATCGTCAGTTGATAAGTAAAGAGGTTTAACCTCTTTACTTTGGGTGATAAGGCAGGTATCCACAACATGACGCTATAGCACCAAGTCTTGGATAGCTAGTCGTAGGATAAAAGAAACCCCGCCGTGGCGGGGTTTTTATTGCAGGAATCCGAATCAGAGGAAACCGAGAATTTTTCGTTCCTCGTCTGAAAGCTTGGCAAGCGCCTTCTCCCGAATATCAACCAGCAATGCCTCGTCGTCGAACAAATAAACGGCATCATTTGCTAGCAAAAAGCCGAGGGTGCCGTTCGTAAGGATAAATGCTTGTCCAGTCCGAAGGTAAGGAGCGCTGTGTTGACCTGCGTACGCCTTCGCAACGTCCTCGTTCTTGAAATAGCCGACGGACTCCGTTCGCGTGCCGTCCTCATTTACACGATATACCTCGGTCATTTTTCGAATCGCGAAGTCCGTAAGAGGCCTCGCCACCCAGTCGCTCGCACCAGCTATTTGCGCTACCATCCGTTTCTGATTTTCGTCCATCTGCGTTCTCCTCTGTTGTGCAATGTCGGAATCGATAACCCTGCGTAAATTTACTCTTTATTGACAGAAAGTCAAACGACGTTAAAAAGCGTTTTGCGCTTGGCACAAGAGGGGCATATACTATTGCCCATGAGGCAGTCAAAGCTTTTTACTAAGGCAAGGCGCGAAGCGCCGAGCGACGAGGTCGCTAAGAATGCGCAGTTGCTTGTGCGCGCTGGCTACATACATAAAGAAATGGCTGGTGTCTATTCTTATTTGCCACTAGGGCTCCGCACGCTGAATAAAATAGTGCAAATTATTCGCGAAGAAATGAACGCCATAGGCGGACAGGAACTCCTGCTTTCTTCGTTGCAGAATCCGGAACTGTGGAAAAAGACCGGAAGATGGGAACAGGATGTTTGGTTCAAGACCTCTCTCAATGCGGGCGGGGAGCTTGGCCTCGGCTGGACGCAGGAGGAGGCGATTACGCATATCGCATCACAACACGTAAGCTCATATCGCGACCTGCCGTTTTCTGCATATCAGATACAAACGAAATTTAGAAACGAAGAAAGGGCGAAGTCGGGTATCATGCGCGGGCGAGAATTCCTGATGAAAGACTTGTACTCATTTCACGCAGACCAGAAAGATTTGGACTCATTTTATGAGCGAGCATCAGATGCATATAAAAAAGTTTTTCAACGAGCCGGCATAGGCGATAAAACGTTCGTCACATTCGCCTCCGGCGGAGCGTTTTCAAAATACAGCCATGAATTTCAGACGCTGTGCGAATCTGGAGAGGACACGGTATATGTTTCGCGAGAAAAGAACATTGCCGTCAATAAGGAGGTGTTGACCGATGAAGTGCTTGCAGATTTAGAGCTGTCGCGCGACGGTCTTGAAGAATCAAAGGCCGCAGAAGTCGGCAACATTTTCAAACTCGGCACGCGTTTTTCCGAGGCGCTTGGGCTCTCGTATCTTGATAGCGAAGGGAACAAGCACCCTGTCGTTATGGGCTGTTACGGCATAGGACCGACGCGCCTCATGGGAGCTATCGTCGAGGTACTCGCCGATGAAAAGGGGCTCGTATGGCCCGAATCGGTCGCGCCGTTTTCAGTGCATCTTGTCTCGCTAGGGCAGAAAGACGATGAGATTTCTAAAACAGCTGATGCTCTCTATAACGATTTGGTAAAAGCAGGCGTCGGGGTTCTCTACGACGACAGAGATTTGCGTGCCGGCGAGAAGTTCGCGGAGAGCGACCTTCTCGGCATACCGAAGCGAATTGTCGTCGGTAAAGATGCTGTGGCTACGGAAGAGTTTGAAGTCGTGAATCGCGCAACAGGAAAAGTTGTAAAAATGCCGCGCGAAAAGCTGCTCGCCATGCCTGCCGGCAGTCAGGGATAGCATTATGGCCAGATTTTCAAGGAACTTACTTTTCAGCAGTGATATCGCCATTGACCTCGGGACGACGAATACTCTCGTGTACGTGCGCGGGAAGGGGGTTGTAATCAACGAACCCTCGGTTGTAGCGGTGAACGACAAGACGCATCAGGTCGTAGCGGTGGGTAAAGAGGCGAGGACGATGCTCGGCAAGACGCCGGCACACATCCGCACAGTGCGGCCGCTCTCCCACGGCGTGATTTCTGACTTTGAAGTGACTGAAGAGCTTCTCACATATCTGATAAATAAAGCGCAGAGCGGCCGCATGCGGCTTTTCGGCCCGCGAGTCGTGATAGGCGTGCCTATGGGCGTGACTAATGTTCAGAGCCGAGCCGTGCGCGACGCGGCGAGGAATGCGGGCGCGCGCGAAGCGATTATTCTTGAAGAAGCGGTCGCCGGCGCCATTGGCGCTAAATTGCCCGTAAGCGAGGCGGTCGGCACTATGGTTCTGGACATTGGCGGCGGTACGACCGGCATCGCCGTCATCGCGCTCAAGGGAGTCGTCGCGTCCAAGAGTTCTCACGTCGCCGGCGATCGCTTCAACGACAATATCATTGAGTTCGTGCGAAGCGAGTTCAAGCTCGGTATCGGCGAGCGTACTGCCGAGGATATAAAAATAGCGATTGGGGCGGTCGTTCCTCTATTTGAGACGTTGACGCGAAGCGTGCGCGGACGCGACTTTGCAACCGGATTGCCGAGAGAAATAATGCTGACGGATTCTCATATCCGCGAAGCAATCGCCCCATCGCTGGACGCTCTTATGGACGCTATGAAAGAGGTCATTGAGTCTACGCCTCCGGAACTCCTTTCTGATATTCTTGAACGAGGAGTGACAGTCTTCGGCGGCGGAGCGCTCTTGCGCGGATTACCACAGGTACTTGAGAAGATGCTAGGTGTTCCGGTAAGAGTCGCCCCGGAACCTCTTTCTGCAGTCGTGCGCGGCGCCGGCATCGTGACGGAGAACCCGTCTCCTTACGAAGACTTTTTTGTTGATGAAGAGGACATTCTTAGCGAAGCGTAACGCGATTTTTTCGCCCGCGAATATTTCTTGGGGCAATGCGGCTCTTGCCGCCGCCGTTTTTTTGTTGCTTCTGCGGCTTCTCGCGCCGAATCTTTTTTGGAAAATATTCACGCCCGCGTTTCGCGCTTCCGATGCGCTCGCGGAAGCGAGTCATGCAATCTTCGTCAGTTTCAGCGACACGACGAAACTCGCTCTGCGAAACGAAGAGTTGGCGAACGAGAACGCCGCGCTCGCGAACGAGAATCAGGCGCTGACTAAAAAAGTGGAGAATATATCCGGACTCGTGCCTGATGTTGATGGAGTCACTGCGGGTGTCGTTGCTCGCCCTCCGCTAAGTCCATACGATACTCTCGTGCTCTCTGCCGGTAGTGGAGACGGAGTTGTTCTCGGGATGGAAGCGTTCGGAGCGGGTAACGTACCAATAGGCATTATCTCTTCCGTTTCAAGCGATTTTTCGCGAGCTACTCTTTTTTCAGCTCCGGGCGTAACGGTAAACGGCTGGGTTGGTAAAAATAATCTCCCGCTCGTTATTAAAGGTGCTGGAGGCGGAACGATGAGCGCTTCCGTCGCGCGTTCCGCAAACATCGTTGTCGGCGACACGGTATTCGCTCCCGGTCCCGGAATGTTGCCAATCGGCAGGGTTGTTCGCGTTGACAACGACCCGTCGTCAACGTCAGTTACTCTGCGCATCACGCCCGCACTCAATCTCTTTTCTATCGCGTGGGTCTCTCTGCGCGATACGGGTGCGCTTCTCTCTGCGACTTCAACCTTGCCATGATGCGCGGAACTCTTACAATCCTTACGTTTGTTTCTACGGTTCTTTTTCCTTGGTCTCTTACCGCGCTCCTGGCTCTAGTTGCGTCCGCCTTTGAACCGCTTGTGCCTCTTGCCATCGGTATTTTCGCCGATACGCTCTACTACGCGCCGTTTTCTGGAGCACTGCCCGTGTTCTCACTCTATGGGGCTTTAGCGACTACTCTCGCATTCTTCGTGCGCAGCAGGCTGAAGACGAGTATTATCAGGGAATGAAATGGCGGCTTACGAAACGGAGAGACCAGGAAATAGCCCCTGACGAGATATTTCTTGACGCATTAAATGTTCCAGATTTTGACCGCGCCCGCTTTGAAGGGCGGTTGGAGAAGCCTCTTTCTTCCGCGACGTTTTTTTCGCTTACGGTTGCCCTAACGATTCTTTTTTTCGCATTGACAGTTCGTTCGTGGAATCTTCAAATTACGAACGGTCCCGCATTTCTCGCAGAAAGCACGCACAATAGCCTTGAAGCGGTGACTTTGTTCGCTTCGCGCGGAATTATTACGGATTTTCAAGGAATCGTGCTCGCCGAGAATTTTGAAAAACAGGATATCGGAGTGAGGCGTAAGTATCTTGTACCATCTTTGGGCCAAATTATTGGATATGTTTCGTATCCGAAAAAAGACGAAAAAGGCGTTTATTACGATACGAACCAAACCGGCATTGCCGGCTTGGAAGCCGAATATGACGAGCTTCTTGCGGGGAAGAACGGCCAGTTGCTAACGGAGAAGGACGCTCTCGGAAAAGTTCGCTCCGAGGGCGTGATAATCAAACCAGAGGACGGTAAAACACTGCGGCTCTCTATTGATGCCGTCCTGGAACAACCTTTCGCCCGTGCGATTTCAAATGTTGCGAGCAGACAGCATTTTATTGCCGGCTCCGGAGTCATAATGGACGTGAATACCGGAGCTGTTCGTGCGATTGTTTCGTACCCTAGCTATGACCCGAATGTCATAGCCAATGACAGTTCTCCGGAAATTATGGAAAAATATTCCGCAAATCCGGGACGCCCGTTCCTAGACCACGCCGTGCAAGGCGTCTACGCGCCCGGTTCTATCGTGAAGCCGCTCATCGCCTCCGGAGCGCTCACGGACGGCACCATTACGCCGGACACGGTAATTAACGACCCTGGTTTTATTTCTCTGCCGGACCCGTATCATCCGGGAAAGAAATTCATATATAAAAGTTGGAGAGAGCTCGGCCCGATGGATGTGCGAGATGCGATTGCGTGGTCGTCGGATGTCTTCTTTTATGCTGTCGGCGGCGGTTTTGAAAATCAGAAGGGTCTCGGCATTGACCGTCTTAATTATTGGTACAGACAATTCGGTTTGGGGAGCAAGACGGGCGTAGACCTTCCGGGAGAAGCAGACGGGCTTATTCCGACTCCGGAGTGGAAAAGAAAAATCTTCAATGAGCCCTGGTATCTTGGCGACACTTATTTTACGGCAATCGGGCAGTATTCAATGCAGGTAACGCCACTCCAGATGGCGCGTGCTACCGCCGCGCTTGCGAACGGAGGGAAACTCTTTACTCCTACAATGGCCGCAGACAAATCGCCCAAATATTCACTCGTCCTCGCAGATGCGTCGGCGATGAAGGTTGTGCGAGAGGGAATGCGCCAAGCTGTAACTGCGGCAATAGCCGGAACGCTAAATCTTCCGTATGTGAAGGTTGCGGCGAAGACAGGCACGGCGCAGACTGGTACGCGCAACCAATATGACAATTCTTGGGTGATTGGATTTTTCCCGTATGAAGCTCCGCAATATGCGTTCGCAGTCGTGTTGGAGCGAGGACCAGAAGGTTCCGGCAGTCAAGCTGTAAACGTCATGCGCGAACTATTTGAATCTCTCTATCTTGAAAACTCCACATACGTTGTCGGCGCTACCACAAACACTCTTGCACAATAATCGTGCTCGCGCCCAGCACTAACTTTTCAAATATCGGCTGTTAGACTTTGAACTGAGCTTGCAAGTTAGTGCTGGGCAAGTACAATGCCTTCACTACGTTATGAATGATTCACAAGATGTCGTCGTCTCGCAAGAAAAGTTTGACGAGATGGTTAAAGAGCTTGAACACCTTAAGACGGTGCGACGTACAGAGATTGCCAAGAATCTTGAGTACGCCCGTTCGCTCGGCGACCTCTCGGAGAACGCCGAGTATCAGGAGGCGCGCGACTTGCAGTCGGCGACAGAGGAGCGTATCAAGAAGCTTGAAGAGCTGGTGAAGAACACGAAGATTCTCACGGATGGAAAAAAGAAGAACGAAGTCGGTTTTAATTCCGCAGTTTCCATTAAAAAAGAAGGGAGCGGGGATTTGCATGAATACACGATAGTCGGGAGCGAAGAAGCAGACATGAGAGTTAAAAAGCTCTCGCACATGTCGCCACTTGGCGCCGCCTTGATGGGAAAGAAGAAGGGTGACGTCTTCACGTTTGAGACGCCGGCAGGCAAGCAGACATACACAATAGAGAAAGTGGCGTAGCCGGCTCGCGTGATATAGTAGTGCGTATGGCTCTGATAGAAACGGTGCGCGCGGAGAGGCTCGCGAAGATTGAGCGTATGAAGGAGATTGGAATGGAGGCGTATCCGTCTCGCACCGGCCGTACGCACACCATAGACCAATTTCTTGAGAATCACGAAACGCTTGAAAAGAACAGCGAAGAAGTCATACTCGCAGGGCGCATTATGTCCATACGCGAGCATGGAGGTTCTCTGTTTGTTGATATCTTTGACGGCACGGTAAAAGCGCAAATATATTTCAAAAAAGAAAATTTGGAAGAAAAACTTTTTGACAATTTTTTACTTCTCGTTGATATAGGAGATATTATTGAAGTCGGCGGTGTCGCGTTTGTTACAAAGCGCGGTATGCCGTCTCTTCTCGGCAACAGCTGGCGAATGCTCGCCAAGTCGCTCACGCCTGTTCCAGACCAGTGGTTCGGCATTAAAGACGAGGACGAGCGGTTCAGAAAGCGTTATCTGGATATTTTACTTACAAAAGACCTCTCCGACAGAATCAGACGTCGTTCTGTTTTCTGGAACGCATTTAGGCAGTTTCTTTTAGAGCGCGATTTTGTGGAAGTAGAAACGCCTGTATTAGAGACTACTACCGGCGGAGCGGATGCTCGCCCGTTTGTGACGCATCACAACGCTCTTGATATGGACGTATATCTGCGCATCTCGGCGGGGGAGCTCTGGCAGAAGCGGCTCATGGTCGCAGGCTTGCCGAAGACGTTTGAAATTGGCAGAATATTCCGCAATGAAGGAATGTCCGCCGAACATGCACAGGACTACACCCAAATTGAGTTTTACGAAGCGTTTAAAAATTACGAGGCCGGGATGGAGATGGTTACGGACCTCTACCGAACAGTCGCCGACAATGTTTATGGCACGCGCGTTTTCAAAATAAAAGATTTTAACATTGATTTAGATACAGAATGGGAGCGATATGACTTCTGTGAGCTGATTAAAAAAGAATTTAATATTGACCCTTTGACTGCGACTGCAGACGAAATACTCGCAATTCTTGAAGAAAGAGGGGTCTCGTATGAGGGGAACGGGTTCAATCTTGAAAGAGGAGTAGATGCTTTGTGGAAACAAGTTAGGAAAACTCTTGGCGGTCCCGGATTTCTTATCAATGTTCCGGTTTATTTAGAGCCGTTGGCAAAAAGAAGCAGTAAAGACGAGAGAGTCGTTGAAAGATTTCAAGTTATATTCGGCGGTTCTGAAATGGGAAAGGGTTTCAGCGAGCTCAATGACCCTGTTGACCAAGCAAGCAGGTTTAAACATCAGCAGGAACTTCGTGAAGCAGGCGACGAAGAAGCGCAGATGAACGACGCGTCGTTTGTAGAAGCTCTTGAATACGGTATGCCGCCCGCCTTCGGCTTTGGCGTTTCTGAACGCCTCTTTAGCTTCCTTGAGGGAGTCTCCATTCGCGAAGCGCAGATTTTCCCGCTCCTTCGTCCTCGTTGACGCTTGTTGAGCAAACCAGGTATGCACAAGCTTGTGCATACCTGGTTTGCTCATGAATCGACTGAGCGAAGCGGTGTGGATAACTATTATTAGGGTGGTGGGGGAGGGTGGGATATAATGCCGGAATGGTTAGTGAAGTGGGAGGCGGAGTCATGGCCGCCCACCACGTAACGGCCATCTGATTATGTTCCTCGGAGAATACTTTCACACATTTGATACGAAGAATCGCATTTCGGTCCCCTCAAAGTTCCGGAAGGGTCTGGGCCGCGTAGTCGTCGTGACTCGCGGCCTTGACCATTGTCTCTACGTCTACGCGAGGAAGGCGTGGGAGCGCGAAGCGCAGACACATGCCACAGCGGTGAACGGAAGTTCGGCGAGGCGAGGTCTCGCGAGACTCTTTCTCGCCGGCTCTTCAGAAGTTGATGTTGACGGCAACGGTCGCGTGTTGATTCCGGAACATCTAAAAGCGTTTGCAGGAATAAAAGAAAAAGCGGTTATCGCCGGCGTCGCAGATAGGGTTGAAATCTGGGAGGAGAACGCGTGGAAGAAATACACAACCGACATTGAACGCGATGCTGACGCATTCGCTGAAAAAGTCGGCGATATAAAATGAAATCCCTTCACAACAGCGTATTGATGAAAGAAGTTCTTAAAGTCCTCGCGGTGAAGCCGAGCGATACCGTCGTTGACGCGACTCTCGGCGGAGCAGGACACTTTAAAGAACTTCTCTCACAGCTTGGCGAGGGTGGCGTAATCGTTGGCGTTGACGCCGACTCTTCTGCGGTAGAACGCGGACGCGAGGCGTATGCGAACGATAGGCGAACAGACAGGCCGGTCGCGCATCTGGTGAACGACAACTTCCGCAATCTCGCTCGCATACTGGAGAGGCTCGGCATAGGACAGGTTGATGCAATACTCTTTGATCTCGGATGGAGCGGTTTTCAGATTTCGGCTCCACGCGGATTTTCGTTTCAAAGTGATGAACCGCTTCTTATGACATACGGCGATGGTGGTGAGACTGCGGCAGACATAATCAACAGCACTTCGGAGACCGACCTTGCCGCTCTATTTTTCACTTACGGCGAAGAGCGTTTCGCACGCAGTATCGCGCGAGCAATTGTAAAAGCGCGTGCAAAGGGAAGGATTCTGACGACAGAAACACTCGTATCCGCGGTAAATGCCGGTACGCCGGTGTGGTATCACAAACAAAAAACTCATCCCGCGACAAAAACTTTTCAGGCGCTTCGCATTGCGGTGAACGATGAAATCGGCGCTCTGCGCGAGGGACTCTCTTCGGCTCTGGATTCGCTCGCTTCCGGAGGACGGCTAGCCGTCATTTCGTTCCACAGCATTGAAGACCGTATCGTGAAAAATGTGTTGAAGGACGCCGCACATAACGGGCTTGGAACAATAATGAAAAAGCCGATAGTACCGACGCGTGCTGAAGTTCTCGCGAACCGTCGCGCGCGGAGCGCCAAACTGCGCGTTTTCAATCGCATTCCGGTTGTTCACGCAGGATTAGTTAATTCCGGCCCCGTCATTAATTCATATGCATAAATCCCGTATGCGTTTTTCATTCTCTCCGACATCGCTTTGTTTCGGTATTGTAGCGGTTCTCGGCGTCGTTTATATCGGTCTCATTGCCGTCGTTATGAGTTATGCGGCGCTTACAGTAGAATTTTCTCAATCGGTCAGAAATGACGAATCCAAAGTCGCAGTGCTTGAAGACCAATATCTTGCCAATGTGGCGAAAATCACGACAACCGATTACGCCGCCCTTGGCTACGCTCTGCCTACGGCGAAGATATTCGTACAGGCGAAAAATGTAACCGTATTGCGTTGAAGTTGAATCATGCGCGCACAGTTCCGCTCTCGCATCCGCATCATTCTCTCGCTCGTTATTATTGTCGCGCTCGGTATTATCCTACGCCTCTACTTCGTACAAATTGTGAACGGAGAGGACTATGCACAAAAAGCCGACCGCCAATTTTCGTCCGGCGGCAGCGGGCTGTTTGACCGCGGTTCAATATATTTTACCCGCAAGGACGGGTCGCTGATTTCAATGGCAACTCTGGCGACGGGATTTCTCGTTGCAATAAATCCGCAAACGCTAAATGACCCGGAAACCGCCTATTCCGCAATATCTGCGGTATCTTCTTCAACGATTAGCCGCGAAGCATTTTTCACATCTGCGGGGAAAAAGTCACGGGTGTATATTGAGGTCGCACACCATCTCTCCGATGAGAGCGGACGATTACTCGCGGAGAAATCAATTAAGGGCGTTCAGGTGCTTCGCGAACGTTGGCGCTACTACCCCGGCTCTTCGCTCTCCGCGCAGTCCATAGGCATCGTCTCTTACGGTTCCGGCGACACTCTCGCCGGCAGAACCGGTCTTGAAGCGGTTTATGAAGACACTCTCTCGCGTTCAGGAGATTCACTGTATAAGAATTTTTTCGCTGAACTTTTTTCCAACGTCGGTAATCTGTTAGTTTCTGCAAAGGACGCCAGAGAAGGTGACATAATAACGACAGTTGAACCGGAGGTAGAGACGCGGCTTGCGAATATTACCTCAAAACTGAATAAGCGCTATGGAAGCAAAGAATCCGGGGGAATCATCATGGACCCGTCTACCGGAGCGATTATAGCGATTGCGAGCTATCCAACATATGACAGCAATAACTTGCAAAGTATCGACCCGACCTTGCTCGGCAACCCTCTTGTAGAACACATTTACGAATTCGGTTCCATTATGAAGACGATTACTATGACGGCGGCTCTTGACGCCGGCGCCATTACCACGGAGACGACCTATAACGACACCGGGTGCATAACGGTGAACAAGTTTCAGATTTGCAATTGGGATTTAAAAGCCAGAGGCGTCGTTAAAATGGAACAAATTATCATGCAATCGCTCAATGTCGGCGCGTCGTGGCTCGCGGACCGTCTTGGACAGGAAAAATTCCGCGCTTATTTCACCAAACTTTTCGGAGAAAAAACCGGCGTGGACCTGCCGAACGAAACCGGAGCGTTACTAAGCAACCTGTCTAAACCTCAGCAAGTCGGTTATGATACAGCCGCCTTCGGGCAGGGTATCGCCGTAACCCCGCTTCAGATGATTCGCGCTCTGGGCGCGCTCGCCAACAAGGGAGAGATGGTACAACCGCATCTGGTGAGCGCAATACGGCTTAATTCCGGCATAGAACGAAAGCTTGATTGGGGGGAGAAAGTTCGTGTTTTTTCCGCGACATCCACGCAGGAAACAGTCCGGATGATGAGCGCGCTGAATGACGAGATTCTATTCGGCGGAAAAGCGAAGATACCGACAATGTCTGTGGCGGTAAAAACCGGAACGTCGCAGCTCACGACTCCGACAGGCGGATATTATACGGACCGTTTTTTCCACTCGTTCGTCGGCTTCTTCCCGGCGTATAACCCGCGATTCATTATCTTGTTGTATACGAACGACCCGAAGGGCGTCCAGTATGCGTCAGAAACTCTGGACGCGGCTTTCTTGGACATTGTCCACTTCTTGATTGATTATTATGAGGTTCCGCCGGATAGGGGTTTAACGACGGATTCAAGTGCCTCACAGCAAGCAACGCCATGAAAAAAATTTTAAAAATGATAGTTTCTAACATGCTTGCCGTTCTTGCGCATGCCGTAGTGCTCAGATACAGGCCGAATATAGTAATGGTAAGCGGGTCGGTGGGAAAAACTTCTACCAAGGACGCTGTAGCTGAAGTGCTCGCGACGCGATTTTTCGTAAGAAAGAGCGATAAAAGTTTCAACAGCGAGTTCGGCGTCCCGTTCACGATTTTCGGCGTTCCGAATCCGTGGGGCAATCCGCTTGCATGGCTTTCTCTTATGAAAAATGCGCTCGCGCTCCTCCTCCTGCCGAATCATTATCCGAATATGCTCGTACTTGAGGTAGGGTCCGGCAAGCCGGGCGACCTGGCGCAAATCCTGCGAATAGCGACGCCGGATGCTGTTGTGATAACGAGGTTGCCGGAGATACCCGTGCATGTTGAAGCGTACCCTTCGCCGGATGCCGTGAGAGAAGAAGAGTTTTCTCCGGCGCTTGCTCTCCACAGCGGGGCGCCTCTCATCATCTCGGCTGACGATTCGTACGCATTTGATAGGGCCGTCCGCGTCTCAACGCATATTATCTCGTACGGCATGGCCGACGATGCCTCGGTACGCATCATTGACGCTGATTTTTATGAAGAAGAAGGAAGGGTTGTCGGCATGCGAGCGAACGTGAAGACAGGGACTGAAGAGGGAAGTCTGGTCGTGAAAGGTTCGGTCGGGACGACACAGCTTTTACCGGTCGCGGCCGCTCTGGCGGCCGCGTCTGCGTTCAACATACCTTTTGTTGAGGCGGTCAAGGCATTGGAAAATTATGAACCGCCACCCGGGCGCGGTCGCCTCCTTCGGGGGAAGAACGGTTCAACAATAATTGACGACTCATACAATTCTTCTCCTGTCGCAGTTGAAGAAGCCCTTGCAACGTTGAAATCATTTCCCATTCGTCCGCCAGCCGGCGGACGGCGTATCGCCGTGCTTGGCGATATGCTGGAACTGGGTCGATATTCTGTTATGGAGCACGAACGCGTTGGAGCATTAGCTATGGAGTCCGCTGATTTAGTAGTTGCAGTCGGTATCCGTTCGCGCGTGTTCGCATCTGTGGCCGGAGGTGCAGAGGTGATACTTTTTGACAATTCGCAATCCGCTGTCAAAGCACTACCCAAAATGATTAAAGAAGGTGATGTTATTCTCGTGAAAGGCTCGCAGTCTATCCGCACCGAGCGTATTGTAGAGGCTCTACTCGCAAACCCTTCCGACTCGGTGAAGCTAGTCCGCCAAGAACCCGAGTGGAAGCGTCGTCCATAAATTAAGTCGCATGACCCTACGCGGAATCGAACCGCGCTTCCATCCTTGAGAAGGATGTGTCCTAGCCGATAGACGATAGGGCCGTCTATGTTTTATAACAAAAAAAAGCCGGCGTCGCCACCGCCGGCAATCCCTTACTCGTAGGGAAGTGTAATCAGAAACCTAGCGTTGCCCGACTCCGCCGCCCTTTCCACGTCGCAATTTTTTTGCGAGAAGGGGATACATCTCTGCGAACAAGTCGCGTTTCGGCTGGGTAGGATCGTTAGTAGCTTCTGCTCTCTTGCGCTTAGCGTCCGCGAGATTCTCTGCGAGAATTTTATCAACCCTCGCTTTTTCAGCAGCGTTTGTGCTCATGTTGCCCTCCATTGGGTTAGGCATGGATAAAGTATGACAAAAATAGAATGACTGTCAATAGCCGTGTGTATAAAAGAGAATCGGCACTGCGAGGTGCCGATCGTGAAGCTGTCTGTCGAATTAGACAGCGAGCGCCATCCTAACATGCCTGCTGTCGCTGAGTTGACGCAGTATCGTCGATGTCTTCATGCGTGCACAAATGCGTGCGATGAGAAGTGCCACTTGGCGCGCCTGCTGACTGCTTTCAAGGAATCCAACGAAAAGGATTACTGATCCGGTGGGGAATTCCTTGTACTCCAGACTGCCGACAGTAATCCTGGCGTCCACTTCCCGCACAAGCCGTTTGCCTTGGTCTGTCAGAGAGTGGCTCAACCAGACTCCAACCGGCGTCTGTTCTCGCGACGATACGCCATCCCGCTGGTGAACGATAATGCCTTTGAAGTTTTCCATTTCCTTTTCCTTTTCTGAAGTTATAGGTGGATGGCCGGCAGGTACGCAAAGAACACGCACACAAGAACACAGCCGATAACACTATAGCACGAAATTATGAGAGTAGCGAATCCACAACCGCCTTAACATCTGCGCCGTCGGCTTTGCCTTTTAACTCTTTCATCAATGCACCGGTAAACTTACCCGCATCTGCTTTACCCGAGACGCCAAGCTCAACCATCTTCGCCTTAGCAACAGTCATAATCTCGTCGCGATTCATCATAGCTGGTAGATACGCTTCAAGTATTGCGAGCTCGGCTTGTTCTGGTTCAACAAGGTCCATTCTGGATGCTTTAGTAAATTGCTCTATAGAGTCTTTATGCTGATTCACCGAACGTTTAATAACAGCTAGAGCCTCGTCGTCTGTGAGAAATTCGTCAGGCTTTCTTTTCTTCGCTACCACCTCATTAGTCATCGCGGTAACAAGCGAGCGCAGTGTCCGGAGTTTCACCTCGTCATGCGCTCTCAGGGCATCGGGAATAGATTTCTTAATAGTTTCGTGGATAGCCATATCAAGTAGTATACTATAACCGATGGATATTCTCACGATTCTCGCCATTCTCATTCTTATCGTCCTTGTCGTAGGACTTGCCGTTATTTTCAACTTAATTCAGAAAAATACAGTAAAGCCTGAAGACGGGAATAGCCTGCTTCTTATCCAACAACAGATGCAAGCCATCGCCGGAGAACTGCGCGGGATGACAAGGGAAGTCACGAGCGTGAAGGAAATAGGCAGACAGACCCAAGGGTTCGCACAGCAATTGCAGAATCTGCAGGATATCCTTAAGAACCCGAAGCAGCGTGGCATTCTCGGCGAATATTATTTGGAAACTGTTTTAAAAAACGTGCTACCGCCAGGGATGTATCAGATGCAGTATGCATTTAAGAATGGCGAGATAGTTGATGCCGCGGTGTTTGTAAGCGACAAAATAGTCCCGATAGATTCCAAGTTCTCGTTGGATAACTATAACCGTCTCGTGCATGCGCCGGACGCGGAGCGTCCGGCGTTTGAGAAAGCGTTCGTGAACGACCTGAAGATGCGCATCCAAGAGACAGCGAAATATATCAGGCCAGAAGAAAACACGATGGACTTCGCTTTTATGTTTATTCCATCCGAGGGCATTTACTACGATTTGCTCACTAACCAAGTCGGCGGGGGAGAGGACGAAAATTTAATACAAAGAGCCGCTGGGAAATATAAAGTAATAATAGTCTCCCCGACATCTTTCTTGGCATATTTACAAACAGTGATGCAAGGGCTCAAAGCGTTGAAGATAGAAGAGAAGGCGGTGGAGATACAGCAGAGGGTAGGGGAGCTGGGGAAGCATGTGCAGGCATACGAATCGTTTTATAAAAAACTTGGCGTCTCGCTCGGCACAAGCGTGTCGCACTATAACGCCGGCTATAAAGAGCTCGGCAAGATAGATAAAGACGTCTATCGCATCGCCGAGAGCAAAATCGGTATAGAGCCCGAACTGCTTGACAAGCCGATAACATCTAATGAATAATGTAGGCATTACTTTATGCCTCGCGAAACCGGTACAGCTCGCACAAAAGATGACAGAGACAACGGAATTGTTTGGCTGTTGATACTTTTTTTATTTCTATTTGAACTGACGATAGGGTTTTTAACTTACCTAACCGGACCGTTGCTGGTAGTCGGTAAACCGGATATTAAAACAGCGTCCGTCGTGATGGCGGATTTTAATGTCGGCACGACCAGTGTTGATTTAAAAAGCATTCCTGCAGAATCGGAGAAACAGTCCGTTAAAATAAAAGTATCGGAAATAAAGCGAGATGAGTCTTTACAAACGGCAATACCGTCTGCGACTGCTTCTACTACAGAAATTGCAATTGCATCTACTACGGAGGTTGCCGTCGCCTCTACTACGGAAGTTGCAACCGCTTCCACTACGGCGGCATCAAGTCCAGCTCACGCAGTTGATACATACACACTTTCATACATCGCAGGTGACGGAGGCTATTTAGTCGGTTCCACGACTCAAGTTGTCGCCAATGGCGAAAGGGGTATAGAGGTTACAGCAGTACCAAATAATAGATATGGTTTTTATAGTTGGAGTGACGGTTCTGTAGTTAGCACGAGAGCTGACACTGCGTTAGCTACAAGTAGCAACTTCACAGCCAATTTTGTTCTTATTCCTATAGGAAAAAGCAGAGCTTCGTCACTAAGCAATATAGCTACAATAACTTCAGGCACGTATATCGTAAGCGCCGGAGGGACGGCTAACGAAACTATCACCGGCGTTCCTTTCGCGACAAATAAAGCCGCTTTCCTATCCGCCATAACTAAGGGACAAGCCGACCAAGCGTGGAACGATACAAGCATTAGCGACCAGGTGGTTTCAAACGATACGTTAGTCGTTACCGCGCAGAACGGAACTGCGGTAGTAACTTACACAGTTACCGTTGATGCTCCGCCTCCTCCTCCCGGCGGCCCAGGCTAATCCGCAAGGACCTTGCAATCTGTACACGTACGTGTACAATAGGGGTATGAATACTTCATTTACCAAAGTGCCCAAGACGCTCGGGGTGAGCGGTTTTCGTGCTGACCTCGCCCGTAATCTCGCAAGGGCTAAAAAAAGCCCGCTTATCATCTCTGACCGAAAGGGCGGAGAGAGCTACGTCGTCCTCGGTGCAAATGCGTATAACGAGCTTATGGAACTCTGGGAGGACATGCAGGACGGGCCTGAATTGATGCGGCTCATAAAAGCAAATAAGGGTAAAAAGTTCATACCGTGGGAGAAGGTGCGTGATAGCATTTGAGAATGTTTCGTATTTTCTTCACTCCCGCCGCGGAGCGCGCGTATAAGAAATTGCCTCTGGAAATACGGGAGCGTATCAAAATTATTTTGAGCGGCAAGTTCGCTGAATATCCTTTTGCTCCAGAATTTCGTGTTCATAAATTGAAACCGCCGTTCCCTGGGTACCGCATACGATTTGGTGACTATAGAATGATGTTTGAGGTTGGTCCGAACTCCATCAGAATATACAAGATTAAGAACCGAAAGGACGCCTATCGATAAAATCGCGTATCAAAACAAACCCACGGTCGTGGTATTGTTTTGATATGTCACACCGCATCGCCAAGTCCAAAATCGGCATTGAACCAGAACTTCTGGACAAACCTATTGCGTCTGGAGAATAGGGGTTGACAAAAAACTGGCACTCGTATACGATTAGGGGCAGATGGGGGTGCACCAGTTCGCCTGCATAACCCTAGGGGTCGCTTATCCTGGCTTCGTACTTAGTAACGGGTGCATCACGCCCGAGCTTCCAGTGCGGAGAGCAGGTTTACCACCTTTCAGTTCCGGGCGCGATAGCACCGTTACACCCATCAAAACCCCCTGCGTAGCGGGGGGTTTTCTTTTTTATAGAACTGTGCTAGATTATGAAGACTATGGAAGTGGCCGTAATCAAGACCGGCGGGAAGCAGTATGTCGTCTCCAAGGGCGACACTATTGCTATAGAGAAGCTCCAAGGGGACTTGAAAAAAGGTGACTCGGTTGTATTTAACGAGGTGCTCCTCGTAGACAACGGCTCGGACACGACCATCGGTGCGCCGCTCATTAAAGGCGCAGAGGTCAAGGGCACTGTTGTTCTCGCCGGATTGGGAAAGAAGGTGGAGGTGGTGAAGTATAAGCCAAAGAGTCGCTACTATAAGCGCAAAGGGCATCGCCAGCCGCTTCTCAAGGTTAAGATAGATAGTATTAATTAGTTAACACACATACATGCAAATAGGGCGATGGAATCATCAGTCTGCCGGCGCGTCCGGCGGGCATTCAAAGTATTCAAAAAATCCCCAAAGAGGGAGTTTTCGTGGTGCTCGTCCGTATGGGCGGCCACAACGCAGTTTCGGCGGGCGGGCGCCAGCGCGACGCGGAGGCTTCGGCGTATTCGGCGAGACAGAGGCCGAAATTCAGAAATTTATGAACAAAACTGTCGTGACTACCGAGGAACCAGTGTTCGTTCCCGAACATAAGTTTACCGACTTTAATATCGGCGAGCATTTAAAGAAGAATATAATTAGCAAGAAATATGAATCGCCGACTCCGATTCAGGACAAGATTATCCCGCACGTTCTCCTCGGTCAAGATGTCGTCGGCCTCGCCGAGACCGGGACGGGGAAGACGGCGGCGTTTCTTATCCCGCTCATTGATAAGGTGGTGAAGCAGAAGGGTGAGCGCATTCTAATAATGGCGCCCACAAGAGAACTTGCTGTGCAGATAGAGAAAGAACTGGCCGGTTTCGCAAGAGGGTTAGGTTTTAGAGGCATGGTGGCTGTCGGCGGCGCCAACATCGGCCCGCAAATTTCTCAACTTAAACATAATCCCGCGTTCGTCATCGGTACTCCGGGGCGGTTGAAAGACTTGATGGAGCGCAAATCGCTTAATCTCTCCGGATTCGGCACTGTCGTCTTGGATGAGGCGGACCGAATGTTGGACATGGGCTTCATAGACGATATGCGCATGATTTTGAGCAAGATGCGCAAAGAGCGTCACACACTCTTTTTCTCTGCGACGATGGGGAAAGATATCCAGAAACTTATCGGCGACTTTCTAGACCAGCCGGTCACCATATCGGTCAAGACTCGTGATACGCCAAGTAGCGTTGACCAAGACGTTGTGCGCATACCGCGCGGTAAGGATAAGTTTGAAGTGCTCGCAGAGATGCTGAAGGACCGTGAGTTTAGCCGTGTACTCGTATTCGGCAGGACCAAATTCGGTGTAGAGAAGCTCGCCAAGGCGCTTTCGCGCCTCCATATCCACGCCGAGAGCATCCACGGTAATAAGACACAAGGAGCGCGCCAGAGGGCTCTGGAGGCCTTTAAGGCGGGGAAGGTTAGTGTGTTGGTAGCGACAGATGTCGCAGCTAGAGGCATAGATATCCCCGCCGTCTCGCACGTCATAAATTATGATCTCCCGTCTACCTACGAGGACTATGTCCACCGCATCGGCCGTACCGGCCGTGCCGCGATGAAGGGTAAGGCTCTGACATTTGTTCAGGGCAGATAAGCCTTCGTCCAAGGTCGCTAAATAAAAACAACCCCGCCATGGCGGGGTTTCTAAGCGTGGATGCTCCCTTATTTTTCGGGAACAATCCTGATTGTGTCGGTTCCGCACTGATTGACGATAATCAGCGCCAACCTCCTGTCGCCGCATTCAACGATGACGCTCGCATCGTGTCTGTTTACGACACTATGCAACACTGTGACCTTTGCGTCGCCCACGGTGTACTCATCTTTCTGAGAAAAACTTACATTAGACATGATTCCTCCATCACTTGGCCCGTTCAGTCAAAATGCTGAATGAAGACGAATTTCTAAAACTAATCTACTGTATCTTTCCGCACTTGTCAATCATCGCGATGAAATCACTTTTCCTTGCGGTTAGTGAGCGCGGCGCGGAGGGTCTCGGTGTCGGAGTATTCAAGCTCGGAACCGGTCGCGAGTCCGCGGCCGAGCTCGGAGATTTTTAAATGGTCACGGTAGGGCGCGAGTAGAGAGCGCACGCGGTCTGTCGTATGCTCGCCCTCGCTTGTTGCCGAAAGTGCGAGAACCAATTCTTTCAAACCGTTCTGTAAACGTTTCTCCACTATTTTTAATAATTCTTTTTCACGAATTGCACCTTTGCCGGAGAGAGTGAGTACACCACCAAGTACAAAGTATCTGCCTTTGTATGTCCCGGCGCGCTCTACAGCAGATAAGTCCTGATCTTTTTCTACAAGCATCAAAAGAGTATTGTCGCGCGTTTTATCAGTGCAATAATTACAAATGTTCGCGCTCGTTCCATTGAAATAGCGCATGCAGTCTGGACACTGTTTTACGTCTTTTCCAAGTGATGCGATAAGCTCTGCAAGCTTTTTGCGTTCATCTGCCGGAGCGGCGAGTAAATAGTATACGAAACGTTTACCCTGCCTCGGCCCTATGCCGGGGAAGCGAGAGAGAGCACGAGCGAGCTCTTCAATATGGTCCATTAGAATTCGGCGGCGAGCTCGTCGTAGCCGGACTTGTCCACCGGCTGGAAGGTCGCGCGCTTCTCGTCAAAGTAGAGCTCGGTCTTGCCGGTGGGGCCGTTCCTGTGTTTCTCAATCAGAATCTCCGCGATGTTCGGCCTGTCGCTCTCCGGATTGCGCTTATCCTCGCGATGGATGAACATCACAACGTCCGCGTCCTGTTCAATACTTCCAGAATCGCGAAGGTCGGAGAGGCGAGGCTTGCCACCGCGCTGTTCTACAGCGCGAGAGAGTTGCGAAAGCGCAATTACAGGCACTTTTAGCTCTCTGGCTAGGTTTTTTAGAGAACGCGAAATTTCGGTCACCTGCTGGACCATTGAGTCAGACGCTTTCGTGGTAGTTGGCGCCATCAGTTGGAGATAGTCAACAATAATCAGCCCGATACCTCGGTCGCGCTTCAAGCGTCTCGCGACCGCGCGCATCGCGAGGATATTATTGCCGGGTTTATCGTCTATATAAATAGGAGCTTTTGATAGAATCTCGAGCGCGTCGCGTATGCGGTTGAAATCCTCTTCATCTTTCACTTGACCTGTACGAAGTTTCCACGAATTAACAAAAGATTCGGCCGAGAGCATACGGTCAATAATCTGCTCGGAGCTCATCTCAAGCGAGAAGATGCCGACAGGGACGTTGTGGCGAACGGCCGCATTCCTAGCGATGTCCAGTGCGAGCGAAGTCTTGCCCATTGAAGGGCGCGCGGCGAGTATCACTAGGTCGGAAGGATGGAAACCTGATAACAAATTATCCAAATCCGGGAAGCCGGACGGTACTCCCCGTATTCCGCCTTCGCGTTTTGAAAGAGCTTCAATTCTGTCCCATGCCTCGTGAATTTTATCCCCAATGGCTGTGAATTTATGCGCCGCAGAAGCGTCTCCGATAGCGTAAATGCTCTTCTCCGCTTCGTCCAAGACTTCCATCGTGTCTCGCGCTTCGTCGTACGCCAACTCGCCGATATTGTATGCCGCGTCAATGAGCGAGCGCATCAAGGACTTGCGCGAGACTAACTCGGCATAGTGCGAGAAGTTGCCTGGCGCCGGCGCCGAGCCGACAAGTTCGGCCAAGTAGCTCCTGCCGCCGCCGCGTTCAAGCAACCCCTGGTCCTGCATCTTTTGCGAGAGCGTAAGCAGGTCAATCGGCTCACCGCGCTCGGCGAGCTCGTGCATAGCGCCGAATATGAGACGATGCTTCTCTGCATAAAAAGAGTCCGGATGAATTAAATCCAAAACATCGTGAATGGCGTCCGGCTTGAGGAGAAGCGCTCCGAGAAGAGCGCGTTCTGACTCCAGAGACTGGGGCGGGATACGGTCAGTAGCCATTGCCCGATTGTATCAAATCGCGTCCCTAGTCAACACTGTTCCTGCGGGTCCGTCGTCCACATGATATCCACAGCTCTCAATTTCACTTCTAATGCGGTCGGCCTTTTTAAAATCCTTGGAAGTGCGCGCCACTTCGCGGCTTGCCAACATTTCGCGTATTTCCTCCGGAATATCCGCTTCTTTTACGGGTCCGAAAGTTGGAGGGTTTATAAGTGAAAGGCCCAGATGAGCATCGGCGTCCTCAATCAGACCCCATTTTTCTTCAGGCGTGCAGTCTTCGCTTTTTAAAGAGTCCCAGAGGATGCCGAGCGCCTGCGGGGTAGCGAGGTCGTCGCGGAGCATGGCAAGAAATTGGTCACGCGACAGGGACGGCGCGCTCTTACGCCCCGATTCATCCGCAATGTCGCGGGAAAGTTTCCATAATCTGTTAAGCGCTCCACCTGCTCCCGCGAGAGCATCCCACGAGAAAGATATTGGGGTGCGGTAATGCGCCTGCAAGAAGAAGTAGCGGAGCGCGAGCGGATGTAGTCCCTTTTTAATAATGTCAGAAAGATATACTGCATTGCCGAGCGATTTTGAAATCTTTTCGCCTACAATGGTGAGAAATGCGTTGTGCATCCAATAATGGACGAACGTACGGCCGTTTGCCACCTCGGACTGCGCAATCTCGTTGTTGTGGTGAATGCTGGCCAAATCTTCACCGCCGGTATGAATGTCAATTTCTTGGCCGAGAAGCGAACGGGCCATCGCAGAACATTCAATGTGCCATCCTGGGTTTCCACGTCCCCACGGACTGTCCCACTGTTGAAGGTCATTCGGTTTCGCTCTCCGCCAGAGAACGAAGTCAGCCGGACTGCGTTTACCTAGAACGGTTTCAACACGAGCTCCCGCTTCAAGTTTCGCCTTCGTAAGGCCGCCCAACCTTCCGTAGTTCTGGAATTTCTGCGTATCAAAATACAGGCCGTCCTGGAGACGGTAGGCGAATTCTTTTTCTTCAAGTGTTTTTGCGAGGGCAATTTGTTCCTTTATGTATTCAGTCGCACGTGGAAAGAGGATGTCGTCGGTGTCTATATTAAGGTCCGCGAGGTCCTCTATAAAAAGTTTCGTGTAGCGTTCCGCAACCGCACCGGGTGTTGTTTTCTCTCTCACAGCCGTCGCTCCCACCTTGTCTTCTCCTATGTCCCCGTCACCAACCATGTGTCCCACATCGGTAATGTTGATAACTCTACGCACCCGGTACCCAGCGTGAGTAAGCGTGCGAGAAATCGTATCCGAGAGCAAGCCGGGTCGCAGGTTTCCGATGTGTTGCTGGCTATAGACTGTCGGCCCGCAGGTATACATTGAGACGATATTGGGTCTGACCGGTATAAAAAGTTCTTTTTCGCCTGAGAGAGTGTTGGTAATAAAAATGCGCGATGATTTTTTCTGGTCCGAGCTTGTCCGTTTTCCGAATATGCGCGCGAGAGACCACATAAATCAGAAGAGCCATTTTCTCTTGATAAAGAACGCAGTCAAGAGTATTGCGACACCGAACATGATACCTATCACAATCCAGTATGCATTTGGAGAATCAATTAAAGGCATGCCCTCGGTACGCATCGCGAACGTCCAGCTTATAAGCCCGAGCGGCAGGAAGATGAAGTTGACGGTAGTCAGTGTCTTCATAACCTCGTTCTGCTTCACGGAGAGAAGCGCCATATTCGTTTCTCGAAGTTCAGTGGCGACGGCTCTATGCGTTTTGACTACGCGTGCGACATTTGAGCGTTCTACCTTCATGCGCTCTGCGCGTAGTTTGAATGAGTTATCGAAAAATTTGTTCTTCTCTAAAATATTCGTAAAATTGCTTAAAGACTCTTCTTGTGTGGCCAACGCAGCTTCGGCGTGAAGGAATTCACGGCTGATATTTGATATTGAGCGTACGGTCGTCCGTTCCCGGCCGTCGAACATCTCTTTTTCAACTCGCGAAAGATTGTCGGCAACGTGATTAATGTGGTCGCGCACAGACGTGTACAAATGCGCGAACAGGACTTCCATCATCACATCGGTCGTAATAGACGCGCGGCCTTCAACTAGGTTTTGGGTTTCAAGGAGCTTCTTCAGATGATGTAGCGGAGCGACGACCTCATAACGCACGGTTATGATGAAATTTTTCCCGACAACGAAGTCAACCTCTTGGCTCTTTGTCTCGCCGTCGTTTGCCCCGTGCGCCGGGAAATGCAATACCAACAGCGCCATATTCTCATCCGCCGATACAAGTGGCATAGGGGTAGGGTAGAGAAGCTCTCTTTCAATGTGTTCGCCGACGGAGAATTCTTCGGCGATCTGCCGTATGTCGCTCTCACTCGGCTGTTCAAGGTCTACCCAGACTCCGTCTGAATATTCGTGTCGGAATATCATGCTTCTAGAATACCATGCGTATGTTACACTGTTGCAACATGGATTCGGGAGAACATTATTATCGCGGGCGCGGCATAGTGATGCGCGGAGTGTCGTTCGCTCTTGTCGCTGCACTTGCATTTGGCGCCGGACTCGCAATCGGCGGTAATGGCTCTGCTTCTTCAATCATTTCGCGCGTTCCGCTTATCGGCGACGGTCTTGATGCGACTCCAAATCCGAGCGCCGACTTCACAGATTTTTGGAAGGCTTGGAACGCTCTTGAAACGCATTACGTTATCACAAACGCGTCCTCTACGCTTCCATCGGTTAAAGAACGCATTTTTGGCGCGATAGAGGGACTAGCTTCTTCATATGGAGATCCATACACTCTTTATTTCCCGCCAAAAGAAGCCAAGTCTTTTGCAGAGAGCATTTCAGGAAGCTTTGCAGGCGTCGGGATGGAAATTGATGTTAAAGACGGTGTTTTGACTGTTGTTGCGCCTCTTAAGGGTACTCCGGCGGAAGAGGCGGGTATCAAGGCCGGCGACTTTATCGTTATGATTGATGGGAAATCTACGGACGGTCTCTCTGTGGATAAGGCAGTGGCTCAAATTCGCGGCCCCGTCGGTACGACAGTTAAATTCACAATTATCCGCGATGGCAAACCGCTCGATATTAAAATCGTCCGCGATATTATTCAAGTCCCGGAAACGGAAGACGGGCTGGACGAAGAGAGCGGAGTCTACCATATCGCGCTCTATCAGTTTACCGCCAGTTCTGAAGATTTGTTTAATCGGGCGTTCACGCGATTTAAAAACTCCGATTCAAGAAGGCTTGTTGTAGACTTGCGCGGCAATCCAGGAGGGTATCTGGACTCGGCGGTAGGTATAGCCAGCCACTTCTTACCCAGAGGGGCGACGATTGTTACAGAAGACTCTAACGGAAAGGGGGAGAGTCAAGTTCACACCAGCCGTGGCTACAATGACGCTCCTGTCGGCACGAAAATTGTCGTGCTAATAGACGGCGGTTCCGCCTCCGCTTCCGAAATTCTCGCTGGAGCGCTTCAAGATGCTAAAAGAGCGACGGTTATCGGGACTAAATCGTTCGGCAAAGGCTCGGTACAGACTCTCATAGACCTCGGCGACGGTTCACTCAAAGTTACCGTTGCGCGATGGATTACTCCTGACGGTCATTGGATTATGGACAACGGAATTACTCCGGACATCATCGTGCCGTTTGCTTCTACAGACGCAGCCACCAAACGCGACCCTCAAATGCTCCGCGCAGTCCAATTTTTAACTACCGGCAAATAGCGTTTGACAAGAATATTAAATCAATATATACTTAAAACAGGTTTTGGGATTAGAAATTCCAGATGTTCCAACCGTTTCCAAAGAGGAAAAACCAATGAAAGAAATCCGAGAAACCATTGCGAGCGCAACAGCGAAGGTCGCAGCGAAAATTAACGACGCTTCCCCTGAAAGTGTTCAAAGAGTCATCAGAAAAGACCGTGAGGGACTGAACGCTACTCTGCTAATCGCCAGACTGTTGCGTTTCGACGGCAACAGCATCGCCGACCTACAGCAACTTCTGCAGACAAGAAATTCATCAGTGGGAGAGTCAGTGGCAATCGGCAGGGGACAGAAGTCGACACTAGACGATCTCGAGCGCCGTGGCGGGGCACTATATTCCAACATGGGAAGCAAGCACGAGTTCTGGCGCAAGCTTTGATTCGTCCAATGGCGAACTATCTCGACCGCGTGCGATTCTGTCAGCAAACTTTGGTTTGCGACATAGAACCCGCGCGGTTTTTTATTTTGCAATCTCAGTCGTCTCAGCATGTGTATAAATCACTTTACCTTAATACGTCCTATAGGATATATTAAGGTAAAGTGAAAAAGGAACAGAAAGGGCGAGTGAAAATGAAAAATTTGCTCTTACGGACGCTTGCCGTGGCGGGAGTTGTGAGTATCGCGCTTATTGCGCCGAAAATGACAAGCTTATTGAAGCATTTGGATCGTCCAGCGAAAAACCGCGCGCAACTATATCGGCGCATCGCGCAAGGCATCAGTCGCTTGGAACGAGATGGCCTTGTCACAGTTACCGGAGAGTATGCGAAACGCAGAGTCAAAATTACTGATAGGGGAAGAGCGCTCATGTCGAAAATAGAATTTGGAGAATATGTGATACCGGAACCGGCATTTTGGGATGGGAAATGGCGCGTGCTCATTTTTGATATTAATGAACGAAGGCGCCGCGTACGCGACCAGTTACGGCGCTTACTTGATGGCGCCGGGTTCGTCAGAATCCAGGATAGCGTTTGGATATATCCATACCCATGCGACGAGTTCGTTTCGCTTGTTCGAGCGCATCTGAAAAGTGGAGTGGGAGAGATGCGCATTTTTGTCGCAGAAGCACTTGAATCTGATAAGGTATTACGAGAACATTTCCGTATCCCAACACTACCCTAAATCACAAATTAGATTTACCTTAGTATCGTCTATAGTGAATAATAAGGTAAAGTGAAAATTAAAACAAAACGTTAGGTTTGCTTATAGTTGTCTAGTAATATAAGATGCTGATACATGAAAGTCATTTTGTTGAAAGATTTGAAGGGGATTGGGCGGGCGCATGATGCCGTAGAGGCTAAAGACGGCCATGCGCTGAATTATTTAATTCCGAAGAAGCTCGCAATAGCCGCGACGCCGACTGCGATTAAAGATGCCGAGTTACGGCGTAAACAAGTTGTAGAACGCACAAAAATTAATGGCGTTCTTCTGACACAAAATATTTCTGCGCTCGCAGAGGCGCGCATTGTTATTAAAATAAAAGCGAACGAGAAAGGGCATCTCTACGATGCGATAGGGGAGTCCGATATCAGCAAAGCGGTGAAGGAGCAGGCGCACATTGACCTTCCTGAAGATGCAATTAAATTGGAGAAACCGATTAAAGAACTCGGTACTTTTGATATCCCAGTCGCAACTGCCGATACTTTCGGAAAATTCTCAATTACGATTGAAGCGGAGTAAAAGAAACCAGCAAGCAAAAATTGGTCGCGCTCCGGGCCGCTAGGCCAAGTCTTACTACCAATTTTTGTTTGCTGTTTTCTTTAGACTACGTCGGCGACAGTTTTTCGCATAACTCGGCCGGTAAAAGAAATTTTGCGGCGAGTTCTGTACTCCACTTTGCCCGTAGCGAGCGAAAAGAGAGTGTGGTCGCGGCCGACTGCGACATTCTTGCCGGCTTCAATCTTCGTTCCGCGCTGGCGGACAATTACCATGCCGGGACGCGCTCCCGCGCCGTCAGCGAGCTTGACACCGAGATATTTCGGGTTAGAAGTATTAAGGTTTTTAGCCGAACCTCCAGCTTTAGTTGATGCCATAGTGGTATAGTTTTACCGTATGAATATAGCAGAAGCGCGCGATAAATGCAAAAGTTTAATAGCCAAAGCGCCTCGTGATGCGCTCGTTCTCGCCATTCTCGTGATGGCTTCGGTTTTAAGCTTCGGATTGGGTTATCTAGCCGGGTTAGATGCCGCTGTGTACTTAGAAACCGAGTCTGCGGAGGCGAAGTAATGCTATGATTTAAATGCATGAATACGAATGACGATACGGCGGAACTGCTTGCTCAAACCGTCCACGAAGGGCATAGAACGATGCCGGAAGACAGGCCGCCTCTAGTCTGTAAGCCGAAAAAGATTGAGTCGTGGCGGATATTCAAAATAATGTCGGAGTTTATAGAGGGGTTTGATATTATACGCCGTTACGGGCTCGCCGCGACCTTCTTCGGCAGTACGCGCACTTCCATTGAAGACGAAATGTGCGCTCGCGCAGAAGAACTCTCCAAGCGGCTTGCAAAAAAAGGGTTCGCCATCATCACTGGCGGCAGTTCCGGCGTTATGCAGGCCGCGAATAAGGGTGCGTTTGAGGCCGGCGGAGTTTCTGTCGGACTTAATATAAACTTGCCTGACTTGCAGACATATAATCCATACCTTACGGAGAAATTCAGTTTTGACCATTTCTTTGTGCGGAAGGTTATGCTCACATACGCTTCTGAAGTTTATGTTTATTTCCCGGGCGGTTTTGGAACATTAGATGAGTTTTTTGAAATCGTAACGCTCGTGCAGACTAAAAAAATTAAAAAAATTCCAATTGTGCTATTCGGTAAAGAATACTGGGAACCGTTGCTTGCTTTTATTGAGAATAAACTTTATCTGGAACAGGGCGCCATAGATGAAGAAGACATGAAGTTGTACACGCTCGTTGATTCAGTTGACGAGGCATACGACTATATCATCGCGAATGTTACGTGCTGACCCAAGTTTTGCACTATTCTACCGCCCCAACTTCTTCAGTAGTTCAGCACGTTTTTCTGACTCCCAAAAGTCAAGGAAGTTTTTTAATTCGCCTAGAGCAATTAATGAATAAGCCTGCACAGTTTGCTTTTCTGGATCTGGATAGGGAACAAGAATACATTCTTCTATATTGCCCTGCTTAAAATACGTTAACATTTTTTCTGGATTATTAGTGTGTCCACACTCCACAACAATACGACCATCATTAGTCATGATGTCTGGATAATATCCGCACAACGGGTGTTCATATAATACTTTTAGACCAAATTTCTTTTGCAGGTACTCGCCAGACAATAATTTAAGTGCAATATGCTCTGTACTTCCGCCAGACGCTTCGTCAGCTTTCGTCTTCTTTTTCTTTTCTAGATCACGCATCATTGTCAGGTGTTCCTGACGGCTTGCGATAGGGAATAGTTGTAAATTGAGATATCCCTCGTTGATTAAAAATGAAATATCTTTAATCACCTGTCTATCACCAGTAAATGCGTGTTCGCCTGAATAAAATGCGTCCCTTACATGTGTGTAGATATCCATACCTATTTCTTAAGGTCGCTTCCTCCGTGGAATTTTTCGTGTATGTCTCTGAGCCGTTTATTCGTAACATGAGTATAGATTTGCGTTGTCGCGACGTTTTTGTGTCCTAGTAGTTCTTGAACACTGCGTAAGTCCGCGCCATGGGAAAGAAGATCAGTGGCGTAAGAGTGACGCAATGTATGGGGCGTTACTTTTTTTGAAAGACCAGCAAGAATCGCGCATCGGGAAATCATCATTTGTATGGAGCGCGCCGTAAGCCTCTTCGTGTCCTCATCTTTGGAGCGTAAATTAATAAACAAAGGTTCAAATACGTCGCGTCGTGCAGTTAGATAAGTTCGTAACCAACCAGCTGCACGCGGTGAGATAAAAATTGTTCGCACATATTTTCCTTTGCCAACAATAGAGAGCTCGTACGTTCGTATGCTGCTTTTATCTCCCAAAAAGGAGAGTTGGCTTACACCAAGAGATATAAGTTCCGCTACACGCATACCGGACGAAAAAAACAATTCCATGATGGCGCGGTCGCGCAGTCCGGCAAGCGTCGACGTGTCAGGAATAGCAAGCATCTTTTCTATATCTCGTACTTCAAGAAACGAAATCGCATGGTCTGTCTTTTGTTTCGCTAACTTTATCTTGGAGGAAGAAAGAGTCTCTATGTCTCTATCGGCAAGATAATTAAGAAATACACGCAAAGCGATTAAATAATAATTCTGCGACTTCTTGCCAAGAAATTCATTAGAAGGCGTTTTGTATGTTCTTGCGAGATATAAACGGTAATCCCATATATGCTTTGCCGTCAATTCATGTGGATGAAGTTTTTCATTTCCGGTTTTTTTTAGCCAGCCAGTAAATAATTTAAGATACTGTTCATAATTACGCTGAGTGTTGTTAGACAATCCTTTCTCTATTTCGCAGTACTCTAGAAAGGGGAGTATCAGTTTTGACAATTGGTCGTGACTTCTCATGTGTTCAGCATACTACAAACCGTCATTCGCACAATATATGTAAAACGAAGTAAATGTGGATAACGGCTGGTGTAGCTTATTTTACGAAAGCAATTATCCATTGCCACACTTGGGAGAGAAGGTCTAACAGATAACCGAAGTTTGCTTGTCCTGCAGGAGAATTGATAATGGCCTGTATAGAGATACCGAAGAATGAGAGCCCCAAAACGAGTACGAAGACCCAGAATAGGAAGTTCAACATATGAGTATATTATACCACGCTTCTCTCCCCCATCACCACGTCCAGCCGAGATTTGTAGAGCTTGACTTATAAATATGACAATGGATTAAGATATGCTTCCAAGGTCGCTACTGGCATCTTCGCATCGGCACAACCTATAGTTGCGCCTCTGAATTGGCGCAAAGTCATAATCTGAGTGCCTTCCGTCGCGTACACGCCGAAGTGGATGTGCGGTCCCGTCGCGTAACCGGTCATGCCTGAAAGACCTATTACTTGTCCCGCGTCAACTACCTGCCCTTTTGATACGTCAATCGCTGAAAGATGGGAATAAATTGTGCTCAAGCCGTTTCCGTGCACGAGCATTATCCATTTACCGAACGAGTAGCATCCTCCGACAAGGTCCGTGTTCCCGGTATCAAGAACGGTCCCTCCAAGCGCCGCTTGAACCGGAGTGCCGATAGGGGCGCCTATATCTATGGCATTGTGACCCTTCCCTTTGTATATTTGAGGGTTCGCAGTCGCAAATGCCGTGTTGCCGAAGTATTGCGTGACGCAAAACGGGTTGCCGAGCTTTCCCTTTAGCCGGGCGCAATTCAGCATGAATGTGTTACTGAACGGCCATAAGAGCACACCCGAACCGACCTTCGGCAATAGACTGGGATGCACGATAAGATTCAGCTGGCCCTGCAGTTCAATAAGCTCTTGCTCAAACGATTTTTCCGCCGCCTGTTTCTGTGCAATTAACTTCTGGTAGTTTATTTCTTGATTTTTTGTCTGCGATAAGAGCTGTTGCTGTGCGGTTTTACTTGCGTCAACGGAACGCTTCTGGAGAGATAGACTATTTTGAAGAGCGACGAGACTTGCCTTTGTAGCGTTCACTTGGTCGCGATTTGCCGCAAGCTCCGTACGCGCGGCACGCAGGTCGTTTATATCGTCTGCAATCGCCCGATTAAATTGAATGGCGTGGTCAGCCGCCTGCCACGCATCCCGAAGAGAGTTCGCAGAGATGATTTGCGCAATCAGAGAGACTTGTTCATTTTCAGCCATACCACGGAGCGTCTTGGCAATGGCGCTTTGGTCTGCCGCAATTGCCGTTTCTTTATCGCCGATGGATAACGTCAGTTCTTTGATTTTAAGATTGGCGGAAGAGATTTTATTTTGGGTTACTTTGATTTCACTGGCGAGTTTTTTTTGGGAAAGCGCGAGCGAGTTAATAGCGGACTGAAGCGTATTCTTTTTCGCTCCCAGCGCGTCAAGCTCTTTTTGAAACGAAGAGATTTCTGCCTGAAGGGCTTCTATCTGTTTATTGTTGGCGTCTATCTGCGCCTGAATATCCGAAACGGAATCGGCAAATGCGATTCTTGACGCGCCAAAAGCGAAACCGGTGAAAAGTATGGAAAAAAGAAACAAAACACCGATGCGAATCATCATTCACCGAGTATAGCAATAGCCTTCCGTATGCGCGAAACGGACTCTTCAGTGCCAAGAATTGAAATGAGTGTAAATGGGTCTGGAGAACGCTCTTGGCCCGAAAGTGCGTAGCGCAAAGGCCACAATACTGCCCCCTTGCCCCCCTTCCATTTCTGCTCCTCTGCGTCGGCAATCGGCATTATGGACTCTTTTACCGTATTGGCAGAAACGCCGTTTTTGAGGTCTTTTATGGGCTCCAGAAGGCTTTCTAAGGCCAGTTTGGTCATTCCACCAAGGCGCTCTTTAGGCCCATTTGCCATAAGCAGATTTTTGTCCAATTTTGGCTCTGTAAAGAAAAAAGAGAGCTCTCCGACGAGCATTTCACGAGCCTCTTTAAATGTCTTCGCACGCTCTTTAAGTAACGGCATAACCTTCAAAAGTATTTCGGAATTGTAGGACGTACCACGTCCTACATCAGATGTAGGACGTGGTACGTCCAATACATGAGCAAGGAAATTAGAGTCAGAGAGTTTGCGCATCCAGTGTTGATTTACCGAAAAGAGCTTTACTTCGTCAAAGAGCGCGCTCCCTTTCTGCACGCGCGAAATATCAAAAGATTTGATTAATTCATCGCGCGAGAGATACTCGCGCTCGTTTCCCGGGTTCCAACCGAGGAATGCGATGTAATTCAACATCGCTTCTGGCAGAATTCCCGCATCTCGATATTCTGTGAGCGCTTTGGCGCCAGTGCGCTTGGAGAGTTTCTTATGATTGCTGTCAAGAATGAGCGGTAAGTGCGCGTAGAGAGGCGTAGGCAAAGCGAGCGCGCGCTGAATCAGCATCTGGCGCGCCGTGTTAGAGATATGGTCTCCCCCGCGAATCACGTGTGTTACGCCCTCGTCCGCATCGTCCACTACCACTGCAAAATGGAAAACCGGCTCATCAAGCGAACGTGCAATGATGAAATCCCCAAGGTCAGTTACATCAGTTGTTATCTCTCCGCGGATGACGTCAGTAAAAGTTACCGCTCCGCCGGGATTTCTGAAACGTATAACCTCTTCTCGGTCGCCTGGAGCCTGCGGTGTTTCTTTTGAAATGTACGCAGTGCCGTCCGCGACAAGTTTTTTAAGAAGTTCGCGATGACGCGTCCTATGTTCGCTCTGGCGATATTGTTCGTCGGCTTGGATATTGAGCCATTTAAGAACTTCAAAAATCGGAGTCTCATATTCCGGCTTTGAGCGGGCTTGGTCGGTGTCTTCTATGCGAATGATGAACTTCCCTCCTTTGTGTTTTGCAAAAAGATATGCGAACACGGCTGTGCGATAGTTGCCGGCGTGCAATAGACCGGTCGGCGAGGGGGCGAAACGAGACACGACGTTGGTCATAATTATGCCTCGTGTTTAAGGGCGATTGAGAGCATCTCGTTCGCTATGATGCGCGCCGCGTCCGGGTCGGTAAAGCCCTGCGCAGATGCGCCCATTCGCTTAGAGAGCGCGGGGTCGCTTATGATGCGTTTAATTTCAGAAACGATAAGGTGCGGAGTGAGATTCCCTTCTTCAAGCACGATAGCCGCTCCTGTTCGCGCATATGCGTAAGCGTTGGTGCGCTGGTCGTGACTCACCGATTCCGGAATCGGGATAAGTATTGCTGGTTTCTTCCAGAGTCCAATCTCGGCGATACTGTTGGCGCCTGCACGAGAAACGACAATGTCAGCGACACTTGCGGAGCGCTGCATAGACACCTCATCTAAATAGTTAATTGGGTGATAACGGCTCGCGTTCGGATTTTTCGTGAGGACAACGCTCGCGATATCATTAACATTTTTGAAGTTCGCCTGTCCGGTCTGATGAATAATATTGGCGAAAGAAACAAGGTCCGTAAGCGCTAAGAGTACGTTTTCGTTTATGCTTACTGCTCCTTGAGAACCGCCGAGAATCAGGACGGTCGGCACCTCTGCGTCAAGTCCCAGATACTGCCGAGCGCCTTCAGCCTCCACTCGCATAAGCGCCTTGCGAATGGGAATGCCGGTACGGGCTATTTTATTTTGGGTCTTTTCCGGGAAATACTTCGCCGCGTTTTCAAATGAAATTGCGATTCTCACCGCCCATTTGGCGGCGAGAAGATTAGCCCGCCCCGGCTTCGCGTCCGACTCGTGGATAATAACCGGAATGCCGAGAACACGCGCGGCGAGCGTCGTAGGCACGCTCCCATAACCGCCCTTGCTCATCACAACATCAGGATACAGACGAAAAAGTGTGAAGAGTGCGGATACTATGCCGAAAATAGTAATAAAAAAATCTGTGAAGTTTCGGATTGACGCATAACGGCGCATCTTCCCTGCCGGCGTATAAATATAGGTAATGCCATTTTCAAAAAGCGCTTTTTCGTCAAAGGAGGTCGGCGCGAGGTAATAAAGCTTCGGAGCGAGAAGCTGTTCCTTGCGAACAAGGTCGTTAAGCGCCTCCGCGATGGCGATAATCGGATAAAAATGTCCGCCCGTCCCTCCCCCAGTAAACACGATGGTCATGTATGAAGTATACCCCAAGTATGTCCTACAAAACAAAACCACCGCGTCAGACGCGGTGGGTTCAAGCATGTTAGAAACTATTTGACTTCGTTGAAGCAGAGGAAGGCATATTTTTCTTCCCAGACAACCTCAAAGTTGTGCCACAAGAATCCGAAACTACCGTCCTCCCAGTCGGCGTCAATGCCCAGCATCAAGCCTTGCCAGAGGCGTTCCTTCTCATCTAAAGATGCATAGACATAACCTCTAGACAACTGGCTGCGTTTTTTAGACAACTGGCTGCGTTTTTGTTCAAACACAATGGATGCGCCATGGGCACCCGTGTGGACCGCCTTTTGCCTTGCGAGAAACGCCATTCGCTCTTCGGACGTCGTCGTGCCTGGAACGATTTGCTTAAATGCTCGTACGCGAAATTTATCGCCTGGCTTCATAACACGGCTTGGGTTCTGGAAGTTGCCGTTATTGATGGCCTCATTGATGTTGAGGCTACTACGGAAATTACTGCCATTTCTGAAGTACTTCTTCAGGAACGTGGCAAGATGGGTCGCGTGATCGTAACCACGAGGCACCGTAATAATGCCGAGGTCTGTGAGCAGAACGAACTTAGTTTGCCAACTTACAACCTCCTGTAGAACATCTGCCACCTCGCCCGGAGTACGCTTCCCGTCCAGGAGAAGTTTTCCGACAGCGGCATTCAACTTTGCGTATCGCTCCCAATCATTGTCATTACTCATGACCATTCTCCTCAAAGAACTGCCGTCCGTTGCTCACAGACGTTTTCGGAATCTGCCGAATCAGTCGCAGGGGAACCTGCTTTTTGCTAGTAATAAGAATAACACAATGAAATATATTATCAACTATCCCATCTTTGTCGCTATAGCGACATACTTGGGATACCTCGCTATTTTTCTATCCAAGGTAGCTATCCAAAATACATGACGGTCGTCTAGTGTTTGGGATACCTTAACTACTTATTATGAAGCTTTGCGATGGGAGGCGACGTTGAGGATTAGGCCGCACATAAAGCTATCCACAAACGTCGATTGACATTCTAGACAGGCTGGCTATACTCAACCTATAAGTGGCTTCGGCCTCGCCCCGCAAGGGGCAAACAAGTGAAAGGCCGTCAAAACAAGTCTTTGGCGGCTTTTCGTATGAGAGCAAAGACTTCCGTATCAAGATAGCCGATCTTCCGCACGAGCCGCTTCGTATCAATCACGCGCATTTGAGAAAGGAGTGCTCGTGCTTCTTTATCTTCTACAAGTCCGATTGCTGGCCGTAGGGGATGCTCTTTGGTTGCAGCTGTAAGCGGAATAGCCAGAAATGTTTGTTTGCTTAGGCTTTTTAAAACGAGAATGGGACGGCGATATTCGTCGCCAGCCCCGTCTTGTTCAAAGCCAATATTCACGCCGAGCGCACACCACCATAGCTCGCGTTTATGGCAGAATGGCGCATCACCTCGTTCGTGAGTTTTCTTTTTCTGTTCGTTCCAGCCGTCAAAATCTTTTTTCATAATTATGCTTTGCGATGCGAGGCGACGTTGAGGATTAGGCCGCACATAATTAGAACTGCCACAAGCGCCGTCCCGCCGTGCGAGACAAAAGGTAACGGCAAGCCAGTAAGCGGAACAATGTTTAGCATGGCCCCTATATTTGTAAAAGCTTGGAGAATTATGATGAAGGAGAAGCCGAGCGCGACAAGCCCGCCAAAGAGGTCATGCGAGCGCCCCGCTATCACGATTCCGCGCGCGGAAAGCGCCATAAAAAGCGCTACGAGAATAATCGCGCCGATAAATCCGGTCTCCTCCGCAAAAACTGCGAAGACGGAATCGCCGGACGGCTCCGGCAAATAGTTAAACTTTTCAACGCTCTGTCCGAACCCCCTGCCAAGAAGTCCTCCGCTCCCGATGGCTATTAGAGACTGTTGAATCTGATACCCGCTGTCTAAAGAGTTTGCCGACGGGTCAACGAATGTTTTTATGCGCTCAAGCGTGTAGGGACGCAGAGAGATGACTATTACTAGCGCCATGACGGTAAAAAGTGCGAGGATTCCGAAGTCGCGCCAGGGAGCTCCGGCTGAGAAATACATCACCGCGCCGGTGACGGCGAGAAGAATCGCGGTTGACGTGTTCGGCTGTGCGAGCAGAATAACGCTCGGAATGGCGAGTATGGCGATAAACGGAAACAGTCCTTTCTTCCGGTCAGCGAGCTGTCTTGCGCGCGGAGCGAGCCACCACGCCGTCATCAACACAAAACCGATTTTTAAAAATTCAGCCGGCTGTACAGTCGTAAAGCCGAGATTAATCCAGCGAGTCGCGCCTCCGGCGTGGAATCCTATGCCGGGTATGAATACAAGCGCGGTAAATAAAATAGTTATCGCATAAATGTACGGAGAAAAACGTTTTATAAAAGTGAGCGGAATAGCCCGTGCTATAAAAAGAGCCAGAAATCCCGCTCCAAGACCCAGTCCGCTTTGAAGCAAGATATCTTTTGAAACCGAACTGCTCTCGCGAGCGAGAAGACCGAGCGCCGCCGACGAAAATATCGCAATACCGGCGAGAACAATCACGAGCACTAATATGAAAAATATGCGGTCGCCGGAAGCAAATTTCATACACAATTAATATTTAAGAAGAGCGACAGTCATCCCGAGGATGGCGCAGACAATTGAAATAATCCAATATCGCATAGTTACCTTGTATGAAGGCCAGCCGATTGCCTCAAAGTGATGATGGAGCGGGGCGATGCGGAAAACTTTCTTCCCGCGCAGTTTTTTTGAAGCCACTTGAATTATGTTTGAAAAAACCGTAACGATAAGAGGGAGAGCGATAATTGGAAGCGCGGCGATGCCGTAGCCGTTTCCCGGAGTATCGGTCATGAAAGCAGTAACCGCCAGAGTGA
>ERZ1292629.631-Hain-H43-01um-R1-631-length-38910-cov-9_pt1 | contig 38910 bp, 60 predicted proteins | sample MGYA00564399_ERZ1292629 | MGnify/ENA primary metagenome ERZ1292629 (study PRJEB36523, sample SAMEA6512636) | groundwater metagenome | collected 2019-01-08 | study: AquaDiva: Metagenomics assemblies of 32 groundwater samples
GTGCAGGTATACTCTCATGGACTACGAACGGAGTTGGGGATGTAGTTGGTCCCGGGATTTCAACGGATAACGCGGTTGCAAGGTGGAATGGTGCCGGGGGAACATCAGTACAAAATTCAGTTGTAATTATAAGTGATACTGGGGCTGTTACAGGTGTAACTTCGCTTACAATAAGCAATCCTACGAACTGTATGTCATTAACAAATGCGAATGATGCGTCATCTTCTCAAACAGCAACTTTTGAGGGTGATAGGGCAACAATGGCAGATGATGATGAGGCTTATATTAATTTTAGGTTATCAGATGATGCAGGGACTCAAAGAACAGTTGCAAGATTTGTATGGGTCATAACAGACGTGAATGTTGCAACAGGAGTTGACGGAAGGATTGACTTTAGTGTGATAACGGCAGGAAGTTTGAATAAAGAACTTTCATTAGATGGTGCCGATTTATCACCTTTTACAAATGATGGTTTAGCGTTAGGAACAATAACTTTAATGTGGAGCGATTTATTTTTAGCAAGTGGGGGTGTAATTAATTTTAATAATGGAGATGTTACGATTACTCATTCTGCAAATTTATTAACAATAGCAGGAGGAGCTTTAACGGTTGAAGATGCTTTAAGATCAAATACTTCTTTAATTCTTGAAGAAACAGGAGCAGGGGTAGACACGGTGACTATCCAAGTACCGGTTTTAGCCGCTTCTTATGTTTTAACTTTACCTATAGATGATGGAGGAGTCGGACAGGTTTTAACAACAGATGGCGGTGGGGTACTTTCATGGACCACTAATGCTGGTGGGGATGTGTCAGGTCTAGGGGTTTCTACGGATAACGCAGTCGCAAGATGGAATGGGGTTGCTGGAACGTCTATTCAGGATTCCGTAGTAATTATTGGAGATACGGGGATCGTCACAGGTGTAACATCTTTGACAATTTCTACGGCTGGAAATTTATTGACTTTAACAAATACAACAGATGGAGCATCTGTTCAGATAGGTATTTTAGAAGGAGACCGCGCGACTATGGCAGACAATGATGAAGCCTATGTAACTTTAAGATTATCAAATGATGGAGGTGCTCAGACTGAAATTGCGAGATTGACTTGGGTTGCAACGGATGTAAATGCCGGGACAGGAGTTGACGGAAGATTAGATTTCAGTGTGATGACAGCAGGGGCTTTGGCAAAAGAATTATCTTTAGAGGGAACAAATTTATCTCCAACAACAAATGACGGATTGGCTTTAGGAACAACAGCCTTGATGTGGAGTGATTTGTTTTTAGCTAACGGATCAGTAGTAAATTTTAATAATGGCGATATTACACTCACTCATGCTGCAAATACTTTGATTTTTAGTGGTGGAACTTTCGCTTTGGTGAATGGAACAACAGCTCATGGAATTAATATTACTCAAGATGGAGTTTTGGCGATAAATAATTATGGATTAAAACTTTACTCAAATGCGGCTCAAGTAAATTCTCAATTAATGTTGATACATCAAGATAATGCTGCAAGTACAGCCACTATGGCAGCAACCATGAATGATGGTTCTGGACATGGTATAGATATTATTCAAGTTGGAGTATTAGGTGTTGGTATGTTTGCTTTCCAAGTTCGCTCTGATACTGCACAAGTATCCGCAGCATCATATTTAGCAACAATTATTCAAGATAATGCGGCAAGTACATCTGGTGCAATGTTTATAGTAAATGATGGTACCGGGGCCGCTTTACAAATTAATCAAAATGGAGGAGTATTGTCATCTCTCGGCGCTTTAACAATTACGAACAGTAATTTTGGCGATTGCATATTTTTAGATCATAATGCTAATAGTGCAAGTGATTTAGTGGGAATTAGATTTAATATTAATAATGCTGGTGCGGGGCTTGAAATGGCTTTTGATTTTGATGGTAGTGAAGTAGTAAATGGTGCTGTTGGTGGCATTCAGGACAAGAGAGTAAGATGTTTTGTTGGGGGAGGACTTATTTATTATATTCCATTATACACAGCATAATGCCAAAAACGCCTATTATCACAATAGACACTTTCAGTTCCGGAATGGTTCAGGATGTCTCAACTGGTAAAGGATTTTCAACATTATTTTGTTGTGATATTCATAGAACTCCGGGAAGAATTACTGCTCAAGCGAGATTGGATGCTGATGATGATACGATATTCCAGACTAATACTGAAATACCGTATTGGTTTGAGATTTATGATGCTAATGGGGGTACAATTGAATTGTATGCTTATAGTGATGAAGGTGGGATTTACAGAAGAACAGCAGGAGCATGGGCGTTTTTAAGAGATATTGCAGCAGCAGATGGTCAAGGATTTAAACATTTTCAAACAAGTTTATATTATTCAACAAGAGCAGGAATAGGAAGATTGCTAGGTGATCCTACCGTTGGAGGGAATTATACTGATGCTTATCAGGCTTTTACTACAGCCGTATCAGGAACAGATTTTGCATCTATGACAATATTTGCTAATTCTTTGTACGTAGCCAATACTAGATATATTTCAAAATTAGCATCCGATCAAGTGACTTGGACAGCAGCCGCATTAACACTTCCAGTAGGGTATATTTGCGCAGCTATTACAGAATGGAATGATAGACTTGTTGTGTCTACTCAAAGTGGGACATCAGTAGGAGATGAAATAATAGTTTTTTGGGATGGCGTTTCTGAATTTCCAGAATTAATTGTACATGTACCTAAACCGGGAGCTTCTGCTCTTTTCAATTATAATAATTCACTAAAAGCTTTTATAGGCAATAAAATTTATGCTTTCAATGGAGCAGACTTTATAGTTGAAAAAGTTATTTCTAAAAAGGGATTTCCTGATGAACTTAGAAACCCATCGGTATATCCGAGCGCAGTTGAATTATATGAAGAAAGAATGTTGTTTGGGATAACTCATATCATGGTTCAGAATGATACGCAATTTCTTGCTGGTACATATAGTTTAGGAAAGAATAGTGTAGACTATCCTACAGCTTTAGCTTATGAATTTGAACCGAGTACAGGGAATTCAGGTCAAATTGAAATTGGTGCAATAAAAGTATTTAGTTCAATTAATGATACCCCAATTTTATATGTTGCTTATCGTGATATTGACGCTGGTCTGTATGTAATAGATAGATCAAATGTAAATTTGAATCAATACACTAGTGTCGCTTATATATTGACTCCTGCCTTTGAATTACCGGGTAATTACGGAATGTTGGTAGAAGGAGTGAGAATTGAATTTGATGGTAATATGATTACTAACGCGAATAGCAATCGTATTACTGTTAGATACAGAATAGATAATGACATTGATTATGATAATGATACCTTAAATTTTACTCTCTTAGGAACAATAGATAATGATGCTACAGGGAGTAATAATCAAAATAGAGTTTTATCAGGAGTTTACAGGAGAGCAAAAAGAATACAATTTAAATTTGAATTAACAACAGATTCGGGAACAGTAAATAATAATGTTGTAATTACTAAAATTCATATTTATTAATGGATTTGCCTACAAATATCAAGAAGGATGATAAAAATAATGTGTATTACACGATTATTCAAGATGGAAAAGAGATTGAATTTAAGGTTGGAATAGGTTGGGTGGAAACTAAAATTCAATCATATAAGGATAAAATAATACAAGTCAATGAGAATGATCCTGAGATGCTACAATTTTATAAGGATAAAAGAGATTTTTACCAATATATAAAAGATAAATATGACACTCTCGGATAATCATAGACACGGAGGAGCTGGTGGAGATGGATCAAGAATACCTGTTAAAAATATTCAAGGAATAGAAGGACTTGAATGTAGAACCAGTTTAAGAACAGTGAGTATTCCATCTTCATTTGCAGCAAGTTTTGCTGATTTTTCTCCTAGAATGATTATTTTTACAGCAGGAATGTCTGTTGCTAATTCAGGTGGGGGGCAATCAAGAGGAATTTTATTAAGACAGCCGGGAGCTGATACTACGAATACTTTAGGTTTTAATGCACAAACTGATGTTTATTTCCATGATACTACTTATGCGGTTTACCTTAGAGATACTGCCGGAAATATAACCAGAGGAACTGCAACTATAGGAGAGAATGGATGGGCTATCAATTTTGCAGTTGGGGATGTAAATGCAACTGTAAGATATCTTGTAGAAGTATATGGATATTCAAGAGGATATAATCAACTATTAAGTAATAATATGTGATGCAAGTTTTTAAGAATTGTTTTATAATAAAACTATGAGAACTCTAGGAGAATTAGAAGATTACATACAGGATATTTTCAATGACACTAGTACGGCTATTCAGACTTCGATTCGTACATTGACTAATATTTTTGTACCTATAGTTAGAAGGGAATTAAATTTACCATTCCAATTTAGAAGTTCAACGATAACAACAATTGCGGCTACTCAAACCTATAATTTACCGATGGAATTCAGGACAATGATAGATGTGAGTATAGTTGTAGGAGGTGTAACTTATTATCCTATCCCGATTGCAAACAGGGACCAATGGACAGATTTAAACGCAGGAGCAAGTGGACAGGCATCTTCCGACTATCCAACTTATTATTTTATTCATCCACATTTTAACGGATATCAAATTTCCTTTTATCCTATTATTTCTTCCGGGAGTAACACGATTACAATCAATTATTATGGTTTATCGAAAGATTTTATAACAGGAGACTTTACGGATAAGACGGCAGGGACGGTAACTATTGCGACTGCGGCTACGGCTGTTGTAGGAGTTGGGACCGCGTTCGCGGCTACAGATGTAGGAAGATATATCAGATTTGATACGGATGGATTTTGGTACCGAATAATCACAGTAACAGATGCAACTCATTTGACTATTCATAGAGCTTATGAAGGGCTTGCAATCGCCGGAGGGACTTATTTATTAGGTACAATACCAAATGTACCGGGGGACGCTATGATTTGTCTTGCCAGATATATTCAGCAAGTGTTATGGGAAAAGAGAGAGGATTTCACTATTTCTGGTGGGAAAGCGAGTTATTATGAGGATAGAGCTAAAAAAGAAATTAAACAATTGAAGAAAGATCTTGAAGAACAATATGATTCTCCTGATGTTAATACTTTAGAAAGAGATACTGTTGCTTTGAATCCAAATGATTATCCACAAAACCTAGGTTAATATGGTATTAAGTAAAACAACAAATATAGCAAATATCTGGAAGAATATATTTAAGAAACAGGCTGATGTGATAATGTCTTATAAGCCTAAAGGAACTACTAAACCTGTTACACAGCCGGCTGCTAAGCCTCTCGTAGCTCCTATTGCAAAACCACCTGTCCCTGATTGGATAGGGGAGGCTAAAGCTCCTACAGTCTCTTTAGAACCTAAATTAAAAGGAGAGGTAGGAGGAGTGCCATTGCCAAGTTTAAAAGAGCAAATGACTTATAAAGAAGAGCCTGTAACTGAACCTATTGAACCGGAAAAAATAGGTACTGATAAATTCGCAAAAGCCAAAGAAGATATTTCTAAAATACTCGAAGGCCAAGAAGATAAGGTAGACGAGATAGTTAAAGCTATTGGAGGTCTAGCCGAAGTCAAACAAACAGCTTTTGATAAACTGTTTGGCAAAGAAAGTAAAATTAGTAGTTTCTATGCTCCATCAGTTCAAGCAGTAGAAGAACAAATATTAGACACAGAGGAGTTATTGACAAACTTAAAAATGGATGTACAGAAAGGATTAGAGACCGGAGAGGTTACGCAATCTCAATTCAGAAGGATTGAGGCTAAAGAGAGGGGAGGGCTTATAGATCAAATGGATAAGTTGGTAAGGGCTAAATCTAGGTTACAAGCTGGTCTAGAAACTCAAATGGCTTTATCTGAAAAAGAGTATGACATGGTTGTAGAAGATGCTAAACAGGGGATTGAAGCATTGAAATTCAGTTTAGAACAGTCCGGACAATTCGATCAAATGCAAATTGGGTTAATCGAAAAAGCATTGGATTTCGATTTGGATCAAGATATTCTTGCCGCAAAAGAAGTTCAAAAAAAGGCAGCACAGATTGAGGAAGAAGAAGCAACACAAGAAGAAGAAACTGAAAAAGAGAAAGCTAAAAAAATTAAAGATGTTGAGGAAATATTAATGGATGCACAAGACTTTGTAGTAAAAGCTGGTGCTGTTCCTAGTGAGAAATTTAAAAAGGTTATTAGTGACGCAATGCAAATGGTGGAAGAAGGAGCAACTCTATCTGAAATTCAATTGGGAGTTATGCAGGCTATAGGGCAAAATCCTAAGGTTAAAGCCTATATAGAAAAACAATTTAAGAAGGCGAAAGGTGGAGGAAAGAAAGATCAATTTTTTTCTACTGCTCAATTATTAAAATTAAAGGCAGCAGGGCAAGAAACAGGAGTGCCGGAAATTGACGTATTATCAGAAGAACAGGCATCAGTTATGAGTGGATCTAGTGATTTATTTAATTTTACTGTAGATACTGAATAAAATCTTATGCCAGTCTTAGATATTGTAAAGCAGCAAATAGCTAATATTAAAAAAAAGAATCAGGCTAAGAAACAAGGGCTGGAAACTTTGCCAGATTATCTTAAAGGTACACTTAATAAAGCCTTAAAAGGATATTCTCAAGGAAAACAATTTAATGAAAAGCAAGCTGAATTTTTGTCGACTGCAATAAAGCAAACAGAGCCAGAAGGACCAGTATTAAAAGGTATAACGAAAAAAGAATTTGTAACAGGTGAAGCAAGGGCTGAAAGTTTTTTCAGAAAGCCAGCAGAAGTAATTAAACAAGCTCCTATTGTCAAAGCTTTCAAAGAGAAGAAACCTCTGTATTTTCCGGCTGTCGGACAGGCAGCTGCCGGTGAAACAGAACAAGAAAAGAATATTGGAAATACACTTTCGGTTATTAATCCTCTTAGTTTAGATTTCGCTCCCATTCAACTTTTAGGCGGAATTTTAGGAGGCATTGAAGAAACAACAGGTGTGAACTGGAGCGAACGTGCATTTGGAGTGAAAAAAGAGAAGGGATTAAGACCGAAAACTCCGGGTGAATCTTTAGGTGGTACTTTTCTTAGGGGGTTTATAAATAAGGTGCCGGCATTGGGAGGTAAAGAACCTTTATCAAAAGATCCAGAAATTAATGACGCAATCAAGATAGCTATGGGTGTTGTATTTAATCTCGGATATGGTGTTATGAAAGATATTGCGACTGTTAAATATACACATGTTGGTCCAAATGAAATAAAAAAGGCACTCATAGAATTAACAGCAGGAAGAAAAGTAGGTGCCAGTAAAGAGGCTTTAACTGCTGCACAAACAGCAATAGATGAGGTTAATCAAGGTATCCCTGCAATAAATAAAGTCCTAAAAGAAGGTGCTACTATCAAAGAACAGCGCGATCTTATAGGTTGGGTTAGAAAAATATTCCAAAAAAGAGTTGATCCTGCTCCTGAAATTAAAGCCTTTTTGACTGAAACTACTGGATTTAAGGCTGCTACGAAAGAGGTTGTTAATTCCTATACTCAAAGAGCTTTGGCAATTTTAAGACCTTTTGAAAGACCTGTTTTTAGACCAAGTGTAACAACATTAAAACCTGTACCGAGCGAAGGAGGGTTAGCGGAAATAGGTCCGGGAATGGCTAAACCGCCTAAAACACCGGGAATCCCGAAAGGTCAAGAGGATATATTCTATGGTGAATTAGAAGAGAAAAAAGCTTTAATAGAATCCGCGCAGGATCAATTAAAAGGATTTGATAAAAATGACTTATCTTTATTCAACTCATTAATCAAGACTATAGGAGTAAACAAGACATTCCAAGCAGGGGATATTGAAACTTTAAGAGGAAGTAAAGCAGGTGAAAAATTAAACCAATCCATTGAAAGATTTAAAGAGGTCAAAGGTGATATGAGTGAAGATGAAGCATTAGAAGCTATTATGAAATTACCAACTCAAACTTCGATTAATCAAGCATTAAAAGATATTAAAGTGTCTGAGCAGATGATAATGAAAGATATTGAAATTGCAGAAACTCCAGAAGAAAAAGAAGTAAGGCGTCTTTATGAAGAAATTCTAACTAATAGAAAAAAAATCATAACAGAAACTCAGCTTCCAAAATCTTTGGATAAATATTTGAAACTAAGGGAAGACACAAAGAAAATGATTAAGGATTCTGCTGATAAAATATTAAAAACGGAAACAGGGAAAAAAATAACAACTAAGGTTTCATTAGAAGATATGATTAAGGAAAGTGAAGCCTTAAATATTTCTGCGAAAGATTTAAAAAAACTAGCAAATTTTTCTCGCAAAAGCAGAGCAGTTCTAATTAAAGGAAAAGAGATGCTATCTGTTTCTGCTGAAAATTTAAGAAATTTAATCACAAAATATGCTACTACTGCAAATCAGATGGAAACAGCAGCAAAAGAGGCTTTACTGAAAGAGATTAATGAATCTATGGACTCTTATAAGGATATATTTTTAAGCGCTAGGGAGTTGGTCGCGGAGTCCGGAAGAACATTGTTTGCTAATAAAACCATCTTAAAAACAAATAAAGACATTTTAAATAATTATGACAGAATATTAGGTCCAGAGGATATTGCGAAATTGGCTAAAGACTTTACGGAAATAGATGCCGGAAAAGCCTTGAATCAATCTCTTACATCTGATTGGATTGATAAAATAATGGAAGTTAGAAATATGGGATTAATTTCTAATCCTAACACTCATTTAGTGAATATATATTCTAATATTACTAATAAAGTTTTAAGTATACCTGATAAAGTTTTTTCGGCTATGTATAATCTAGGAGAGGCTGTAGTTAAGGGAAAACCTAGGGAGGTATTTTTTAGAGAAGTTAAAGGAGATTTAATAGGTACGCTAATTGGTATTCCCGAAGGGGCTGTTAATCTTTTTAAAGCTTTATTGGGAAAAGAAGTTCCTACTGATAAATTTAAAGATATAGTTTTTAAAAAAGCCATTAGTGGTAAAAAAGGAGAAGCCGTAAGACTTCCCGGTAAATTCCTGCAAGCAGAAGACATATTTTTTAAAACTACCTGGATGGAATCTGAAAAATATTCTTTAGCTATTCGTGAAGCAAATAAATTAAAATTAAAAGGAAATGATTACTGGAATGAGGTTTTAAGATTAACAGAAAACCCGACGGAGGCAATGTTAATTTCAATGAAAGAAAAGGCATTGCGTGGAACTTTTCAAGAAGAAGTCGGGAAATTTGTTAAGTCAGTTTCAGGATTAAGAAATTCAGATATTAAACCTATAAAATTTTTGGCTAAACTTTTTCTTCCTTTCGTTTATACTCCTGCAAATATATTCAAACAAACATTTGAAAGAACACCTTTAGCTCCTTTTATGAAAACCTTTAGAAAAGCATGGAAGGCAGGAGGAGTAGAAAGAGCAGAAGCGATTGGAAGAATGACGACTGGTATTGCTTTTGTCGGTACAACTATTTTGATGACAATGAACGGTATGATTACTGGCGCAGGTCCATCAGATAAGAATGAAAGAGATGCACTTTATAGAACAGGATGGCAACCCTATTCTATTAAAATAGGTGATAAATATTATTCTTATAAAAGATTGGAACCTATTGCTACCATAATAGGATGGACGGCAACAACAATTGAACGCTGGGAAGAAAATAAAGACGAAAAGACCGAAATGGACTGGTGGTTGCTAGTAGCGGCACTTGCGGAAAATGTTTCTGACAAAACTTTCTTAACAGGTCTACAGGACGCATCCGCCCTATTTAATGACCCTTCCAAGGAAATAAAAAAAATAGGTCCAAAAACTGTAGCTTCTTTCATACCGTATTCTGGGTTTATGAAATTTCTTAAAGATATGAATGATAAACTTTTAAGAAGTCCACAAGGAACTTTCCAATACTTAAAAAATCAATTACCTTTTTTGTCCGAGAATATAGTGCCAAAACGCACTGTCTGGGGAGAAGAAATAAAAAGAACATCTACATTGCCGGGAACAATGACAGAGGAAACAAATAGTAAAATTGAAAAAGAATTTTCTGCTATACAATTATTTCCCGGATTGCCGGGAAATAAGATCCAATTCTGGAAACTTAATCAAGAAAATTATGATGTTCTCCTTAAGGAAGTTGGTCAACAAAAAATAAAAGTTATAGATAAGATTATTAATGATCCTAATTACTCAAAGTTACCAATCAAAAAAAGGAGAGATTTACTTGAGAAAACTTTTAATAAGATAGATGATGATTATAGAGAAATTAAATTTGGTAAATTTCTAAAAGATCAAGCAGGTATTCCTAAAAAAGTCCCATCAAAATTAGTAAAAGCTATGTACGAAAAACTAAGAAATGATGTGGATTTATTTGATGATTTGACTCAAGATAGGAAGGAAGAACTTTTAAAAATCAATGTAGAAAAATATATTCAAGAAAAAAATCTATCTTATTAACCTTATCTTTATGTTTGAAGATACCCTACCATCAGGCGCTTATGATCTCCCGGATAAAAGAGACTTTGACGCAACTCATATTCTGGGTGCGGAAGAAGTAACTATTCCAGATGTTATTAAATTACCTTTAGAAGAAGGCAATCAAGGGAGTTCAGTTGAGTGTACACTTTATTCCTCTTATCATGCAGCTCAAATTGCAAATGAGATAGAACACAAGATAAAGCTAAACCCTTCTTTTGATCTAGGATGGGAATTTCAAGGTAAGTTCGGGACCAGAACTAGTAAAGGCGATTCAGTACAAACAGCTTTAAAATCTCTAGTAAAAAATGGATTGCAAACAAATGGTAAAATATATAAGATTGAAGGCTATGCGAAGATAGAAAAAGATATGATTGATTACTGGCTCGCTCAAGGATACGCGATAGTTACATCTGCTAAAACAACCAAAACAAATTTTAAGAAAGCTAAACATGAAGGAATCTGGGGTGGTATGGATGGGGATGTTGTTACAGGACATGCCTTTATTATTTCAGGTAAAGAACCCGGATTCAAAATAGCTTCAAATTCTTACGGATCTGATTGGGGCAAATTTAAAGATGGTACTTTTAAAATTGCAGATAAGGATGTGGTACATCTGGGAACTTGTTATGTGGTCTATGACACGAAAGACTTGGAATATATCTATAAAGACGTGACCACTGAAAGTCCCTTTGCAGAGGCTATAGTATGGGCGAAAGAAAAAGGATATCTGAAAGGATACGAGGATGGACGTTTTGGTCCTGGGGATTCTTTGACGCGTGGACAATTCACGGAAGTTCTATATAGAATGTTTAAAGATAAATAATTTTTAACCCTATACGTATGTTGAAAAAGTTTCCTTTCTTAACAAGTAATCGTTTTTGGGCGGTAGTATTAATTGCTATAGCCGGATATCTGCAAAGCGCCGGTTTCTCATGGAATCCGGAATCTTTGGCTGATGCCTTCAAAATCATAGCAGGCGCTCATATCGCGATTAGGTCCATTGATCGTTTCGGAGAGCAATCTTCGAAGAAAAGATAGTTTAACTTGCTTTTACGAACCAGTCCCGGAACATCACACAATCTAAAATATGTTCAGATTTGATGTCCGGATGTATAGATTTGTAGTGATTTGCAATATCTTCCTTCCTAGCCTTCCCTGATCCTAATACAACTTTTTTGCATGTAGCGTCATTGACTTCTATTACAGTGATCTCCTTCTTCTCCGCGATCAATTCAATCACTCCCATAATTTTAGCATGTTTAATAATAACGTAATAAAACCTCGTAGGATAAGGAATCAAGATTAGATTAGGTTTCCATATATCTACTAAATCTTTTACCCATTTCTCCACTTGAGCTAAAGATTCTAAAGTTATCTCTTGAGTAAATTCAATTTCATTATCCACACTCACTGCTGCACCGAAAGTTTTACCAATGTCAATAGAAAGAATAACCATAAAGATATCTTACTCTTTCTCTATTTTCTTGCAATTCTTTTGGAGTTTCTTAAGTTTTATAATCTGGAACAACGCATAATTGATAAAATCATAAAGCTCGTCAATAGCTTCATTGAGTACATCCTTATTAAGAAAGTCATTATCTCCGTACTTCCTTTTCCCTAACTCCCGGCGTGACTTGCAAACTTTTAAGATTTTTGAAATTTCATTTTGCATGAGATATTTATAATGAATTGTTTTATAAGTTTATTATAGACCATAACATATATTGAGGAGGAAGTGTTCTAACCTTTAGTATTCTCACATCCTTTAATCACAAATCTCTTTAATGCAAGTTTCTCTTTTTGGAGTTCCCAAATCTTAGCCTTAAGTTCCTGGATTTCTACGTCTATTTGTTGAGGAGTTCTTTTCATTTTCTTTTGAATTTAGTTGAATGATAAATCAGTTCCGGATAAGGGCTATGTGATCTAGTGACAGCTTCTTCGAATTGGGATTTGCTTATTTCGCCTTTTCCAAAAGCTTCTTTTGCGTAGTCAATATAAGTTTTAGATTTGATTCTAGTACCTGTCATAATTTAATTTGTAAGCCATATTCAACTATATTTTTCTTCTGGTATATTTGAGTATACTTCAAGGCTTTTTCAAGTGTTTTAAATTCTTTTTCCCAATAATGCTCGCCAGTATCGGCATCATATTCAAAAAGTTTATACTGCATAATCCCATCACCGACCATTATTTTTGTTAAGAATAATCCATTATTGCTTGACGTAAATTTTCGGCAATGCCGTAGTTAAATTATAAAGATTACCTTCTTGAATAATCGGAATTGAGCGCGTCATGCAAAGACAGTGAGGGCATTGTGATAATTTATTCATTTAGAATATTGGTAAGCTCATTTCCGCAAAAAGGGCAAAAATTTATTGATAACCTATATTGCATATCATCATCTTCCCCTTCGTGAATCATTTTAGAATGATCTGCAAAGAGCGTCCAGCCTTCTTTTTCGTAGTTTAAAATCTCAATTGCTTGATGTTGATTTGCCATTTTACATTCGTGAGTATCTAGGATTTTTAATTCTTCAATCATTGTTCTTCATATATTCAGTAATGGGTTGTTTTCTCTTTCATAAGGTTTAAAACCCCAATCGGTGCAAAGTTGACTTGGATAATTTTTCATTGTGCATAGTTGTTTGAATTTTTGCATAGTTTTTAAAGATTTACTATATTTCGTACAGATGCAAAGTAAAGGGATGTAGATTAACAAATTCTTTTGATGGCGGGAATATCTGTGCCATGTAGCAATTATCCGGTAGGTATTTATAGCGAATTTCTTTCATCTCTTCATAGGTTGGCAATCTGTCTTTACATGACATACTTAGATGCCACTTGCCACCATCTATTGACTTGATACAATGTACTTCATCATGGTCAAATATTTCCATGTCTTTAAATATATTCATATATTTTTAGTTATATAATCTTTTTATAAATATTTTTTAAGTTTTAAAAGTTCCTGATATCTTTCAAAATAATCTTTACCTTCCTGAATTAGTTTGATGTCTGCCTTCTGTAAGGCTTTTAATAATGTTAATTGATTCTCTGTAGCTAAATTCCTTTGACCAGATTCTAATGTCCCAAATACTAATTTATTTATCATCCTCGCTTCATTTGCATAGATGAAGGGAGGAGAATTAGGAGTTAATTCAAACAATGCTTCATTTACTTCTTTGAAACTATCCCCTGCTTCATGTCTTAATTTTATAAGATTATCATAAACCCATTTAATCACAGTTACTTTAAATTCCGGACTTAACCACATAGCAAAGTCTATAAATAGATATGGATGCATCCATGTACCTCCGTTCTTGCCCCTTTTAGCGATCAATAAGCCATTATCAAAATCACCAGAATTCTGGTTATTTTGAGTTTCGGCTTGTGCAAGAGCAATAATATAACGCTTTGTTGATTCGTTGTCCATGTAATGCTGGATTCTCTTCGCTTCATTGAACGTGATATTATAAGTATCAATTAAATCAGTGGCATTAAAAAAAGTCGTCTTACTGTCCTGCCTAATCTGTAGACCATTCATTTGACGTTGCATAATTACCGCAGTCTTCATTTGTGTTACTATTATAAGTTAATACCTTTATTGTAAGGATATTACCTTGTAGGTAAAGACTTTTAGGTAGACTTATTCAATATTCGTATTATTACCTCTTTTATCCTTTTAATCACTTCATCCGGATAATCGTCAATCACCTTCTCGATTCTGATTTTCTGTTCTTTGATCGTAGCCTCCACAACTAGAGTACATTGCCCTTGATGTGTGCGTATGCCACTTTTTACACTGTCTATAGTGCCCTCAATTGATTCTACCCAACGATAGATTTCATCTTGGATGTGGATTGCTTGTTTTGCGAGTTCAGTTGAGGTCATGAATAAATTTTCTAAGTTTTAAAAGTAAAGCATGAGCATTTCTTTTATTTAAGGGAGTATCAGCATTTTCTGCAATTAAACTGCTGATTTTTGAGTCTATCTTTCTGATTATTTCTTGCTTAGTCATGGTGGTTTTTGCGAGCGAGTTTGTCATTATTTATTTTTTATTCAAGTCTTTTGCCATGAGTTCATTTATTTTCCTATAAGTGTATTCAACTTTCTTGCCGTCAATTGTTGTTGAATATGTAGCGTCATCTTTGACGTACTTATAATTATTCATTCCTTCTTCATATCCCTTATTGTATTCGTTTATGCTGGCGATAATAAGACCCGTCATTACCAATACTACTGCGAGAATTTGAATTGCGAGATACATAGTTTTTTATTGTTAAAAAATAAATTACTTTAAGTTAATTTTTGGTATTCTTTTGTAAATCAGGATTGTCAAATTTGCTTGACAGTAAATCCGCTAGAACTTCCACGTAACAAAGAACTTGTTTCATATCTTGTTCTAAAGACCGTATACGCGCTATCATAATTCTTTGGTCAAGTTCAGAATTCTCAGCAATATTTTCATTAAAGAATTCCACCGAATCCTTCCTCCATTTCTCGCAATGATCTTTGATTTCTTTAAAATTTTCAAATGACATTTTGCTTTGGGTTATTTAATTTTTGATATTTATCTATAATCTGTTCTAAATCTTCTTTTGAATATTTGACAGTATTGGAATCTAATTCTAATTTCTGCATACCTTCAACTCCAAGCTCTTTAACCAATTTTGTAGCATATTTGGCAAGATTACCGTGTAGATATTTATTGCATCCACCACATTGTGCATGGATATTCCTTTCATCAAAATCAAGTTTATTATGATGAAGGTGTCCAGCTTGAGCCTCTCTCCAAAGTAAAATTTTTCCACAAGTATAACATCCAAGCAAGTTGGCAGAATTAGCGTTTTTCGTGCGAATATAGAGGCTAAATACCCTCCAAGCCTCTTTATGTAGCCTTTTCCATTCTCTTGCCCGAAATCGCTTAGAATTCAACTTCCTTTCAAGTTTCTTTTTAGCTCTTTCTTCTCTCCTTTGACGTTTATCTGCAAGCTGACATGGATAACATACCTTTTTTTGCATTGAGGATCTAAATTGATTGCCACACTTTTTGCAATATCTAGGATTTTGAGTTTTCATTTTGATTGTTTAAGTTTTTAAAACGTAACCAATCCCCCTCTATATCACGACAGAATTTTGACGTATCTCTGTTAAGTGGGGTACCTCTTAATTCGAACAGTTTACATAAAATTGACTCATTGATAGTTTCATTATGGAAAGTCCCGTTATTGAATATAGAATAAACTAAATCCGCTATCTCACTGTCGTATTTGTATTTTTTCATTTTGATTCTAATTTAGATTTTAAAGTTTTTAAATTTGTTTTAATTATTTATATTCTTCTAGTTTTTTTTGAAGCAATATTGTTTCTTTATACATTTCTGCTAATCTGTCTAAACAGTATTTTTCTGGTGCTGTTTCAGGGATAAAGCCATCCATCCCAATATATATCTCCGCTATTTGTTGTAATTCATATTTTATTATTTCTGTTAATTCGGATTTTTGAATTTTCATTTTGATTGCTTTAAGTTATGAAAGGCGGAGATATATCCCTTTTACATTTTTCTATTTGTTCATTCCTCAATTTATCCACTGCCTCTTTCAGCCCAGCTATCTCTTTGGTGTGACTATTGATTAAACCTATAATAATCCGTTCAAATGTGTTAAATTTATCTTCAAATGTTTTCATCTTTTAGCTTGTTTTATTAAATCTTCTATACAGTTATATTCTGTTTCACTCCAATCGAAGGTCATTTGGAGCGCGTCAAGTTGCTCTTTGATTTTATTCATTTTATTAAATTTTTTCATATAATCTCGTTGATCTTTATTGGCTAGTCTTACCACTTTAGACATGAGTTTCTTGTTGTGCATGGCTTTGATTATTTTATTCATGATTGTTTGAAAATAAAATTAGTGCTTTCAAAGATATTTTTTAAGTCTTTGCCTTCTTCTGGCGTAAAAATTATATGTTGTTTATTTTTTTTAATTGCTATGGTACATCCTTTCTCATCAAGATAATTTTCAAAAACTACTGATATATTTTCGTTTATCATCCATTCTTGTTTGATTAGTTTACGCATGAACATTATAAGTTAATAAACACAACCCCATCCCCATTATAATCGCCAGAAATAAAGCAAGAGGAAGTCCTAATAAAATACTGTTGACCACAAATACCGACCATATAACAAGCATTATCCCTGCGAATTTTCTAATGTTTGATATTTTTCCCATATTTTTTTTAATTTTTTATGCATACAGAATTCCTTCTCATAAAACCATCTCATAATAAGTAACGGCTGAATATTTAACACTCTTGACATCCTATAAATTGTTCTAGGATGCGGCATCCCAATATGTCCATTCTCTATCCTAGTATATTGAGTGCGACTTATCTTAATCTTTTTAGCAAAATCAGCTTGCTCCATATACCCGGCTTCTAACCGAGCATGAATTAATCGTAATACTCTACTCATTTTAAATTAACAAATGTTAAGTACCAAATTATAAAGTTAACGTCCTCTCTCCTTCTTGACTCCACTAACAGGTCCTTCTTCCGTTTTCTTGACCACCTTCTTTACTGCTTTATGAATAGTAGAATGAATCCCATGCTCATTTAAAAAGGCATTTACCACATCAATCAATAAAGGAAAATCCTCTATAGGGATATTAAGAATTTTACAGTAGTCTATTTTCGGACTACGAAACGGGATCCTTACAAATTTAATTTCTTTAAACATTGTTTTTAAGTTAAGAATTAATATATTCAAGCCAATCCGCATTATCAAAAAATGAAAACGGATTAGGCAAAAAATGTATCTGCTTCAAAATCTGCTCACTTATTTCCTTATACCACTGATCTATTCTTTTCATCCACGGAGCCTCATAAATAACTATAATCTCTTTTAATTGACTTTCCTTATTTCTATTTGGAACCTTTTTAAACTCACTTATCCTAAAGTAGCCCGGATATTTGCCAGTCAATTCCTTGACCAAATAATAATTAAACCAAGCCTGCACAAGATATTTATCGGGACCATCTGTTGTAAACCTGCTAACGTATTTATGGTCTATAGGATTACCGGCAACATCCACAACATCAATCACCCCTGTTATAGGTAGCCCACCTTCTACAGGGGAAGGCATGGAGATTTTCCGTTCAACTACTCCACTTGATTGCCATTCAATTTTTAAGGCAAAATAAATTAAAAGATTCTCCTTTAAAGCCTTCAATTCCTTGTCTAAGTCTTTATTCATTTCTTCCAGCTCCTCGCCTGTAATCCTCTCCAATAGCTTCACCTTGCCTTTATTAAAGAACTCCTCAATTTTTTTTAGGTCTGTATCGCCACTTAAAAGGAAATACTCCAACCCTTTATGCCAGCATTGCCCCATAAAAACTGTAAGATTTGGCTTGAATTCCTCCCTTATAACATATTCCTTCCAGAATTTAAGAGGAGATGTCATAAAAGATCTAGTTGCACTGTAAGATAAATGATCTATAAATGGCTTTGATTTCATGTTATTAAGTTAGTAAAATGTAAAGAATTAACATAACAACAAGGATAGAAAGAGTAAGTGAACTTGCCCAAAGAGTCTTATTCTCATTTCTTAATTTATCAAGAAGGTAATCCTTTGATGCTAAGGATGAATATTTTTTTACTTCTAAATTTATTTCTTTATTTTCCATGTTAATTATTTTTTAGCTTTCTTAGAATTATTAGGAGTAGATGCTCCCTCCTTCAAGAAATCAGGAACTTCCTCGTCTGTAAATCCCGGTGGAATACTCGCTTCCCCCAAAGGAAGCAGTGCGTCCTCCTCAAATCCTGCATCCTTAACCTCTTCATGCTTTTCTGATTGAGCGGATAATTCCTCTTCCACCTTCCTTCCTAAAGCAACAGCAGTCACAACATCAAACTTCTCGCCTAATCCAAATTCAACATTATTCCAATATATATTCTCGGTTTTCTCCTCTTTTACAGATTTGATAACAATATAATATGGGTACCCCTTCTTATTTACAGCGTTCATTACATCAAACCAAGATCCTAAAGTTTTCATCCCTCCCAATCTCCACTTGTAAATCTTGCCTTCATAATAAACATAAACTACTGTTTTATATTTTAATCTGTATTGTTCTTTCGCTCCTTTATAATCACCCTTATAAACAACATTCCCCTCCTGATCTTTTAATTCAATATCTTCGCCCCTATCTGTTTCCTTACACCAATATCTAGCTTTCTTCATCCCATTACTATCAGTATCAAAATCCCTACAAGCAATCTGAACCCTAGTCCTAACAGGAAAAAATACAGTCCCTACCGGAATCTCTTTTGAATCACTTATCTGATTTTCAAAAGATACAGCAGTGATCTTTCCGAAATTGGGATTCTTTGCCTCAGTGGTAGAATCAAACTTAGTATTATCCAGTTTGATGAAATTAGTCTTGCTCATCGGAACCACGTTCTCCGACTGCCACTCCTTTAACGCCTCATCTTCCGCCGGCGTGAGCGCCTTTGTGTTGTCCATGTTTTTTAAATTAAATTATAATTTTTGCAAAGACCCTCCATTGCTTCGGTATCGAAGTACCCCTACTCACACTTCATTGGAAGTTAATACCAACAATCCAAGAGAGGAGCTTTCAAGGCGTAGAGCCTTTGCAATCTATAAATAGCACAAAGGCGCACTCGTTTCAAGTGCTAATCCTTAATTTTAGCTTCAATTACCTTGACTTGAGCGGTAGAAGATGTTTTTTTACCAAGTTTTTTAGTGAGATATTTTTTCATTGCGGATTCCATTTCGTTTGATTCCGCTATATTTACTTTCACATTTATTCTAGTATTTTCTGATTGTGTTTTTATCGGTGCGCGATCACCGAACAGATCAACAGCAATTTTTACAGCTTCAAGTTGAATTTTGATATCGTCAAGATCTGTTAAGACTAATTCTCCGGGATCATTCTTTCCGGCTCTAGCTAGAAATACTCTTTTAGCTTGCAATGCCCTTGCCAGAGCCTCTGCAACGCTTTCCCTTGTGATACCTTTATCTTCATAGATTTTCTGGATAGCATCCCTTGTAAGCGGATTATCATCTAATTTCGCAACCAACTCACTTGCTTCTTTGATTGCATTTCTTTCAACGCCTCTCTGGACTACTTCTCTTGGCTTCATTTTATTAGAAGGTTTAATTTTAGATCTTCAATTTCCGTAACCAAAATGTCATACGCTTTTTCAAAGGAGGCAAGAAGTAAATTTATATTTATACCATTCATAGTAATTCCTCCTCTACCCGGATTTTCTTTTACAACTTCCGCATAGATTTCCTTAAATCTTTTCATAAACATCAAGCAAATTATCTTTTAAAAGGCTTTCCGTAATATTCAATAAAATCTTTCAAGGTGTGACCATTAGGCTGCAATAAATCCAGTTTATGATTATCGCTCCATTTCTTTTTATAGAAAGATTCTGCCACACCTTTCATATAAGAAATAACTTCTCCACAAACTGAACATTTCTCATATAAGAAAGCATTATCTTGACCAACACCATCAAATAAATGGAATCCTTTTTTGCAGTCCGCTCGTGTAAGTGGTCTCCTGAATCTAGCAGGGAATTCCTGTTTAACAAAACTAATTCCTCCTACTCCACTTATATCCATCCCCGGATCAGAGAATTTATTCTCCTTTTTTTGGTTTTTCTGATTCTTCAGATTTTTCATCTAGAAATAAGTCAAGTACATCAGATATCTCAATATCTGAGTTAATACTAAATTCATAATTATTAAATTCTTTCTTCAATAAAGCCATCGTCTTATCTTTTATTTCAATCTCATGCTGAGTTTCTTTAAAAGCCTTCTGCAATTCCTTGTCGTTTGTAAGTTCATCGTTAATCTTATTAGCCGTAGATTCCATCCCTAGAAGTTTCTGGGCTAACTCTACCACCATCTTATCTTTCTTTCCTTCATCCTTTGAAAGATCAAGATTTTTTACATATTCAGCCAACTTAGATCTAGCACCCTTCTCTAATTCTCTTTCCTTCTCATATTCCTTATTTAATTTCTCTTTCTTTTTATCAAGCAATTCCTGATATTTGTTCATTACCTCATCAGTGTTTTTTACAAACCAACGACATGCGGAAAAATCTAGACCACTAAATGTCTTAGGTACAGCCTTCCCATCCGGCGAAACTTCATTCGTCTGAGTAAGCAGTTTCCTGATAATAAACATTTGTACAATAGTCAGCTTCATAGATTAAAGATTAAAATATAATTGTAATAAATATATATATAAGAATACAAAAGCGCAAGTGAATTCTCTGCTAATTGTTAAAAACCCTAAAATCTCTTATAGACATACGACCCAAATTGCAGGAATTTAAACTCTCCTTTTTTCATTTGGATAGTAGCAGTTCCACCGTCCCTGCCCCTAGTTTTTAAAAACAATATTTCCCGGATATGTCTAGTATCTTTTTTAAATTGTTCCTCATAAAAAGCCCTAACTTTTTCTAAATTATCCCGATCATCTATCCCTAGATCATCTAAAATGCCGGTATTAGCATTATTAACTATGAATCTTTTACATTCTGCATCTTTTAAAGGGATAAAAGAAGGTTTTTTAATCATCGCGGCACGATGGGATGAGCCGGAGAAATCAGAAGTTCCTTTGAAGGCTGATAAATCTAATTCACCTTTTCCACCATTCGCAAGTTTAGTCAACTGGACTATGCATAATAGAGCGATGCCAAGTGTTTCCGCAAGAATTTTTAATTCTTTGGCTACCTTAGAATAAAAAGCTGTTTCACCGTCTTTCTCCTGTGAAGAATCTAATTGATGTAAATGATCTATAATGAAAAATTTGATCCCAAATCTTCCGTAATAATCCCGAATCATCTCGACCAAATCTTCAAAACTATTAGTCTTAGGATTATTTATATATAGGTAAGGATAATCTTTATATAGTTCCTCAACACATGCTTTAAACAATTTACGATCTTCCTCCGGTCTTTTATAAAGATATCCTTCTTCAACCTCACCATATCCAAGCACTGCAACTTCTTTCCCCCTTTGATTATTGAACATATTACAGGCTAACATCATCACGGTAAAATCCATCCCCATTTCTAACGGAATTAACATCGTGGGCTTTGTTTTAGCGTTATTTTTTGCTAATTCCGTGATAAATGTCGTTTTACCTGATCCATGTTGCCCTCCTATTATTACCATTCTTCCCAACGTCAACAAGCCTCCTATATGATCTATCTCCTTAATCATCCATGTATAATAATCCGTGTACCTGCGACCAAACAAATCATCCAAAAGAGATTTACACGAAATACCGTACCTTTCCTCCTCTATCTTTATTTCCTCATTTTCTGATTTCTCGGACATAGATATTTAGTTAAAGTATTTGCTAACGTTTTCTTATCTCTTTCCCATTCGGGATGATACCACTTTAACCATTCAATGATGTTCGGACTTCCGCGACCAGTACCAGCCCTACACATTAACGTATTACTTGATAAATCAATAAAACTTGAACATACTTGACCATTGATAACTATATTAAGGTGTTTCCCACCCATGCTTGATCTGAAACTATATGATTCCCCATTTACCTCCTGCGCCCCTGAAAACCTCATTAAAGCCTCTTGCTGTGGGTATTCTTTGGCAAACTTAAAAACATCAAAACTCCTTTCAGGATGATATGAAACCCTTTCCCTGTGCAAATTAAGTTTCCTCCTCCTCTCCTCTATATCCTCAACAACCCTTTGCCTTAACTCCTCCTTCTTCTTAGAATCCCCAAAAATCTGTAACCATTCCTCATCACAATATTCCCTAAACTCTCCACACTGCTCAAAATTGAATTCCTTTAAAACTCTGCAAGAGTGTTTCCTTCCCTGCTTCCAGTTGGAAAATCCCGGCAACCTCATCAATTGTACCGGCTTCCTAGCCCTGTCATCCCCTCCTAACCTCTCACCTATATTCTTCTCAATCCAATCAAAATTATCCATGGAAGGTCTATATAAACCTCCTACAGGACTATATCTCTCGTCAAGTTTCCTCTCGTTCCATGCCAACCAGTAAACATGAAATCCGTTCCTAGTTTCAACTATAAATGAAGGCTTTAATGTCCTTTTCCCCTCTACCTCTGTATCCGTGACCATTATCCTCCCCAATACCTCCGACTTCCTTTTATCAATCTCCTCATCCGTAACCTCCTCATGCCTCCCGGACACATCAATATCACAATACCATGCCCTAATCCCCCTATGATTCTCTGACTTGTGATTCCGTTCTCCTACATCACAAGGAGTGAAATATATAGACTGCTTCTTGTTTAAATTCAAATCTGTTAACTCCTCTAAAGTGAACTCATGCCACTTCCTCTCTATAGGTGCATGCGTCTGCCCTATATCCCAACCGGCTACACAAATTATGGATTCCGGAAAATGAGTGAAAAATGATTGCAAAGAATGAGGCATGACTTTTATGTTATTTTCATTTTGAAATATCCTTAAGATCTTCTGCTCGCACTCTCCATGTGAATTCTGAAATTTAAATACATCCGTATTGCATATCCAATCTGTATACTTAATAATTTTTTCTGTACTCCATCATCATAATATTTGTCACCCTTTATAGGGCAAAGTAAAATCTCAGATTCAAGTGACAAAATGAACTCTGCCATTTTATTGAGTCTTTCAAGACCGGAAAGACTTTCATCATCTAAAATGTCCTTAACCTCCTTGATTAAAAACGTGTTTTCCCTAATCATATTGTATAGTTAGAAAATAAAAAACCACCATCTTGACGACCCGAGTATATACCCACAGGTTGCGACCATGAGTCGCCAAGATAATGGTTTTTTAGGTATATACTTAACAGCCGCAACCATGAATATATAGTACTTCTATTTTTATTGCAAGCTATTTTTAAAAATAGATACTTAGCGGTATAACATAAGAATTTATAGGTCAAGTAGATTGTACACTACCCTCTTGATTTTGTTAAAATTCTGTGTTAAAATCAGGCGTGTTCGTGCGCTTCCGCCTGCACGCAGGCTAGAGCACACGACACGCAGATTGCACTGATTTTACAACTCAAGAATAATATAGTAAAATAGAAAAAAGGAAAAGCAAGTACATGGTTACGGTAGAGGAAGGATTGTTCCGGCTGGGTTTTTCGGGTTGGGGTTAGGTTAGATTTAGGTTGTGGAGGTGGTTGAATCCGGGGATACTTCGGGCGGTTTTTCTGTAGACGTGGAATTGTTTGGGAATAAAGGCTCAAATTCTTTAGGGTCAAAAGGTTCAATCTCCTCATAAGAGGCAGGTGTGAATTTAAAATTATTCTCCTCGTGCATTTCTAAGACCATACGGACGTATTGAGCAGGCTTTATACAAAAACTCCGGGCGGTTTCTTTGATAAATTGGTAGGTGTGAGGATATAAAGATATTGCCATATGCTGTGATCTTCTGCCAAAGCTATATTTAAACTGTTCATTATTTTTAAAAAAATAAAGAGAAGGATTTTTTTTCATATCCTCCTCTTTATTTATCCTAAGTCGTAACCTGTGGTCGTTTTGTTCGTTGTGTTGCATTAGATTAAAGGCGCTAGATATCCAAAAATAAAAAACCAAACAATAATCAGGGCGATAAATATCAAGGCTTCAAAGATCGTGCATTTTTTACTCATAGTGTTATTCATGTTTTAATTTGAATTGTTATGTTTTAATATATTTCGACGATCTCATAGTCACGTGTACCTGTATTGTATGGCTCAAGGTGTTTCTCATAGATATAGCGCTCGACTTGATCGTAAGTTTTTTTTGCGATATTGTCTGGGATTTCGTATTTTTCCATGACTACATAATGTAATAAAACGGTTTTCATAAATTTGGTTGTTAGATTATATGGTTACGGGTTTAAACAGATGTCGCCAGTGTCAAAGTCAGAGTTGTTGGCATAAAATTTTCCGGGTTCTTCGGACATAATTCTGATAGCCTTGGCTCTAGCTTGATCTGCTGAAATAGCTTGTATGTCTATAAATCCGTATTCGTGATAATTTATGTCTATTCTGTAAATTGGTTTTTTAAGCATGTGATTTTGTGTTAGAAATTATTTGTCTGAATCCTAAAATTCTTTTTTTCTTTCTATACTTGCTTATAGCTTGAGTATGTTCATTCCGATTATAATATAAGAGATGTACCTTGTTTTCTTTGCGTTGTTTTAATGCGGCTTTGTATTTTTCCGGGTGAAGGATATAACTGATACATCTCCGGGAACAGTTGAAAACTTTTGCTGTTTTTCGTTCAGAGTGTAAAAGTGCGTAGACTTCTCTTACATTCTTATGCTGTGATGGTAGAATTTTATAGCGTCCATCCTGCTCAGGCGCGGAATATTTGTAAAATTTTTCGGGCATATATTAGTAAATTATTCTATTATATAAGGTTTTCCGGCTTTTATAATATATTGGAAGTTGCTTTCCTTGCCGGTAATCGTGTAAATAGGTGTGAAATAACTAAATCCGATATTGCCATCGTCTAGGAATCCGTCAAAGGTTATATATTCGATGTTTTTGATTGCGTCTTGCTCTCTGTAGCCAAAAGGGTTATTTATTCTTTCTTTACCTGTTGGAGATTTCCATAAATTTAAAAGCCATTTAAGTGCCTTTCGTGTTTGTTCTGGAGTTAGTCTATATTCGATATCTTCATATTGTATATCTGCTTTCTTCTTTCCGGCGTTTAATCTTCTTTTTATTAGATTGATTTCCTTTTCTGTGATTATAATTGTTTTCATGATTTTGTGTTGTTAATTGATTAAATTTGTGTTAAAATTTGTGTTTTTGTGTGTTTTTAAAATATGATCATATTTTGTCTTGGTTAGAAGGTAAGAAAACAGCCATAGTATAAAGCGCACAAACCCGCACGTCAATAGCCTGTTAAATAATCACTTGACAAAAATATTATAATAATATGAATTATAAAATAAAATCTATATATAGTAAGTAGGTAGGCACTCACCACTATATATAGTAGGTCTATTAAAAGGGTTTCCGAAGAGTCTAACTATGATATTTCTGCGTGTATTTTCCTGCTCGATATTCTAGGATTTAATTATAATACATAATCATATTATGTCGAAACTTTGCACAAGGTATATTGTGCAAAGTTGTTAACAGATCAGAGCCTCTAAAATGTAGTCTATTAGTGTGTATTAACATGCTTTAAGGGGTTTGTATAGACTAGGGTGTGTCAAATTTTCGCCCTATTTATGAGTATATAGTACTACATCTGTTGACTTAGCATGTCTGATCTGTTAAATAATTTTAAGGGGGGGGGCATAGGGGGGATGAGGGGGCGGTCTGAAATAGTCGACACCCCAGCCCTGACCGATTTATTTTTTAAAACTTTTCCCTATTCAGTGTACGCATTTAAAGCCAAGATATAAGCCATTTTTTATTTTTAGAATTTTTAAAAAGCACGAAATCCCATCTTTCCCCGGCATTTTGATTTGACATTGTGTACACATTTCTATAAGATATAATCAGATTAAGATACAATCAGATGGAAATTATAAAGGTAAGAACATTTAGGGAATTGAGGGCGAATCTGCCGAAGTTTTTAAGATTGGTAAGGGGTGGAGATATTTTAGATTTTGATGGGATGGAGATTGGTTGGATAGATCAGGGGGCAGGCAAGGAGTTGAGGAGGGATGGAGAAAATTTCGAGGGGGTATAGTTGATGGTCCCGGAACATCCGAAACATCCTGATATTTAATAATTCAAAAGATATGACAGAAAAAGGGGGAGCATTTATACAGGCGGTAAATATGTTGAGGGAGTTTGGGAGGCAGAATGATTTAACTATAGTTGGCACGATAGCGTTTTTAGAAACTCTTGAGAATGGGACAACAGATACCAGTGTTCAGAATATATATATAGTAGGGAGCAAGGAAAAAAAGAATTCAACTAATCTTTAATAGGTGGCTGATCTTGATAAGACATGTTTGGGATGGGTTTTAAAGAATGGGATAAAAAATGAGAGAGGAGATCCTATGGAATTCGAGGAGCATTATTTTTTATTAGAGCCATTTGCTGATTGGCATTGGAAGCAGGTGGCGATGAAATCAGCTCAGGTAGGGTGGTCTACGTTAGCGATTTTAAAGACGTTATATGGGATGGCGTATAGGGGATTAAATTGTATTTATGCGTTACCGACATTTGATGATGTGCATGATTTTGTACCGGCTAAGGTTGATGGGATAATCAAGAACAATCCTATTTTGACAAGTTTGATGGGCCAGAGTGACGCGATCACGAAGAAGCAGGTGGGGAACAATTATATCTGGTATCGTGGGACGCATAGCAAGAAGGCTGCTATAATGCATACAGCAGATTTACTAATTTTTGACGAATATGATTCTTCGAACCTTGAAGTTGTAGATCTGTACACAAGTCGTTTACAGAAGTCGAAATATAAAGGTGAATGGTTTTTCAGTAATCCTATAAGGCCGGGAGCGATAGATGAGATGTATGAATTTTCTGATAAGAGGAGATGGATAATCACATGTTCTAGGTGTAATCATAAACAGGGGTTGGATTATTGGAAGAATGTAGATAAGGATTTGGGAATTTATATTTGTGAGGGGTGCAAGAAGGAATTAAGGGAGGAGGACAGGAGGGTAGGGGAATGGGTGGCGGAATATCCGGGTAGGGAGATGCATGGGTATCATATCAATCAATTGATGGCTCCGTGGGTTTCAGCAAAGGAATTGATATATTTAGAAAAGACAAAGGGGTCGCAATATTTTTATAATATGATTTTGGGACTTCCTTATATAGAGAAGGACGACACGGTTGACAGGGTATTGATTGAGGAGAGTTTGAATATGAAAGAGAACATGCAATTAAGGAACGCAATGGGGGTGGACGTGTCTTATAGGACATTGAATTATGTTTTAGGGAATCATACGGGAATATTCAAGGTGGGAAAATGCGAGGGTGAAAACATGTGGGGGAGTTTAGAACAGATTATAAAGAAGTATAAGCCATTGACAGTGATTGATGCATCTCCGGATCCGTATCCAAGGAGGAGATTGGTCCCGAGACACAGGGGGCGTGTTTTTGCGTGTTTTTATAGGAGGAATCCTGATAGGAAGAATTTGATTGAATGGGGGGATAAAGATGAGAATAGGGGGAATGTTTATGTTGACAGGAATCAGGTTATTTCGAGTTTAATTTATGATTTTATGGATAAGAAGATATGTTTCAATACAAATGGAGTTGTGCCACAAGTCTATTTAAGGGATCAGCTTGACGAATACGTGAAACACTGGGAAAATATTTATAAGATCACTGAGGAAGATCGTCATGGAATACCGTATTCTGATTGGAAACATAGTGGTCCAGATCATTTTGTTCACGCAACAGTATATTTCAAGATAGCGTTGAGTAAAGTTCCTAAAGGGATGGACGAGGCGGTGGACAGGTATGGGGCTGCGATAACGATAATAGATGACAGGATACCTGCTGATAAGATACCTATATTAGCGGATGAGGACATGAATGATCCCAGTGCGTGGAAATCTCTTTAAGGTTAAATATGGGAATGACACAAAGTTCAAATGGGGATAATTTACAGGAGGGGTTAATTGAGCGTAGGCAGATGGTTAGTTTTGAGATGGACGATAAGTCATTAATTTCTGTAGCTGATTCATGGATAGCAGAGGCAAAGACTTTACATGATACATTTAAGAGAAAGCAGGATAAGAATGAGGATTATTTTCTAGGGAATCAGTTGGATGACAAGAAAATGAGCAAGTACAAGGCTAGGATTGTTTTAAATAAGATATGGCAATCGCTAGAGACGGTAATACCTAGGGCAACAAAAAAGCTTCCGGCACCGATGGTTTCGTTACCTGCTCAAGAAGATCCAGCAAAGGAGGTTGATTTTCGTAAATATACAGATGAATTGGAGGATATAATATTATCTCTAGCAATGTCTTTAAATTTACCTGTAAAATTAAAAGAATTTTTAAGGTTTAGTCAATTATTTTATTTAGGGGTTTTAAAATATGGATATGATGAGAGGGAGGGGATTTGGGTAGAAAATATCAGGCCGCAAAGGATATTGGTTCCTCCATATTTACCTTACGATTATGTGATTGAATATCACGAGAATAGTATAAAAGAGTTAATCAGATTATTTCCGGGGAAGAAAGAGGAAATTAAAAAGATGTTTTTTAGTAGCGGAAATTCAGGAATAAATATTGGGACTAGGGTAGGGTATTATGAGGTGACTATACCGGAATTCAAATTCTGGAAAGTGAATGAATTATTGTTAGATAAGGTGGCAAATCCGCATTTTGATTTTAAGGAGGGGAAGAATAATCACTGGAAAAATCCTGAGATAGATTATATATTTAGTGATTTATGGCAATTAGGAAAGAATGTTTATTCTCAAACGACTTTGGTAGATCAGGTTATTTCCTTGCAGGATGGAATAAATAAAAGGAAAAGACAAATTTCAGATAATGCAGATAAGGCGAATGGCATTTTAGTTGGTTACGGTACAGGTGATGTGACTAAGAAAGAGGTTGCTGCAATTGAGGCGGCAAGAGAAAGACCGGATGGTGCGGTATGGTTGAGGGATGCAGCGCAAGGAAGCGTTCAGCATTTTAGCGGTCAATTATTGCAGCCGTATGTTTTTGAGGATATGCAACATACGATCAATGAGATTGATAATATTTTTGGAACACACTCAACTACTAGAGGGGAAAAGACTCCGGGTGAAGAAACTTTTGGAGGCAGACAACTTTTGAAGGAATCAGATCAGGAAAGAATTGATGAATTGACTCAGATGTTGGAAAGAGTTACAGAAAAACTCTATAATGCTTTTGCACAAATGATAAAAATTCATTTTACAAAAGATGAATATATCGCACAGTTGGGAGAAGATGGGACAAGTGTCCAGTTAAAGATACAGAAAGATGTGGTCAAGGAAGGAGTTAGTATAAAGGTTAGGCAGGGGTCCACGTTAACAAAGGATAAGGCTACTTTGTCTGCGGAGGCGATACAGTTATGGCAATTTAAAGCTATTGATCCGGTTACATTATTTGAAAGGATAGGGGATCCGCATCCATATAAGACGGCAGAAAGGTTATATTTATGGACGGTGCAGCCGGAAATTTTATTTAAAAAGGTTTCTGCTGAACTCAAGGATATAACAAAATCTGATAGGCAAGAGGAGGTACTTAATGCTATTTCACAAGCTGAGATTGAAAACCGGGCAATTATGCAAGGTATGAATGTTCCACCGTATGAAGGTGCTAATGAGCAGCACATGGCCGCGCATCAGGATTATTTTGGGTCGGAAGAATTTATGAGTCTGCCAAAAGAAATTAGATTAAAAGCTGCTATGCATTTAGAATCTGAACTTAAAATTATTAAAGGAGGATTAGAAAAAAGGAAGGAGAAGGAAGGAGGAGGTATGAATATAAAAGAAATGCTTGACATGAGGAGTGGAAAGTGAGTTACTATAGGTAGTATTAATGATATTTTTATGACACCACTGATGGGGGGTTCAGGTAAGGAAGTGATATCTAAAAATATTTCAGAGATGATGCACGCTAATAAGATGAAATCTTTCGGAAAAAAGAGAAGTAAAGATCAGATTATAAGGATAGCGATGGAAAAAGCGAGGATGAGTGGGATGAAAAAATAGATGATGTAGTTATTTAAAAATACTCATGGAAGAAGAAAAAGCTGGTGTAGCCGACACTTCAACGGCTGCGGATCAGAAATCCGGTCAGGTCAGCACTGAGAAAAATTCTGCATCAGTTTCGGATTCTAACCACAGTGAAGTGGCTAAAACACAGGATAAAGAAACTGATATCTCTAAAGAAGGCAAGGAGAATAAAGATAAGAAGCCTTCAACTTCCGAAGAAAAATCTGAAAAGCAGGAACCTTTTTATAAGCATCCAGCTTTCCAGAGGATGAGTCGGAAAAATGCGAAGCTATCAACAGAAGTTGGGGCCATTAAGACTCAAAATGCGGAATTAGTTGGTCTCGTCAAGGAATTGATGGCATTGACAAAAGGGGAGGAATTTAAACCTGAAAAGGTAGAGAATACCGAGATGCCTGATTCACAAGAATTATTAGATATAGAGATGGATCAATTCACTCAAAAGACAGATTTGTCTGATACTGAGGAAACTGAAATTATCGATATCGCTAAAAAATATTCTTACGAATTAGAGGGCAATAAGGTTTATCTTCCGGTGTCTGTTGCTTATCAGATCTATAAAGATTTGACAAGCAAAACTGTTTCTTCAAAAGAAACAGAGAAGGCGACTGTTTCCACTAAACCTAGTCCTAGAGCAAATGAAAAAAGTGTTTCAACTCAGGGAGAGGGGAGGCCTCCGGCTCGAAATTTGCAAGAGGCAATATGGAGAGCTAAGGCTATAGTAGGGAGACAGTTGCAATCCTAATTATAGTCTAACCAAATAAATTATGACTTTCGATGAAATAGTGACTACGGTCACGCAGGATGAAATAGCGCCTGCTGTTGTAGATACTGTTTTGACATCTAATGTTTTGACTCTTCGTCTTTTATCGAATCCAAAACCTTGGGTGGGTGAAACTTTAAGAATACCTGTCAAAATTAGTGCTAGTACATCTGGTGGTTCTTTTGATGGTTATGATACTTTCAGTACGTCAAGGGTAAATACAAGACGAAGAATGAGTTTTGATCCAACTGGTTATTATCAATCAGTTGTAATTTCCAATTTAGAAAGAGCAGTAAATCAGGGACCTGCTAAGGTACTTGATCTTGTTGGGGTAGAAATGGATTCTGCTCAGCAAGATATGGTCCATGGAATTGGAACTTTATTTTATCTTGATGGTACAGGAAATGCCGGTAAAGATTTTCTAGGTTTACGTGCTGCCGTTGATGATGGAGGTACTGTTGCAACTTATGGAGGTCTTGATAGGGCTGCATTTCCAACTTTACAATCAAGTGTAACTGCTGCTCTTGGCAATTTGACTTTGGCTGCAATGGCTACATCTTATAATGCTGCAACTAGGGGATCAGATAAACCTACATTAATTGTAACGACAGAGGCGGTATGGAGTTTTTATGAGGAACTTTTACAACCTACAATCACTGCAAATTATGATGCAGGTGGATTTGCTCAAGTTACGAAAGATGGTGTACTTCAAAATCGTGGAGCTTTGAAAGGTGAAGCTGGTTTTGATGCTCTTTATTATAGAGGAACGCCGATTGTAAAAGATGAGCATTGTCCTGCCGGATTTATGTATTTATTGAATGAGAATTATTTAAATTGGTATTCATTGCCACATCCAGATAATATTCTAAAATCTGATAGTGGTAATATTGAGGGATATTACAGTAAAGATGGGAAACCTCCTGTAATTAGTTGGACAGGGTTCAAGAAACCAACAAATCAGGATGCTGTAATCGGGCAATTTGTTCTTTACGGTGAACTTATTAATAGAAATCCTAATAGATCTTCTGTTATTCAAGGTATTACTGGTGTATAATATTATTTAACCCAACTTTAAAATGACTTTATTGTTAGAAAATTATGTCATGGCCATGAAGATGGGAGCTGCTATCAGTTTTCAAGACCTTGAAGATATAATAGATGATTTTGGTAATGAGATTTTGGAATTTGATTCCACTGGTGCTGCTGCCGTGAATTGGTTTCGCATCTCAAATGCACTCACAGGTGGGGATGTCACGCTTTCCGCTATGGGTGGGGATGCAAATGTCGATATTACAATTAGACCTCGTGGAACTGGTGTCGTATTTTTAGAAAATACTGATGCCGGCGCCTCGGGTTCTTTTTTGTCTCTTTACCATAACTCTGCTTCACCGGCTGCTTCCGATATAGTGGGGCATGTAGATTTTGATGGTAATGATTCTGGTGCTGCTTTCCAGACTTATGCCAGAATAGAAAGCATCGCTCGTGATGTGACTGCTGCAAGCGAGGATGGAGATTTACTCATGTCTGTTGTAAATGCTGGTTCACTTCGCAGACAACTTTGGCTTGATTCAGACCTAAATGGAATACTTGTAGGAGAGGGAGCTACTGCTCATGTTTCATCAGCAGGAGCTTTTGATCTTGTTCTTTCAACAAATAGTAATACTGCATCTTCAAATATTATTATTACTGATGCCATAAATGGAGCAATTACATTAAATTTGAATGGAACTGCTCAAGCTACAATTTTGAGTGTTGATGCAGGCGCTCTTGGTTCTATATTAAATTTAACTCATGATTCTGCTTCACCTGCAAATTCAGATATAGTTGGTAGGATTGCGTTTAATGGTAGAGATGATGCATTAGCTCCTGAAGCTTATGGAACTATTTCTGTAATAGTTACCGATGTAACTGCCGCAAATCCTGATGCTGACATACAGATTGCAAGAGATATTGCAGGAACTCTAACTAATGTTTTAGTTTTATCCGACACTATTACCTTAACTCCTGCTGCTGCTACTGGAAATGTCCAAATTGCAGGTGGTAGAGGTTTAATATCCAATGTGGCAAATGGTGTTTATCCAATCCATAAAACTGTTGCACAGAATAATATTGCAGCTGGCGCTGGTGGTGCGATAGCAATTACAAATTATTACACTACTATAAATAGTGATGCAGGTGGTGATGCTTTTTCACTTGCTAATGGTGATATAGTTGGACAATTGAAAAAAATCCAATTCATTATTGATGGTGGTGGAGATGCTGTAATTACTCCTACAAGTTTAGCTGGTGGAACAACCATTACAATGGCTGATGCTGGTGATTTCTGTATTTTACAATGGAGTAGCACAGTATGGGTTGCAATAGAACTCGGCAATGATGCTGATGGAGTTACTGCTCCTGTCTTAGCTTAATTATTTCTTAACTTTTAAAAATTATGCCGGAATTAACAGGCCCTACACAGTCGTTTATGTCTAACACTGATGTAGTAGATACAGTTCAAAGACATACGTTAGGTACTCGCGCATGGGATCCAAACGGAAACGAATATATTTACATGCAAGGTGTGGCAAATGTGATTGTAGGTACAGTGGTAACTTTTGATGAAAATTTTGTCACTGCTGAAATTACTGCAAATGCAGTTGGTCGCGTAGCTGTTGCTCGTGCAATTGTAGATGCTGTCACTGAATTTGGATGGTTCCAAATTTATGGAGAATCTTTAGTCACAAGAGCTGATGCTACTGCTGATAATACTGCTGCCTATATAGACGGTACTGCCGGACGTATAGACGATGCTGTTGTCGCAGGGGATCAGGTCCATGGAATGATGATTAGATCTATTTCTGCTGCAAATCTTTGCATTACAGAATTGAATTATCCATATGTAGATGATTCAACTGAAACCTAAAAAATTAATTTAGATGTGCTGCCCTTCATTTTGGAGGGTAGCCATCTGAAATAATTTTTAACCATTGTATTATGTACGATGCAAAAAAGCCTATTGGCACAAGGACAGTAACGAATCCTTTAGATGAGGATTTCACTTGGACTTGGGATAAGATTCCCTATACTGTTCCTGCAAGATCAACGGTATCTTTTGTTGATTATCTTGCTGAACATCTGGCAAAACATTTAGCAACAAAAATTTTAATTGAGAAAGGGAGATTTATGGATATTATAAAAAATGATAAAAGAATTGGTAGTGCCGTTTCTCAAAATGAACATCAACATGTAATAACAGCTTTACTTGATAGGGATAATGAACAAATTGATCTTGATAGTTTGGTCAAGAAAGCTAAGGCAGCTCCAACTCCCGGGATTAGAGAAATTCCTGCGGAAGAATTGAATAAAGGGATAGAAGAGCCGATAGGTAAAACCGATGAAAATGATGAATTTGAGGCTTTATCAAAAAAAGGATATTTAAAATTAACTTTTCCGGAAAGGACGAGATATAAAGAATTGAAAGATAAATTGTCAGTTAAAGTTTAACAATTAAAGTTTAACATTATAATATATGCCGACAAAAAGTCTAGGAAGATTGGCTAGGGATAGCAATCGAAAAGAATTACAAGCAGGGACGGGAATATCAACACAGGATGCAACGACTGTTCCTATTACGTCTCCGTATACATATTTAGGGGTGGGGAATATTACTACAATAAACATTCCTACTAATGCTGCCGAATTTATTATAAAACCTAGTACGGATTTAAGAATATCAGAGTTAAACACTATGGCGAGATCTTATACGGTATCGGCCGGGGCGACTCATGCTTTTTCCGTAGCCGGCATGAATTTAATTTATATAGATGCTGTCGCCGCAGGCGGTGTTTTGAATTTTTATTTCTTAACAGTCTAAGAGATGGGACTACAGCTTTCACCTGTTATAGCAGGAGATGGAATTGGCGCAGGAGGATCTGTACCTTTACATTTTTTCGATGATATGAATTTAAGTTTTGGGAATACATCAGTAGCTCCGGACGTTATTCAACAATGGGATACCACACAAACAAATGATGCTTTTGTTACTCAACTTTCAGGATCAAATAATTGGATTGTAACTGGGAATTCTAATATTACGTCTAGTCGGAATTTAGGATTAGGAAATAGTGTCGGTCCAAATTTTGTTATAACGTCAAACACTTCATGGACGACGGCTACGGATCAATGGTTAAGTTTAAGCCATAATGCGATAAATGGCATGATTACAACAGGAGTGGGAAGTTTAACTTTACAGGGTTTTACAGGTACGACATACTTATTGAAGGCAACAGATATAGTTACGATAGATGCAGCAACAACTCCTCATACATCTGGAAATGTAGTGTTCCATGATGTGCATGTTAATGCTTCTTCTGTAAATGCGATTGGTATTGATTTAGATGTATCAACTGCTTTATTAAATGCTCAAACAGTTAACGGAATTAATATAGATATAGATGGTCTTGCAGGAGACAATGCTAATTCTAATATGAATGGAATTAGATTAACCTCAACAAATGCAACTGGTGGTAGCAATATTGCTATAAATATTGGAGGTGCATGGAATACAGGGATTTTTATAAGCGGAGCTACAAATTTGCTAGATTTGGTTGTGAATACAGTCGGGTATGCAAATAATTATGGAGTTATAAATTTATCAAGACTTGGAAATTTTACAGGAATAGATACTCAAACAGCAATTGAATTGAATATTCTTCCTACTTTTACTTTAACTGAGCCGGGAGCTGGACAGTTTGATTTCTATGGTGTGAATATAGATTTATCAGGAATTGCAGTAACTTTAGGAGCAGGAACGACATTATTGGCAGCATTAAGATTGGTTGCTAATGCTGATGCTGATGCAGGGACTAATTATGCTTTATTTGTAGATGCCGGGATGTCAAGATTTGATGGTTTGCTCTCTTGGGAGACAACTGCAATTGGAACAGGGACCGCAATTAGAAACACACAATATCAAATTGGTAGAGATGCAGATGCGACTAACCAACTTCATTTTAATGTGCCTACAGGAACTAGTTTTGAGTTTTCTGTTAATGATGTGCCGGCGGCGCTAGTTTATTCTAATATCTTTTATGCACCTATTTTTGCATCATTATCTGGCACTACGCTAGTAAGAAGCGATGTAACGGATGGTGGTGGAGCGCAAACAGCGGTGAGATTATATTCGAACACAGTTTTCACTAATCCGGCATCAAAATTATTCGCCCTAAAAAATGGTGTAGCTGGCTCAGATTTATTTTATGTGGATATGGCAGGTGTTGCAGTTGGGGCGAGTTTTCAAATCCCTGCAGTGGCTACTTATGGTGCTTCCACTTTAGTAGATGTCGTCAGAGAATACGGGACAGCAAACGGATTGAGGCTTAGGGGCAATATGGGAAACGTCGCGAGTGCCTATGGGGTAAAGATTGGTGTTACTACAGTACTAACAGACCCAACTGCTAAAATTGTAGGTTTCTTCAATGACACTGGGACTTTTACTGTTGAAAAAGCGGCTATTGATTTGAACGGTAAAGGAATTTTCACAAATGGGAGTATTCAGATAAAAAGAGCGATTACAAATATTGCTGGCACAGTTCCTACGGATGCAGAACTTGACGCGGCGTTTGGCGATCCGACAGTTGTAGGGTCGGGTTTCTTAGGGATACTTGATGATAACGATGATGGAATTCTTAATTTTGTTTGTTGGACAACAGGAACGGCAGGAGAATGGTTTTATGGGCAAGGAACAAAAGCACTTTAAAAATTCCAATAATTATTTAATATATGTCAGAAAAAATTGCAGTCTTAATACAGAGATTCAATGACCATATAATACAGCATACAGACTTGAATGACAGAGTGGAAGACTTAGATAGCCGTATTGAAAAATTATTAGTTAACCATGTGCCACATTTGCAAGAAGAAATTAAATTGATTAGACAGGAAATAGTCTGGATAAAGAAAATAGGTTGGTTTGGAGTTACAACGAATATAGCTGTTTGGGTTTATATTATAGATCAAACGATAAATTATTTAATCAAATAATATGGAAAAAGTAATTAAGACAGATCAGGGGACGGTATTAGAGATAACTAAAACACTTATTAATACTGTCACTCTTGATGAATTAAGACAAGAAAAGGCAAATATCAATAAGGCACTTATTGAATGTGAAGTTTCTAAAAACTTGCTACAGGAGAAATTAGTTGAAATAAATACTCAAATTGGGATACTTGAGCCGGAAGTTTTAAAAGATAAAAAAAATGAGTGATACATATTTATTAGATTTAAAGCAGAAAATTTCTTTTGAAAAGCAAGAGTTAATAAGACTTGAGAATTTTAGAAATACTTTAAATAAAGAAATTAATGATTTGAGGACGCAGAAATATAAAATGGCTGGTGAATTTGAAAAATTCACATCTGAACAAATGAAATATTCTAGCGATAAAATTAAGGAATCAAGAGATCATTTAGAAGATGAATTATATAAAAATAGAGAGGAAATTAGAATAATCAATAAAAAAGGGAAGGAGGTAGAGAAAGGGTTAGATTTAATAACCAGAAGGTTGGATGAGTTAGTTAAAAAAGAAAAAGAATTACAAGATAAAATGATGGATTCCGGTAAAATGGAAGTCAAATCTAAAAGTTTAATGGATAGGATTTATCAGGCTGCTGGTATTGTGCAATCCGGAAATAAAAAACTAGAAGGAGATAAGAAAAGAATTTGGATTTTACTTGGAATGATTGAAGCAAAAGTTGAAAAAATTGAGAAATATGAAAACGAAAAAAGGGATATTATTTTAGAAAAAGAGGAAATATTAAATCATCAATTCCGACTACTCAAAGTCAAGGAAGAATTAATGGATGATGGAGTTAAATGGGTAAAAGATCAGAAGGAAAGAATACAAGCTCAATGGGAAAGTTTATTACTTGCAAAAAAATATATAGAAAAACATGGCGAACTCAAATAGAGATAATAATAGGGAAACGGTGATGATAGGGGTAAGCTCGGCAGATCAGGTTACTCCTATAGAAATTACGATTAATCCGGTAACAAATGCGGTTGGGATGCAGGTGGCAACTGAAGCAGGATTAGTGGTAACTGTCGGAACAAATATTGAAAGAGATGGGAATAGAATACCTGTTATGTGTGGAGTTTCGAGTTTAGACAACGTGACGCCGGTGCCAATACATGTAACCCCTAACGGAAGAATTATAATTGTAACAGCTTAAGAAAATAACCAAAAATATATGGAAGCAGAGCGCGACGCTAACCGCGTCCCCACATTACTAGGGGTTTCTACTCTCGATGGATTGACGCCTATTAGAGTTCAGGTCAATCCCGCGACAGGCAGGATGCTAGCAGAAGTTCCGGGTGGAGTTGGGGATGTAGTTGGTCCCGGAGCATCAACAGATAATGCGATAGTAAGATGGAATGGGGTTGCCGGAACATCAGTACAAAATTCAGTAGTTTTGATTAGTGATCTGGGAGCAATAACAGGGGTAACTTCTTTATCTCTTAGTACATCTTTAATTCTTGAGGAAACAGGAGCAGGAACAGATACAATCACATTACAAGCGCCAGCAGCTATAGCCGCCTCTTATATTTTAACTTTGCCAGTGGACGATGGACTTGCGAATCAGGTTTTGACGACAGATGGTGCAGGTATACTCTCATGGACTACGAACGGAGTTGGGGATGTAGTTGGTCCCGGAGCTTCTACGAATAACGCAGTTACAAGGTGGGATGGAGCTGGCGGAACATCAGTACAAAATTCAGTTGTAATTATAAGTGATACTGGAGCAATAACAGGTGTGACTTTACTTGCAATAGAGAATACCGTGACCTGTCTAAGCTTAACAAATAATAATGATGCTGCATCTGTCCAGACGGCAACTCTTGAGGGAGATAGGGCAACAATGGCTGATAATGACGAGGCTTATGTGACCATGAGGCTTTCAGAT
>ERZ1292629.632-Hain-H43-01um-R1-632-length-38883-cov-9_pt1 | contig 38883 bp, 41 predicted proteins | sample MGYA00564399_ERZ1292629 | MGnify/ENA primary metagenome ERZ1292629 (study PRJEB36523, sample SAMEA6512636) | groundwater metagenome | collected 2019-01-08 | study: AquaDiva: Metagenomics assemblies of 32 groundwater samples
GTTCACTTAGTTTTTGAAGAAATTTAGCCTCAGAAAATTGGTGTTTCTGGCCTAACCCTCGGTGGATTCGTACTTTGACATATTTTGATATAATCATCAATATGAAGGATAGAGAAAGCGAAAATCAAAACCCAACCGATTTTTTACGACATAGTCGAAAGGAAATTGCAGAAATAATCAAAGAAACAGGTAAACCTGAATGTGCAGCTATTATGCTAGACGGAACAAGACGTGTATTAAAATTAAAACCTGGATTTCATGATGATCATTGGTTATACCACGAGGATCATATTACAGGGTTAATTCATAAATCTATTGGGTTTAGATAGACTTCTTAAACCTCTAACGGAAGAGTATTCTCTTTCGGTTTGCAAAAAACACAATGCTACGGTTATTTTTTATGGAGATCTAGATGGGACTAGAAAAATGCAGGGTGGTGAAATAGTAGATAAATACATAGAATTATCTAAAAAAATTAATCCTGAATCACCTCAAAAACACATATTAATTGGAATTGGTTTTTGAACAGATGGGGAAACAGAAATAATTGCCAATTTGGCAATCGATCATTTTAAGGAAACTGGTAATAAACCAACTCAAAAAGATTTGATCAACAGATATTTTGGCCAAAATGTACCAGCGATTGATATATTTATTAGAACAAATGAGGTTAAAATGAATAGCCCTATTACAGAACAAGAAGCAGAAGAAGTCAGCAATTTCTACGAAAGCCATCGTGATGAAGTTTTGGGATTAGGCAGAAGAGTTGGAGATTTGTGGATACATGATTATCATGAATAAAAAAATAGCCTTTTTTGATATTGATGGCGTGATTTATGATGGACATATAATGCTTGAGCAAATTAAATTACAGGAAAAGAGTGGATTATTAGTAAAGGGCACATGGAACAAAATATTTATTGAGGCTGTAAAATACAAACTTCATCTAAAAAAATATAAGGATGCTGCCAATAGCTTGCTGAATATTCACGCAATGTCACTCAAGAATAAAGATTACAAAAATATTGAGGATAACGTTTATCAATACATATTTAAACATGAGAGTGATTTTTTCTCATATTTTAAAAAAATAATCCCTTTACTCAAAGAAACTCACGATATTTGCCTCGTGACAAACAATTTTCAATTTACATGTGAAGCTGTAGGAAAATTGTTTAAAATTGATAAATATATATCTTCGATTGCTGAGGTTGAAGATGGCAATTTTACTGGTCGTGTAAAACTTTCATTAGTTGGTAAAAAAGGTATAATTTCTGAATTGATAAATTGTTATGACCCAAAAGGATCGATAGCCGTAGGTAGTTCACTTAATGATACAGACATGCTAGATAAAGTCGAGTTTCCTTTTGTGATGGAACCAGATAAACAAACCAAAAAAGTAGCCAACGAAAAGTCATGGAATATTGTAAATCGTAATAATATTGTTGAAAAAATTCTTTTACGAATTAGTTAAGTCAAATCATCTTCAAACATCAGCTTCCAATTTTTTATAACATCAACAAATTGAACTATAATGTCGTTCGGGATAACAAAATTTTGGCTCACAAAAAATGTATTTCCATTCCATCCTTAACTTGTGTGGAAAGTGAAACTTCCTGGCCTGGAAATAGCGCTCCAGATCCCCAAATTTTGGCTAATTTTACATTCTGGCTAAAATCAGAACCGATTTTGGTTGCTACATCATTTAGTGAATCTCCATCTTTCATAATAAGTGATCCATTAATGATTTTTACAGTAACAAATTTCATTTCTTTCCAAATTGAAGCTATTAAATTATCTATCCCCATCCCATTTTTAGCACTAATGTAAACATAATTATCATTTGCTTTTGGTTGGCTTATATCGGCTTTGTTAACTACAAAAATAGCGGGAATATAAACTCTATTAACTGAAAATGAATCAAAAAGCCTATTTATACTAAGCTTTTCTTTTATAGAAATATCTCCACTTTTAATACCGTATTCTCGGGCGATTCCTTTAACTGTTTCGTTATCAAATTCCTGTTTAATGTTTGAGTGTATATTAAGCCCTCCACTTACTTTTTTCTCAATTAAAACGCTTGGCTTGGTTTTATTTATTCTTATTCCGGCCTTTTCTAGCTCCTCAACCATTTTTGCAATCCTTTCCAGCCTTTGAATATCAGTCATTATAATTAATAAATCTGCACCTCTTGCTACAGACAAAACCTCCCTACCCCTCCCTTTTCCTTGCCTAGCTCCTTCAATTAGTCCCGGGATGTCCAGCATTTGGATATATGCTTCTTTATACTTAAACATTCCAGGAATAACAGTAACTGTAGTAAAGGCATATGGGGCAACCTTACTTTCCGCATTTGTAAGAAGGTTAATTAAGGTCGATTTGCCTGCCGATGGCGGACCAACCAGAACAATGGTGGCATCTCCCTGCTTTTTTACAGTAAAGCCACCCCCACCGCCGCCACCAGACTTATTAGAGGACTCAATTTCTTTGTCTTTAAGCCTTGCAATTTTAGCCCTCATTGCACCAATAAAACCATTAGTTGCTTTATGATGTGGAGTTTTTCTTAATGTTGCCTCTATCTCTTCAATTTGTTCTGTAATTGTGGCCATTTAGGGTATAATTATACAGTAATTAGGTAAATGCGCCCATAGCTCAACGGATAGAGTACTTGTCTTCGGAACAAGGAATGAAAGTTCGATTCTTTCTGGGCGCACAAATATTAGTTTTGTTGTAAAATATGCGATAATAGCCGAGGTGGCGAAATGGTATACGCAAGGGCCTTAAGAGCCCTCGAGTGCATAACTCATGCGGGTTCGAGTCCCGCCCTCGGCACTATAGGATTAAGGTTTATATCGGAGTGTAGCGCAGTTGGTAGCGCGCCTCGTTTGGGACGAGGAGGCCGCAGGTTCGAATCCTGTCACTCCGACACAGGCGGGTATTGTACAATGGTAAGCATAGCTTGGCCATTGAACGTTTTTATATGATTGCGGGTATCGTACAATGGTAGTATAAGAGATTTCCAATCTTTTGATGGGGGTTCGATCCCCCCTACCCGCTCACTCTGATTTTGAAGAGCCAAGGATGACAACTACATCATCCTTAAAGGAATCTTTAAGGCTTTGGGTTTTGGTTGCCACTTTATAACTTTCTCCTAAAGTTTCCTTTAATTTTACTATAAAATCATCAGAAACCCCGCTTTTAATTTGGATCATCGTTTCTTTGTATGAGTAATTTGAAGCATTTCCTGTTGCTGAAACTTTAAACCCATCTTTTTCAATTATAGCTTGGGCTTTTGACGCCTCGCCTTTTATTCCCGATCCATTTAGAATTGAAATTGGAAATTTAGTCAGATCCAAACCTTCAACTTTAGGAGTTGCTGTTGGAATAGGATTTTGACTGACCATGGCAACTGGCGCTTTCGATTCTATTGGGTTTTTATTTACACTACTTTGGTAGAAATAAATTCCACCAAGTAGTGCTCCTAAAAGGAAAATTCCAGGAATGATAATTACTAGTGCATTAGGACCAGATTTTGCAGGCGGAGTTATGGGAATGACGGTTTCTTCTTTTTTAATTTGTTCGTGTATTCCAGGTTCTACATGTGGTTGAGTTTCAACGGGCACCTCAATCTTAGGGGTTTCTGAAGATATCTCCTCTACTACAACTTTTTTTCTGGGCTTCTCGTCTTTAGTGGTCATATTATGATACTATAGTAGCATATCTGGTGGTTGTAGCTCAATGGTTAGAGCACTGCTCTGTGGAGGCAGGGGTTGTGGGTTCGAATCCCATCAGCCACCCAAGCTTTTAAGAAAAAGTTTAAGTTTTTCGAGGCTTTCCCAATCATTAACTGAAACTGCAAGAACTTCATCCGTACTTACTTTGAGTTTACTTTTGGCATTTTTCAAATATTTTTTATCAACCAAATCTGATTTGGTTAGAAGAATTAATTCCCGTTTTCCAAGAAGTTTAGGATTAAACTTTTTAAGTTCAGCTCTTACTATTTGGTAATCTTTTAACAAGTCAGAAGACTCGCAAGATATACAGTGGACTATTACCTTGACCTTTTCTATGTGCTTAAGAAAGTCTATACCCAATCCTTTTCCCGCCGAAGCTCCTTCGATTAATCCGGGAATATCAGCGATTATTTTATGATTTAAAACCCCGAGTGCAGGGGAAAGGGTGGTGAAAGAATAATTTGCAGTTTTTTCGTGAGCGCCTGTTAATTCATTAAGCAGACTAGTTTTACCTGCATTAGGTAGCCCGATAAAGCCAAAATCAGCAATGAGTTTTAAAGAAAGTGTCAATTCCTTGAGTTGTCCTTTTTGACCTGGTTCTGCATGTCTTGGTGCCGTTTCCTCCGCACTTCTAAATTCCCAATTCCCTAGTCCTCCTTGGCCTCCTTTGCAAAGCAAAATTCGCTCACCCACAATATTTAGATCGTAAATTTCCTTTCCCGTATTTTTATCAATTACACATGTCCCAAGGGGCAAATATATTTCTAAATCCTTCCCGTCTTTACCAGTTTTTCTATTTGCCCCGCCGGAATTGCCATTTTCAGCAGAAAAGTTAGTATTTGTACTAAATTGATTCAAAAGCTTAAGATCTGACTTTGTGCTAATGTATAAGTCCCCACCACGGCCACCATTACCACCATCCGGGCCTTTCATATTTCTTCTAAATGAAACACGGCCACCACCCCCGTCTCCCGCCTTAATAAATACTTCTGCGATATCTATTAGCATTTTTATTTAATTTCTACTAATTGTGTAAGTTGTTGGATAATAAAGGAAAATTGCAGGAGAATCCTCAACTAGAAAACGTTGAAAATCTATATAAATTTTTTTTCTTTCTTCTAGATTTAGCTCGGTCCTGCCGTCCTCCAAAAGTTTATCGATTCTGGGACTTGAGTATTTAGTTACATTTGTATTTGTTTGGGTCGAATGCCAAAAAGTATATTGGTCAGGGTCAAGCGGTATGTCAAAAATTGCCAAGAGTGCTTGATAGTCTGATGGTATTGCAGAAAATACTTGGATATTAACTTTAATACCAATATCTTCCCAATTTTTTGAAATCTTTTCCGCCAGGGGCAAAAGTACTGCGGATGTGGAAAGATTGATGGCAAGACCTTCTTTAATATCTTTTTTAGCTTTTTCTTTATCAAAACTGTAAAGTTTTACTTGGGGATTATAGGCCCAGGAATCAATCGAGATTGGGCTTATTGCTCGTTTGTCACTTAAAGCATTCTTGTCAATTCCATAGGCAAGAGCCTGTCTAGTTGTTTTATCCGAAAGATTAGCGTCTTGAGTGTTAAAGAAAATCGCCACATACTGTCCGGTATTAGACGTTGTATCAATATGAATTTTTTCCCACAAATCAAAAGGTTGAGAGGTGTATAAATCACTAACTTTATCTACCCACCCCAACTTAAAAGCCAATTTGGTTCTTTCCTCGGTCGGGTAAAATTTATATATTTTTTGCTTTTTTTCTGAATTAGTCAAAAGTAGGCTTGATACAACACCGGCAGATAATTTAATTTTTTTAACCCGCCACTCACCGGTTCCCAGTAATCCTTTTTTGAAAATAGGCTTACTTACGACTTTTGGGAATGGGGAATGGGGGTTTTGTAATTTAAAAACAAGTGTTTTTCTATCTGGTTTTTCAGTAACTAAATCTGAAAATTGATAGTTAACAGTATCGCTCGTTATTTTTGTCCCATCCTGCCATTTTATATCGTCTTTTAAGGTAAAAGCCCAGGTTTTACCTTTGTCTGGTGTCTGCCAAGACGAGGCTAAATTGGGTTCGACATCACCATTCAAATTAATTTTTGTTAAGCCATCGCTTACCTGGCTTAATATATCCAAGGGCAGGGTTTGGGCTATATATCTTCCTGTTAGCCCTATTCTTTCTGTTTTATTGTTCAAAAAAGCCGGTAGAAGTAGTGATATTGCCACAAAAATTAAAACTCCCGCAATCGTAGCTATTGCTATAATTAACTTAAATTTAGAGAAAAAGGCTTGAAAAAGTCTAAAAATATAACGCCAGTTAAGCATAAAGCTGTAAAACGGACACAGTTAAGAAGATGGTAGCAACTGCAAAAGTTAATTTAAACAATAATTTTTCCAGTCCACGTCTAGAAAACGAACCTGCCTGTGATCTACCCAAACCCGTTCCTCGTGCTTGAATTAAAATTAACCCAATCAAGGCTATTGAAAAAATAATTTGTAATAAAGTTAAAGCGTCTTTCATATACAATGCAACTATTTCATTATCCAGGTTATTATACTGGTTAGGAGGCTTAAAACAAAGGAAAAGGCAATAATTGCCAAAGTCCCCGTAAAGTTTAGATTTTGATAGCTAAAGCCTATAATTTCAAATCCGGCAACAAGAAGTGTAACAATATAAAGAGTAACTGCATAACCAACCCATTTAAAGAGGCCAAAAGTAATTAAGTTTAAAGGTAAAAGAAGAAGATTGATGATAGGTTTAATTAAAAGGGTGGTAATAGACAGAACTGCACCAGTAATAACGATGGTCTTAAATCCTTCGGCAAAAACAAGGCCGGAAACAAATTGACTAATTACATAAAGCGAAACAGTATCTATTACGAAGTGTTTAACGATTCTTTTCATTTGAACAGTCCCTTTGATATTAAAGCATGATGATACCTTCTTGCAAATCGATGCGCTTCGTTGCGGATTCTTGAAACAAAGTTTAGGGTATTGCCGGTAAGCTTTATCTTTTGGTTCCCAACAATTAATCTATCGGGATTTTTTGCTATTCCTACTGTTGGAATATTTGATTTAAATGCTTTAACTTGCCCTATACCTCCATCAACAATAATCAAATCTGGACTACCCCAGTCATTTTGAAATCTCCTTTTAGCTACCTCGCATAGAGAATCATAATCACTCTGTGACTTTTTTTGTCTAATCCTAAAATGTCTATACTCACTTTTATCTGCCTCTCCATTAATAAAAACTACCATTGAAGCAGTTGCATACGATCCTGCCAAATGGGAAACATCATAACATTCAATTCTGTGCAAATTCTTTATCTTGACTAATTTTGACATCTCTTTGAGTTCACTTTTTCTAATATCCTCATTTAAATTTGGGTTTTCAAGATACAGGTTGGTTGGGATAATTGGTTGGGTGATGTATTCAATTTTTTTAAGTTTATCTCTTATGGCTAGAGCCCCCTCGAACTTTTGTAGTCGAGATAACTCTGTCATTTCATTTTCCAGATTTTTTTGAACCGATCTTATTTTTCCTGACAAAATTTTCCTAATCATCGATATATTTTTCTTATATTTTTTAGCTTCTGAATTAGTTTTTATTTCATTTGGGCAAGGGTTACATAGTCCCAGATGAGAATATAAGCATGCCCTTTTGCCTATTTTGTGATCAGAAAATGGAAAGATTTTTCGAATTATTTTAAGTACCAAGTTAACGGTTTTAGAATTAGGAAATGGCCCGAAGTCTCCATCTTTTCTAGATGTGATAACTCTAGGGAAATCGTCTTTTGTAATGGTTATATAAAGGGGGCTCTTATCATCTTTAAGAACGGAATTGTATTTTGGTTTATTTTCGTTTATTAGTTTAGCTTCAAGTAGTAACGCCTCAAGTTCAGAAGTAACCTTAATGAAATTTAACTCTTCCGCTCGGGATATCATCCTAGCGGTTTTAGTTTCAAGATTTAAATCAAAATATGAGGAGACTCTATTTTTAAGGTTTATGGCTTTCCCGATGTAGATTGGCTTCCCTTTAGCCTTGAAAATATATATCCCAGGAGTTTCAGGAAGGGTTTTAATGTTATTTTTTTCCATCTGACTAGTATAACAATTATAAAAACAGAAAAGAAAATAAATAACCCCAACAGGCTTCCTATTATTACTTTATTTTTGTTTGTAGGCACTTCTATTTCACTTCCCTCAACCACCACACTTACGGCACTTGGAGTATTTCTGCCTAAAAAAGAATACGGAATCTTGATAACACTTTCATATGTGGATAGTGGAGCCAATACTTCAATAAAGTCCCTAGAATTACTTTTCCCATCAAAGAACACTTCCGGATAAAGCGAGTAGAAAGCAACTGGTCCCGGATTCTTAATTTTTATATTTAAAGTCGAACCAAAAAAAAATATTCCGGGATTATATTTAGCAGAAATTTCGGGAAAAGACGATCTATCTGGTTTTAACTTTCCAAATGAAACAAAAACATCTTTCTGGGGATTGTCCCCTAGTTTATAAGATCCTGGAGCATATGGCATGACGGGGTCACTTCCGTGAATAACAAATGTAAAATGTCTTAAATCTAATTTGTCAAAAAAATCAACCCCACCCGTTGTACTAGTCCATGTAGGGTCTACCGGTATCCAAGCATTTCTTTCATAACTCCAATATTCTGGCCACGAATGAAGAACATCTGCAACCAACGACAGTGGCTGAATATTGGGATTTTCAGTGTATGCGTATCCGTTTATTTCTCTAGCAGGAATCCCAGCGGCACGCGCAATTGCAATAAACAAATCTGTAAATTCCATACAAATTGCGCTATTGGGCATTTGTAGAGCAGCCACCGCTCCGAGTCGTTCTACATTGGGGCGTACCCTATTAAAATCATATTTTAACTTTGTTGATACAAAATTAAAAATTTCTCTAGGAGTTTTAAGACTTGCAGCCAGACTTTTAATTGCTGGGTCGCCCGATTGCCAATAAATAGTTTCTTTCAGGTTACTGCTTAAAACTTCATCGGAAGGAGCTGGAAAAGGTCTTTCTGAAGCAAAAATCTGAACTTCTCCCAAAAGGACAATGTCGATCCTTTGCCTCGGATTAAGTTTATATAATGCTAGCCAGTTTCCGTCTGAATCAATTCTGACAGATTCAGGCGCTGGATTAATTGAGTTTATATAAACCTTTTGATATGCGGTATCGGGTGGAATCGCAATTTCAGTTTGAGCTTCCCGTCCCAATGGATTTTCAAGATGGTAATTAAGAGTGTAAGTAAACACCTGGAAGTTGCCAAAACCGGCAGTAACACCGGTTTTAATTAATGAGTCTTTTGAAAATTCGTATATTCTTACACCCTCTTGCTCTTTCGCCCCTTCCGGTTGTGGTGAAATGTAGGCTTCCAGTCCAAAATTTGAAGGAACCGCAAGATTAACTATGTAGTTTCTATAGGATGAATTTTCACCAAGCCTAGGAATTGATATTTCCCAAATCTCACCCGTTCTAACTGCGAATGAAGAGTTCTCGTAAGAAACAAAAAAATGTCTCTGTTTCCCTTTGCCCACCACAGCATCATCAAATGTAATTTTTATGTTTGTACTATTATTTTCCTTCTGACTACTTACCGTTAATTGTCCACCGTTCACCGTTTTTGCTTGTACGTTAGTAGCTTCAATATTTTCCAATGACAGAGTATAGCTAGTGGCATAAAGAGTGGAAAAATTATTTTCCAAAGTAATATCGTGGGTAACAATAGTTTTTCCTGATTCTTGGACTTTATATGTAGCAGTCGAATCAACAGTAAACTCCGATTCTGCAAGTACGGAGTTGACAAATAACGAATAGCCTATAGCGAATAGTAGAAATATAAAAACTTTTTTAAACATAACTAAGTATAGCAAAACTTGACTTTGTTTCAGCTCGGGCACGTTTTACTTTAAATATTCCCCCGTATAAGATCCTTTGAGTTTTGCGATATCTTTAGGCGTTCCTACTCCTAGTAGCTCCCCACCCTTTTCTCCTCCATCTGGGCCTAAATCAATTATCCAATCTGAATTTTTAATTACATCTAAATTATGTTCTATAACAAATACACTATTTCCTTTTTCTACTAATAATTTCAATACTTTAAGTAACTTTTCTACATCTGCAAAGTGGAGTCCCGTGGTAGGTTCATCTAAAATATAAACAGTCTTTCCTGTTGCACGCCTTGAGAGTTCTGTAGCTAGCTTCACTCTTTGCGCTTCCCCCCCAGAAAGGGTTGTGGCCGGTTGGCCTAGCTTTATATAACCAAGACCTACCCACGACAATATATCTAATTTCATTTGAATTTGAGAATGAGCATGAAAAAATTCTGATGCGTCATCAATTGTCATATCAAGTACTTCAGATATGTTTTTTCCTCTAAAAGTAACTTCTAAGGTTTGAGCGTTATACCTTTTACCTTTACAGACCTCGCAAGTAACCCAAAGATCACTCATAAACTGCATCTCAATTTTTATTTGCCCTTGACCTTCACAGGCTTCGCACCTTCCTCCTCGCACATTAAAAGAAAATCTTCCTTTTTTAAATCCTAAAGTCCTAGATTCGCGGGCTGAAGCAAACACATCACGAATTGGATCAAAAAGGCCCGTATAAGTAGCAGGGTTACTTCGTGGAGTTCTACCTATTGGAGATTGATCAATTAATATTACTTTATCTATATTTTCAACGCCTTCTAGTTTTTTAAATCCTACCGATTCACCTTGGTAGAGGGGGCTAAGTTTCTTTTGTAAGGCTGGATATAGCGTTTCGACTAGAAGGGTGGATTTACCCGACCCAGAAACTCCGGTAATTGCTACTAGTTTTCCAAGTGGAAATTCCACATCTATATTTTTAAGGTTATATTGTGTGCAATTTTGAATTTTGAGTTTGTTGTTTAGAGATTGTTTGTTTATTGGCGATTGTATTTTGATTATTTTTTTGCCTGACAAATATTGGCCCGTGATAGACTTTGAGTTCTTCGATATTTGGGTAACGGTACCTTCGGCAACTACATTGCCACCATGTTCTCCTGCCCCAGGTCCAAAATCAAAAATATAATCGCTTTGTTTCATCATCTCCGCATCATGTTCTACAACAATAACGGTGTTACCCAGATCTCTAAGTTCATGTAATGTATCAATTAACTTCTGATCGTCTCTGGGATGAAGACCGATGGTAGGCTCATCTAGCACGTATAAAACCCCAGTTAAACCAGATCCGATTTGACTGGCTAGTCTGATTCTTTGGGCTTCACCACCCGACAAGCTTCCTGCTTCTCTACCTAAAGTTAAATATTCAAGCCCTACTGAAATCAAAAAGTTTAACCTGGTAGTTACCTCCTTAATTATTAGTTGCGCGATTTGAGTATCTCTTGAATTTAAACTTAAGTTTTTTACCCAACCAATAATTTTAGTAACCGATAAAGAAGTAATTTCTGAAATAGAAAGATTATCAATGGTTACCGAAAGAGATTCTTTTTTAAGTCTTGCCCCTAGGCAATCAGGGCATACTCTTTCTCTCATATATTTTTTAATTTCGTCCCTAACCCAATCGCTCTCGGTTTCTCTAAACCTTCTTTCAAGATTCTTAGCCACTCCTTCAAATTTTCCCACCCCGTAAAGAAGCGTATTTCTTTCGTTTTCACTTAAATCGCTTATTTTGAATTGTAAATTGATGCCAGCCCTTTGGCATTCAACTCGTATTAGGTGTCCATACCAAGAATCTTTTTCAATCATATTTGCAAAGGGTCTTATGCCTCCCTCAAGTATTGTTAACTCCTGTGAGAAAACTAATTCAGGATCAACTTTTAGTATTTTACCCAGACCACTACATGTTGAGCATGCTCCATGAGGAGAATTAAATGAAAATGTTCTAGGTTCAATTTCGGGTAGGCTTATGTTGTCTATGGGGCAAGCAAATCTTTCCGAGAAGACGTGATCGAGGAATTTCTTTGGGAACTCCGGAATTACAAATCCAGAATCTAAAATTTTGGAAAAAACAACAAGACCTTCTGATAGATTAAGTGATTGTTGTACCGCTTCTGTCAATCTTGATCTAAGTTCGTTTGAAGTACCAATTACCTTGTCTATTAAAATTTCAATTCTGTGCTTGTTCGTTTTTATTAGAACTATCTCATTAGACAGATCATATAAATGGCCGTCAACTCTTACTTTTGTATATCCTTTTGCTTTAAGATTATCAAGTAAATTAGAAAATTCACCTTTCCTGTCTTGAACTACAGGAGCAAAGATGTAAAACCAGGCTCTTTTTTCTATTTTTTGAGTTTGTTCTATTAAACCTAATCCCTGATCGACTATTTGGTCTAAAGTTTGGTGTGAAATTTCCCTGCCACAAATAGGACAATGTGGGTGACCTATCCGGGCAAATAATAACCTTAAATAATCATATATTTCAGTAACTGTCCCAACAGTACTTCTTGGATTGTGAGACGTTGTTTTTTGGTCAATCGAAATTGATGGTGACAACCCTTCGATTGAGTCAACATCGGGCTTTTCCATTATGCCTAGAAACTGACGTGCATACGATGAAAGAGACTCTACATAGCGCCTTTGGCCCTCTGCATAAATAGTGTCAAAGGCAAGTGAACTTTTCCCACTTCCCGAAACTCCGGTAAAAACAATCAACTTATTTTTTGGAATATCAAGATCAATATTTTTAAGGTTATGTTGCCTAGCTCCTCGGATTTTGATGAATTGTTCCATACAAATTTACTTTGTCTCTAATTTCTGCAGCTAGCTCGAAGTTTAAGTCCTGGGCGGCTATGCGCATTTCGGTTTGTAGGTTTTTGATTAGGCGTTTTTTTTCATTTGGAGTTAGTGAATCTGGATCAACATCCATATGTGGAATAACAGGGTCTTCACTTCTATCTGCTAATTTTTCACGAATGGGTTTACTTATTGAAGTTGGGGTAATGTTATTTTTCTTATTATATGCAAGTTGATATTTTCTTCGTCTTTTGACCTCACTCAAGGCTCTCTCCATGCTTTCAGTTATTCGATCGGCATACATTATTACCCGTCCTTCAATATGCCTTGCAGCTCGCCCCATTGTTTGGATTAAAGTTACATCACTTCTTAAAAAGCCTTCTTTGTCAGCATCCAGTATGGCTACAAGTGTTACTTCGGGAAGATCAAGCCCTTCTCTAAGTAAATTAATTCCAACTAGTACATCATATTTACCATTTCTTAAATCATCTAAAATGTCTCCTCTATCAAGAGTTTTTACGTCAGAATGGAGATATTGCACCTTTAACCCTTGTTCCTGAAGATATGTAGTTAGATCTTCTGCCGTTCTTTTGGTTAAAGTAGTGACTAAAGTTCTTTGTTTCTTTTCTACAGTTTTTTTAATTTCATCAATTACATCTTTAACTTGATTTTTAACTGGTTTTATTTCTACCAATGGATCAGGGATTCCCGTCGGCCGTACTAAAAGTTCAACAGTCCCACTCCGGGAGTGGGATAATTCCCATTCATTAGGAGTAGCAGAAAGGGCTATAAAATTTGGGATTCTCCTCATAAACTCATCAAACTGAAGTGGTCTATTGTCTAAGGCTGAAGGCAAGCGAAATCCATAATCTACCAAGGTTTGTTTTCTGGCTTTATCGCCATTAAACATTCCCCTAATTTGTGGGAAAGTCATGTGACTTTCATCGACAATTAGTAACCACCTGCCTGCATCAGCTATGCTGGAAGCATTGCGGGCAGGCTCGTTTTTATTATATGCATAGTCAAAATAATCTAATAATGTGTACGGAGCATCTCCGGGCTTTCTTCCGTCAAAATATCTTGAATAATTCTCAATCCCTTTTACATATCCAACCTCATTAATCATCTCAAGATCATAATTAACCTTTTGTGCTATACGGTTGGCCTCAAGTAGTTTTCCTTCTTTTTTGAATTTCATCACTTGGTTAGCAGCATCCTTTTTTATCTTTACAAAAACATCCTTATAAGTATTTGGATTGGTCATGAAGTGTTTGGCTGGAAATAGGACTTGAGATTTGTGATTCGAGATTTGAGATCCCGAAATGGGGTTTATTGTAGTTATTTTTACAATTTCTCCATCTCCATCTTCAATCTCAATTCTAATGGCTTCATCTTGATATGCTGGAAAAATATCAATTATCTCGCCTCGAACTCGAAATGTGCTTCGATTAAAGCCAAAGTCAGCTCGCTCGTACTGAAGGTTGACAATTTTATCTATTACCTGTTCACGGGTTATTTTCATTCCTTCCCTAAACTCAAAGATTAATCTTCCATATTCTTTAGGCGAACCGATGTTATAGATGCAGGAAACGGAAGCTACAACGATTGTATCCTTTCTAGTTAAAAGATTGGCTGTAGCTGCAAGCCTTAATTTATCTATCGTTTCACTGATAGAAGAGTCTTTTTCAATATAAGTATCAGTTGATGGAATATAAGCTTCCGGCTGGTAATAATCATAATATGAAACAAAATAGGAAACTGCGTTTTCAGGAAACAGATCTCTCATTTCTTGATAAAGTTGGGCCGCGAGAGTTTTGTTGTGAGAAATAATCAGTGTAGGACGCTGTACCTTTTCAATTACATTAGCGATTGCAAAAGTTTTTCCACTTCCGGTTACACCAAGCAGGGTTTGATATTTTTTACCAGATAAAATTCCACTACTTAATTCCCGAATGGCATTAGCTTGATCAGGGATTGGTTTGTAATCAGTTTTAAGCTGAAAGTTGGGTCTTGACATGTTCGGGTTATCTTTGTAGATTGAAGTATGGCATTAATTATATATAAACGTCAACGCCAAATACTAGATTTCCTTAAACAATTTATGGAATCGCATGGTAGTGCTCCAACCTTAAGGCAAATCGGGGACGCATTGGGTGTCCGCTCACTAGCTACAGTTCATGAGCATCTCCAAACTTTAGTAGCTAAAGGTTTAATAACACGTAAAACTGGTAAAAACAGAGCGATCGATATCAAAATTCCATTAGATTTCTCAAAAAGCGGAATTGAAGTTCCAATTTTAGGTTTTATTGCAGCTGGCCAGCCCATTGAAGCTTATACTGACCCGAATGCTCACATGGCTATCCCCAACGCATTTGTTTCAGGCACCAAAAGAACATATGTTTTACAAGTTAGAGGAGAAAGTATGATCGAGGATGGAATTATGGATGGTGATTATGTTGTTATTGAACAAACCGAAACAGCGAGTAATGGTGAAATAGTTGTTGCCCTGCTTGATAATGGAATGGCAACTTTAAAAAGATATTATAAAGAAACTACAAGAATTAGACTTGAGCCAGCAAATGTCAAAATGGAACCTATATTTGTCAAAAATGTACGTATTCAGGGTAAAGTTGTTGGCCTCATCCGCCGTTACTTCCGAAATTAATATATAATTTAGTTCATGAATATTGTAGAGATTTTTCTTCACTTAGATAAATATCTGGCTCAAGTTATTTCTCAATATGGCATGCTTGCCTACGGTTTACTTTTTTTGATTATTTTTATGGAAACGGGATTTGTTGTCACACCTTTTTTACCTGGTGACTCACTGCTGTTCGCGGCAGGCGCGCTTTCGGTTACTTCCTCCTTAAATATTTGGATTATTTATTTATTACTTCTTATAGCTGCGGTTCTGGGGGACACTGTCAACTATTGGATAGGACACTCTATTGGTCCAAGGATTTTCGATAGAGATTCAAGATATATCAAAAAAGAATATTTAGCTAAGGCTCATCATTTCTATGAGAGACATGGAGACAGGGCCATAATTTTAGCTCGTTTTATCCCTATTGTACGGACTTTTGCACCATTTGTAGCTGGTGTTGCTAAAATGACATATGTTCATTTTATTACTTACAATATAGTAGGGGGCTTTCTCTGGGTGACGTTGTTTACATGGGGAGGATATTTTTTTGGTAACTTAACTTTTGTTAAAGAAAACTTTCACTATGTCGTCCTGATTATTATTCTACTTTCTATTATACCAATCATTATGGAGTGGTTAGCCCATACTAACAAGAAGGTTTCTCCCGGTCATTGAAGAAGGAAGTGAAATACCAAGACTGGAAAGAATGGTTGGCGCGACATCAGCCAAGATTCCGGACTGCAAAGTTTGAGATCTGCCCACAAAATCTTTAGATATCACTATAAATGGGACTGGATTTCCATTATGTTCTGTATCAATCTCACCCGTAGTCGCATTTATCATTTCTTCTGCGTTACCATGATCGGCAGTTATAAGCATCAGTCCCTCATAAGCTAAAGCAAAGTTAGCCAAATTGCCTAAACATTCATCAACAACCTCACAGGCTTTAACTGTGGCTCCAATGCTACCTGTATGGCTTACCATGTCTGGATTTGCATAATTTACGACAACAAACTTTATATCAGGTTCCTGGGTAAGTTTTTCGAGTACCATAGAGGTAAGTTCTCTGGCTGACATTTCAGGTTTTAAATCATAAGTTGTAACTTTGGGTGAGGGGACTATTATTTTCTCTTCTAAATCGAATGGTGTATTTCGTTGCCCATTAAAATAAAATGTTACAAACCTTTCTTTTTCACTCTCGCTGGCTCTTAATTGTTTGTAACCAGCCTCTGATATGATTCGTCCTATTGGGATTTCAACTATTTCAGGCGGAAAAGCAACGTGGGCACCTTCAAGTACGGTAGCCTTTTCATATTCAGTCATTGTTACAAAAAATAAATTAGACAATGCTTCACCGCGAACAAATGGTTCTTGCACATCTTGCCGATCGTCCACAATGTGTTTTTTTTGATATTTGACCAAATATGGATCAAAGCCCAGTTTTTGATTAGCTTGGGAGAAATCCTTAAAAATAAAAGCTCTGGTAAGTTGACGGGGTCTGTCAATTCTAAAATTGAAAAAAATAACTGAATCATTATCAGAAATTGGAGGTGAAACTTTACCGCTTGCGTCTGTGATAATTGAAGGCTCAATAAACTCATCGGTTCGTCCTTCAGTGTAAGATTTATCAATAGCCTCTTCTGGTGTTTTAACAACACGGCCCTGACTTTTGGTTAGAGCCAGATATGTCTTTTGTGTTCTATCCCACCTTAAGTCTCGATCCATAGCCCAATATCTACCCATTAACGTAGATATTGTGCCCAAATTAGCTGTTTTTATTACATCTTTTAATTTACCAATATATGTTTTGGCTGAAGTAGGTGGTGAGTCTCTCCCATCAGTAAATAAATGTAAAAAAACATGGCTAAAATTATTACGCTTGGCAAGTTCAAGCAAGGCAAATGTATGCTCAAGATTTGAATGTATCCCCCCGGCACCAATAAGTCCCATGAGGTGGAGATTTGAGCTATTTTTTTTTGCATGGTCGATTGCGGCTAGGAAGCTTGGATTTTGATAAAAAGTGCCATCAGCGATAGACATATTTATCCTTTCTAAATCCTGGTAAACAATTCTACCGGCACCTAAGTTAAGATGCCCGGTCTCTGTATTACCCGGCTCACTTCTGGGGAGGCCCACCGACTCACCTGAAGCTGACAGTTGAGTATGAGGAAAATTTACCCAAAATCTGTCCATATTAGGCGTTGCGGCTTTATCAATAGCGTTTCCGTCGCTTGGTGTAGCTAAACCCCAGCCATCCAGAATGATAAGGAGAACAAATTTAGGAGGATTTAGAGATTTCATATTCAATTGCTAGTAACCTATTATATTTAGCTACTCTCTCACCTCTAGCTGGAGCTCCGAACTTAGCATAATCAGCTGCGATCCCCACTGCAAAATCCGCAATAAAACTATCATTTGTTTCACCACTTCGATGAGAGGCTATAATTTTCCAACCTGCATCTCTTGCCATTTTGATTACATTGAGAGTTTCAGTTACAGTACCAATCTGGTTTGGTTTAACAATAATGGCACCGCAAGTTTTTTCTAAAATGGCTTTTTGTAATCTTTTTGGGTTAGTAGCTAGTAAATCATCACCCGCAATCAAGGTGGTATTACCTATTTCAAGATTCAATTTTTGCCAAGATGACCAAGCATCTTCCTGAAACCCATCTTCAAGAATGGCTAGCTTATATTGCTCACATAGTGACTTGTAATATTCCAAAAGTTGATTGTCATCCATGGCTGAAGATTTATCTTTGATTGTATACTGACCGTTTTTAAAAAATGAATCTGCAGCTACATCCAGTCCTAAAAAAACGTCTCTCCCGAAGGAATAATTTGTTGATTTTACGCTTTCGACAAAGACCTCGAGTGCGTCTGCATTGGTAAAAAGATTTGGTGCATACCCACCCTCATGACCAACCGAATGGATTGCTCCTCGTCTAGCTAAATTTTCACCTATTGTTTGATAAATCTCAACACCCATTTGCAACCCCTCTGAGAAAGTTTTAGATGATGCTGGGATTACCCAAAATTCTTGAAAATCAAGGTTACCCGCCCCATGAAGACCTCCATTTATCATATTTAGAAGTGGGGTAGGTATTTTAACTTTTTGCGTTATTCCACCCTTTTGTGCTAATGAAAATATCCATGCATATAGTTGCATCTTGGCATCAGTTGCACCAGCTTTACATACCGCCTCTGAAACAGAAAGAATAGAATTAGCCCCTAGCTTACTCTTGTTTTCAGTTCCATCTAGTTCTACTAGTTTCTTATCAATACCAAATTGATCTTGAGGGTTCAATCCTACCAAAGAAGGGCCTATTATTAAATTAACATTTTCTATTGCCTTGAGGACCCCACGACCCAAATATCTGGGACTTTCCGTATCCCTTAATTCCAAGGCTTCGTGCGACCCAGTTGAAGTACCACTAGGGACCGAGGCTACAGATACTGACCCGGTATCTATCATACAGGCGGTCTCAACTGTCGGAATACCTCTTGAGTCTAGAATTTCCCTGGCCCATATTCTTTTAACTTTCGTCATTTTATTTACCAACCTTTTCTTCCGCTTGGGCAACAACTCCTCGAACTCTGTTTACAGCATCAGCATTAACTGACATTGAAGTGATACCCCAGGAAACCAGTTTTTCTACCAAACCATCGTATTGCGATGGAGCCTGTCCGCACATTGATGTGGTTACACCATATTTATTACAAGCTTTTATAACTCGCTTAAAGCACCACATCATGGCCGGAGAAACTTCATTGTAAGCCCGAGCTACTTCTGAATTATCTCTGTCTGTTCCAGACACAAGCATTGTCAAATCATTTGTTCCAAATGATATCCCATCGATTCCAACCTTAATAAAATCCTCAATTTGAATTACATTTACAGGAAGCTCGCACATCATCCAAAACTTAAAACTTGTTTGTTCAAATAACCCTTCAGAAGCCACAAGTCTTCGTACTTTAACAAGCTCTTCTGGCGAACGAACAAATGGAATCATAACCATTAAGTTTTTATGTTTTTCTCTTACTTTTTTAATAGCTCGAAGTTCTAAATTAAAAACTTCTGGATTACTTATGTACCTAAAGGCCCCTCTGTAGCCCAAAAATGGATTATCTTCGTGAGGCTCCCAAAATTTACCTCCAATAAGTTCCCTAAATTCATTGGTTCTAAAGTCCGAAGTTCTATATATTATTGGTCTGGGGTAGAAATTTTTACAAAATATTTCTAAGTCATGTGCCATTCTTTTTATATAGTTGCCTTGCTCTTTCCTCTTTATTGCCTCACGGGGATGAATACCAATATTTGACATAATAAATTCAGCACGAAGTAGGCCAACTCCGTCTACATTCATTTTGGACACTTCAACGGCACGTTCAACCTCTGCCATGTTTACATAGACATTTGTAGCAGTTTTCATTTTGTTTATTTTTTCGACAGGTTTTTTTAATTCAACCTTAGTAATTAAACTACCCAAAAAGACTTCTCCAGTAGACCCGTTAACAGAAGCTACCATACCGTCTTTCAAGATCTTGGTGGCTAATTTGGTTCCGACTACAGCTGGAATTCCTAATTCACGAGACACGATCGCAGCGTGGCTAGTTTGGCCTCCTTGGTCAGTTACAATCGCATTCGCCTTTTTCATTGCAGGGACATAATCTGGTGAGGTCATTGTAGCTACCAGTACATCTCCTTTTTGGATTTTTTCGATCTCTTTGGGAGAACGTAAAATTTTTACTATTCCAGTTCCAATACCGGGTGAAGCCGAAGCGCCTATTAATATTGGTGCCTTGGCAGTTACAACGTCTTCTTTTTTACTAATTACTAATCGCTTTTTGCTACTGGCTAATGTCGTAACTGGTCTAGTTTGAACTAGATAAAGCTTACCTTTTTCCTTTGCCCATTCTGAATCTTGAGGAAAATAATAATGTTTCTGAAGTTTATCGGAATATCTGGCAAGTTGAACAATTTCCTCGTTTGTAATTTTCTGCTTGTCACGAATTTTATTAGGGACCTCAACTTCTGTGGTCACTTCACCCTTTCTGATAAGTTGTATGCTTTGATCTGAAATTTCTTTTGATAATATATCGAAGGTTTCCCTGCCTGTCGACAGGCCAGGTTTTTGGACAACATATTTATCGGGAACAACTGAACCCTGAACAATCATTTCTCCCAGACCCCAAACAGATTCGATGATAATTCTATCTTTATCATTTGTTACTGGATCAATTGAAAACATAACACCGGAAACCTCACTTTGAACCATTTTTTGTACAGCAACTGATACTTTAACTTTTTCATGTCTAATTTTATTTTGCACTCTGTAAAAAATAGACCTTGCTGTAAAAAGTGATGCCCAACATTCTTTAACCTTTTCAATTAAATTTGCTTCTCCTTTAACGTTTAGGAAAGAGGCTTGTTGACCTGCAAATGAGGTTCCCTGTGCATCTTCAGCAGTCGCGGATGACCTTACTGCCACAAGTCCCTGCTTCATAAAGCCGGATAGTTTTTTGTAAAAAACAATTACTTCACGGACTACGATTTCTGGAACCGTAGAATTCTTAATTAATTTTTGTATTTGAGAGGATGCAAATTCAAGTTGTTTTGATTCATTTACGTTTACTTCAGCTAATATTTTATATATTTTATCGACCAGATTATTTTCTTCCAGAAACAAATCATATGCATGAACTGTGATAGCAAATCCTGGCGGAACAGGAAATCCCGCCTTTACCATCTCTCCTAAATTAGCATTTTTACCACCAACCAAAGCAACGTCATCTTTATCAATATCCTTGAAGTTAACTAATAAAGATCGTTGAGGCATTATTCATTATACATACTAGTGAACTGGTTGTGAAAGTCCATTTTTAAGCTCAAGTATCCAGGGCTCTGGGCCCGGATCGGTGTTTTGCAATAGTGATAAGTGGTACCCTACCCAGGCACAGTAGTGAGATAGCTCGAGTGATTGGCCGAGAATGGTTGTAGCATGTAGGATGTAGGATGTAGTACGCAGACCTTGTTTTTCAAATATTTTTTTAGTTATATCAAATCTAGTTTTTATCCTTGGGTGAATAAATTGACTTTCAAAAAATACAAATCTAATTTTTGAGGCAAGATCAGGTTTTTGTGTTGCCTCAATTAGAACGTGATCGACTTCAGGAAAATCGTAAAATTGAGTTAAATTTCTTGAAATCTCACACATTGCATTTCGTCCAGCATTAAGAGCTCCTAGAAATGGTCTTCCGCTAAAGAGAACTGGTAGGTATCCATTTAGCCATTGAGCAGTTTCTTTGGCATTCCAGGTTTTTCTTATTTCAACTAACTCATCAAGAGATTTATATAAGTCGTCTTTTGAATAATTAAGTAATCCGAACTTTGTCAGAACTCCAAATAATGCACCAAATGAAATACCAAGGCCTGATTTTGGAAACCCTGAAGGATTTGTCAAACCGGGATTAATTATCACATCATTAATTTTTCCACCCGTTGAAATCCCAATTACTTTTGCGCCAATTTTCTTGGCTTCTTCATATCCCGACAAAGTTTCTTCGGTGTTTCCAGAATATGAATTTGCTACAACTAAAGTTTTTTCATTTACCCAACCTGGTAACCCATAATCATTATAAATAACCATTTGAATTTTATTTTCGCTTTCAACTAGGCCTTGGATAATTTTTCCAGCATTTGAACTTCCCCCCATTCCGCTAATTATAACGCTATCAAATTCTAACTTTTCAATATTTGAAGCCATCGCTTGCTCAAAAGTAGTTTTTATTTGTTCGGGAAAAAGTTCTAAAGCTTTCCCAATTCCCAACGAATCTAAATTGTCTTTCATAATTAAATTATTCAAATGCGTGAATATTAACCCCTGCAGCCCAATCAATTTCTGAATATTTTTTAAGGATTTCTCGGATCTTAACTTTCAGGTTATCATACTGTTCTTGTGTTTTACCTTCAAACTTGATTGTTATATAGGGACCATTTTGGCTGGCACGGACAATAACCATTTCATCTTTTGTATCAGCCCTAAATCCATCTATGTCAACATATGTTGCCTCTGGATATAGAGATTTAATATCAATACTAATTTTTTCACTAATTAATTTAAACTTGATATCGTCTGCTAAACCCAGTTTTATTTCAGGACTAGATATGTATTTCGGTAAAGTATCAATAATTTGCTTCAATGAAAGATTGTGTTTCTTCATATAGTTTAAGATTCTTAAGGTGGCAAATCCTGTATCGTCATGGCCGTAGAAGTTATCCATAAAAAACATATGACCCGAAAGCTCACCACCAAAAGGAGCGCGAACTTCTTTAACCTTGGCTTTTATAAAACTGTGACCCGTAAGCCACATAACTGGCGTTCCACCCGAAGCTGTAATTACATCCGAAGTAGCTTTTGAACAAAGTGTATTAAAAACAATAGGTGCTTGAGGCATGTATTCCAAAATGTCTTTGGCAAAAATGGCGACTAACATGTCATTCCAAATCATTCTACCCTCACCGTCAACAATACCAATGCGGTCGCCATCTGAATCGTATGAGACACCAAGGTCCGCTTTTTCTTCCTTTACATATACGGCAAGCCTTTCCAGGACATCTTTCTCTGTGGGATCTGGTGTACCTAGTGGAAAATTTCCATCTGGTTTTGTATTTTTTTCAATAACTACACAACCAGCTCTTCTCAAAACTTCAGGCATGAACTGTCCAGCAGTTGCGTTGAGAGTATCAATTACAACTTTGTATTTTACCTCAGTAGGTGCCTTTTTAAACAAATCTGCTAGATAATACTCAAATACATCTTCTTTCCTATAGTCTCCTTTTTTGTCATAACTTTTAAAATTCTCACTCTCTGCTATTATTCTAATTTTTTGGATCTCGTCAGTTAATAAGGTATCAGAAAAACCTGCTGCGAGCTTCAAACCATTATAGTTTGCCGGATTATGGGAAGCGGTGATTATTGCGGCACCTTTCGTTAAAAAGTGATATTGTGAAAAATAAAGTATCTGTGAAAGCGTAAGGCCTATGTCTATTACATCTAAACCCGACTCAAGCAAACCTTTTACGAATGAATTTTGATATAATTCTGAAGTTAATCTAATATCGCGGCCCACGATAACTTCTGTGATTCTTCTTTCGTACAAAAAGGTTGCATAGGCTTTTCCTAAAACATAATAGACCTCTTCACTTAAATCTTTATCCACTAATCCCCTTATGTCATAACCTCTAAAAATTGAAGGGTCTATGGTCATTTGATGACTATAATTGTATGTGTTTTATGATCAGTAGGTCAAGAGCTGTTAGTAAATCGCTTTTTCCGGTTTTAACATCAATATCAATTTGGGCTAACCTCTCAATCATTTGTCCCACTCCGGGAGTGGGACTGGATAGATATTTCTTTTTATATTTCCAAGCGATCATTATAAAAACAAATTCAATGACTTCTGTTTTAATTATCTCATGAAAGTTAGAAAGTGTTATGTTATCCAAGAATTTCCATAAAAGTTTGGGTAAATCATATTTCTCAATTTTAGCTTTAGGAAAGTTTTTAAGCAAAATTGCAGGAATCACACCTTCGTGATAAATAACTAAAGTACCTTCAAATTTATCAAGACTTTTAAAGCTTTGCTTATAGTCTCTAATTATTATTAATTTTTCATTAGCAAAAAGTGAAGATGTTGGGTTTGGATTATCGTATATTATTTCCCAATTTCTTTTTTTGGCTTCTTCTTTAAACTTGGCTAGCCTCTCGTAAGACTTTTCAATGTTATCGCCGTGAAGAATTATAACTTGCATACAATTTTCTTAGAATATCACGAAAACTACCTTTTCGCCTATGTGTGTGGGGTACTAATGCTCCTGAAAAATTTTTAGGTATATGGGTTAGTTCGTGCATCAAAACTCTATCTTTTTCGTGATCAGAAAGTTTATCATAGTGCTGGGATATTACCTCAACTATATAACTTGGTTTTACGTTAAGTGTATTTTGCCAAAGTTTAGAAAGTCCCCAGATTCTTGCGTACGCTCTCGTTTTTGATCCCACTGAAGAATAGACAAAAATTCTAGAAGGAACTATCCAGTTTAGTTCTAATTTTTTAATTAAATATATTAATCTTTTTTTAACACTAGGAGATTTTGTAAACTTCAGCACCTTCCTTGACCGCTTCATTGGTCTTTAATCCTACCACATCTCCCTTGTTTGCGGAATCAACCTTTTTATGTTCGATTTGAATCGATTCCACTTTTTGCTCAAACATATCCTCACCACCTCTTGTAAACTTTACACTATCTCCAACGGAGAGCGTGCCGTCAAGCTCAACTATCGCGACCATTAGCTTGTCATAAAAATGTATAACCTTGCCTATTTTAAACATGTACCTCACCTTCCTTCATGGCGTGTGTTAACGCTACTGCCAGTGCATCTGCCGCATTATCAAAATGTGTTTTTTTATGGGCCTTACTTTTAATATGATTTCCTAAAATCTTTCTAACATGTTGCTGAACCTCTTTTTTATTGGCACGACCAGAACCAGTTATCATTTTTTTAATAGTTCCTGGAGCATATTCCATCACAAGTACTTTTGATTTAGAGGCAGCAAGAAGAAGTACACCTTGAGCTTGGCCAACTGCAATTGCGGTTTTTGCGTTTGTTGCAAAAAATATTTTTTCAATTACAAAAACGTCTGGGGAGTGTTTCTTCAGGAGTTCGAGGGTCTCCTCGTAAATGAAGTCGAGTCTGTTTTCTTTAAGGCCATCTTTATGGGTTTCAATCAATCCCCAACCTTTAACCATAAAGCCCACATCTTTTATCCCGGTTTCAAGAAGCCCCCAACCGGTTGTAGCAGTCCCCGGGTCAATACCCAATATTAGCATTACTTTTTTATTTTACCACTTTTCTTCTTGGCTTTTCCTTGTACTTTGGGTGCGTGGCGAATGGATGCCTTTTTAAATATCATCTCAATTTCAGTTGGAGACTGCTTCCTGATATAATACAGTTTAGATCTTCTCACACCCTCAACCCCACGTCTTAAAACTGTTACTTTTTCGATCGAAGGAAGCTCGACCGGAAATATTTTTTCTATCCCGATTCCAGCCTCTCCCATTCTTCTAACTGTAAAAGTTTTTCCGATTCCTCTACCTTTAATCTTGATTACAATACCATCAAAATTACTCTCATGTTTATCGATTTTTTGGGTTACTCGTACATTATCACCAACGCTAAATTCAAATTCTTTCACTTTGGTATTTATAGCCATAGTTGTATTTTACAGGATTTAGTTCTTATCTTCAAATAGCACTAGTATCTGCTTACCTAAGGTCTCATTCCAGTCAATTTTCATGGGAAGCTTTATGTTCTTTTTATCTAAGACTAAATACGCGTCTTGTCCACCCAAATTTTCCTGCAAAAGAGCCTTTAAGGCTTTAAGTGCGTTTGCATTTACATTATCTGGGGCCTTAATATAAACCTCACCTTTATCGATAGAACCGGTAGAAGTGTCGATAGAATCAACAATTAAAGATGTAGATTCACCCCTTGTTGTTATATGTCCATAAATTAGCATTGCCTTACCCGCCTGCCAATGGTTTTTAGTACTTTTATAAATCTTCGGAAAAACAACAACCTCAATGCTTCCACTTTCGTCCTCAACACGTACAAAAGCCATTTCAGAAGCAGAGTTTCTGGTTACTATAACCCTAACTTCGGATACAACTGCGGCAATCTTTACTTGTTCATTGAATGCTTCTATCGAAGCCAGTTCAAAAATTTTGTGTGACGCCATATGTTCTAGTACACCAATAACTTCACTAACTGGTTTAGCTGAAAGGGAAAAGCCCAAAAGTTGTCTCTCAAGGCTTTCTATATCAGAATCTGAAAATTCATCTACATTCATAATTTGAAGGTCGACAGGCGCACTTTCAAAAAGTATTTGTTGATTTTCCTCACCTCTTTTTGAAGTTCGGCTTCTAGCACTCGATAGTCCTCCCAAAAGCGAAGCTCTATTACCAAAAGAGGATAAGGCACCTACTTTAATAAGACTTTCTACGACTTTTTTATTTACACGCCTGGCGTCTGCTTTTTCTATAAAATCGGAGAATGATGTAAAAACACCAGATTTTCTAGCTTCAAGAATCGCTTCGATTGCGGCTTTACCAACATTCTTAATGGCTGATAGTCCAAAACGTATAACATCTCCGGTATTAACAAAGTCAACGCCAGATTCATTTATATCAGGTGGCATTACTTTAATTTTCATTCTACGACACTCATTTATGGCAAGTGAAATTTTGTCTATATCCGAGCTTTCCGCGGTAAGTAAGGCTGTCATATATTCAACAGGATAATTAGCTTTCATATAGGCAGTTTGATAGGCGACAATTCCATATGAAGCGGCATGTGCTTTATTAAATCCATATGATTGGAATGGCTCAAAAAGTTTCCATAGATTTTCTGCAAATTCTTTTGTTTGGCCGTTTTTAATAATTCCTTCCTCAAATTTAGTTCGCTGGGCAGCCATTTCGGCAGGAATTTTCTTGCCCACCGCTTTTCTAAATTTATCTGCCTCTTCCCAAGTGTAACCTGCAAGATCTAATGCGCAAAAAAGTAAATCATCCTGATAGACGATAAGACCATATGAAGCCTTGAGAAATTTCTCCATTCGGGGATCTAAATATTTAATTAGTTTAGGGTTTCTTTTTCTTTCAATATATTCGGGTATTACCGAAATTGGGCCTGGCCTATATAAAGCAACCATTGCCATTAGGTCGGTAACCTTGGTTGGTTTTAACTCCTTAATATATTTTGTCATTCCAGAAGATCCACCAAGCTGAAAAACACCCATTGTCTCGCCACGAGCCAGCATTTCATAGGTCTTCTTATTGTCCAATGGAATACTAACTAAATTAATGTCAATTCCCTTTGAGTTTTTAACAATTTTAATAGCCGCCCCCAATATGGAAAGATTCCTGATTCCCAATATATCAAACTTAATAAGACCAACGTCCTCGCAAGCATGCATTTCATATTGAGAAATAATTTTGTCTCCAGATGGCTCGAGCTGTATCGGAGTTAGGTCTATAATATTCTCTGGGGCAATAACTACACCAGCGGCATGGACTGAAATATGCCTTACATTACCTTCAACTTGAACTGCCAAATCTATGACCTTCTTCGTATCGGAATCTGAATCGTAAAGTTCCTTAAGTTCACGGACTTCCTCCAGGGCTTTGGGGATAGTAATCGGAAAACCTTGTTTTGGGGCAGGGATAAGTTTTGCAATTTTGTCTCCCACAGAATATGGAAAACCAAGTACCCTAGCAATATCTCTTACTGCGGCTCGACTTAACATGCGTCCAAATGTACAGACTTGGGCCACTTTTTCATGACCGTATTTTTGAGTAATGTATCCGATAATTTCAGACCTTCTATCGTCAGCCACATCAAAGTCGATATCGGGTGGTGATGGCCTAAATGGATTTAAAAATCTTTCAAAAGGAAGGTAGTACTTAAGTGGGTTCACTGTGGTAATTCCTAATGCGTATGATACAAGTGATCCCGCCGCCGATCCTCTTGTGTTTGTAACAATTCCTCTTAGGTTCGCCCAAGTTACCATATCAAAAGCTATTAGAAAATAGGGGGCATAACCTTTATCGCATATAATTTTAAGTTCATGTTCTAGTCTTTCATTCTCCAAGTCTGCCGCCTTTGGAATTTTCTCCAATAATTTTTCTCTTGAAAGGTTTCTAAGGTAGTCATTGTCTGTCATGCCAATTGGCAATGGGAACTTAGGAAAAAACCATTTACCAAGAACGATTTCTAATTCACATTTATTTGCAATTTTAACTGTGTTTGCAATTGCTTCTGGATAATCTTTAAACATTTCACCCATTTCATCAGGGGATTTAAGATAAAAATCGGGGTTATCAATATATCTTAACCTTTTGATATCGGCAACATTTTTACCTGTTGCTATACAAACCAAGGCGTCTTGGGCCTCTGCATCCTCCTTTTTAATATAATGCGCATCGTTAGTGGCGACTAGTGGAATTCCAAGTTCGCGAGAAAGCTTAATAATACCGTCAAAATGTTTTACTCCTTGATTGTTTACATCTATTAAGATCCGCTTTAAATCAATATCTTTTACATCAGGCAATATTTTTTCATAATTATGTTTTTGAACCTCTAGATAATAATCTTTATCAAAAACATCTAGAAACCATTGGGTTACATTTTTTGCCGATTTATAATCGTCATTTATTAAACTTTGTCCTATTTCTCCTTTGGGGCAAGCCGATGTACATATAATTCCCTTTGAATATTTTTTGAGAGTCTCTTTATCAAACCTAGGTTTGTAATAGAAACCCTCAACATGAGCCATAGAGGTTAATTTCATTAAATTTTTGTAGCCTTCTAAATTTTTTGCTAAAAGGAGTATATGGTAATTATCTTTAACTTTTTCTTTCATCGAAGAAGTCATGTATCCCTCCATGCCGATTATTGGCTTAACTCCTTGCTTTTTTCCTTCTTTATAAAAATCAATTGCTCCATACATAACACCGTGATCGGTAATAGCAACGGAGTCCATATTATTTTCTTTTATATGGGTAAATAATTTCGAAATGTTAGAAAGGCCATCAAGAAGGGAATACTCCGTATGAACATGAAGATGTACAAATTTAGACATTATTTATTTTTATTCACATATAACCGTTTATCGGCCTCTATAATCAGCTCCTCCAAAGACCCATGACCATCCCATACAGCTATCCCAACAGACACTCCAACACCTATCTTTTCTGTCAGATTCCTCTGTATTTTCAATTCTTCCCTTTTTGTATTTCTTTTTTTGAATCCCGTCAACATGACTATCACTTCGTCTCCTCCATATCTTCCAGAAATGTCAGACTCTCGAAATTCACCTAAAACAGCTTCTCCGAACCTTTTTAGTATTAGGTCTCCGGCAGGGTGACCATTAGTATCATTTATTGACTTAAAATCATCTAAATCCATCATTGCTAAAGCAACTCCAGATCTTGAACGGCTCGCAAAACTTAAATGTTTCTGCATCTCAGCTTCCCAAACCATCCTAGGTGTCAAACCAGTTACTGAATCAACCATAAGTTCCGATATAGCAGTCCCCGAGGACAAATCACCTCTGTTAGGATCATGGGCTAGAATATCTTCTCTTAAATTGTCCGTCATTTTTGTAATCCTTTCAGTAAAAAGTCTTGAATTAGTTTTGTATTTCCCTTTCCTTCTAATCTTTTTTGCACCATTCCAATTAAATATCCTATTACGTTTACCTTACCATTTTTATAATCTTCGACTGGTTTTTGATTGTCCATTATCACCAAGTTTACAGCACTTTGAGTTTCATCTTGCGTGGAAAATTCTACATTTGTTAATTCAACCAATTTTTTTACAAGACCCGCAGGTTCCGGATACTTCTCGTCAAATTTTTTATTGATAATAAGATCGGCTATTGCTTTATAGTTATTGTTTAGTTTTACACAACCTTCAAAGTAATCAGCCCGAGCTTTGTCACTTACCAAAATATCTATAAAGTCACCTGGAAGTTTATAGTCTATCTCAAATCTCTCCCGTTTTGCTTGCGGAAGCTCAGGAATTTGTAATTTGTAATTTGTAATTTGTAATTGAGTTATTTCTATGGGAGGAATATCGGGATCCGGAAAATACCTATAATCCTGTGCGTCTTCCTTAACTCTTTGAGAAAAAGTTGCTGATTTTTCCTCATCCCAACCTCTAGTTTCCTGAATAACTTTTTTACCTGCAGTTAATATTTCCCTTTGTCTATCAATTTCATATAGCATTGCCTTTTTAAGAAATCTAAATGAGTTAATATTTTTAAGCTCTACTTTATACCCTGGAAGAGTCCCATCCGGTGTTAGAGAAAGATTTGCTTCTAATCTCATCGATCCTTTCTCCATATCGGCTTCCGAAATACCCAAATATCTAACTATCCTTTGAAGCTCTTGTAAGAAAGTCACTACGTCGTCAACGTTATCAAAGTCGGGTTCGGTAACTAACTCAACCAGGGGAACTCCTGACCGATTAAAATCAACTAAACTTACTCGTTTCCCATCAATTTCCGTGTGTTGAAGTTTGGCTGTATCTTCTTCCATATGTACTCGCCGTACTCGAACATTATGTATGTTATTCATTTGGAATTTCCCAGAATGGGCGAAAGGATCATCATATTGAGAAATTTGATAACCCTTGGGAAGATCTGGATAGAAGTAATGTTTTCGGTCAAAATTACTTTCCTTATTAATTTCACAGTCAAAGGCAAGACCCAAGATTACACACCACTCAATTGCTTTTTTGTTTGGGACAGGAAGTGCTCCAGGAAGCCCTAAACAAACTGGGCAAGTTTGTGTATTTGGCTTTTTTCCAAAGTGATCAGCGGGGCATCCACAAAACATTTTGCTTTTTGTAGCCAGTTCTATATGAACCTCAAGGCCAACAACAGGATTAAAATTTTGGATGGTTTTGTTCATATGTATAAGCAACATTTAATATTTTGCCTTCGCTAAATTGTGGCCCCATTATTTGAAGACCGATTGGCAGCCGCCTCACAAATCCACATGGGATACTAACCGCGGGAAGTCCTGATATCGCTGAAGGTTCTGCTAACACATCAGCCATCTCACCAAACATAGACTGACCTTTTGTAACTCCAACTTTCGGGGCGGGACCTGGCATCGTGGGCCCTACTAATACATCAAAACCTTCAAACAGTTTGTCAAAATCCTTGTTAAACAAAGTTCTTATTTTCTCTGCTTTTTTATAATACTGATCTTGATATCCAGAAGAAAGAATATGGGTTCCAAGCATTATTCTTCTTTTGGCCTCTTGTCCAAAATAATTTCTATCATTTCCATATCTTATACCGTCATATCTTGCCAAATTCGATGAAACCTCCGCCCTTTGAACTACTGTATAAACGCCAATCGCGTATTTAGGGTCCAAGGTTTTAACTCTGGTGATAATAGCCCCCAATTTTTCAAGAACCTCTATTGCGCCAAGGGTTTTATCAACCACTTCTTTTTCCATTTCAGGTAGTAAATAATTTTCAATTAAACCAATCTTAAGTCCCTTTACATTGCCAGTTAAAAATAGTTCATAATCTTCGGTTTCTCGATTTGAACTTGTTGCATCATACGGGTCATTTCCCGAAATAATTTTTAAAACTTTAGTGGCGGATACGACATCTTTTGCTAAAACCCCTGGGCAATCAAGGGAAGATCCCATTGCTATGACTCCGTACCTACTAACCCTGCCATAAGTTGGTTTTACCCCAACAACACCACACCAGGCCGCGGGTCCACGGATCGAACCCGCCGTTTCACTTCCAATAGCAACATCTACTATACCGGCAGATACTGCAGCAGCACTTCCACCGGAAGAGCCTCCTGATAAATAATCTGTGTTCCATGGGTTTAGAGTTGGCCCAAAATCGGAAGTTTCAGTAGAGCTTCCGTGACACCAAGCATCAAGATTTGTTTTTCCAACGACGCTATATCCATTGGCCTCAAGTTTATTAACAACAGTTGCTGAATATTGTGGGATGAAGCTGTTCAGGAGCTTACTTGCGGCTGTAGTCCTAATTCCTTTTGTTAAAAAATTATCCTTAATTGCAATTGGAATACCGGCCTTAGGTTTATCAACCAAAGTCAAAAATATATTCAATTTTTTATTTAAATTTCTATCGATCATTGTCCAGTATTGCATCAACTACAAAAAAACCATTATGTGAAGATTTTGCATTCCGCAAAGCTTCGTCTTGGCTTAAGATTCGTGAAATATCGATCTCATCATCTCTCATAATATTTTTTGTTTTGATAACGGAATAAGTTTCGGAGATTTTTGAAGTATCTAAGTTTTCAAATTGATCGATAATTTTAAAGGTTTCGTCAAATTGTTTTTCAAAATAACCTTCTTCTCTTTTATCTAAATTTAGTTTAGCCAACTTAGCCAATGCTTTAATATCCATATGCCCTATGATACTCGTCTTAGAGCATTTTTTGAAGCAGTATTTAATATATTTTATTTCTTTCGACTAAAGACCAACCATACCTGTCTGTAGACAGGTAACTCACAATCTGCCTTCTAATTTTTTTATTTAGACTTGTATTTAAATTCGGAGCTTTTAACAATGTGTCTAGTACAACTGAAGCATTACGAACTCTTCTAAAATACCATTTTTCTCTTGATGATTGTGGTTCTTGAGAAATGAAATTTTTACCTTGGGTTAAAACCTCTCGAAAATATTCTGCACTATCACGCCTTTTTTTGTTAATTGTTTCTTCGCTAATTTAGCCATACTGATATCATACTTCAAGTTGATCAATTTTTGAAGAAGACCATTTTATTGACATCGACAATATGGTTCTTATTTGGAGGCTCAATTTGCAGTTTCAAATCGCCACGGGTTTGATTTAATACCTGTAAAAGTGGCCATTATTACATTTTTATCTTCTTTTTTGACACTTTCCACTAATTTTAAGTTCATTTTATTAAGTTCATCATCTCCCTCTACAAACATAACATATGAACTCTCACCATGCTTTTTAAGCAATGATGGACTTTTTATCACATAATCTGCCAATTTGCTCTGTAACTTCATATTTTTATCGAACTGATTCTTTTTTGACATATTTTATTGTATATCATTTTGTCAATATATAGTAGTAACAATTTCAGATTTTGAACAACCACTGTTCTGAAGAAATTTTATTTTATACGAAATGTAGTTTCTTGAGATATCTCTAATAACCCAATTCATCAGTTGGTTTTGAGACCCTTTTTTCTTTACATTTTGGGTGCTTATTGTTTCACTCATATCCTTAAGTGAAAGTCTTTCATGCCTGTGTAAGTAACCGTGAACAGTATCGTAATAAAGTATTGTTCTCCATTTTCTATTAAAATAACAATCAAGTGATATACATATGATTGCGCTTATTTCACCTGTAGGTAGTTTTCTGTAAACTCTAGTAATCCTGTTGGTTTCCGAAAGATGATACGGTTTTGCTAAAACATCTTTAAATTTAAAGTTAATACTTTTTCTTTTGTACACATACGAATCATATTCTTATTAGGCCATTTTTTGAAGAGCTGCTATTCGTTCTGGCATAGGTGGGTGGGTATTAAACATACTTGAAAACCAGTCTACCCTTCGACTTCGCTCAGGGTTGTGAGCCTTAAAAGGGCTCACAATATATAGGTGGGCAGTTGCTTTATTTGCAGCCTCCAGAGGTTCATGATCGGCAGAAATTTTAGATAATGCTGAGATAAGACCTTGAGGTTGTCGGGTTAGGGCTACACCTGTTGCATCCGCCATAAACTCTCGGCGTCTTGAAATTGATAACTGAATTAGTTGGGCAATAATAGGAGATAGGATTGCAAAGATTAAGCCTAAGATTAAAATAATTGCTCCTGCCTTATTATCGCTATCTCTACTTCTACCATGGATTGTCGTTCTTAAAAACCAATCACCAAGAAGTGCAATTAACCCGACCATAACAGAAACTATGCTCATTAATCGAATGTCATAGTTCTTAACATGAGAAAGCTCATGGGCCATAACTCCCTCAAGCTCTGTCCTATTTAGCTTTTCCAAAAGTCCTGTTGTGGCACAAACTACAGCATGGTTGGGGTCTCTCCCCGTTGCAAAAGCATTGGGAGCAGAGTCTTGAATAATATATAATTTTGGCCTTGGAATTCCTGCTCCAATACATAAATTGTCAACTACTGATGTAAATAATTTATCCTCCTTTGAATTTGCTGGCCTGGCTCCTGAAATTGTTAAAACTATACGGTCAGAATAATAATAACTTATAAAAGTTGAAATGCCAGAAAATATAAGTGCGATTCCAACGTAACCCAAACCACCAGTTTCATAGCCGGCATAGTATCCAAAAGCTGTACCTAAAATATAAATGCTAAAAAAAGAAAACACTAAGAAAAACACAGTAATTACTATGGTTTTTATTTTATTACTTGACTGAACTTCGTATATATTCTTCACAAGTTAATTCTTGGCGATTTCATCTCGGCAGAACTTACAGTCATATGATCGCCGATTTCTGCGGTTTCTAGACCTTTTAGTTCATCAAACTTAAACATGTTAGCCACAATATTTGATGGAACAGATACTCGTTTAACGTTGTAGTCAGCGGTAAGGTCGATCATCAAGCGTCTTGCGTACATTACTTTATCCGAAGTGTCCCGGAGTTCATCCATCAGATTAGTAACCACTCCATCTGCTTTAAGTTGTGGATTACTTTCAACTAAAATTTGTAATTTAGGCAAAACTTCAGAAATTTGCTTTGATGCATCACGACCAGCTGAAACTAGTTTTCTGGCGTCAGATAACAATTGCATTATTCCTTTTTCATGAGTCAAATAACCCTTGGCTGATGACTCAAGATTAGGTATAAGATCAGCTTGGCGCTTTAGTTGGTTTCCAATTTCTTGAATAGACGCCTTTATTCTAGCTTTGCTTGATACAAAAAAGTTATAAGTTGAGATTAACCAAATTAGAATTAATGCTAATACTATATATAAATAAATCATTTTAAAATCACCTCCCTTTTAAATTCACTAAGACTAAAACAGTTTACTATATTTTTCGTCTCACACCAACCACGTCTTGCCACATTTATACCCCAAACCATGTTATTAAGTCCATCAATATGATGTGCGTCTGTTCCCAAAGTTAGTTTAACCCCTAGTTTTACAGCATCTCGAACTAGTGTGTCGGGCAAATCGAGCCTCATCGGGTCGCAGTTTATTTCAATCCATTTATTATTCTTTAAACAAAACTCAAATACTTTGGGCCAGTCAAGTTCAATTCCCTCGCGTTCTTGGATTTTTCTTGCGGTGGGATGAGCAAATATCTTAACCTTTGGTATTGAAAGGGCAGACAAAACTCTTTTGGTCATTTCATCTTTAGAAAGTCTAAAACTACCATGGATTGAAACCAAAGCAAAATCTAGAGTATCAAATCCTTTATCAGAAACCGGCAAGCTTCCATCAACATTTATATCTATCTCGAGGCTATTGAATACATTAATTACTCTTGGGTAATTTAATTGTTCTATTTTTTCACGCTTTCGTTTAAGAATTTCCACAACCTGGTTTTGAGTATGCATTTTTTTACTTGGATTGTGTTCAGTAAAGGCTATATATTCATATTTAAGTTTAATTGCCTTTTTGATTATATCTTCCATCGAAGATTCACCCAGGTCATGGCTTGTTTCTATATCAAAATCTGAATGAATTTGGAGATCTCCTTTTATATCTGTCATTTCGACTAATTTTGGGAGTTTGTTATTTTTAGCAGATTCAATCTCACCATTATTTTCACGAAGTTCGGGATCAATCCATTCGAGGTCTAAAGCATTGTAAAAATCTATCTCATTTTTAAATTTCAATAATTTGTTATTTTGTTTAATCCCATATTCACTTAGACTTAAACTAGGACTTAGATTTTTGGCATATTCGCGAAGTGCAATATTATGAAGTTTTGATCCTGTAAAATGTTGTAGTAAAGCGCCAAACGTATCTGGAGCTTGAGCAATTAAGTCTGCTTGAACATTTCCAGGAAGCATTATAGAGGCCGAATGTTCACCTTTTTCAATTATTTTTACAGTTTTTGGATATTTGGTAAAATAATTTAATACTTCAATTGGATTATCTGACGCTGTTGCCAAATCAATGTCCCCAACTGTAGCATTTTTCCGTCTAAGGCTTCCCAATGGCTCGATTCTTTTTACAAACTTATTTCCAGACATGTAACCGATAATATCTGAAGCTATTAAACTAGCGTAGGGTAAAAGATGTCGTTTGACTTTGGTCGTTAGCTTTTGGGCTTCTTTTAGTTTTTGAGCAATTTCTTCTTTTGTACCCTCTTGAAGTAACTTCATAGCTGTTTTAATTCCAATACCGGGCAGGATCATTAACTTAAAAGCATTTTTGGGAATATTTTTCATTAGTTCATCAAAATGTTTTGATTTACCTGATTTAAATATTTCTGACAAGTGTTTGGCAATTGATGGGCCAACACCGGGGACATCCTCAAGCTTGCCATCATCCCAAATATCCTTTAATTCACTACTTGAGTGTTCCACAGCATCAGCTGCTCGTTCATATGCAGAAATTTTAAAAAAATTCTTTTTTGCGTCCTGAAGTTGATAGGAAGCAGCTACATCTCTTAAAAGTTCTCCTATTTGAAGATTGGTCATTCATCCATTATAATACATATGTTTGGGGTCGTAGCTCAATGGCTAGACCTGCCTGCCGGCAGGCAGGGCACTTCCTTGTCATGAATTACTTTGTTTATATTATTCAAAGCATTACTTCTAGGAAGTTTTACACTGGGATGACAATTGACATCGATCGTCGATTAAAAGAACATAATGCTCATGAATCTAATACCCCTACAACGAAGTCATTATTTGATTATCAACTAATATTCTGTCAAGTCGTTCAAAATAGAAAATCAGCCAGGATTTTAGAAAAATATTTAAAATCGGGTGCTGGTAGAGAAATCCGAACAGAAATAGTAGAATATATATGTTTGGGGTCGTAGCTCAATGGCTAGAGCACTTCCTTGTCAAGGAAGGGGTTGCGCGTTCGAATCGCGTCGATCCCGCCCAATGAGTGAAAAAAAACAAGAACCCTATAAACCAAAACTTGACACACCAGTCAACGCTGATGTTTTTGCAGATGAGATTATTGAAGCTGGAATTAAAAGAATCAAACAAAAAACCGGTAAGTCTCGGGGGGAAATTCTAGAGGAAGCAATAAAAGGAGTAGAAGAAAATGTATCAGACGGGGTCCATAAAGAAGCCTATGAGAAGGCTCGAAAGACAAAGTAAGTTTAGCTACTTGACACAACCCTCCTTCTAATCTAAATTCATCTTATATTTCTTCTGCCCTAGGAGAGGGTGGTGATTAATTTGAAATTTGATCTCAAAAACTTCTTAAAATCTCTTAAAACAAACGAGTCTACGATCAGTATGGTATTTGGAGCTTTAGTAGTTGTCGTTGTTTTAGTATTTGTCGTTAATTATTTTAAAGATAAAAACGGTCAAACTCTACCTGGCGCATTAACCACAAATGGAACAAAAGAATATATTGTGGTTAAAGGTGATACCCTTTGGTCAATCGCCCAAGATGCTTATGGAGACGGTTTTAAATGGAAAGACTTAGCGATAGCAAATGGCTTGGATACTAGCACACTTGAGATTGGTCAAAAACTAGTCATTCCAGAAATGGCTACCGTAGTGTCAACCGAACAAACAATTAGCTCAAGTAGCTATACTGTTGTCGCGGGCGATAGTCTTTGGCAAATTGCAGTTAGATCGTATGGAGACGGATATGCTTGGACTAGAATAGCAACGGCTAACGGATTGGCTAATCCTAATTTAATTCACGCTGGTAATATGCTAACATTACCAAGATAGCTTCATTTCATGATAAGCTATCTGCATAAGTAATACTCTTTAAGTGTAATTTTTTGTGTTATATGCCATATAAAGATAAATTAAAACAAAAGGAAAATCACAAGCTTTGGCATATAAACAATCGAGATCGGGTTCTCTTAAAACAGAAAAAATATAGGTTTGGGGTTAAAAGACTCGTCTTTTCGAAATATTGTCGTGAAGATATAAAATGCGAATGTTGTGGAGAAAAACATTGGGAGTTCTTATCCATTGACCATATTAATGGAGGTGGAAGCAAGCTCAGACAAGAACATGGACGTGGATACTTGTATTACTGGCTAGTAAAAAACAATTTTCCAAAGGGTTATAGAGTATTATGTCACAACTGTAACCAATCATACGGAACATTTGGAAAATGTCCACATCAAAAACTTGAAATGCGGGATTCGTACAGTGGTAGTATACGTCCTTCCCAAGGATGAGACGCCAGTTCAATTCTGGTATCCCGCTCACAAAGAAAGTCAGGTAGGCGCGCTCGGGTACGGGTAGAGCGCGAAAGTTCAGAAAAGAGCGTATTGAAGCCCAATTTATAGTCTGCGGAAAGATGCCGGTTAGTTAAAAAGAAGTTCGAGCCGATGTTTTTTGCGAAAGATGCTAATTCTTCGCAATTATTTTTTGCGCGCGCGATTTTTGCCCCATTTTTCGCCACATTCATAAACTCGCGAAAAGGTTCGAGCCAAGAAGAACCATTAAGTCTAACTTGCGATATTTTCTCCTGTGTTTTGAGTTTTCTTTCAAATAATTCATTCTTTTTTGATTTGTAGGATTCTTGGTCAATAACACCATCTAAGTAAGAATCGAGAAGTAAGTTTAGCTTTTGTTCAACCACCTTTTCATCTTCCTCCAATCTTTGGATGTTTGCCTCCTGATTTTGCTTCTCGATTACTTCGTGTTCATCAAGAAGTTTTAACCATCTAGGAATCCAGGCAACGGGAATCGCTACATCTAAAACAAGCTTTCTAAGCTGATTCCCAACTTCCGCTTGAGAAAGATATCTTTGAGAACAGGGACCAAGCTTCTTGGTGCATCTATACATATAATACTCAGCTAGTCTATTTGTTCTCTTGTAAAACTTCTTGTGATATTCCGGAGTAATTGTCGCTCCACACTCTCCACACTTCATCAGTCTTTGAAAAGGAAAATTTCTCTTTTTGAATGTTTCTCTGTCAAGTACCCCTTTTCTTAGACAGTAGTTCTTTCATTCCGGTTTCTTGAACTT
>ERZ1292629.635-Hain-H43-01um-R1-635-length-38758-cov-9_pt1 | contig 38758 bp, 39 predicted proteins | sample MGYA00564399_ERZ1292629 | MGnify/ENA primary metagenome ERZ1292629 (study PRJEB36523, sample SAMEA6512636) | groundwater metagenome | collected 2019-01-08 | study: AquaDiva: Metagenomics assemblies of 32 groundwater samples
GGGAAATATACTCTTCACAAAAACAAACTCTCATCCCGCATTTTATTTCCTTGATGTCGGACAGGGAGATGCGTCCCTCGTGGTGCTCCCCGGCGGCGTAAAAATCATGACCGATGCTGGGCCGGATCAAAAAGTTGTAAAAAGTTTGGAGCGCGCGATCGGCGACGACACATACATCGATATCGGGATAATCTCTCATCCACAACTCGATCACTTCAACGGGTTTAATTATCTATTGGAGAAATACAGGTTCGGAGCATTTGTCGTTAATGGCCGCGATGATACGAGCGGGGTTCAGGAATGGCCTGAACTTCTTCGAAAGATCAGGGCGCGAAGTATTCCAATTATTACGCTTCGGGCCGGGGACGGAATTTCGTATCGAAGCAGTTCAATAGACATAATCTCTCCGAATCGCGACTATCTTCAAAGCGGAGAATTAAACGACACCGGACTTGTGGAGCTCATTAAAATCGATTCTGCGCGGGCGATTTTTGCGGCAGACATCGGAGCAAGTGTCGAGGAATATATTTCGAAAAACTTTGATATTCGCGCTGATATTCTTAAGGTTCCTCACCATGGCTCAAAATATTCTTCGAGCGAGGCATTTTTGGAAGCCGTGAATCCGCAAATCGCAATTATAGAGGTCGGGAAAAATAATTATGGCCACCCGGCGCCAGAAGCGTTTTCTCGGCTCAAAAAAGCGACCGATAATATTTTTACGACAAAAGAAAACGGCACGATTAGAGTTGAGATTCAAGGGGAAAAACTTAGAATCTACACTGAACGGGGGAACTGATGAATGGCATATCAACAGAGCTTGAATTGAATGGTATAATAACTTCAGAATGAGTCTCATAATCAAGAGAGTAAAAATAATAGGAGGGCCGGATGGCAGCAACGCAGATCTTAAAGATGTCTTTGTAGGCGGCGAAAAAATATCCGCGATCGGAGATTTTTCAAGCAAAAGAGCTGATAAGGTAATCGATGGCAAGGGCGCGTATCTATCTCCCGGGTTTATCGACGTAAATACGGATTCGGATCACTGCATTTCCCTGTTCGGTTATCCGTCCCAAGAAGATTTTATCCGCCAAGGCGTTACGACCATTATTGGCGGAATGTGTGGGTCATCACTCGCGCCGCTTCTTTATGGCAGTCTCGAATCTGTGCAAAAATGGGGCGATATACGCAGAACTAACGTCAATTGGCATACAGTGAAAGAATTTCTTGAAATCCTAGACAAAAAGCCGCTTTCTCTCAACTTCGCGACGCTTATGGGCCACTCGACAGTGCGTCGCGCGCTTATAGGAGAGGACATCCGAGATCTTACAAAAAATGAACTCCGTATATTCGGAACAATACTTTTACGGGCGCTAAAAGAAGGAGCGTTTGGGTTTTCAACGGGACTTGGATACGTACATAGCTTTCGAACTCCGTATTCGGAAATAAAATTTCTAAACGAGATAGTGCGGAATCAAAATGGCGTATATGCGACGCACGTGCGAAGCAGCACTGCGGGACTTGCAAGATCCATCGATGAAACAATCAAACTAGCTACCAATGTTGGCGCGCGAACCATTATAAGCCATTTTATGCCGATAGTTGGGAATGAAGAAGCATACAGAGAGGCGCTCCAAAAAATGGAATCACTTCCAGAAAGAATTCAGTTGAAATTCGATATCTATCCATTTGAAACAAGCGTTCTCGCGATCTATACGTTTCTGCCAGTGTGGGCGCAGAGCGGGGGAAGAGAAGTAATGCTTGCGAATGTCAAAGACGAGTGGCTTAGAGCGCGAATCATGAAAGACATTCCTAAGATTAATCCCGAAGAATTCGTGATTGCCCAGGCTCCGGACAATGAATTTTTCGTTGGCAAGTCGCTTAAGGAAATTGCGAAAATTTATGATACTTCTAGCTATAACGTCGCTCTTCTCAAACTTATGGAGACAACTGAACTGAGGGCGGTTATATGTTATAAAAACATCAGCACGTCTCTTGTTAAAAAAGCAATCCAGAGCAAGCGTTCGTTTATTGCGACAAACGCAGCAAGTTTTCCAGACATTGGAAAACTGCTAAAACCGGAGCGCGCAACATCAACATTCGCTAAGTTTCTCGGGATGGCAGAGGGCGAAAATCTTATGCCGCTTGAAAGCGCTATAAGAAAAATTACCGCTGAGCCTGCGCGGATGTTCAACTTTTCTGGGCGCGGAGAAATACGAGAAGGGAATTTCGCTGACCTTTCGCTTTTTTCAATAACTGACGGAGATACGCCGAAAGAAAAAAAAGTCGATGTGAAGTCGGTGATCGTAAATGGCGAAATCGTTCTCGAAAACGGGATATATACAGGAAAACTTCCAGGAAAAAATTTAAGGCACTCATGAACCTTTTATTGATTCAATGAACGTTCTCCGAAAAAGCGGACACCGACCCGACTACTTTCTTCTTACGCTTGTTGTAATACTAACTTTATTCGGACTCGCGATGCTAGCAAGCGCGTCCTCTGAACTGGGGAAAATAAGATTCAATGACAGCTATTATTACCTTAAGCACCAGGCGTTATTCGGCTTGTCTCTCGGGGTTATCGGGTTTTTGGCCGCTTCTTTCTTCCGGTATCAGTATTTGAAGAAATTTGCTCTGCCGTTTCTCATAATAAATCTTATCGCTTTAGTTCTTGTTTTCACCAGCATTGGCCTCGAAGCTCGAAATGCAAACCGGTGGCTCAAAATAGGGCCGTTGAGTTTCCAGCCCGCCGAAAGCATGAAACTTGTTTTCATATTGTATCTTGCTGCATGGCTCAGCAATACCAAAATAAAAAGAACGACAAAATTTCTTGAGGGATTCCTTCCGTTCGGTTTCATCTCGGGGCTTATTGCGATTCTCCTCGTTCTCCAGCCTGCAACAAGCACGGTTGTAATTCTTTTGGGGTCCGGGCTTATTGTGTATATTCTCGATGGCGCAAAACTGAGATACATACTTCTCATAGTCCTCGTGGGGATTATAGGCGTCGCGATTATTATTCAAATGACGCCATATCGAAAAGCTAGAATTTTGAGTTTTTTTAATAAAACAGAAGATGTTTCCGGAAACAATTATCAAGTGAGCCAGGCTCTTATTGCAATCGGGTCTGGCGGGCTGATGGGAAAAGGATACGGTGAGTCTTCGCAAAAGGTAGATTTCTTGCCAGCATCAATCGACGATTCTATTTTCGCGATAATTTCGGAAGAATTAGGCTTCATTGGAGCTGGAACTGTTGTAATGCTTTTCGGGATGCTGAGTTTTCGCATGTTCTATCTTGCTCATCGCCTCCGCGACAATTTCGGGCGTCTTATACTTATTGGATTCGGATCTGTCATTGCGTTTCAATCTCTTATGCATATGGCTTCAATTTCTGGCATGCTTCCGTTAACAGGGGTTCCGTTGCCATTCATAAGCTATGGAGGCACCGCTTTGGCGGTATTTCTCACTATGAGCGGCGTTGCGGTAAATGTCTCAAAATACACATAAATCACAATTTTCAGTATCGCAATTTTCAATGAAAACCCATAGAAGATTTTGAAATTTCAAAATTGAAAATTCTATATCAAATCGGAAATTGGTAATTGGTAATTGAAAATTTTATACTTTATTACGTATGCCAGAAAATGTTCACCCATACCAACACATAAAAGCGCTCCTTACTGGAGGCGGAAGCGGAGGGCACGTGTATCCGCTCCTTGCGGTCGCCGAACGATTGCGTGGGATAGCTGCGGCCGAAAATATTGATCTTGATCTTAATTACCTGGGGCCGAAGGATGAATGGATTTCATCGCTCGCGGTCGCGCATGTCGGACTCGGAACTATAGTTTCGGGAAAATTTCGGCGATATTTTTCCATCGAAAATATTTTCGACATCCCAAAATTTTTCATCGGCCTTTTTGAAGCTCTATTCAAGATTTACTTCATAATGCCCGATGTTATTTTTTCGAAAGGAGGAACAGGCGCCTTGTCTGTCGTTCTGGCCGGGTGGTTTTATAAAATTCCAATTATAATCCATGAATCAGACGCCATACCCGGACTTACAAATTCCATTTCCAGCCGTTTTGCGTCGAGAATTGCGGTTAGTTTCCCAAAAACCCTTGAATATTTTCATCCCGGAAAAACAGCTTTCGCGGGAACGCCTGTTCGCAAAGCGGTCGTAAGCGACATACCCGAAAAAGCGGCAGCGAAAGAACGCCTTGGTTTTGATCCTGCAAAACCCCTTACGCTCATTCTAGGTGGTTCGCAAGGCGCCCAGAGAGTTAATGAGTTTATCATAACCAATCTCCCAACATTTCTAAAAGAAACACAAATTTTTCACCAAACGGGGACTGCGAACTACAAAAATGTAGAATATCTTTCGCGTGTGACGGTTGGAGAATCGCGCGCGGGAGATACTGCAAAAAGAATGTATATCCCTGTTCCGTATTTGAATCAGGAGGAAGTGAAAGTGGCTCTAGCTGCTGCTGATCTCGTGATTGCCAGATCCGGGAGCGGTACTATTGCGGAAATATCCGCTTTCGGTAAACCTTCAATACTGATCCCGCTTACGGAATCCGCGAACGACCATCAGCGTATGAATGCGTACGAATATTCAAAAACCGGAGCGGCGATCGTCATTGAGGAAAATAATCTTTTGCCTGCGATATTGGCAGACCAGATCAAATCTATAGTTCAAAACCCTATGGTAATGGAAAGAATGAACGTGGCTGCGAAAAATCTTTTTAAGCCGGATGCCGCGGAAGCAATAGCAAGAGAGATTTTGCGTCTTGGTGGGTAGAACGTAATCCGGATTCAAATTTTGCTTGTATAGAAATGTTTCGACCCCTGGGATTGCGCCATGGGGTCGAGTTGGTTGCCGGTGATGCTTTATGGGCTAAGCGTGTGTCCGGAGATCGTGCAGGTCGGTTTCTCGCCGACGGCGTTGATGATATACTTGCCTCCGCCTGGGCACTTGTACTCTGGAATGAGGTGATCGTCGTAGATGTCGTCCCTGTAAACAGGAGCGCCATTGGTTGCGCGCGACGCTTTGGCGAAAATTGCTTTAGCGTGCTCAATTCGTTCAAGACGCTCAACGCACCATTTGGTGCGACCATTCTCGCCAACACGCGAGTAAATGGGAATCGTGACAGCGACAGCGAAACTGGTTAAGATGGAGGAGAGAAACAGAATTCTGATGATAGTCATAGTGGATGTGATTTGTTTCATAGCGGTTTTTTTAAGTGTTTCAGGCGTATTCTTTTGTTTTACCACGTGATTCAGCCTCAATTAAGAAGTTGAGTGGGAACTAGTGTCTTTTTAGCGTACAAGGGGAAATATGTCAATTAAATCAGACTTATTTTTGAGATATAAATACTCAAATTCCGTGATATAATCAGAACATGATAACGCCTCCTAAAAAGGCGGTCCGAGTGCGTTTAGCCCCAAGTCCGACGGGGTCGTTTCACGTAGGTACTGCAAGAACAGCGCTTTTTAATTGGCTTTTTGCGAGACAGCACGACGGAGTTTTTGTTCTAAGAATAGAGGACACGGACATTGAGCGGTCGGAGAAGAAATTCGAGCTTGAAATCCTTGAGAGTTTGCACTGGCTTGGCTTTGATTGGGACGAAGGACCAATCCTTGCGGAAAATCAAAAATCAATCGGAGATTATGGACCGTATAGACAGAGCGAGCGGAAGGACATATATATAAAATATATCGAGCAGCTCCTTGTCGACGGCCATGCATACTATTGTTATTGCACCAAAGAGGAACTCGACGCAGAGCGGCAAGCGATGCTCTCCCAAGGTCTTCCGCCAAAATACGGAGGTCATTGCAGAAATTTGAAAACGCCTCCAGTAGGAAAAAAACCAGAAGTGATACGTTTCAGAACCCCCGAAGCGACAGTTGAGTTCAAAGATATTATTCGCGGAAAAGTCGCTTTCAACGCGGCGCTTATTGGAGATATAGTAATCGCGAAGGATATATCGGCACCGCTTTTTAATCTAGCGAACGTTATCGACGATGAGCTGATGAAAATAAGCCATGTGATACGAGGAGAAGACCACCTCTCTAACACGCCTAAACAAATCCTGTTCCAAAAAGCACTCGGTTTCAATGGGATTGAATACGCCCATTTGCCGCTTATTCTCGCTCCAGACAGAAGCAAACTCTCGAAGCGTTTTTCGGAAACATCCCTCCTTGAGTATAGAGCAAAAGGATTTCTTCCCGAAGCAATCATAAATTTTTTGGCTCTCTTGGGGTGGCATCCAAAAGACGACAGGGAAGTATTATCGCTTAAAGATCTGATTGGAGAATTCGATTTGGGACGCGCGCAGAAAGGAGGAGCAATCTTCAATCGGGAAAAACTTGATTGGCTCCAAGGAGAGCATCTCAAACGCTTGAGCGTCGAGGAGCTCACGGAAAAATTCGAGCGTATTCTGAAAGAAAAAAACATGCGCGTGCCGCTGGAACTCATAAAAAAAATCGTCGATATTGAGCGGGCGCGGATCAAGAACCTCGAGGAATTCGCGAAAGAGGCCGAAATATTCTTCGCGCTCCCGGAATATGATCCTGCGCTTCTTATGTGGAAAAAACAGTCATCAAGCCCGGCGGATATACGGCGCATTCTTGCGCTCGTAATCGAGGCGCTCGGCCCTCTGAAGCTCATAGGCAATCATATTGGAAGGGATGAAATTTCGGGAGCGCTCTCGGAGCTCATTGGAGTCGAGGGAAGGGGAGTTGTGCTCTGGCCATTGCGAGTCGGGCTTTCAGGGAGAGAAGTCTCTCCTGACCCCATTGAAATAATCGAGATCCTTGGCATACAAGAAGCTGAGCGGAGAATCGAAATCGCAATTAAGAAGACGGAAATGTTGTAATATACGTCGATGAAAGGAAAAATATCATCCAAAAAACATTTTGCGGCTTATCTGACAGTCGTATTCATGATAAGCGGTCCGTTCGTATTCGCCCAAAACTTGTCGCAGGGCACTACCACTCCCGCATCAATGAGTAGGGACGATCTGGCGTCGCAAATCCAAGAAAAGGCAAAACAGCTTGAATCCATAGATAAACAGTTGCAATCGACCCGCGCTACGCTCAAGAGCGTAAAAGGAGAGAAAGCTACTCTTCAAAAAGAACTGAATAATCTTACGAGCAATATAAACCAGTTGAATCTAAGCTTAAAATCTGACGAGATAAACATTCAAAAACTTTTTCTTGAGGTGGAGTCTCTCGGTTATGACCTCGAAGATATCGGAAATTCAATACAAGATAAAAAAAATGCGATAGAGAAAATCCTTTTGGAATTTCAAAAGAACGAGCACAAAAATAATAATTTACTGTTAATATTTTTACGAAGCTCAAGTTTAGCCGATGGCGTGCTTGAAACACAAACGCTCAATAACCTGCAAAGCCAGCTTGTAGTCGATGTCGGAAGCTTGCGAAGCATCCAAGATGAGTACAGCCAGAAAATCCAAATTGCGAGCAGTAAAAAAAATTCGATTGAGTCTCATAAGCGCGATTCGGAAAACAAAAAACTCATCGTTCAGGACCAGCAGGAAGAGAGAACAACCCTTCTTAAGCAGACAAAAAACAAAGAAAGCGTTTTTGCTCAGCAAGTTACGCAACTAGAAAAATTGCAGCAGCAAATCGCGAATGAAATTGAAGCTCTTGATTCTGTGCTGCGGACGAAAATCGATCCGGCTACGCTCCCTCCGCTTATATCAGGAGTACTTCTCATGCCGATCGAAGGCGGAAAAAATGTTATCAGTCAGGGATATGGCAGGACGGATTTCGCTCAATCAACATATAAGAGCAAATGGCACAACGGGATAGATTTCGGTATTCCTATCGGTACGCCCGTGATGGCAGCGGAGGATGGAGTAGCGGCCGCGGTCGGCAACAATGATCTCTATTGCCCAAAGGCCGCATACGGCAGGTTCATAGCCATAAAAAATAACAACAATCTTGTTACGCTATACGCGCATATGTCACGGCAGATCGTCCAAGTCGGACAACAGGTAAAGAGGGGAGAAGTCATAGGGTATTCCGGAAAAACCGGCTGGGCCACTGGTCCTCATCTCCATTTCACCGTTTTCGCGGCGCCGACATTTTACATGCGACCGACGAAAAACTGCGGCCCAATGCCACAGGGCGGCGACATAAATCCGATGGGATACCTGTAAGCCCTAATTTAAAACTGAAAACGTAAAACTTAAAACTAATGACAAAGACAGGAAGGATTCAAGTGCAAAGCGGAAGAATTCTTGCGACGTGCTGCATCATTTTCTTGCTTTCCCAGTTTTTAATTTTGCCAACAGCCTATACTGCTATCGAGGTTCCTGAAATTCCTGATGGACTCACGCAATCGGCAAAAAACGCATGGAGCGCGATATCCGACTTTATGGGTGAGGTTTGGCAAGATACCGTCAATATCACCTCGTCATTTATTAAAAAAACATGGGCGGATACAAAAACTGTCATCGCCGCCGCAAGCATACTCCGAGAATGGATTTCTTCGCTCACTCCCGCGGGGCTAAAGAGGGTTATCGCCGCCGTCGAAGATCTTTTCTATAAACTTTTTAAGTTCATTGCGGAAATTGTTAAAAACGTGCTCCTCATATTCCTCGGCCCGCTTGGGATACGGATATGAATTTGGACTGTGGAATATAAACTATAGACTATAGAATATGGACAATAGATTAATGACAGCAGAAACTAAAATTTGTCAGAATTGCAAAAAATCATTCGTCATAGAACCAGACGATTTCGGATTCTACAAAAAAATCGGTGTTCCGCCGCCGACGTTTTGTCCCGACTGTAGATACCAAAGAAGGCTTATGTTTCGCAATGAGCGATCGTTTTATAGGCGGAAATGCGATCTTTGTAAGCGGGATATGATCGCAGTTTATCCTGCGAATTCCGCATTTCCAGTTTATTGCCAAAAATGCTGGTGGTCGGACAATTGGAACCCACTTGAGTATGGCCGTGACGTGGATTTTAATCGTCCATTTTTAGAACAAATCCAAGAGCTGTGGGAAAAAATTCCGGCGCTTTCTATCCAAAATGACGATGGCATTGGGAGCGTGAACTCCGAATGGGCATATGACTGGGCATTCAGCAAAAATACCTATCTAAGCGTTTGCGGATGGTATACGGAGAATTGCCTCTATACGTACTATGCCTGTTACGACAAAGATATAATGGACTGTTATTTCGTTTGGAATTCCGAAATGGTATATGATCTCATCAACTGCTCCGGATGTTCCAGATCGAAGCATTGTATGCTCTGTTTCGATTGCGTAGATTGCATTTTGAGTTACGATCTTCGCGGGTGTTTAAACTGTACTATGTGCGTAGGGCTTCGTAATAAACAATTTTGCATTTTAAACCAACAATATTCGAAAGAAGAGTATTTCGCTAAACTCAAAACTCTTGGATTAGATAGTCGGGATTCATTGATAACGCGAATTAGAGAGCTAGAAGAATTTTCCTGCCGTATGCCGAAAAAATTTGCTAATCTCCTCAAATCAACTCAGTGCACTGGCGACAATCTCATAGGTTCCAAAAATTCGCGCAATTCTTTCTATGCCAAAGACTTAGAAAATTGTCGGCATATGATAGACGTTGACGAAGCGAAAGATTGCTATGATTGCAACAACTCTGGCCGTCCTGAACTATGCTACGACTGCGTGACTCCCGACAATTCGCGCGGAAATAAATTTTCAATTTTCTGCTGGAAATGCATTGAGGCGGAGTATTCGAACAACTGCCACTCTTCGGTAAGCGTGTTAGGGTGCGCGGCTCTAAAACACGCCTCCTACGCGATATTGAATAAGCAGTATTCTAAAGAAGAATTTATTGAGTTGCGCAAGAAACTTATCGCTCATATGACAAAAACAGGGGAGTGGGGCGAGTTTTTTTCGCATACGTTTTCACCTTTTGCGTATAACGAAAGCGCCGCATTTGATCGGTTCCAGCTCACAAAAAATAATGCAACCGCGATAGGGTATCGCTGGAAGGACGAACTAAAGAAGGAATATGTCCCTACAAAAACGGCCGCCCAACTTCCGCAAACAATTGCCGAAGTATATGATTCTGTTCTCAACGAAATTATAGAGTGCTCTCATGGGGGACTTTGTAACGAAAAGTGTGCGACCGCCTTCCGTATAGTTGCCGCCGAGCTGGCATTGTATCGAAGGATGAGTATTCCTCTCCCAACGCTTTGCCCGAATTGCCGACACCATGCTCGAATCGTTCGGCGGAATCCTCCAAAACTCTGGCATCGCCGTTGCGATTGCAGCGGCGCGCGGATTGACGCTGACAAAAACGCGGATCAGCGCGGACTAAAATACATTAATACTGTGGAGCATTTTCATGGAACGAATCCCTGCACCAACGAATTCGAAACCTCTTACGATCCTGACCGTAAAAAAATAATTTATTGCGAAAAATGTTACAATGCGGAAATTATGTAAGTAAAAAAGCATAAGTGAAGAACATGCCAGATAATCACAAACCTCCATCACTAAGTGAAATCAAGCCGGGAGTCGCGGTGTGGATTATTGAAAAGAAAAACTACGGAACTGATAATTACACGCAAGGAATCGTTCAGGACGTGCTTACATCGGCATCAGAACACCCTGGGGGTATCAAGGTGCGCCTTACTGATGGCACAGTCGGCCGTGTGCAGTGGCTTATGTAGAAAAATGGGCGAATTGTGCTTTTTTACCTTCTCTAATTCGCGCGAATAGGAAAATATAGAAAAATATATGGAAAAATTTATAACCGTCGCAAATAAAAAATTCGAGCGTATTCCGATAAAAACACACCTCATCGGTTTCGGCGAAAATCTCACCGGAATCATAGAAAGATACGTTTTGCCTGACACACGGAAAGGGGATTGGCTCGCGATTTCGGAAAAAGTGGTTTCTGTATGTCAAAACAACGTGCGGCATATTTCGACCGTAAAAGCCGGCTGGCTTGCTAAGCTAGTCGTAAAAGGCGTTAAGAAATATACGAATGATGTCGGGTTCTCAAGGCCGGAAAAAATGCAACTTGCCGTGGAACTCGCGGGCACGCCTCGTATATTGCTCGCTATGGCGATTGGCTCAATCGGAAAACTTTTTTGCGTTAGGGGACTCTTTTGGCGCATTGCCGGGCACCGCATATCGGAAATAGACGGCTTCAACCCTGCTTCCATGCATCCATATGACGAATACGCCGCGCTGCCACCAAAAGACCCTGAAAAGGTGTGCCAAGAGATCGAAAACGCCCTAGGATTGCCCGTGGCAATCATCGATGGCAACAATATCAATGTCGAAATTATCGCGATAAGCGGAAAAGTTCCTGTCGATAAAAAAACCGCTCGACTTGCGCTTTTAGACAATCCTATGGGTCAAGACGACGAAATGACGCCGTTTATAGTTGTAAAACAAATAACACATGACCGATCATGAATGACTTATTAATAAAACTCGTTTTATAATAGGTTCATTCTTGATATTACTACTAGCTATATCATCTGTCGTAAAAGCTACATTTGGCGACATGTACCATATTTAAACAACACCGCTTCCCTATAACTTCTATCAACTATTGATTTTATGAATGAAAATACCTAGGCATATGAAAAACAAACAGCCGCCACAAGCACTTATTGACGCAGGATTGAGTATGTTTGTGAATACTACAAAATTGCGAGAACTTCCCCTTCGCGTTGCTGACATTGATATAGAAAATCTTTTGTGGCACTTTGATATGCCTGTCTGGGCCAAAGACGGTACAGATGATTGGAATCTTGCCCCATGGGAAGTTATCAAAAAAAGAGAAGGAACTTTATTGCATTGGGAACGAGCAGAGAAAACCGATTTACGCTTTCCTATTGTAATAACAGAGTACAATTCTAGACTTGTAATTCTTGACGGTGTTCACCGACTTGTTAAGGCATATATTCGCGGCGATAAGAAAATTAAGGCAAAAATTATTCCGAAAGAACATCTTTTGTTGGAAGAGTTTCAAAGTTAAAATCAAGAAAGTAATTATGAAGAAAGAACCGAAAAATCAGGAATTAAATTTTGCTCATTTCATCGGTATTGGCGGTATCAGCATGAGCGCCCTCGCGCGTTATTTTGTGGCGCGTGGAATGCGCGTTTCCGGATCGGATATCGTATCGAGCGAAGTCACAAAGGAACTCCGAAAAGAGGGCATACAGGTTGTAATTGGACACAAGCAAAACAATATAAAAAAAGGCGTAGATCTCGTCGTTTATAATCGCGCAATCGAGCCAAGTAACCCCGAACTCATCGCCGCAAAGCGCCTCGGAATCAAAACGATTCCCCTTGCAGACGCGATCGGCGAGCTCACGAGGCAATACGAAACGATCGCGATCACTGGCGCGCACGGCAAGAGCACAACGACCGCGCTCATCGGATTGATTCTCGCGCGGGCCAGTCTCAATCCAACTGTCTTCGTCGGCACAAATCTCAAAGAATTCGGCGGGAAAAACATTCGCATCGGCAAAAGCTCATATCTGGTTCTCGAAGCAGACGATTTTGATCGCGCATTTCTACGCTATTCCCCTACTATCGAGGTAATCACAAACATCGACAGCGAACACCTTGATACATACAAAAATCTTGCCGGCGCGAGAAAAGCGTTTTTAGAATTTATTGCGCTTACAATCCCTGGTGGCGCACTTGTCCTGAATCGTGACAATGAAAATTTATCTTCGCTCGCGAAAGACATACAAAAGATTGCTCACAAAAACAATCTGAATATTCTCTGGTATTCGCTCAAAAATCAGGCGGCGAAAAAAATAAAAAAAGTTATCCGTATCCCCGGCGAACACAATGTCTCAAACGCAGTCGCGGCATATACACTTGCCCACTCGCTCGGCATCCACGAAAAAATAATCCTCGCCGCAATCGCCGCGTATCGCGGCTCATGGCGCAGATTCGAGTATAGAGGCGAGTTCGAAGTTAAAAGTTATAAGTTAAAAATCAAAAGTCCTGTCTACGACGACTACGCTCATCATCCAACGGAAGTTAAGGCAACACTTCAAGGATTCAAGGAAAGATTTCCGAATAAGAATATAATTTGCGTGTTCCAGCCGCACCAAGGCCTGCGTCTGCGCTTACTTTTTGATGAATTTATTCGCGCGTTCGATGCCGCAGACACGGTTATTATCACTTCGATATACAAAGTCCCGGGACGTGACGAAACGCTAAACGAACTATTTTCCCCCGAGGCGCTTGTTCGAGCGATGCAAAAAAAATATCCGCGAAAACCAATATTCTACCTGTCCAATTTTAAAAATCTTAAAAATGCCATAAATATACTCATGACAGAGCCGCCAGTATGCGGACTCCCAGCCGGATCCCCTGCTCCAAAGATAAAACCTGCCGTGATCGTCATGACGGGCGCTGGGGATATAGTACAATACACGGACACGTTACTAAACCCTAAACCCTAACTACTATTCCTCATGTTCGACAATTATAAAGACGGCGAAAGCTTCAAAGAAGCCAGCGGTTACACAATAGACGGCGCATGGTATCCGCGCGTCACAAAAATCGTCTCGATAAAAGCGAAGCCGGCGCTTTTGCGATTTTATGCGGAAGCGGAAAATTTCAAGGCAGCGCAAGCGGTGACAGAAAAATCCGCCGAAGAAGGGACACTCATTCACGAAACCATCGAGGGAATTTTACTCGGAAAAAATCCCGAAATCCCCCACTCTGTCGCCCCAGCAGTAAAAGCATTCATGGATTTTTATGAAAAAAATAATATTCAAGTAACGCCGGAGCTCGTCGAACGCCGGGTTGTATCCTACGACCATCGTTACGCGGGCACGGTAGATGCCCTTGCTCTTATTGGCGGAAAATTTGGCGTACTCGACATAAAAACTTCGCAGGCAATTTACCGCGATTACAACCTCCAAACCTCCGCCTATATGGTAGCGCTCAAGGACCAATTCCATAATTTACAGACACGGTGGATTTTGAAAATTGACCAGATTCAAACATGCCAACGCTGTGGCGCAACAAAGCGCACAAAAGGCGGCCGTGAAAAAATAAGAACCAACTGGAGCAACGGAAATTCCAAAAATTGCGAGCACGAGTGGTCGGAAGTAAAAGGCGATCTTGAAATCAAGGAATTCCCCTACTGGCAGGGCGACTTCGAGGCATTTTTGGGAGCAAAAAAATTGTGGGAATGGGAAAACGAGTTTTGGTTGAAGAAGGTTGGGTATTTGTAGACAATGTACTTGTCCAAGGCTTAGAATAGGCAATGAATATTCTAAAAAAACTTTCTCCGGAGTGGTGTTTACGAATAGGTTTCGCCGCGATGTATCTGTATTCCGGCGTGGATATATTTCGCAACCCTAGCGGGTGGATATGGGCTGTTCCGACGTGGTTCATCGGTTTCGTTTCAAACATCATGCCGATCGAAGTTTACCTCAAACTGCAGGCAATCGCAGAAATTATTTTCGCGCTCGTATTCCTTGCCTGGTTTTTGAATACTCGGATTGTAAGCTATATTGCGCTAGCTGCAGCTCTTGAGATGGCTGGAATATTGTTTTTAGGGAAAGCAGGAATAGATTCAATAACATTTCGCGACCTTGGGCTCCTGGGCGGGCTCGTTGCGCTTTGGATTATTTTAAGAAAGCGAGCACAATTTGATCAGTCGAGCGACATAGAATAATGAAACAAATAATCAAAGGAATTTGCGGAGTTGGAATATAGGGCTCCTTAGCTGAAATCAGATTATCTCTTTTGTTTAGTTTTTTTCGGTTGACACAGTAAGACATCTGAGGTATGCTGTGTTTAAGCTAATTGAAAACTAACCATTGATAAGTTATGAAGAAAATCAAAATCATTATTCGGGTTGCCGGGCAAAATCCAGAAACAAAGGAAGCTGCGGTCAGCGGTCAACAAACTGTGGCTGAAGTGCTAGAAACCGCTGGCAAGAGCAGGATAGGACTTTCCGTCTGGAACATCACCGTGGATGGGAACCCCGCAAATCCAGATACAGTAATAACCGAGGAAAGTTCCTACATCGACCTCCAATATAGACAATGCGGCAACTAGCCGATTGCCTGTTTCGATGGCGCGCGAAACAATCGCGCGCCATCCCTTTTTACAATTAGCGAGTTCCAATTCCTACTTTCCTGCTTTTTCAATCACAATCGGCGCGTGCCAGAGATAATCGCAACGTACTTTACTATCTCACGATCGTATAGTAGTAAAGTAAATTAGGCGCTAGGTTTTGGTTCATCTGAAATATGAGAATATGAGGCGTGAGGAATTATTCTAAATGTTTCTCAATAACAATCGGCGCGTGGTTAAGCTCGCGGTTTGCGAGATAGCCCAAGCCGAAGCTTAATGACGCGACGAAGAAAATAATCATGGCGAAAATTATTTCTTTTCGATGCGTAAGTATCCACTCTTTGCATTGCTCGATCCAATCAGTCATAGGTTGCTAGTTATAAGTTTTGAGTTAAAAGTTTAAATACATCTGCCACTTTTCATACAACGCCTTTGTCGCACGCAGGTCTCCAACATTATACTTCGCAATATCCAAAAACCTTTTCTCCTTGAACAACCTTCCAACGTCGTCGCCCGTAATTCCTCCTGACTTAGGGCTTTCGATGCCGAAAGCCCTGGACCAGAGGTGCAATCCGCCCTTTCTCCGCACGGCGCCGTAAAACGTGAGCTGATCCAACAGGTCAATATGAATTGCATCCGCGTTATGCTGATAGACATATCGCCCTCGCATCAAATCTTTCGTGGGCCGAATGCCGTGAATCGCCGACCGAATCATCAGAAACGGGATATCGAACGCGCGTCCATTGAATGTTATGAAGTGTTGATAATGCCGCGCTCCGTCCCAAAATTTTTCGAGCATTTCTTTTTCAGGAATCTGTTTGAATGTAATTCCCTCCTCCGATGACTCTTTAATTTTTTGCCCAGGCGCTTGAAAATATACCACTCCCTCGTTCTTATAATAATCAAGGACACCTATCGCGACTATTTCGCCGGTAAGCGGTGAAAAACCGAGACCATTTTTCAGTTCTTCGAGTGCGACGCTGAAGTCGCTTTCGTCGTCAGATTCTTTTTTGATCCATCGAGTTAAAACATCTTTGGTCGCCTCATCGAGTGTGTTAAAATCTTCGCCAATAGTCTCAATGTCCACAATGAGCTTAGAAGGGGTTGACATATGATTAAGTATAAAGTAAACTCATTCAATATTCTAGATTCTATATTCTAGCTTCTAGATTCTATTTTTATGGCACATACCAAAGCTCTTGGATCAACTAAATTAGGCAGGGATTCACGAGCGAAACGCCTCGGTGTTAAAATTCAGGACGGAGAAAAAGTATCTGTTGGCCAAATAATCATCCGTCAGCGCGGCAGTAAATATATTGCCGGGAAAAATGTGCGGAAAGGCGGCGATGACACGCTTTACGCGGGCAAAGATGGGTTGATAAAGTTTGGAGTAAAAACCAAAACCCGTTTTGACGGGTCTAAGCGGAAGGCTACTTTTGTGGCAGTATTATAACTTTCAACTCCGCAGTAATCCCCTTTTTTAGATCAACGGGCATTTTGTGTTCTCCAAAAGCTTTGAGCGGATGAGCGAGGGTTATATCCACGCGTTCTTTCGTTACAATGTGATTTTCACGGAGTGACTTAAGGATCATTTCTTTTGTCACGGATCCGAAAACCGATCCCGCTTCGTCGGTTTTAAGCGTAAACTCAAGTGATATGTCCTTTATTTTCCGCGCTAATTCCTCAAGGTGCTTTTTGAGTTCGATTTCCTTTTCGTTAAGTTTTGATTTAAGAGTTTCGAGTTGTTTTATGTTTATGGGCGTTGCGGCCTTCGCCAGATTATTCTGAAAGAGAAAATTGCGCGCGTATCCGTCTGAAACGTCTTTTACCTCGTTTTTTTTCCCAACTCCTCGGATATCCTGCAATAAAATTATTTTCATTTTGCGAGTATTTCCGACCTCAAAACTTTTACTGCCGCGTCAAGTTGCGGATCTCGTTTGTTTTTAATGTCATCATCGGTTAATTTTATCTCCACGTCTGGTTTTAGCCCGCCCTTATCCAGAATTCCTCCGCCAGGCAATACCCAATGAGCAACCGTGAGTTTCACAGACGAACCGTCTGGCAGTGACTCGAGTTGCTGGACAGTCCCCTTGCCGAAACTTGTTTCTCCAACGAGCTTTATTTTTCTTATATCGCGTAAGGCGCCGGCCAGAATTTCAGATGCCGAAGCCGATCCGCCGTTTATAAGGACAACAACGGGGAAATTCGCGAGCGCGCCGTTTCCGCTCGCCTTAAATTCCTCCACTGTATTATCTCCCCTTCCCCTCTCGCTTACAACCAGAGACCCCTTTGGCACAAACCACCCTGCTAAATTAACGGCCACTTCAAGATATCCGCCGGGATTATTCCGCAAGTCTAGAATCATTCCTTTTGCGCCGCCATCCGAAAGGGCTTTAACCATTTCCTGATAAAAAAGAATATTGGCATTAGCGTTGAAGCTTTGGAGATGGATATGAACGATATCGCTATCAACAATTTTTGCCTCAATGGTTGGAATCGTTATGGTCGCGCGGACGATTTTAAATTCCTTAGGCTTTTCCCATTTCTCCCGGAAAATAGTGAGCGTCACTTGGGTATCGATGGGTCCGCGTATAAGCCTTACAGCCTCTTCGATTGCCATTCCATCGGTTGATGTGGAATTAATTTTCAAAATTTCGTCTCCCGGGAGAAGCCCGACCCTACTCGCCGGAGTATTTTTGAGCGGTGCGATAATAACAAGCTGATTGTTTTTAATCCCAAGTTCCGCTCCTATCCCGCCGAAGTTTCCCTGAATATCTTCCTGGAATTTCTTATTGTCCTCTGGGGGGAAAAATTCGGAATAAGGGTCATTAAGTGAACCGACCAGTCCCCGTATAGCGCCGTAAACGCGTTCTTGCGGACCAACGCTCTCGCTCCGCAGGTATTCGTCGTCAATCGTTTTCCATGCCTGCCAAAAAGTTCCGAAATCCACTGCTTCAGGCTTTTGTGAATCAAGGTTCCCTACGCCCTCAACGATAATTTTTTTAGGAATCTCTACGCCGACATTAAACCCCAATAAAAAACCGCTTCCTAGAAGCGCTGCGACGACTATAAGAGCGACCAGCCCAGCGATAATTTTTTTCCAAAGCATTGTCTGTATAGTACCAAATTTCCTCGTTCAGCTGCAAGCTGCCGGCGTTCTGTTGCGCAATAAATCCAGCCCCTTCCCGCGGGGGTATTACACCAGCGCTGTAAGTCGAAGATGCAGCCATTCATCCCGCGCGGTTCACCCAGCACCACTTTTTCTCAAAGAAAAAGTTGTGCTGGGCAAGGAGCCCGCAGTGTATTCTGGAAGGAGCTGGATAAATATGATCTCATGCGCATTCTTGAGCATCGCAGCGTAATCCGATAGAATATACATAAATGACGTCCCAGAGCGCTTACAGGAATAAATCCCGCACATTTCAGCTGAGTATTTCCGCCAAAGGTGGATGCGCCTCTGGAGCAAAACCCCACTGGAAGGATTTTGATGATACCTGCTCATCCCCGAAACAGACTGGCGGGCATTCTGGAAAGGTGCGGGATAAATACATGAAAAAGATAAAAAGTCGCGCCGGGGAATCGAAAATATATAGAAAATATCAGCTCATTGGACTCCGAATCGCGGATATTCTGGAAGACAAAAACCATGTGTCGCTCTATATAAAGCTTGCGAAGCAACGGGATGGAGAGCTTCTTCTTGAGCAAGCCAAAGAAGTGGCGGAAAGAAAGAACATAAAGAATAAGGGCGCATACTTTATGTCCGTCGTCCATAATCCGAAAAATAAGAATAAAGCATGAATAGCGCAATCGTCACTGTTCAAAATAAAAAAGACGAAAAGTTTCTTAAGACTAAAACCGCCGACTTTGATTTTAAGAAATTCAAGAAAAAGGAAATCAATGATCTCTTGATTACAATGAAGAAAACGATGCGCGCGGCGAAAGGTATTGGCCTTTCAGCGAATCAGATCGGTCTGAACTTAAAGCTATTCGTGGCTGAAGTACCAAACGCCCAAGGAGAAATGAAGTTTTACGCGGTTTTTAATCCGCGGATCGAAAAATCTAGCAGAGAAAAACTCTTTCTCGAAGAAGGATGTTTGAGCGTACCAGGCACATACGGAATGGTTGAACGCTTCGAGCGGGTGGTTCTTGGCGGATTCGATAAAAACGGAAAACCTTTTAAAATAAAAGCATGGGGTCTGCTCGCGCATGTTTTCCAGCACGAAGTGGACCACTTGAATGGAATAATATTTACAAGCAGAGCCAGAGAATTGCATGAAGCTCCGACGACGAAAACGACAGGAGACCCGCCAGAGGCGAGGCTCGCCAAGGGCGGCAAAAAACAAGCGGCAAATTAAATCCCCTATTAATCTTTTACGCATGCCGCTTATTTCTAAATCACCGCATTTTGTCTTTTTTGGAACACTGGACTTTGCGGTGGTTGTGTTGGAGAAACTCATCGCGGATGGATTTGCGCCGACATGCGTTGTGTGCAATCCGGACCGGCCAGTCGGAAGAAAAAAAGTAATTACACAGCCTCCGACAAAGCTTTTAGCTAAAAAAAATGGCATTAAAGTCTGGCAGCCAGAAAAATTGGAAATTGGAAATTGGAAGTCGGAAGTCGGCGAAATTGATTTCGCCATCGTTGCCGCGTACTCGAAAATAATTCCTAAGGGCATCATAGAAATACCGAAGCTGGGAGTGATTGGCGTTCATCCATCGCTTCTCCCAAAATACCGCGGAGCTTCTCCAATTCAATCGGCTATATTGCGCGGCGACGAGAAAACCGGAGTGACATTGTTTTTAATTGATGAAAAAGTGGATCATGGGCCAGTTCTCGCGCAGGCAAAAGTCACGGGTCACGGGTCAGGAATCAAGTATGCAGAATTACAAAAGCAGCTGGCGGAACTCGCGGGAGACCTGCTCGTCGAAATGCTTCCGAAGTTTCTCGCTGGAGAAATAACGCCACAGTCACAAAACGATGAAGGAGCAACGTATACGAAAAAGTTTTTGTCGGAAGATGCTCGCATCGAGCCTGGCGATCTTGAAAGGGCGCTATCGGGCGAAAACCCCGGATTGGCTCAGTCAATAGATCGTAAAATCCGCGCGCTCAATCCCGAGCCAGGCGTCTGGACAATGAAAGACGGAAAGCGGATGAAGCTCCTCGAAGCGGAAATTGCAGACGGCAGGCTACGTCTCAAAAGAATCCAGATCGAAGGCAAGAAGCCGCAAGCTATGAAATAGCATTTTTCCTGTTCCCGCTCATTCTATTTTCTATGTTCTAATTTCCATTTTCTATTACCTCGTACTCGATCACTATCTGCTCCTTATCTCTTAAAACAAGTTTTTCAAATTCATCGCTTTGTTCTCCATTCACCGTCATTTTAATCTCGTGGGTATTATCAACTACGCTTTCAAGAATTTGGTTTTTCGTGAATGTTTTATCCCATACGGCGAAAAAATCCCCAAGCGTGAAATCCCTTTTTTCTGGAGATTCAACGTGGATCTCGCCAGTTCCGTCATGCGTGTGAATCGGATGCATGCACCCAAGCGTTACCCCGACATTCGCCGGAATTGTTTCCTGCGTTCCGTTTATCTTGATCGTAAGATGTGGATGAATATGGAACTGCGTGTACATGTCGAGTGTACAACTCATAGCAATCTCGCGCGTCGTTTTTGCCGAGGCAGTCCCGCCGTTAAAAATCGCCGCGATATTTTTCCATCCCAAAAGCAGTGCGGCTAAAAGAACGAGTAGCGCGGCGACAAGAAAAGTTTTATTGCTCTTTTTCATTATGTGCAAATTATAAGCCGATGGAAATTTAGAAGCAAGCTGAAACGTCTATACCTAGAAAGAAAAAATTGCCGGATAGGTTGATGTGTGGTAAAATTCTTCAACTAAAATTGGGGAGTCGTCTAATGGTAGGACAGTGGCCTTTGAAGCCATCAATTGGGGTTCGAATCCCTGCTCCCCAGCACTTCGACTCGCTACGCTCGCTCAGTGCAAGCCCCAGTTGTATCGAGCGAGGCGAAGTGTCCTGAGCGAAGCCGAAGGACTACTATGTATTACGTCTATATACTTCAATGCGACGATGGCAGTTTGTACACCGGAATGACTAATGATGTTGAAAGGAGATTTTCTGAGCACAAAAATAGAACGGGTGGGCATTATACATCCTCGCATAAAGTTCAAAAAATTATTTATAAAGAGCAGTTTGAAACAAAGAGTGAAGCATTAAAAAGGGAAGTGCAAATCAAAGGTTGGCGTCGCGAAAAGAAGTTAAGTCTAGTAAATAAAAATTAAGTCAGTGCAGTATCGAGGAAGACCGGAGAGTATTAATTACAATTACCGATGTTCACAGCTAAAGAATGGATGGATAAGTATCCAGAAGTTTTTAAGAAAATTGGAGGTATTATTTATAACCTCAATCAAATTGAAGTTTTTATAATAAGCGCACTAAGCACTTTCTTTATTGATCTTTCCGATCCTCATTCAGAGAAAACCTTTATTTTTAATGACTCACTGTCGGATGAAGCAGTTTTTCCTAATCTTGAAAATAAAAGGAGGTTGTTAATCAGAGTTATTAAAGGAGTGAGTAAGGCAGCAGAAGAAAACGGGATGAGCTTTGATAAATCAAAATGGCTTAACATCTGCGAGTCCGTCAGAAAATTACAAGAGTTGAGAAACGAATTAGCTCACCATCATTTACTTTTTCTACAAAATGGAAATATCGGTTACTACATTAGAAAAAATCCCGAAGAACTTTTGCAAGATAAAAAGATAGGTAAAACTGGCAGCATGAAATTAATAGAAATTGATCTAGATAAAGAGTTTGAAAAAAGCGGAAATACCTTAAAAGAAAGTGAACCCTTGATGGCGGAACTCTCTACGGACGCATTAAATATCCTAATTGAAATTGCGTGGAAAAAGAAAGTTGAGAATGTGACCGAGATGGGTCATGAGAATCCAGAAACTGAGCCTAAATAATGCTTATGGGGCTTGAACGGTGGTGGTACTAGACCGAGGAACACAGCATGAGTCAGCATAGTATCGAGGCAGACCGGGGAAGTAAATATTACTTTTTGTTAAGAATAATTCTAGTTTTCTTTTTTCCACTTGGATTAACTTGCTGGATAGTCAAACCATTTAGTCCGCCGCTTGAATTGAATACCAATTTTAAAACGCTGAACATTAATTCACCCGAGTTTATTTCTACGTCTACTTTAAACAATTTTCGTGAATTGGCTGTGGCCATCTTCGATGCTCCTTTAAATTTGGGATTCCGTGAACTATGCATCAAGAACAATGGATTTATTTCAATAAATGGGAAATTAATTAGCCAAGATCTATCAGATAAACTTTCTGGAGCTGGGGCAGTTAGTTTGGAGCTTTCTATCGGTAGTAGTACATCAGCTTTTTTAGTAAAGCCGGGGCAGCAAGAATGTGTAACTTTTAATAAGAAAGAAAAAAATATTAGCTATAATTTGAGTGAGAAGAAGTTTCTTTTGAAGCCGGATAATTCTATTTTAGAAAAATATGTGGAGCCAAGTAACAATCCCGAAAAACCCGGATATACGATAGAAATTGGAGATATACATCAGAACGTCGTTTTTTCTTATCGAGTCAGTTTATTGGATATGATTGTTAAATTCCTCCTCATTTTTGTATTTTGGAATTCACTTCTACTATTGGTAATTAAGCTATATAAATTTCTGAAATCTGGGATTAAAGAGATCTGACCGAGACGGGTCAGTTTGTCTCTAGAATCAAGCCCAAAGAAACCCTTACACTGATTGAAAGGTTTTGGTACCAAACCACAGAACACAGCCAAAGAAATTTGTATCGCAATTTTGAAATGATTTTTTTGGATTTATGTTTTGAATCGCCGGCGATTCTGGTGTATTATGAGCGAATGAAACCGGTACGCACCGTACAGGATATTGTGCGGCGAAAAGCCCTTGCTACTAAATCGGGAGACGCAAAAGTCACATTTAAGAATGCAGCAAGCGTCGCCATGGAGGTTTTCAAGTCATCAGGCGCAAGAATCCCCTTTTTAATTTGGTTTGCTGTTATACTTGCCGAATCAATTTTTTTGATAAAAATCGCTGCGGAAATTATTCCGCGCCAATTCATATCTCAATTATCCGATGTCGCGATAAAATCGAATTTGGCGGCAATCGTTTCTGAAAATTCGGCAATAGTACAAAACGTTTTCGCTCCTCTAGATTCTGTTTCAACTTCGAGCGCCACTAGCTCGAATGAAATGACTGCGGTAGAACAAAAAGCAGAACCTGCGGAACCACCGCCAATGACCCAACCCGCGCTTCCTTTCAAGACTACGAGCGCAACCGCTACAAGCGCGGCGGTATCAAATAAAAAGACCGCTATACAACCAAGCAAACCAAAACCAGCGCAAATTCAAACAGTAGTTACGGCTAAGTCGCTCATAGACGCCACTACTCTTTCCACAAGTGAACGGCGTGACGGCCCATACAAAGTTGAGCTCAAAACGAACGCTGGTACGTACGGCGTTATATCATGGGATCTTGGTAAAACCCAATTCACAGTTAGCCCATCCATGCCGAGTTTTTCCATTTCTTATTCCTGCAATCCATCGCCAAATATGCCTGACCACGACGCACTTGATCAAAGTCCGATGTTCAACGTACAGACATCATATAAATGCACCATAAGCCTCACTCCGACTTCCGGAAACGACCGGCAAACGCAATCTAAACAATTCTCTTTCACGACCGGCGCCGGACAACTTTTCATTACATCGCAGTCGTCTATGAATACCGTACTTAAAGATAATCTAAACACCGGAGGATTTGTTTTTAGAAACGATGATATCGAGCCGGTCACAGTCACCGGAATAGATATCGATGTCTCTTATAGGGGGCTCGACACCACAGACAGCCCCTTGATTTTGAGATTCAAAGATACTGCCACAGAACTCGCGCTCGCCGAGTACAATCTTGAAAATTTAGCGGCGGATCCTTCCATTTCTTACGCTCATTCGGGAACAAACATCCACATTCCACTTTCTTTTGTAGTAAATTCAGCAAGCCAAAAATTGCTCCCAATCAGCGTTTTAGGAGTGCATAGGTTGAGTATCTATGGAGTTAATCCAATAGTTGATATTACGCTTCGCAAGATAACGATAGATAAAAGCGCGAATAAGATAATACTCAGCATCCCGAAAATTTCGTGGTCATGCATTGTTCCCATTGGAGCATACAATCCAAACGCGACAAGCGGTCCGTATGCGACCGGCCAGGCGTGCCTTTAGTAATGAAACCCTGATTTATCAGCGCATGCTGAATGTGACAATTCTGATCTAGTTCTACGAGAAAATATTTTTCTCTTTCCATTTGTTTTCCTACGGGGTATACTGTTCTGGATGGACTTTTTTATCCGCAAGCCCCGCTATCTTAAGCCGCGTAAGATACTATTTGTTGCTCCGGAAGCGGCTCCGTTTGTGAAGGCCGGCGGTCTTGGCGAGGTTATGCTTTCGCTTCCTGCGGCGCTTGCGCAGAAGGGGTATGACGCCAGAGTGTTCATTCCGCTCTACGCGAGCATTGATACGCAAAAATATAACTTGATAACGGAATTTGACGGGCTAAAAGTTCCGACTGACGCGGAATCTGACGGCGAGGCAAAGGTTCTACTATGTAATGTCAAAAAATTCATACCAGCAGACGAAAATTCTCATGAACAGGTAATCACCTACTTCCTGCAGAATCAGGAGTATTACGAGTTGCGCTCCAATGTGTATGGATACGCGGATGATCCCACTCGCTGGGCGCTTTTGTCTCGCGGGGCGCTGGAATTCTTAGACACGACACGCGACTGGGTTCCAGACGTTATTATCGCTTCCGACTGGCAAACAGGATTTCTAATCAATTACTTGCACACTACGTATAAAAATAATCCGCGTTTCAACAAAATTGCCGCGGTTTTTGTTATTCATAATTTGTATTATCAGGGAATCTTTGATCATCGGTTCGTTTCGGAATTGGATTTTGATGACGGCAGATCGCCTATTCCATCTTTTTTCAATCCGCGCCTTGTAAAACTAAATATGCTGCGGCGGGGAATTATGTACGCGGATCTCATTTCCACTGTATCAGCAACGTACGCCAAAGAAATTATGACTTCTGAATACGGCGAGTTATTGGATGGGATACTTAAAGAACGCAGATCGCGGATATACGGCGTTCTAAACGGCATTAACTACGAAACGTTCGATCCTCAGACGAATGTCAACTTGAAGAAGAATTATGATATAAAAAGCATATCGCTTCGCGAGGAGAATAAAATTGAGTTGCAAGGACGACTGGGTCTCAAAGAAAACAAGCGAGTTTTCGTTATCGGGATTGTTTCGCGCCTCATAGAGCAGAAGGGGTTTGATTTGTTGTTTTCAATTGCCGAGCCGCTTCTTAAGGAACTTGGATTTCAGCTCGCAATATTGGGAAACGGGGAAGCAAAGTACATGTCTTTTTTCCAGGAACTTGAGAAGAAATTCCCCGGCCAAGTTGCTGCGCATTTAGTGTTCGATACCGCCCTTCCTCATCTCTTTTATGCCGGCGCCGATGCAATATTGATTCCGTCGAAATTCGAACCGTCCGGTCTTACTCAAATGGAGGCGATGCGATATGGAGCGGTGCCGATCGCGAGAAAAACCGGCGGACTTGCTGACTCGGTTATAGACTACGATCCGAAAAATTCAGGCGGCACCGGTTTCGTGTTTAAAGATTTTGATTTCATGTCGCTTGCAATTGCAATAATACGCGCCGCCGAAATTTATAAAAATCCAAGCGCATGGCACAAAATTCAGCGCCTTGGAATGAAAGAAGACTTTTCGTGGAGGCACTCTGCCGATGAATATGCGCACCTTTGCGATGTCGCCATGAATTTCAGAATTCGAGATTTAAAAGACTGATTTTGGATCAGCAAACGAACGTCGCTTACGCGCATGTATTGGGCAAATTTTATACATATCTACCAACCGGCCGAGCAGCAGCCGGATATTCTGGAATCAATCGTAGCGCAAAGCTATCGGCCGATTTTAGCCCGTTTAAAAAAGGAAAAACGTGTGAGGCTCACGCTCAACGTGAACGGCGCACTCCTTGAGCTCTTCGACAAGTATGGCTACAGGGATCTCATTGACGACATGCGAACGCTCGGACGCGAGGGTCGCGTTGAATTCACCAGTTCTGCGAAATACCATGCATTTCTTCCGTTCCTCGAAGAAGACGAGATTATCCGTCAGATAAAAATAAATAACGAGACGAATAGATTTTTTCTGGGAGACGTCTACGAACCGCAGGGATTCTTTCCGCCCGAGATGGCTTATGATCCAAAACTTGCGCCGATCATTGAAGGACTGGGGTTCAAGTGGATCATTCTCGATGAGATCGCAGCGACCGGCGCCCCTGGGCACGTTGATTACACAAAATTGCACCGGATAAAGAGTTCGAAGCTCCTTGTTTTCTTCCGCGAGCGACGACTCTCAAACCTCATAATGAGTGCAGTCGTGCGCTCCGCGGAAACTCTTGAAGCTTCCATGAGGGAGGATCTTGAGCGCGGTCGCTATCTGGTGACCGCGATGGACGGTGAAACGTTTGGGCACCACCGGCCCGGCCTCGAAAAGTTGCTTTTTGAGGTATTCTCTTCCCAAAAATTTGAGCTTATCAAAATTTCTGAGATCTCCGAGCACTTCAATGAGATCGTAACGCTCAGCCCAATTAAATCAACATGGGCATCATCCAAAGAGGATATTGAAAAAGGGATCCAATTTCTCTCATGGTCGGATCCGGAAAATGCAATCCACAAATGGCAGTGTGAACTTGTGAAGATTGTGCTTGACGAAGTTTACGCCATGGAAAAATCGTCTCCATATTATGAACTCGTCCGAAAAAAGATGGACGTCGCACTAGCTTCCGATCACTTTTGGTGGGCATCGGCAAAGCCCTGGTGGAGTATGGAAATGATTGAAGACGGCTCATTTCGATTACTTGACACCCTACGGACTATTCCCGTCGTGGGAAAAGAAAAGCTCGCACGCGCCGCAAATCTCTACGAAAAGATCGTTTCGACTGGATTTAATTGGCAGCGAACCGGCAAGATAAGAGAGATGATGCGAGAGCAGCGATCTATCTTGCGCATTCCCTTTAAGAGCCGCACCCTTGGTCGCACGGGAGCCGAAAATGTCTACTACGCTTTCTTGAAGATGATGGGAGATCTTGAGAAGAAGGCTGCAAAGAGCGCCGAATATGAAAAAGCCATCCTGTGGCGCGATGCCATTTATAAGTTGAAACATAAACTCGATATATACGACACCATGAACGCCATAGACCTCGTGCGCGTTGAGATTCCCCACGACGAGGTGGAGAAAACCATTATTGAATACGAAGAGAAATACCGGCGGATGCGTGGCGGTCAGCCCGAACAGAGGGGTGCATAGCGATGTGTCAAGGATCAGGAATCGGGGGTCATGTGAATCATAAAGTACCAACAATAACGGCATGAAGATAAAAATTTTATTCGTGGCATCTGAATGCGCGCCTTTCGCTAAAGTAGGCGGCTTGGGCGATGTTTTGGAAGGCCTGCCCAAAGCACTTTCCGCTTCCGGTCTCGATGTGTCTATTATTATTCCGAAGTATGAACAGATCGATGTTCGTCGTATCAAGGCAAAGATTATTGTGCGAAACTTTCCCGTGCTCGTGGGAAAAGAGCATATTGAACGCATCAACGTTTACCAAGCAAAATTGCCTTCATGCAACGTGCGCGTATATTTCATAGAAAACGAGGAGTATTTAAGCGTCGGAGAAATATATTTTGAACGCACGGCTTTCGCAGGCACTTTCAAAGAAATTCAGAGATTTTTATTTTTTTCGAATGCAGTTAAGGCTCTTCTTGCTGTAAAAAAATTGGATGCCGATATCGTGCACTGCAACGATTGGCACACGGGGGCTTTAGTAAATATTATTCGAAACAACTTGACTAGCAAGTCTTCGACTATCAGTCCGCAGAAAACAATTTTTACCATTCATAATCTGGCTAATCAAGGCATATGGAGTTCAAAAAACATTAGCGCATGGTTTGGCCCAAATAATTTTACTGAGTCCGCCGGTCAGTTTAATTTTATGGCCGAGGGAATAAGAAACGCGGACATGATAACAACCGTAAGTGAGAGCTATAGTAAAGAAATATTAACCAAGCAGTTCGGCGAAGGGTTGGAGCAGCTGATCAAAAAAATGGCGGTTCGCGCGCGGCTAACCGGAATCTTAAACGGCGTCGATTACTCCATGTGGCCCGTTCCGAAAAGAAATAGAGCCGCATTTCAGAAAATGCTTTGCCTTGCGCAAGATAAACAGGTGCCGATTTTTGGATTGGTTGCCCGATTAACATATCAAAAAGGAATTAATCTTGTCGAGCCTCTCGCAAGAGAATTTGCGGAAAATGGAAGCGCCCAATTTGTTTTTTTGGGCAGTGGAGGAGCAAAACATGAAAAAGTTCTGCTAAAACTTGCTCGCGATTATCCCAAAAGCATATATGCACGCATTGGTTTTGATGAAAAATTGGCTCGCCGGATTTATGCTCAAAGCGATTTCTTTTTGATGCCTTCGATCTTCGAGCCCAGCGGGCTTGGGCAGCTTATAAGCATGCATTACGGAACAATTCCGATTGTTCGCGCAACGGGCGGACTCAAGGACAGTGTGGACAATTCCGAAACTGGTTTTGTTTTTAATAAGGCCGACAAAACATCGCTGCGATCCGCCATGAAAAGAGCAATCGCATGTTATAAAAACAAGGCTTGTTTTAAAAAGATTTCGGAGTGCTGTCGAGAACGGGATTTCAGCTGGAAGCGAGCTTCCAAAAAATATATCCGCGTTTATTCGAAGCTGCTCAAACAAAGTAAAGGCGCTTCTATTTAAGATAGCACACCATCCGAAACTTTTTTGAGTGAACCCCGCACCACGGCTTTACAGCCGTAGCATCAGAACGTTACCCCGGGGTTTTTACACATTCCTCCCCCGCCTTTACATGTGTGGCTTCCTGTGATGCGCGGTGAAAAATTTCTCTTAGAAGTTTTACGATCCCCCTCCACTTTTTTTGAAAAAACCTCTATACTGTCTACTTGGCTGCTAAGGCCTTATTTGACCATGCCACTTATGCCAAATGGCGAAGTCGTACTTCGCTTTAACAACGTTTCTTTTGATTTTGGGCATAATAAGCCTATCTTGCATGAGGCGGATTTTTCGGTGCGAAAGGGGTCAAAAATCACGCTTATGGGCCAAAACGGCGCAGGAAAAAGCACGATCTTCCAACTTATAATGGGAGCTCTAAAACCGGAGATTGGCGCAATTAACATTGCGCCTGGCGTGACAATCGCAACGGCTCGACAAGTAATTCCTAGGAACGAAATGAGGCTTACAGTGAAAGAGTTCTTTGAAAATGTATTTAATGAAAAAATCTACAACATAGACCCGCGAATAGATAAAGTTTTGGATGTAGTGAATCTCTCCGTTCCTCACGACAAGATTTTGAAAACGTTTTCAGGAGGTGAGCAGGCGCGATTGCTTTTAGCTCAGGCTTTGATTCAAAACCCCGACATCCTGCTTTTGGACGAACCAACCAACAACCTTGATAAGGCTGGCATAGCCCACCTGACGCAGTTCTTGATCGATTATCCGAAAACCTGCATTGTCATTTCTCACGACTCGAATTTTTTGAACTCCTTCACTCACGGCGTTTTATATTTGGAATCCTTCACGCACACTGTCGAGCAATACGCCGGAGACTATTTTCTCGTGGTCGAGGAAATCACAAAACGGCTCGAGCGCGAGCGGATGAAAAACGCGCGTCTACAACAAGAAATTCAAGAACGGAAAGATAAAGCAAATTTTTTCGCCCAGAAAGGCGGCCATATGCGCGACGTAGCTCGCAAGATGAATGAAAAAATAGAGGAACTCAAGGAAGACGTTGTTGATGTCCGACGAGAAGATAAAACAATCCGAGATTTCAGAATTCCCTGCCAAGAGGATTTAACAGGCGTACTTCTGGAATTAAAGTCTGTCTCTGTGGTTAAAAATCACAAAGCAGTCAATAAAAAAGCTCACGTAATGCTTAAAAAGAAAGAGCATTTATTTCTTTCTGGCCCGAACGGCATCGGTAAAACTACGCTTTTGGAAAAGCTTGCGACCGGACACGCGAAAGGAGAACACGTTGCGCCAGGAGTGCGCATCGGCTATTATCGGCAGGATTTTTCGACGCTTAATTTCGACGAAACTGTTTATAATGCGCTCAAAAACGTCATTCGCGGCGGAACGGAGGAAAGTCTTCGTTCGCACGCCGCAGGCTTCCTTTTGGACGCGGAACTTTTAAAATCTAAAATAGGCGCTCTTTCCGAGGGACAGAAAGGTCTCGTCGCATTTGCGCAAATCTGTCTGCTCGGGCCCGGGCTGTTAATATTGGATGAACCGACAAACCATATCAATTTCCGCCATATCCCAATTATTGCCAAAGCGCTTGACGCATACGAAGGCGCGATGATTCTCGTAAGCCACGTTCCCGAGTTCGTGAAAAAAATAAGGATTGACAAGACGCTTGATCTCGAAGTTCTTTGAGTCGCGCAATTTTGATGCGTTGCGAGATGGCGGATAAAGCCATGGAATTTCATTGAGTCTGCATCGGAAAATATCATCTGTTTTCTCTTTCTATTTGTTTTCCTACGGGGTAGACTGAAATTGTAAGGAATATATCGCACATGGCCAGCCAAATAACCATCAGGCGTAGTCCTATCGTGCTTATCCGAACGCTCGTTTCGATAGAAGTTTTGGGTTTTCTAGCATACTCTGCAGCCGCGGCGCTCGGCAATTATGAGGGCGATATCTATGGTCGCGTTTTTCTTTCCCGCGTACTATCGTATCATTCAGCGAAATTCATGTTTTTGTCCGCGGCCCAGCTTGTAATAACTATTTATGCTTTCTTGCGATGGTATTACGAACAATACGAAATCAAGCCAGGTTTGGTATCGCATGAATGGGGAGTTTTCGTTAAGAAGTGGAAAATTGTATCACTCGAAAGATCTATGACTGCCGTCGCAACATCAGATCCACTAGGAAAGTTGTTTCACTACGGTACTATTCTGATTAAAAACAGCAGTTCGTCAAACGTGTTAACCTTGGACGATATTTCGTATCCGCTACAAAATCTGAAAATCATAGAAACATGCATTGCTTCTCCCCTGCCTTCATCAAATAAGAGGCTAGATGTTTCGAAACTTATCTCGCAGGGCGAGCACGAATCGCTTGAATTCAAGTCATCGCTTCGATTTGACCGGCACAGCCGCGCTGTAAACCGAGAACTGGAAAAATCGGTTTTGAAAACAATCGCCGCATTTCTTAATTCGAAAGGCGGATCAGTAATAATCGGCGTTGGTGATGCCGGAGAGCTCATTGGAGTAGAAAGCGATTATCAAACTCTGAAACATCGGAACAGCGACGGATTTGAAAACCATTTCACGCAGATATTTAATAGCGCCATTGGACCGGAATTCCGACAGCTTGCAAAACTACGGTTCCACAAGATCGGAGAAAGGGATGTTTGTGTTGTTGATGTCGCGCCAAGCGCACGGCCTGCATATTTGAAATTCGACGACGTCGAACATTTCTATATTCGCACCGGAAACGTATCTACACCGCTTAAACTAAGCGAAGTAGAATCATACGTGCGCTCGCGCTGGCCTCGGTGGAGCTAGAGCCAATCCGCTCTTTTCGATAGGCGTTTTAAAAAAACTGCCCGCGCCTCAAGTGCGCGGGAAAGTTGTTACCGGATTTGAACCGGTTGGCTCGCTGGCAACGAATTTATCACGGCCGTTGCTTTATAAAAGAACGCGAGCAGGAAGTTCTCCAATGCGCGTAACACATGCGGCAGAAATATCGAAAATACGATGACCAGCGCGGCTAGTCCTATTGCGGTACCCATTGGTTCGCGACGCAAGAAGGTGGTTAGTTTGGACGGTGCGACTTCACCGCGGCATGTGTATATCACGCGCCTATCCTTCCTGCGGTAAACCGCTTTCAAAAGCGCCTTACCGCAGGAAAATAGGCTATTTTATCAAGTTTCTAGTCTATTTGTAGCACATATTGTAGCGCACATGCAATATCGGAATTAGCCAAACCAAGCAGATTGCAAGTCACGTAATTCCCACATATTTTCTTCGCATGTGAGCCGTATTGCGCTATACTTTATAGAGAAACATGGTCACACTTTCTCGAGTTTCAAAAAAATATGGGAAGGATATGGTTGTACGCGATTTATCTCTCCATATTAAAGACGGAGTAGTTTTCGGTTTTTTAGGCCAGAATGGATCTGGTAAAACAACGACAATGAAGATGATAGTGGGTATAACGACTCCATCCGCGGGGAATATTGAAATCGATGGAACATCTTCTGCGGAAGTGCTTGTGCACGAAAAACTTGGCTACATGCCTGAGGCGCCATATTTTTACGACAGGCTTACCGGACTCGAATTTTTGCGATTCTCTGGAGAACTATTTTTAGGCTCTAAACAAACCGACGCGCAATGCGAAGACCTCCTTAAGAGAGTTGGCATATATGGCGCGCGAAATAAGGCAATATGGACGTATTCAAAGGGAATGAAGCAGCGTCTCGGGTTCGCCCAAGCGCTAGTGAACGATCCAAAATATGTTTTTCTTGACGAGCCATTGGATGGACTTGATCCTATTGGAAGACGGGAGATTAAGGAAATAATCAAGTCGCTCAAACGCGAAGGCAAAACCGTTTTTTTTAATTCCCATATTCTTTATGATACGGAAGAACTGTGCGATGAAATTGGAATAATAGACAATGGAATGCTGTTGTATCACGGGCCTGTAAAAGATTTTTCCAATGGAAGCTCTCTCGAGGGGAGATTCATCTCGCTAGTAGAGAAAAATAGCAAAATATGAAAATTATTTTTGTCATCGCAAAAAATACATTTCGGGAAGCGATCCGCGATAAAGTGCTATACGCGATTGTCGGTTTCGCGGTTCTTTTCATTCTTTCTAGTCTATTTGTCGCGCAACTTGCGCGCGGCGACATAGTTCCGGTAAAAAGTTTCGGACTTGCCGGAATTTATATTTTCGGCCTGATTGCGGCGATATTTTTGGGATCCTCGATCATATACAAGGAAATCGAGCGGCGGACATTATACTTCATACTTTCAAAGCCGGTTTCCCGGTCGCAAATTATCTTGGGCAAGTTTTTCGGCTTATTAGCTGCGGTTGCGCTTACCACATTAATAATGACGATTATTTACGAATGTGTCATATTCTATCAGAGCGGCACGATTGACTATATGGGCTTTATTGCAATGATGTTCCAGATAATGGAAGAGGCAATTTTTATAGCGCTTTTGATATTTCTCTCTTCAATAGTTGCCCCTCTTACATCAACCATCTGCGCGATAATTATTCTTTTCGTCGGACACATAACAACTTCGGCTCTCGCCGAGGCAAAACTTGTCGGAGGACTCTCTTACAAGCTCATCGCTTTTGTCTATTATGTTTTTCCGAATCTCGATAAATTCGACCTCCGAAGTTTTGCGGTTCATAATATTCCACTGCCACAGTCGCCTGGCATCATAGCTTTCGGCTACGCTATTTTATACTCGGGCGTGCTTCTCTATTGCGCGCATCTACTCTTTAAGCGAAGAGAACTTTAGATCTCGAATGACTGGCATATTGCGATTAATTCTAATACTGGCTCTTTTCAGCGGAATAGTCGGAGCTCAATTTCTCTATGATGTAGGGAAAATGAAAATCCCCAATACGAATTTCGCAATTTCTCCAAAATTGCTGAAATCCGTAGATGCGGGGCTCCATTCGATGCTCGCCTCGTACTTGTGGCTTTTCAAGACGCGAACCGAGCTTATTCAGTTTCTATTTTTGCCAAAAGATCGACAGGAGGAAGGATTTAAGCATCTTTCGAGGAATATTAACCTCATAAACACCATTGATCCTAGATACAGCGTTCCTTATGCGTATTCGGTTATTGTTCTTCCTGCAAGCACGTATGCTGGCCGCGTCCAGGCTGCAATAGATATTGGAACTAAAGGAATAGCGCAGGCTGATCCGGACTGGCAAATTCCATTCTATCTCGCAGTTACCTATCACCTTGATCTCAAAGATAAAATTAACGCCGCGAAATATTTCGATATTGCCGGACACACGCCGGGAATTCCGGAGACAATAAGAATATTTTCAATCAGTTACGGCTCAATTCCGACTGTCCGGGAACAGACTAAACAGATTTGGAAGGCAATTTATGACACCACGGACGACCCGGCAACAAAGGAGCGGGCACAGGCATATATAATACATCTCAGCATTTTGGATTATCTCGAAGCGGCAGCGAAGAAATACAAAGAACGATATGGCGAATATCCTGCTGACGCTAACAATCTAGTTTTAAAAAAAATCATTCCTGAAATACCACGAGATCCGTTTGGGTTTGAATTCAAATTAACTAATGGAGAGGCTAGGGTAAAAGAATGATCTTTTGCAGTTCGACGTATATCTATAAAATAACTGGATCAACTTAAATTTTCCGGAAAAGCGTCTATCATCATTTTGGCGCCCATTCCGATATTAGGGATATATTGCGCTTCATCTAAAGCAATAATGTTATGGGGACGGGCAAAATCCAAAATTTCTTTCCTGTATTGGGGCTTAAAAATTTCGTGTAGCCGAGCGTCGTCCCCATTCTCAAAATACACTTGCCCTCCGGATTTTCCTTTGAGATACGCTTTGAGCATAGTGGTTTTGCCCACTCGACGGGGGCCATAGACCACCAAAACTCTTTTAGGGGTAATCGCCTTTGAGATATCTTGTTTTCTCTTAAACAGCATAATTTTATGGTAACCAATACCATAAAATCTGTCAAATTTGTGGTATGGGGACAATGAATGGCTTTGGCCGAACAGAATATGCGCCCTTTAGCCCTTGATTTTAGACCTTCTTACTGCCCCACCGGAATAATCGGGCGGCTCGCGGCGCGTTCGGGGATGGTGTGTTTATAATAAACGAGCTTATTTTCACTTTTCAATAAACCCCGAGCTTGTAATTTCATAGACTAGCCACTTAATGTCGTTGCCTTCCAGAACACCGAACATAATTCTCTTACCGTCCGCACTAAACCGCGGAGTGGAGATAAAAGAAAAAGGGCGATTAAGACGCGCCCCGTTTATCTCAAGATAGAAGACATAAGGACTCTCTTGCCCACTCTGTCTTGACGCGAGAGCATCAACCAAAATATTGGCCTTTTGTTTTCCTGATGCGTCAAATATCGGAGGAAACACTGCAAAATTATCCCTCTCAAACAAGTCAAATGAATCTTGCTCTATTTCCTCTTTGGTAAAAAATTCTGATGCAACATACGTTGTTTTCGCATTTGCGGCTAAATCAAAAGCGCTCATCTCGGCCGCAGATTCCTTGTAGGCGATTTTATGGCTATCAAAACTAAAAACTGGGCTATAGGCAGGACCATCATACTTGAAACTTGTGAAAGAATTTCCATCAATAACGACTGTATCCCAGCCCATATTCTTGGCCCGATATGCATAATGTTTCCCGTCTCGGCTGAAAACTATACTCGAGAGAATATCGTCAATCGGATCGTCTGCAAGTGCGACGCGAGATGATGCATTTATAATAACCACCTTTTTCTTCAATCCGACCTGCGAAACAACACCGACCAGTCTTCCATCCAGTGATAATGCGGCTGAAAAAGCAACACGGACTCTGCTCTTGTCAGGAGCAACTGCTGTCGGCCCGTCTCCTATAAATATTTCTTCATTGTCATATATAACACGGAACTTATCCGACGAATATATATCTGTAATATAACCATAATGCTGTCCGTTTCGGGAAAATGCCACTTCAGTAGACTGGGAGGGGGCACCATACTTTTGCAGAACACCGTTTATAACGAAGGCACTGCCTCCTTCGCGAATCTTCTTCAGGCCAATATAGTTAATTGCTAAACCGTCATCCGATGGCGCCAAATGATCTATTGAATAGAATTCGCCAATGGGCGCATCGTTCTCCATTAAAACTTGCGTATGCGGACTATCAGCTCTGCCTAGATACAGCACTTTACTTCCATCGACGCTAAAAGCGAAATGTCCAGTAGCGGTGAGGCTTGGAGGTATAGTTGTTATAATCCTAGATGACCTTGATGGCCCATCATTATTGTTTTCTGGTTCTGTATTTAGGTTTTTGGTAATTGCAGAATAAATCGTAAAAGCACACGCAACAAAGATAAGAGTACCAAGCGTAATAAATAACAGGCGCAAAAACCGCGCTGATTTTTTCGGTTCCTGAGATGTCGGATTTTGGTTTAAACTTTGTCCCGCACCAGAAAACTGCGAAGCGGCCGCGTCGGCGTCATCCGAGCCGTTTTGTTTTTGGTCTGAATGGCTGAATTGCTTTTCCTGTGCCATTTGCTTAATTCAAAGAGATTAAAATTGCTTTAGTCCTTCTCGGCATTTTAACATACCTAACCAAAAACTTGCTTACTGCCCCACCGGAATGATGCCCTGCATCGCGGCGCATTCGGGAAAGTAGGACTGGGCGCTACCACCTTCATCTTTCACTTTCCAACGCTAATCTAAGAAAAAATAAGGTCTCCGATTTCAATTTTGCTTTTGCCCACGCCTTTTGTTTCTCGTTCAGCAATTCACCCATACCGGAGAGAATACTGCTGTCGCCAAATTTCTCCATAACGGCAACGGCTTTTTCCAAAAACCTCGCGTAAGAAACGCCCATACGGTCCTCAACGATCTTTTTATTAACCGGCCAGTCATGGGAAAGGAAAAACTGCGTGTCAAAAATGTCGCGGTTAGTTCTGCCAATCCGCTCATACATCGCGCAGAGCTTGTGTGCGGCCATATCTTCCCTAACCATTACCTGCATAGAGATGCCGAGAAATGACTTGACCTGATACTTGGAGCCGAACGCGCGGCGGTTGATTTCCACTTTAACATTCTGGGCGTTAAGGTCTTTCTGGTCATAAGAAAGAATGTAAAAAAGGTTAAATCTTTTCTTCCAGAACCTCTTTAATTCCCCGTGATTTTCAAGAATCGTTTTGACGCGCTCAAAGATGTAATCCTCCTTGTCGGCGTCAAGCAAATCAAAATCCAAATCCACCGAAAAACGGTCAAGGCCGTAGAAGAATGCGGCGGCCGTCCCGCCCTTAAATCCTAAAATTGTGCCGACATCAGAGTCGGTGTAAATATCCTTAAGGATTTTTACGAGAATATTTTGATGTTTTGCGGTATTGAGAGTCATATGATTATTTTTTGGCCTGCCCGTTTGCCGCGGCTAAGTCATTTTTATCCGCTTCGTGATACATCTTCACCATTTTTGCCATTCTTTTGTTACCGCCGTAAATGGGCAAGAGTTCGTACACTTTCTCCCAATTCAAAGCCGATAGATTATCAAAGTGATAATCCTTGTTGCGATAGATGATGTCCAAAAAAGCCCGCTCGGGCGAAGCGATGTGATAATTTCCCCTTGACTCTATGCCCATCTGATTAGTGAGAATAACATCTTTGATTTTTTTGTAGGCATATTTCTGTCCGTCGCATTCAATTTCCTTCGTAGCGTATGACGCGACAAAGATTTGGCTGTAAAACTGGAAGGTGACGCCGGCCGCCCCCAAAACCGTCTCAAAACTAATGTATGAGGGGGTATAAATTTTTGCGGCCAGTTCGTATTTGTCGTAATCCCTGTCTTTTGAATAAATACCCTTGCGAACGGCGTTTAATTTGCCGGCCTTAACATAGCGATGAAGCTTTTTTTTGACAAAATTCACATCGGACTCTCCCCATAGCAAAACCACATCTTTGAAGGTAAAGACGGTTTTACTTGCTCTCATCAGGTCTAAAAGGTGGTCTTTTTCCATAAAATTACAGGTTTATGCGACATTGGTACCCCAAAATGGGCACCTTTGGCTTAAAGTGTAAATGATACGGCACGCAAAAACAAGGGCTTTATCCACATTTTAATTTTGTCTTTTCAGCTTCTTGTTTTTCCTACAAGCCACCAGCTACTTGTTACAAGCTAATTCTCACTGCCCGACCGGAATGATGCTTCCGTCCCTTGCGGCCATCGCGGCGCATTCGGGGAAATAGGAATGGGCGGAACCGCCTTTTTTGATGGCCTTGAGAATGTAACCGCAGCTGACGACATTAAATTTATCACCCAGTCCCCATCCGCCGTGGTCATTCATAATACTGTCAACAGAGGGCCTATACAGTTTTTTGCTATTTTTGTCAGATAGGCCATGCGCACACCCCTCTGCGTCTAATTTTCCATACATACGGTCGCTAAAGGAGTAATCCCTGCTTGGATCATAACTGCAATTGGCAAGATCTATGCCAGCAGGCACAAAGACTTTCTTTGCCGGAGCTGACTCATCAAACAAACCTCCAAATACGTGGCTAAACTCATGTACAACCACCCTTTCAAAGAGGAACATTTGCTCGGGGTCCATAAGAATATGTTTGCCCCTTTCAGAGGCAATGCCCCCCGCAGATAAAAGTCTGGTAAGAAGGCCGACTTTAATCTTAAGAGCCGGCATTTTTATAAGACCA